>ENA-UOOM01000257-UOOM01000257.1-fermentation-metagenome-genome-assembly--contig:-NODE-257-length-65951-cov-7.483292_pt1 | contig 65951 bp, 62 predicted proteins | sample MGYA00245781_ERZ724031 | MGnify/ENA primary metagenome ERZ724031 (study PRJEB28704, sample SAMN03018317) | fermentation metagenome | biome: anthropogenic terrestrial biome; feature: soil; material...
TTGTTGACAACAATTGTTGTCAACAACCCCGTCCCCCCGACACCCCTAGTTGAATGACCAGGCTTATTATTTTCCCCGCTTTAACAGCATGTAGTTGATGCTGTCAACCAGGGCTTGAAAGGAAGCTTCGATTATGTTTTCCGACACTCCCACCGTACTCCACTTATCAGTGCCGTCTGCGGTTTCTATCAGAACCCGGACCCTGGCTGCAGTAGCCTCACTGCCATCCAATACCCTGACTTTGTAATCGGTCAGGTGCATATCTTTGATAGCCGGATAAACCTCGTTCAATGCTTTGCGCAGGGCATTATCGAGGGCGTTGACCGGGCCGTCCCCGTCGGCTGCGGTGTGGTAAACCTGACTGCCGACTTCAATCTTAACCATCGCTTCAGAGGTGGTTTGGTCTTCCTCATTTTTCTCTAGGATGACTTTGAGGTTTTTTAACTGGAAATAGTCGGTGAATTGGCTGAAAGCTTTGCGCAATAACAGCTCCAGAGAGGCGTCCGCGCCTTCATACTGGAAACCCTGGTTTTCAAGTTCTTTAATCTGCCGGATCACCTTGCGGGTTTCACTGTCGTAAGCATTGACATCGATATTGAATTCTTTGGCTTTATACAACAGGTTGGATAAACCAGAAAGCTCGGAAACCAGAACCCGGCGATGGTTGCCAATATCCTCGGGATTGACGTGCTCGTAGGTCAGGGTATCCTTTAACATGGCGCTGACATGAATGCCCCCTTTATGCGCAAAGGCCCCGTGTCCTACATAGGGCTGATCGTTATGATGAGGCATATTGGCAATCTCACTGATATAACGCGATACTTCCGTCAATCTTCTCAGGTTTCCTGCCGGGACGGCACGATAACCCATTTTAAGCTCCAGGCTGGGTATTACCGTACACAGGTCCACATTTCCGCAGCGCTCCCCGTAGCCGTTAATAGTCCCCTGAACGTGGGACGCCCCGGCTTTCACTGCCATAAGGGTGTTGGCTGCCGCCAGACCCGAGTCGTTATGCACATGAATCCCCAGAGGTATATCGAAGTGCTGCCTGACGTCTTCTACAATCAAGCTGGTTTCCCAGGGCATGGTGCCCCCGTTGGTGTCGCACAACACCAGGCATACCGCCCCGGCCTGGGCCGCTCTTTCCAGGACCTGCAGCGCGTAATCACGATTATCCTTGTATCCATCAAAAAAATGCTCGGCGTCAAATATGACTTCCAGGCCCTGGCTGGCCAGGTAGCCAATACTGTCCCTGATCATATTGAGGTTTTCGTCCAAACTGGTTTCCAATGCTTTGATAACGTGGAAATCCCAGGTTTTGCCGAAAATAGTCGCGGTTTTGACCCCTGAGTCCAAAACCGCTTTGATGTTATTGTCCGAGGTTACGGCCACGCCGGGCTTGCGGGTGGCGCTGAAAGCTGTAATTCTCGAATTATTGAGCTTGATCTCCTGGATACGGCTGAAAAACTCCATATCCTTGGGATTGCTTACCGGCCAGCCGCCTTCGATATAAGCAATGCCCAGATAGTCCAGCTTGGCAGCGATCTTTAACTTGTCATCGACGGTAAGGGAGATGCCTTCCCCCTGAGCGCCGTCCCTCAAGGTGGTGTCATATACGGCTACCCGCGTTTTATCCCCAATTTCAAAATCCTCCTCATCAAATATTCCATTACTTATTATTGAGCAGTGATACGCTCTGCGACCAGGTCGCCCATGGTTACGGTGTCGGCTGCTTTGATTCCGGCATCATTCAGGCTGGCCTGAATTAAGTCGGGAGTGCGGTAGCCGTCCTGCAACACGCTGCGCACCGCGGCTTCCACAGTCTGAGCCTCTTCAGCAAGACCGAATGAGTAACGCAGCATCATAGCGGCTGAAAGTATGGTGGCCAAAGGATTAGCCTTGTTCTGTCCGGCTATATCCGGCGCGCTGCCGTGAGAAGGTTCATAAAGTCCCACCGCTCCGCCAATCGACGCGCTGGGAAGCATCCCGATGGAACCGGTCAGCATGGATGCTTCGTCAGTTAAAATGTCCCCAAACATATTCTCGGTGACAATGACGTCAAACTGACGGGGATAACGGATTAACTGCATAGAGCAATTATCTACGTACATATGGGTGGTTTCCACATCCGGATACTCCCGGGCCAACTGGCTTACCACCTCCCGCCACAGGCGGGATGATTCCAATACATTGGCTTTATCCACCGAACACAACTGCCCCCGGCGCTGCCGGGCCGCCTGATAAGCGAATCTGACGATGCGTTCGATCTCATAAGTGGAATAAGTGAGGATGTCGGTAGCCTGCTGGCCGCCATCGGCAGTCATTTCGCGTTTCTTTTCCCCGAAATACAAACCGCCGGTGAGTTCACGGATCACCAGGATATCGACCCCACTGATGACCTCCTCCTTTAATGTAGAAGCCTGCAGCAGACCGGGGAAAAGGATGCAGGGCCTGAGGTTGGCGAACAGTTCCAGTTCCTTGCGCAAGGGCAATAACGCCCCGATCTCCGGGCGCAGTTCAACAGGCAGCTGATCCCATTTAGGCCCCCCGATAGCCCCCAGGAGAACCGCATCAGAAGACTTGCACAAGGCCAGGGTCTCCGCCGGCAGGGGATGGCCGACGGCATCATAGGCGGCCCCTCCCACCAGGGCTTCTTTAAATTCAAACTGGTGACCATAACGAGCCGCGACGGCTTCCAGGGTCTTAACCGCCTGGGGAACAATTTCCACTCCGATGCCGTCACCGGGCAAAACCGCTATTCTATACATTCAGATCCGTTCCTTTCATGTATCATCTACAGACTAAATCGATAATTACTCAGTTCGGGCTTTCTCTTTTACGTAATTGATGAGGCCGCCTTGGGCCATAATCTCCTGCATGAAGGGCGGGAAAGGCTGGGCTTGATAAGAGATGCCGCTTCTTAAATTGGTGATGTGGCCGGTTTCCAGATCCACTTCGATCTGGTCTCCCTCCTCCATTCCATCAAAGGCTTCCTCGCATTCCAAAATAGGCAGCCCGATATTGATGCTGTTGCGATAAAATATACGCGCAAAAGAGCGGGCCACCACACAGGAGACCCCGGCTCCCTTGATGGCGATAGGGGCATGCTCACGGGAACTGCCGCATCCGAAGTTTTTGTCGGCAACGATTATATCACCGGGCTTCACCTTGGACGGAAAGGTGGGATCAGCGTCTTCCATACAGTGTTGGGCCAGTTCCAGCGGATCGAAAGTATTCAGGTATCTGGCCGGAATGATGGCATCGGTATCCACATCAGGGCCGAATTTATAAATCTTGCCTGTATATTTCATTTGTCACACCTCTTTTGTTATCTTCCTGTTGAGTTGAAACAGATCAGACTTGCCAGGGCGGGGTTATTTCCCCGGTGATGGCGCTGGCTGCAGCAACCGCCGGACTGGCCAGATATACCTCACTCTGAGGGTGCCCCATGCGGCCTACGAAGTTGCGGTTGGTGGTTGCCAGGGCGCGCTCCCCTTTAGCAAGAATTCCCATATGGCCTCCCAGGCACGGTCCGCAGGTAGGTGTGCTGACAACAGCTCCGGCTTCGATAAAGGTCTCGATATAACCGCGGCGCATCGCTTCCAACAGAATCTGCTGCGTACCCGGAAAGACGATGACCCGCATTTCAGGATGCACTTTTTTGCCTTTCAAGATTCGGGCCGCGATCTCCAGGTCTTCCAGACGCCCGTTGGTGCATGACCCGATCACTACCTGATCAATTTTCACTCCCTGGGCCTCGCTTACTTTTCTGGTGTTCTCAGGCAGATGCGGAAAAGCCACTACCGGTTCCAGGGCGGAAACGTCATATTCCCTTATCTCATAATAAAGGGCGTCGTCGTCAGACTGATAGAAGCGGTAAGGCCGCCGGGCCCGGTTTTTTATATATTCCGCAGTGACGTCGTCCGGGACGATGATGCCATTTTTCCCGCCTGCTTCAATAGCCATGTTGGCCATCGTAAAACGGTTGTCCATTGATAATGAGGAGATGGCCTCACCGCAGAACTCCATAGCCATATAGCGGGCCCCGTCCACACCGATATCCCCTATGGTGTGGAGGATCAAGTCCTTGCCTCCCACCCAGGCGGGAAGCTTGCCATAATATACGAATTTGATTGTTTCCGGCACTTTAAACCAGGCTTCCCCGGTGGCCATGGCCGCAGCCATATCAGTGGATCCCACTCCGGTCGCGAATGCGCCTAGGGCGCCGTAGGTGCAGGTGTGCGAGTCGGCTCCGATTATGACATCGCCGGGCAGCACCAGGCCCTGCTCCGGCAGCAGGCAATGCTCAATACCCATCTGCCCGATTTCAAAGTAATTTTTTATCCCTTTGGCCCGGGCGAATTCACGCATGATTTTGCACTGCTCGGCGGATTTAATATCCTTGTTGGGTGCGAAGTGGTCGGGAACCAGCACAATCTTTTCCCGGTCATATACTTCTTCTTTTCCCAGCTTTTCAAATTCGGAAATAGCCACCGGAGCAGTGACGTCATTGCCCAGGACGACATCGACCCGGCAGTTGATCAGTTCACCCGCTTCCACCGCCTTTTTTCCGGCATGGTCAGCCAGGATCTTTTGTGTTATCGTCATTCCCATATCTTGAGGTCTTCCTTTCCTGGAGGCTAGATTTCCTTATCTCGTCTTTGTACCTCGTAATAATGCTTGTTTATAGCGTTTATGTATGATTTGACACTGGCTTCAATGATATCGGTACTGAGGCCCCGGCCATTATATACCTTGCCGTCAATTTGAATGTGGGACACCACTTCACCCAGGGCGTCTTTACCCCCGCCCACCGCGCTGAGTTTATAGTCCAGCATTTTGCCATAATGGTCAGTGATCTTATCCACTGCCCGGCAGGCGGCGTCTACCGGGCCGTCCCCGGTAGCGGCGGCATCGAATACCTTGTCTTCGATTTTCAAACTCACGGTGGCGGTAGGCAATACCGTGCTGCCGCTGACCACATGCAGGTATTCCAGGCTGAATCTTTCCGGAATAGCATAGACTTTGTCCTTGACCAGAGCCTCCAGATCATCATTGGTGACCTGTTTCTTTTTGTCGGCGATTATCTTGAAACCATTGAAAGCCCGGGCCAATTCCTCATCATTCAAAGTGTAGCCCAGAGATTCCATGTGCTCTTTAAAGGCGTGGCGCCCCGAGTGTTTGCCCAAAACCAGCTGGCTCTGGCTTACTCCGATCAATTCCGGGCTCATGATTTCATAAGTAGTTCTCTCCTTGAGCATGCCGTCCTGATGGATACCAGACTCATGGGCAAAGGCATTTTTCCCCACTATGGCCTTATTGGGCTGAACCTGCATGCCGGTCAAACTGCTCACCAAACGACTGGTGCGATAAATCTCCCCATGATTGATCCCGGTGGTCTTTTTCAGGTAATCATAGCGGGTGTACAAGGCCATTATGATTTCTTCCAGGGCGGCATTTCCGGCCCTCTCCCCGATACCGTTCACGGCACACTCCACCTGGCGGGCCCCATTCAGGATTCCCGCCATGGAATTTGCCACCGCCAGACCCAAATCGTCATGACAATGAACGCTGATAATGGCTTCATCCACGTTTTTCACCCGGCTCATGAGCTCTTTAATGAAGCGCCCGAATTCCTCGGGGATGCCATAGCCTACAGTGTCGGGGAGGTTGACAACGGTGGCGCCTGCGGCAATTACGTTCTCTGTAACCCGGGCCAGAAAATCCATATCGCTGCGGGAGGCGTCTTCTGCGGAGAATTCCACATCATGGCAAAACTTCTTGGCATACTTGACGGCCTCAACCGCTTGAACCAGAACCTCTTCCCGGGATTTCTTGAGCTTATATTTCAGATGTATGGGAGAAGTAGCCAGAAAAGTATGTATACGGGGAGTTTCGGCGTCTTTAACGGCCTCCCAGGTCCTGTCGATATCCTCCCGGTTGGCACGGCACAACCCGGCGATTACCGCGCCTTTGACCGCACGGGCTATGGCCTTTACCGCGTCAAAGTCGCCTGGTGAAGCTATGGGAAAGCCGGCTTCGATAATATCGACACCCAGCCGGGCCAGCTGATGAGCTATCTCCAGCTTTTCCTCCACATTCAGGCTCACCCCCGGAGATTGCTCCCCATCCCGGAGCGTAGTGTCAAACAGGTAAATACGATCTTTGGCAGACATCCTGCACCCCCCGATTATATAAATATTTGAACCTCTATTTGGTCTCTTTCAGCCAGGGCATCATAGCCCGCAATTTTTCTCCCACCTCTTCGATGAGGTGTTCACGGTTGCGGCGTTTAAGGGCATTAAACTGCGGTCTGCCCACCTGGTTCTCCAGCAGCCAGTTCTTGGCGAAACGGCCTTCCTGAATGTCTGTTAAGGCCTGCTGCATAGCCTGGCGGGCTTCAGGGCCGACGACATCCGGTCCTTTAGTATAGTCGCCCCATTCGGCGGTATCACTTATGGAATAACGCATATAGCCCATGCCGCCTTCATACATCAGATCCACGATCAGTTTTAGCTCATGCATGCATTCGAAATAGGCTATCTCCGGCTGGTAACCGGCTTCAACCAGGGTTTCGAATCCAGTCTTGACCAGTTGGGTCACCCCGCCGCAAAGTACACACTGTTCGCCGAACAAATCGGTTTCCGTTTCTTCCTTAAAGCTGGTTTCAATAACGCCAGCCCGGGTGCAGCCTATTCCACAGGCATAGGCCAGGGCCAGGTCTCTGGCTTTTCCGCTGTAATCCTGCTGAACGGCAACCAAGCCCGGTACTCCGGCGCCTTTGGTGTACATCCTTCTTACTAGATGGCCCGGGCTTTTGGGGGCCACCATGAAAACATCGATAAAGGCAGGCGGAACAATCTGGCCGAAATGAATGTTAAAGCCGTGCGAGAAGCCCAGGGCATTGCTTTCGGTGAGGTGGGGCTTAATCTGTTCATTATAAACCCTGGCCTGAGTTTCGTCAGGAAGAAGCACCTGAATAATATCTGCTGCCTGAGCCGCTTCCGAAACGGTCAGAGGCTGAATTCCGGCGGCAATGACTTTGTTCCATTCTTCTTCGGTAAAATCGTCAAAGGGCTTGCGCAGCCCCACCACCACGTTGACTCCACTCTCATGCAGGTTCTGAGCCTGGGCATGGCCCTGGGAACCGAAACCCATCACAGCCACGGTTTTCCCTCTAAGCAGATCCAGGTTGGCGTCAGCATCATAAAACATTTTAGCCATTGTCAACATCCTCCTTATTATTATGTCTACCCCCGGCTGTACCGGGGGTCAGCATCTGCTACCAGCATAACCCAAATATCTTTTTTTATCCTTTGCACCCCCCCCGCAGCATGGCGATCTTGCCGGTACGCACCAGCTCGGAGATGCCGAAAGGCCGCAGGGCTTCTTCTATAGCGTCAATTTTGGCGGAATCCCCGGTTACTTCAATAATTAAGTTATTTTTGCCGATATCTACGATGCGGGCGCGGAATATCTCCACGATCTGCATGACTTCAGCGCGCACGCTGGCATCGGCCTTGACTTTGATAAGTACTAATTCGCGTTCTACCGCCCGTTCATTGGTAACATCCACAATTTTAATCACATTGACCAGTTTGTAAAGCTGCTTGGTGACCTGCTCGATAATCTGGTCGTCGCCCTCCACCACGATCGTCATCCGTGAAATGGTAGGATTCTCGGTGGCCCCTACGGTGAGGCTATCGATATTGAAACCCCTTCTGCGGAACATGGTGGTCACCCGGGTCAGGACCCCGGGTTTATTGTCGACTGTAACCGCCAGTGTATGCTTCATTATTCGTCACCCCCGATCATATTAATGAGGGATTCTCCCGGGGCCACCATGGGGTAGACATCGGCTTCCCTTTCCACCACGAAATCGATAAAGACGGGACGATCTCCCACCTTCATGGCTTCCCTTAAAGCATCTTTGACCTGATCGGTCTCAGTCACCCGCATACCCACCGCTCCGTAGGCCTCGGCCACTTTAACAAAGTCAGGCTGCAGGCTGATATCGGTATTAGAATAACGCTTTTTATAAAACAGGCCTTGCCATTGCCTGACCATACCCAGATATTGATTGTTGAGAATACAAACAATCACCGGTACTTTATACTGCATGGCGGTGCCCAGTTCCTGAATATTCATCTGAATGCTGCCGTCTCCGGCGATATCGATCACGGTCATGTCTGGGCGGGCTATTTTGGCGCCGATGGCGGCCGGAAATCCATAGCCCATAGTGCCGAGTCCCCCTGAGCTGATAAAGCTTCTGGGGTTTTTGAATTTATAGTATTGAGCCGCCCACATCTGATGCTGACCTACTTCGGTGGTGATGACGGCATCGCCTTGAGTCATATCGTAAATGCTCTCGATGACATGCTGCGGCATGATGCGTCCTTCACATGAAGCCGGATAGCGCAGGGGATACTCCAGTTTCCATCGATCGATGGTATGATGCCATTCGCTCAGCTCTTCAACAGCTTCCAAGCGCTGGTTAATGGCCTGCAAAACCTCTTTTACCTGTCCCACGATAGGTATGTCAACCGCCACATTTTTGCCGATCTCGGCAGCATCAATATCGATGTGGATCACCTTGGCGTGCGGGGCAAAGGCTTCGATCTTCCCGGTGACCCGGTCGTCAAAGCGCACCCCTACGGCTATCAAAAGATCTGATTCTGACACCGCATAATTGGCGTATTTGGTGCCATGCATGCCCAGCATGCCCAAGGCCAGATAATTGTTGCCGGGGAAAGCCCCCATACCCATCAAGGTAGTAGTGACTGGTATTTTACGCTTTTCCGCCAGTTCCCTGAGTTCTTCCGACGCTTCGGAGATGATAACCCCGCCGCCGGCATAGATTACCGGACGCTGAGCCTGTTTGATCAGTTCCACCGCGTTAATCACCTGTCCGGCGTTAAAGCCTTTCATCACCCGGTAGCTATGGATGAAAACCTCTGATTTGTCGCTAGTAAAGTCAATGCTCTTATCCATGATGTCCTTGGGCAAGTCGACCACTACCGGACCGGGCCGGTTAGTTCTGGCAATGTAGAAGGCCTCTTTTACTACCTGCTCCACATCCTCGGTGCGTTCAACCAGGTAGTTGTGTTTGGTGATAGGCAGGGTGATGCCGGTTATGTCGGCTTCCTGAAAAGCATCCCGGCCGATGAGGTGTGACGCCACCTGCCCGGTGAAAAAGACCATGGGGATTGAATCCATATTGGCGGTGGCAATTCCGGTAACCAGATTAGTGGCGCCGGGCCCCGAGGTGGCGATACACACCCCGGTTTTCCCAGAGGCCCGGGCATATCCGTCAGCGGCGTGAGCAGCGCCCTGTTCGTGCCGGGCCAAAATATGTTTGATATCAGAATCATAGAGGACATCATATATAGGTAGAACAACCCCACCGGGGTAGCCGAAGATGGTGTCCACCCCTTGTTCCTTAAGACTATTAATCAGGATTTCAGCACCTTTACAATTCATAAAATCACCTCCGTAAATTCTTCCAACTCCCGCTTAAACCTCACGTTTATGATACAAAAGCGCCCAGCCAGTTATAAAGCAAAGGCGGGCTCTTGGCCCGCCGGTTTTATTACGCTTGCCATATTGAAATCATTCTTTAAATATGGCTCCTGTACTGGCTGATTGTACCAATTGAGCATATCGTTTCATATAACCTTTTTTTATTCGGGGCTCCGGCTCTCTCCAGAGGCTGCTCCTCTTTTCGATAATGCCGTCGTCTACTAGCAGTTGTAGTCGGCACCCAGGTATATCGATCTCGATTAGATCGCCTTCTTCAATCAGGCCAATCAAGCCCCCTGAAGCTGCTTCAGGGGATACGTGCCCAATGGATGCTCCCCGGGTAGCCCCGGAAAATCGCCCATCGGTAATTAATGCCACCTCCTTATCCAAACCCATACCGGCAATTGCCGAGGTTGGAGTCAGCATTTCTCTCATACCTGGTCCGCCTTTGGGGCCTTCGTAGCGAATGACAATAACATCTCCGGGTACAATTTTCTGATTGAGAATAGCCGCTACGGCTTGTTCTTCAGAGTCGAATACCCGGGCTGGTCCCGTATGCCGCATCATCTCTTCAGCCACTGCGCTCTTTTTGACCACGGCCCCCTCTGGCGCCAAATTGCCAAAAAGCATGGCCAAACCGCCGCTGGGGCTGTAGGGCTGGTCTATGGACCGGATCACATCATAATTGCGCACTGCGGCATCTTTGATGTTGTCTCCTACAACTGTTCCGGTAACAGTCAGGGCTTCTTTATCGATCAGGCCCTTTTTGTCGAGTTCACTGAACATGGCTTGAATGCCGCCGGCCTGGTAGAGGTCTTCCATATGGTGATGCCCGGCGGGGCTCAGACGGCAAAGATTAGGAGTTGAAGCGCTGATTTCATTGAAAAGGTTCAAATCTATAAATACACCCGCTTCGTGAGCGATGGCCATCAAATGCAGGACAGAATTGGTTGAACAGCCAATGGCCATATCCAGGCGCATGGCATTCGAGAAAGCCGCCTCAGTCAGGATATCACCGGGTTTGATATCTTTTTCTACCAGGGTCATGATCTTCATGCCTGCGGTTTTGGCCAATCGAATCCGCTCGGAATAAACCGCGGGGATAGAGCCATTCCCTGGCAGGCCCATTCCCAGGGCCTCGGTTAAACAATTCATGGAATTGGCGGTAAACATCCCGGCACAGGAACCACAGGTAGGGCAGGCGCTCTCTTCCAACCGGGCCAGCTCCTCAGGAGTCATTTTTCCGGCAGCCGCCGCACCTACTCCCTCAAATACCTGGGTTAAGGTCAGGCCTTTATCACCTGACCTGCCGGCCAGCATTGGGCCCCCGCTGACAAAGATGGCGGGAATATTTAAACGCGCCGCAGCCATCAGCATGCCCGGCACCACCTTATCGCAATTGGGTATGAATACCAGTCCGTCAAAGGCATGGGCGGTAGCCATAATCTCCACTGAATCGGCGATCAGCTCCCGGCTGCCCAGAGAATACTTCATACCCAGGTGGTTCATAGCGATGCCGTCGCAGACTGCTATGGTCTGAAATTCCAGGGGAGTTCCCCCTGCCACGCGCACTCCCGCTTTAACCGCTTCCCCGATTTTGTCCAAGTTAATATGACCTGGCACGATATCATTGTGCGAGTTAACTATGCCGATCAGAGGTCTTTTGATCTCTTCATCGCTAAGGCCGATGGCCCTGAATAAAGATCGATGGGGAGCCTTTTCCAGCCCCAATTTAATTGTGTCGCTTTTCACCCCGATCACCTTCCTTAGATAGCCCAACCTGCTCAACAAGTTTCTGTTTGCAAGCTATAAAAGAATATAAAAATCCCCTCGTCCCGGTCAGGGACGAGAGGAATCTCCCGCGGTACCACCCTGTTTGTCGCCCATGCGACCACTTACAGCGCGTGCTTTCCGGCACACTGTCTTGATAACGGACTTTTGCGTCCGGCAGCACCTACTCAGGCAAGCCTTTCAGATTGCTCCTCCGGGATGATCACCACCAGAAATGTTGATACTGGCTTTCAGCACATGGCCAGCTTCTCTGTAATCAAGTGATTTCAGGTGTCAAGTCCCTTCCTCGGTGTGATTAATTCATTATTTAATATTCATCAAGTATATTGAATCATACCGCTGTTTGTCAATAGTATACGTCGCATTAGCTGTCATTTCTGCTCGATTTTGCGAATGTATTCTTTCAGTATGATATTGTTAGGCTTTCCGCTTAGATGACGGTTCCCTTCCCTGCGCTTGATCTTCTTGTACAAAGCCCACAACAGACGGTTGCCCTCCTCGGTCTGCCGGGCCTCGGAGGGGCTCATCCCCTGTAAGAGGCTGAGGTGAGAATGCACCCACTTGTTTAAATATAGTTCTTTCAGTATGGCTGAAAGCTGAGGATAAGCTTTTTTCAGGTCAGCCGTAAGTATATCGAAGATGCCATCTTCCCGGATCTCCATGCCATCGAACTCCAGGCACCCATACATATCGGCTTCAAATTGCTGTCTGACCCGGGCCATGTCACTGTCTCCAAAGGTGGAAACGGCTATCCAATTTGACCCCATAATGTACTCAGCCTCAAAAGCCGGTCCGTGGGCAGAGGCCTCCACCTGATAATAGAGCTGGAAATCTCTACCCTGGAAACAGAAGTCTTTTCCCATGGTTTCCAGTCTTTCTACGACTCTTTGCCGGTCCTTGATATGATAGTGCGCGCTTATCAAGCGCATGCCGTCATCACAAGCCGCCTCACTGCCCGGTTCCAAAAGCACATCTTCGAAGCTTACATACTGCCCGCCCAAATAACGAAAGGCGGTGAGCACATTCACCTGATAATCCTCTCTTAATAGAACGCAACTAACCTCATCCTCCAGAAAATCATGGAGGCCGTTTAGGTTATCATCATCCTGGCAGATTACCACAAATTCATCCCCGTTCACTACCAGGTCGGCAACTACGCCGCTCATAAATGATACCCCGCAGTTAAAATCCTCTTCGCGATAAGTCAGGCGCATATGCATTCCATCAGGCAGTTCCTTAACTTCCCTTACCCCGTCCAGGTCATCCAGTTTGGCAAGCAGCTGCTCCAGATCAATAATCTCATATACCCGGCAAAAGGCGGGATCACTAAAAGGATTATACTTGGTGCTGCAACAATTTTTGTAAGTTTCTTCAAATGATTCGATCAACCAGCTATCTTCTGTTTTAATCAACCCCACCAGGTATTCGCGGTAATAGAACTCCCCTGCTTCAATGACGATGGAATAGGCCCCAACAATGGGTCTATCAACATCGCCCTGCTCTTTGCAGGCTCCGCCCTCAATAAATATTGCCGCGGAGTTCATGATCGCATCCATTTCAAAATCGGTTTTAAGCCCAAATGCCGCTTCACGGAGCAAGCACAGAATATAATCCCAATCATGATATTTATAAGCGTGAAATATGCTGTTAACCAGCTGGCGTGGGTTCAATTTCGCCGACAGAAGGCGAACCAGGTTCCGTTCGCGCTCAGAACCGAGATCGCTTTTTTCAAACAGATACTTTTGATACAGAAAGCGCCCCAGAGCCGGGCGGCTCATATGGCGGAGGTTGTGGTGATAGGCCTGGGAGACCAGGAAACAGGCTTCATCCAAACTGATTTCCGTCATATCCGGCAGGTTTTTGCGATCCCGGTCATACTGAGCCGGCAGCATATTTTCAACCAGGAAGAAGCTATGTATGCCGTCGCTGTTGAAAGTAAGGTAGAAGCATTCCACATGCAAGTTCTTTCGGCCGATTTTCCAGGCTACGTCCAGGGTTACCCGGCCGGTATGCCTGGTGCAGGAAGCATAGGCCTTGTAAAATGTCCCTTGAAAGGGGGCCAATACTGACCTGGGCATACCCGCCAGGTGCATTTTATCTAAAACCCGGTTGCATAATTGCTTATATTCCTTGTCAAACTCAAGTTTTATCACTTCGATAAACTCTATGACCGCCTCTTCGCGGAAAGCTGACAAACCCTCCAAGATTAAAGGCCGGGTTTCATGCGGAACCTCCTCGAATAAGTCCAGCATAAAGAGACGGCCTTCATTGCTTCCCGACAATTGACGGAGATCGCTGATAATATCCTTAAAATAATTAATGGGTAATCCTTTGCGGTTTCTCATGCCAGGTTCCTTTACCATCTATAAATGTAATTGTAATTTAACACTTCGCGGGGTGATTGGCAAACCATCCCGGCAAACCCCGCCGCAGTCATTTTTCAACATATGATTCTTTAATAGGAGCAATTATTGTGTATTATGCAATTTTTTTCTTGGTCCAGGCAGGAAGTATAACAGTAATAAAGAAATAATGGGAAGAATGACATTCTTTGTTGATCGGGTGGTATTTTGAGAAGAATTAAGATCAAACACCTGAAACCAAACATGGTGGTAGCGCGTTCCGTTTACTACGGCAATGCCCATGTTCTAGCCCAGGCAGGCATGGTACTGACAGTTGACGCCATCAAACGCCTGGATGAACTGGGCATCGCTTCGGTATATATTCGTGAGCAATACGTGCCTGAGACAGTGGAGCCAGAGGACGTAATACCGGAAAAGGTTCGTCTGGAAACCATAGAAATGGTCAAAGCGAGCTTTATAAACCTGCATGATCACCTCAAACTTGACATAAACCGGGTGGCTAGCATCGTTAACAGTATCATTGACGAGTTGCTGGCCTCTGACGATATTCTGGTGCAACTGACTGACATTCGCGCCTTTGACGACTATCTATTTGCCCACTCGGTAAATGTATGCGTTCTATCTATTATGACCGGCATTACTTTGCATTTTGACAAAGCCCGGCTGACTGAACTCGGGGTTGGCGCACTGCTTCATGATATCGGCAAAACCAAAATCGATTCAGAAATTCTCAACAAACCGGATGACCTCAGCCGTCAGGAATTCGATGAGATAAAGCGTCATACCAACTACGGCTTCGAAATGCTGAGGAACTATGCCGACCTTTCTCTGCTCTCCGCCCACATAGCCTTTCAGCATCATGAGCGCTGGGATGGCCAGGGGTATCCCCGCGGCCTGAGAGGCGAGTCTATTCATGAATATGCACGCATCGTAGCTGTGGCCGATGTCTATGATGCATTGCTGGCTGATCGGCCTTATCGCCCTTCTTACACGGTCAATCAAGCCTTAACCATATTGGAGCGTATGTCCGGGGTCTATCTGGATCCCAACTTCGTAACTGCTTTGGTTTCAAATATAGCCATTTATCCGGTAGGGAGTTTGGTGGAAATCAGCACCGGCTATATAGGCATAGTTATGGAAGTGAATAAAGTTGTACCCACCCGTCCGGTTATTCGCATCATTGTGGACAACACCGGAAGGCGCCTCAGCCGCACTCATATGATCGATTTATCCCAATTTGCCACTATTATGGTCATTCGAGCCTTAAATGGCGACGACATTGATAAGTTGAATTTAAGAGAATACGTCCTGGCATAATCCCCGCAAACAAAACCTATTTATCGCATATCTCACCGCGTTTTCCGGCAAGCTAACAAAAAAGCCGGAGGTTTTTCATGTTTGTTAAAATAGTGTCCCTGCTTCTGATTATTATTTTTGGCGGCACGCTGTTGTTTTTGTTGCTAAAAAAAGTAATCCCCACCTTATTGAACAAGTAAGGCCATACAAATCCTGAAATAAACCACTTGCATATGCTTAAACTACTCTAGAAGGAGGGAAAGCATATGACAAGATACCGGACTACCGACGGCAAAGAAGACTTGAGACAAAAATTCCATTGGTTTGGGGCTATGGCCATTCCTTTGGCTTTTGTCAACGGATTGTTTTTCGGTGGCTACGCCTTACGCAAAATCCGGCAATACTGGGAAGGCGGGCCCATGGACTAATCGATTGTCCTGATCCCGCCAAAATGGTTCATCTTTACAGGGATGAACCGTTTTTTTTCCTGGCGGCGTTGGCCTTTGTCAACCTATCAGGTTCAGGCAATGGTTGATTTCTTCTAAAGTCTCGCCGGTATTGGGGCCGTCGATTTTCACCAGGGCAGCGTGATCCAATTGGGTTGGTCCCCGGTTTATTATGATCAAGTCCTGATAAAAAGTGCTGAAGGCCCTTACAAAGCCTGCCACAGGATATACTGTCAGTGACGACCCGATAACCAGCAAAGTCCGTGCCCCCATTATCAAATCCTGGGCATCGGTAAAAGATTTGATAGGCTCACCGAAAAGAATCACGTCCGGCTTTAAAATCGAACCGCACTGGTCACAGGTGGGAATAATGACGCCCTGTTCGCGTACTCCAGCCCAGCTGAAAAGCTCCCCGCAATGCCGATTGGTACAAACATAGCGTTCGCTGTTGCCATGAACCGCCACCACCCGGCGGCTTCCAGCCTTCTCATGCAGCCCATCTATATTCTGCGTGACAATTCCTTTAATAAAGCCGTTTTTCTCCATTTCAGCCAGCATATAATGGGCCTTGCTGGGCTCGACGGTAGGAAAAATAAAATGCTGGTTATAGAAATCATAGAACAGCCGGGGATTATTATTAAAAGTTTCGATGTTTATTATACTCATAACCCGGTCTTCACCCAATTGACGATAAATTCCGTTTTGACCCCGAAAATCAGGTATCCCCGCTTCGGTGCTGATGCCTGCACCGGTGACCACCACGGTATTGGGTGAGTTTGCCAGGGTGCGCACTATCTGGTCGATCTGATGGCTTGGCTTATTCATGGCGCCGACTCCTTATATGTAAAATTGAACACTACTTCGCTATCCTGGCGGGCGATTCCTTTTACTTCCGGGTCGATAAGGAAGCAGGTTCGATTACGACGGGAAAACCCGGAATATGGTTTCATCCGGGCCGTTCTGTCCGACTCTGGTCATCGTCCTCGACTTGCAGGGGTATTTTATGGGGATCCCGTCTTCGACTTAACGAGAATCTCAGCTTAACATTGATGCAGGAGCATCGCTCCCATTACTTGGAGGAGGTGATTTTCATGGCAATTGTGGCAACGCCGGTAGCCAGTGATTTGGTTTTAGTCATGGACGCTGGCTTGGATGAATTTGGTCGGCAAGTAACCAGGAAAAGACAGTACGGCAACCTCAAAAACTCGGCTAATGATGAGGACGTTTTTGAGGCGGCTGAAGGCATCATCAGTCTGCACGAATCCGCCTGTCTGGCAGTTCAGCGGGTAAATACCGTCGAGCTGACCGAAGAAGGTTAAGCCGCTTACCAGCTCTGCAAAGGAGGGATTAAAATGGCCATTGAACGCACTATTGAGATGGGTTTTAACACCAGCTTGAACAAGAATCATACCATACGCATCGCCGGAGCCAAAGCAGCAGCTACAGCCCAAGAAATCTCGGCAGTAATGGACACATTAGTGACAAAAGACGTTTTTGTAGGCAATAATGGTACGCTGAACAGCAAGAAGAGCGCTCGCCTGGTAACCAGGCAAACCGATGATTTCGATATAGCTTAGAACCATGGGGGGGCTGTGTTAACAGCCCCCCGGCTTATTGACAAAGTCAACCAGCCGGACAGAGCGAACGGCGGAAGCGAAGAGCAAGGCGCGAAATAGGCCCGCGATTGAGGCGTACAAATAGTACGTTGATTGAGCGGGCCTATTGAGCAACGCAGTTATTCGCTTTTGTCGACGGTCCGGGGGCTGTGCCAGCAGCCCCCGGCTTATTGCGATGAGGATCTGACTGTGATCGCAAACGGATTATAGCTTATTCCATTGTCGAAGACTTCTCCCTCGCGCTTTTTCAGCCATCCTACCAAAGCATAGGTAAACGGGGTAGCCAGAACTTCGTAAGCCACTTTCCATCCGTATTGAACCGCCACCATGCTCATAAAGATCGGAGCAGAATACAAGCCATAAAAAGCTGCTGACATAAAAATCAGGGTGTCCAGAGCCTGACCAACCAGGGTTGAGCCAATGGTGCGGGTCCACAGCCAGCGCCCGCTGGTTAAGATCTTCAAACGGGACAGTATAACCGCATTGGAAAATTCTCCGACAAAATAGGCCAGCAATGAGGCTAAAACCAACCGCGGGGCAAAACCCAGTACGGTGAGGTAGGCCGGTTCTTGCTCCCAAAACTCCGGCCAGGGCAATCTGACAACAGCCATGAAAAACACAGCCATGAAAAGGTTGGCCGCAAATCCCAGCCATATGGTGATGCGAGCTCGCCTGAATCCATACACCTCGGTGAGAACATCTCCGAAGATATAAGTTACAGGAAAAAGAAACAGATCGGCAGTTAATACCATGCCGCCCAGATCCACCAGGCGTCCCGCCACAATATTGGTAATTAACAGGCAGGTGATAAACAGACAGGTAATAATCAAGAACATGACAGATATCGGGGCATTTTTAGGCTGCATATAACAGACCTCCTTGTTTTTTTAAGGCGGGTAGGCTGCGACCGCCGTATATATTCTAGCATAGTAATAATAAAATGTTTAACATCTTCATAAGATTCATGGTGGACATTTACTGTTGCAATACTTAATAAAAGGTATAATATTATAGGTCACATTCATTAACGGGGTACAATCTATGGCAAAGGATTCCAAGAGGTCTATTGAACAGGCCGCCCTGATCGCGGTCATGTCCACCTCATTCATGGTTGCCTTTATGGGCAGCGCGATAAACCTGGCCCTGCCGGTAATGGTGCAGGAATATGCCAGCACGGCCACCATGTCCAGCTGGGTGGTCGCCTCATATTTGCTTTCGTCAGCGGCATTTCTGCTGCCGTTAGGGCGCCTGGCCGATATTCAAGGACGCCGCAAGTACTACCTGGCAGGCACAATCTTATATACCCTTTTTACCCTCTTGAGCACACTGGCCAACAGTATGGAAACTTTGATTTTCTGGCGCCTCTTGCAGGGTGTAGCCGCTGCCATGATATTTGGAACCGGCATGGCCATTTTGACCTCAGTATACCCGCCTCAGCAGCGCGGCAAAGCCATGGGGTGGAGTGTTTCCCTGACCTATACCGGATTGACTCTGGGACCGGCTCTGGGAGGTTTTCTGACCCAACACCTGGGATGGAGAACCATTTTTTATTTAACCGCCTTGTTGGGCCTGGTTGCCGCTTATCAGATATATCATCACCTGAGCGGTGAATGGCAGGGGGCTGCCAATGAAGACTTCGATTGGAAGGGCAGCCTATTTTACGGTTTAGGACTGATCTCCTTATTGTACGGCCTCTCCGCTATTACCACCGAGACCTGGGCAGGGGCTCTGGCAATTTTGGGAGTGGCATTACTGTGCGCTTTTGCCTGGGTGGAGCTGAGGAGCCTTTCCCCAATTCTCAATATACGCCTGTTTAGGGACAATCAAGCTTTTGCCTTCTCCAATCTGGCGGCCATGATCAATTACAGCAGCACCTTTGCCCTGACCTTTTTGCTTTCGATCTACCTGCAGATTGTTAGAGGCCTGGACACCCAGACGGCAGGCTTGATCCTGCTGATTCAGCCGGTTTTGATGGCTGTATTCTCACCTATGGCAGGCACCTTATCCGACCGTATCGAGCCGCGTCTGGTGGCCTCATGCGGAATGGCCCTCAACACCCTGTGTCTGCTGGTTTTAGCCTTTATCAATGAAAATACTTCGCTGTGGTTGGTCATGGTGATTCTGCCCTTGATCGGACTTGGATTTGCCCTGTTCTCCTCGCCTAATACCAATGCGGTCATGAGTTCTGTCGAACCCCGTTTCTATGGCATAGCATCATCAACCATCGGTACCATGCGTTTGGTAGGGCAATCCGTATGCATGGCCATTGCCACTCTGATCATCTCTATCTATGTTGGCCAAACCCCTCTAAACTCAGCCAGCCATACGGCGATCACCCACACCCTCAGAACTTCATTTATCACCTTCACTGTTTTGTCATTGTTCGGTGTTTTCGCCTCGTTGGCCCGCGGCAAGGTACACCAAAGTCCACAATCCGGCACTTCCCACCCCTCTCCCCAAGGCAACCGCTAACCCCTGAAAAATATGTTACGGCGCCATTGTGCGTGCCAATTATACTGTTCTATAATGTACGCTTCCTTTCTTTCCCATTCCAAGGAATTAATAGATGTGATACCATGCATTTTTATTTATAAGCATTTTTTGTAGTAGTACAATAGAAATTGGAACTATCCTGTCACAATAAATCGAAAGGAGGGCTAAGTAGCATCTGCACAGACGTGTTGGGGACATAGAATTATAGGGGGAAAGTTGAGTGAGAGATACATACGTAGAATGCGGCAGTTGTGAGGTATTTGGATACTGCACACAGACCGAGGCCGAATGCAAGGCCTATTATGCAGGTTTCGGCTGGGACAAATACAGAGAAATCCCGGGATGCAACACCTGTTCAATAAGTATGTGCAGTCAAACCTCCCTGGAGTGCGACGCCTACAAAGACATGAATGGCGTCGGCCAGATAGTGTTTTCCGATGCTGCCGACCGGCAAGACCAGCTGCACAGCCTGCCTGCCAACCTGGGGCTGATGAACTGGTTCACAGGTGTGATCGAACGGATAAGTACTGGAGACGTTATGGCTCTGGTCACCATTCGCTGCGGTGAACAGCGTTTGACTTCGATGCTTTCATTGCAAAAGCTTCACGAAATGCAGTATCAAATCGGTGATACCATCTCAGTCGCCATCAAAGCGGTCAATGTCGTTCTGATGCGCTAGATTCATAGGCCCCCTTGAAACTTCAAGGGGGCTGCCCTTATTCCAGGCAACACAACTCATTTTTAAAACCCTCCCCTATAACTGGCTTAGGTTTGCACTTCTTATTCATTCCACAGTTTTTACACACTTTTCTTATAATTTTGCAACAATGGGGTTTTAACATGGGAGATGGAATGATCAGGTTCTGTGAGGTGAAATTTCCCATGACTGAAAACGAAAGCCTTCCCCAAACTGTAATGCCCCAGCCATTTAAACCTAGAAAGCCAATTATTATTATAGGTGTGCTGCTGGTCATAGCAGCAACCGGTTTTTTAGTTTACCGGCAAATGGATAAGCCGGCTGAAGCCGGTTATCTGACTGCTTCGGCGGTAAGAGGCTCAATTATGGATGTAGTCCAGGCTACCGGCACCATCGAACCGGTCGAAAGAGCAGAATTACAGTTTAAGAACAGCGGCGATGTTAAATCCATCACCCTGCAGCCCGGAGATAAGGTAAGCAAGGGCCAGGTTCTGGCAGAGCAAGATGATACTTCTCTTTTGGCCCAGGTAAGGCAATCAGAGATAAACCTCTCTCAACAGGAGATTCAAATTCAGAATCTCACCCGAAAAGAGGACCAGGCCAAAACAAAACTGGAGCAGCAACAAGAGCTTTTTGACGGGGGATTTATTTCCCAGTCTGCCCTCAACGAAGCCCTGGACGGATATAAACAGGCTGAATTGGACCTGGCTTCAGCACAGGCGCAGTTGGAAAGCAGCCAGGCTAAACTGGAAATGGACCGCAACGAATTGAGCAGCGCCAAATTGATTGCCCCATTCTCCGGCATCATCAGCACTGTGGACAGCCAGGCCGGCCTCAGTGGAGGTTCTTCCAACAGCGCCTCATTGATCACCCTCATCAGCGAAGAACTCTATCTCAAAGCCCTGGTCAACGAAGTCGATGTGGGCCGGCTCGAACCCGGCCAGGAGGTCGAATTCACCAGCGGAACTTACACTGATAGGACTTTTACCGGCAAGCTGGATAAGATCTCACCGGAAGCTACTACCGTCAGCAATGTCAATTTCTACCCGGTAATTATCATCATCGACAACAGCGAGGGGTTGTTGCGCTCAGGGATGTCGGTAAACGCCAATATCATCATAGCGGCGTCAAAAGATGTCCTGACTATTCCCATGATGGCTGTATCTTATGCGGAGTCCTATGTCAGGAGCGGTGCGGCAGCCGGCAGATCTGCAGCCTCTGCCAGCGGTATTGCAGCCAGGCAGACCGCAGCGGCGGACCAAGCCCAGCAAAAAGTGGTGCTGGTTTTAGAGAACAACCAGCCGGTCCAAAAAGCGATAAGCACAGGGCTGAACGACAGCCAAAATATTGAGGTCATAGAGGGTTTGCAGGAAGGTGACCAAATCATCATCGGCTCATCGCTGGGCGGCAGCGCCAGCGGGGACAATCCGGCTGCTTCGGCTCAAACCAGGAACAATGATAACCGCAGTGCCCCGGGAATGGGGGCGCCTGTGATGATACGCCCTTAGCCGTTTTTTCACAAGAGGGACCGCCATGAATCAACCATTAATTAAACTGGAAGAAATCGTTAAGACCTATTACGGAGCAGGGGCCCCGGTACGAGCTTTGCGCGGCATCACGCTGGACATCGGGGAACATGAGATGACTGCCATAATGGGTTATTCCGGATCAGGGAAATCAACTTTGATGAATCTCCTGGGCTGCCTGGATAAGCCCGACAGCGGTTCATATACCCTGGCCGGTTATGAGGTGATGGCCCTGGCCCCAGAGCAATTGGCATTTCTGCGCAATCGTCTCATCGGCTTCGTATTTCAGAACTTCAACCTTTTAGGAAGGGCTTCAGCCCTGGAAAATGTCACTATGCCCCTGATCTATGCGGGGATAAAGAGCAGGGAACGCCAGCGCCGGGCTTTAGAAATGTTGAACTTGGTCGGGCTCAAGGGCAGGGAGCATCACCGCCCCAATCAGCTATCGGGAGGTCAGCAACAGCGCGTAGCCATCGCCCGCGCCTTGGTCAACCGGCCCAGACTGATTCTTGCCGATGAGCCTACCGGAGCACTGGATACCAGCACTAGCCACGAAATCATGGCTTTACTGCAAAACCTGCACCGTGAACAACAGCTTGCTATAGTAATAGTTACTCATGAAAACGAGATCGGACAACACTGCCAGCGTATCATACGCCTCAGCGATGGTATGGTGGTTAATACCGAAGCGGTCAAAAACCAGCTTCGAGCCATACCGGCCAAGTAGAGAATAAGGTGGAAGAAACATGGACTTGATATCATGCCTGCAAATTGCCTGGCGCAGCCTTTTGCTCAACAAGATGCGCTCATTTCTGACTATGCTGGGGGTTATCATTGGGGTTGGCGCGGTCATCACCATGGTGTCCTTGAGCCAAGGGGCTAGTTCAGGTATAACCGACCGGATAGCCAGTATGGGGTCTAACCTGTTGATTGTTACTTCGGGAGGGGGTTTCGGCCCGGTGCGGGGAGCCACCGCCACCGCGCAGCTGACCATGGACGATGTTGCTGCCATATCTGATCTGCCCCTGATACAACATGTGGCCCCTGAATCAAGTACCCAGGCTACCCTGTCCGTAGGCAGCCTTACCTGGACCGCGCCGGTCAGCGGTACCGTCCCGGCTCTGCAGGATATAAAAGATTGGCCTACCCGGCTGGGCGGATTCATAACTGAGGAAGACCTGGCTCAGGGAAGTCTGGTAGCTGTAATCGGTCAGACCGTGGTAGATAATCTGTATACCGGCGCGCAGAGTCCGGTGGGAAGCCAGTTGCAGATAAACGGCCTTAACTATACGGTCATAGGGGTTTTGACTTCAAGGGGAGCGGAGGGTTCCGGATCTGATCAGGACAATTCGGTTTACATCCCCATAACCACTGCCCAGCAAAGACTGCTGGGCAGCGCCGCAGTGCGGACCATCAATATTCAAGCCGTCAATACCGAATCCCTGGAACCTCTGAAAAATGCCGTCACTACCTTGCTGCGCCAGCGTCACCGCTTGGCGGATAGTGCGGAGGACGACTTTATGATCCAGGACATGGCCCAGGTATTATCCACCATAGAAGACACTACCCGTATATTTACTTTTCTTTTGGGGGGCATAGCAGCGGTTTCGCTCCTGGTAGGGGGTATCGGTATTATGAATATCATGCTGGTGTCAGTAACCGAGCGGACCCGGGAAATTGGGGTACGCATGGCAGTAGGAGCCACCCCCCGGGCTATTATGACCCAATTTCTGATCGAAGCCCTGCTGCTCTGTATCTGGGGAGGAATAATCGGAGTACTCTTGGGCTGGGGAGGCAGCTCTTTACTGGGAACTCTGGCAGATCTCCAAATCAAGCTCTCGCCCTGGTTGATAGCGGTTGCCCTGGGCTTTTCGCTGATGGTGGGGCTCTTTTTCGGCTACTATCCTGCCAGCAAGGCAGCTCGTTCCAATCCCATCGAAGCATTGCGTTTTGAATAAAGGAGGTTTTCCTATGCAAGCGGGTCGGATATTGACCGCCATATTGGCAGCCCTGACGTTAACGGTTTCCTGCTGGTCCTGGCCAGCTTCCGTTTTGGGAGAAGAACCTTCCCCGGAGCAGGAACAACCCGTTCTGACGCTGACACAGGCCGTGGAAAAAGGCCTAAAGCATAGCAGCAGCGTTAAGATAGCGGATTATCAGATTGAGAGCAATGAACTGCTGCGGGATAAGGCCGCAGCCAGCGTATTTTATGTCCCTGCCGACGGCACCTACCAGGACGATGCCAATGCCTATTTAAACCTGATCGAAAGTGATATCGCCTGGCAGCAGTCCAAGAAGTCCAGGATTGTTACCGCTGATAAGGTGATAAAGGATATCTATCAAAAATATTTTGATGTTTTGCTGGCAGAGGATGCATTAAAGCAAGCCCAGCAGAACCGGGCACAAAGCAATCATCAGTGCCAGGAGGCTTTGGCCCGTTTTGAGCTGGGCTTGATCAGCAAGCTGGAGCTAAACAATGCTCAGATTGATTACAGCCAGAAACAGACCCTGGTGGCGGAAAGCCAAACCGACCTGGAACAAGCCTACATAAAGCTGAATAACGCCATCGGCCAGTCCTCGACGGAGCGGCCGGTTTTAGTCGATGATTCAGCCTTCAATCCCCTGCAGGTTGACAACCTGCAACAGGAGATTACCAGGATCTTGAACGACAGCCCCGAGCTATGGCTGGCTGAAAAAAACCTTGAAAAAGCTGAACTGCAGAATTTGTTGGCTCCTCTGTCCGGTTCTTCTTTACAGCCCAATGAAGTTCAGGAAAACAGCCTGTCAATAACCAAAATCAACACCAGTGACACTAAGATACAGATTATTCAAAATATAGAATCAAATTATTACAAAACCGTACAGCTGGAATCCCAATACCGGCAGGCCGAACAGACCTGCCAGACAGCTCAGGAAGATTTGCGTTATAAAACCTTACAGTTTAATCTAGGATTAATAGCCCGGGGTGATTTAATGGCAGCGGAGATCGCAGGGGACAACGCCCTTCGTTCGCTTAATGCACTCAAGCACCAGCATATCCTGTCCAAAATGGCTTTTGAGAAGCCCTGGGCGTCTTGATTCCCGGGATGCCTTCAAGCCGGTTAGGAGTATAGCAGCCAAATAGCGGGAGGAGTCGGTTTTGCGGTCCATTTTCGTAGTTGATGATGAAGAGAATATACGCTATATCCTCAGCCAGTACCTGGCGCGGGAAGGCTATCAGGTTGAGACCTTCGCTTCGGTTGAAGAGGTTTTGGTCCGGCTGCAATCGGGTTATCCGGATATGTTCATCCTCGATATCATGCTCCCCGGGAGGGACGGATTGGATTTCTGCCAGGAGATCCGCAGCCGCAGCGGTGTACCGGTGATTTTTATCTCGGCGCGGGGAGAAGAGGTCGACCGGATACTGGGCTTGGAGTTAGGCGGGGATGATTACATGGCCAAACCTTTCAGCCCGCGCGAACTTGTGGCCCGGGTGCGCTCCCTTTTCAGGCGCTCTTCCCTGGGGGCAGGCGCCAGTTTAACCCAGATGATAGATAATCTCGCCATCTACCCCACAGATCGGCGCATAATGGTTAACGGCAGAGAAATGATGCTGACTCCCAAAGAGTATGAATTATTGCTTTTGCTGGTAGAACAGCCCCAGCGCACCTTTACGCGCCAGGAGTTATTGGACCGGGTATGGGGCTATGATTACGTCGGCGGGACCAGGGCGGTAGACGACCTGGTCAAGAGACTGCGCAAGAAGCTGCGCGAACATGAGTCTCAGGTGAATATCAAAACCATTTGGGGATACGGGTATCGTCTTGATGATTAAATTTAACAGCATAACCAGCCGCATATTATTAACTTATTTTATTGTGGTGTTATGCAGTATCGCCATAACTGCCCTGGCCTTTCATTCCATTATGTATAAGGATCTGGAACGCCGGGCGGTGATGGGGTTAAGCAAACAGAGCAAGACAATTGCCATGGCTCTGGCTATACACAGCCCTGAATTAGGGCTGCCACAGGAGCGGCTCGGCCAACAACAGATATCATTGTTCTTTTCCGGACGACCGGTGGAAAGCGACTACCTGATTACAAATCCCCAAAAGATCATTATCTATAGCAGCAGCGATAAATACACAGTCGGAACTAATTTTATGGAGGTATTGCCTAAATGGGGCATTGTTTCACCGCCAGATCAGGCAGCTTTCCATATTTATCAAAGCGGCACCTTCATCGCGGTTCAAGAACACATCGTCCCCAAAGGGGGAAACATCAAGGGCAGTGTGATCACTTTTGCGGAGATCAGCGCACTGGAAGCATTAAACCGCGATATCATTGCCTTGCTTTTTAAAAGCCTGGTAATAGCCATGGCAGTGGCCATACCGGTAGCCCTACTGCTAAGCCGTCAAATAATAAAACCTATCAATTCTCTGCGCGAATACGCCAAAGCCATTGCCCAGCGCCGCTTTGACGTGCGCCTGGACCCCAAATCAGACGACGAACTTTCAGAGCTGGCACAAACCTTCAATGAGATGGCGGTGCAGCTGGAACGCTATGACTCGGGATTCAGGCACTTTTTCCAGAGCACTTCTCATGAGTTGAAAACCCCGTTAATGAGCATACAAGGATACGCGGAAGGTATAAGAGACGGGATATTGACTGGTCCCCAGGCCGCTCAGGGATTGGAAGTAATCTCCCGGGAATGCCAGCGTTTAAAATCAATCGTGGATGAGATGATTAATATCACCCGGTTCCAATTCAGTGAAGGCAAAAATACCTTGCAGCACTGTAATCTTGGACAGATTCTGGCCACTACCATGGAGTCCCTTAACGGGTATGCAGCGGAAAATGCCATTGCTGTGACAGCAGATATTCCCGTACTGGAGATCATTTCAGACCCTGAACAGCTGCGGCGCCTCTTCGGCAACATATTGGCTAATGCAATCCGCCACGCCCAGACTCAGGTTTGGGTTAAGGCTCGAATACTGCCTGATAAATCCGTCAACATACACATTGAGGATGATGGGCCGGGGTTCACTGCCCAGGATTTGAAACACGCTTTTGATTATTTTTACAAAGGTCCCCAGGGCCACACCGGTTTAGGGTTATCCATCGCCAAGATCATAGTCGAATCCCAGCACGGCGAGATCAGCCTCGGCAATCGACCTGAGGGAGGCGCTATTGTGGAGATTACCCTGCCTTTCAGTGCCTCCGCTTAGCATGGCGATTTATTCGGCCGCCAATTTGCCTGCCGTATTTAGCGGAGTGCTCAGGGTTTTCAATTCCAGCGCCAGCCCCGACACCATCAAGTACACCTCATCAGCATAAGCGGCCATGATCTGATTAGCCCGTCCCAAAACATCGCGATAGTCGCGGGACAGCCGGTCAGCCGGGACTATCCCCCACCCCACTTCGTTGGTGACGATTATCACCTTGGCTCTAGCATTTTGAGCGGTTTTAGCCAGTCTTTCCACACGCTGCAGGATCTCCTGCTGGTAAGCAGTGCTCTCCCGACCCAGCAGCCAATTGGTGACCAGCAGTGTAAGGCAGTCCAGAATAAATACCCGCTCAGGGGCATCATATTCTGCTATGGCCTGTGCAGGATCCAGCGCCTCCTCAATAGTAACCCAGGCAGCAGGGCGCCGTTGGCGGTGATGCTCCACCCTGACCAGCATCTCTTCATCCTGAGGGACGCAGGTGGCTATAAAATATACTGATTCTGCTACATTACGCGCCCAGAGCTCCGCGAAATGGCTTTTCCCGCTGCGGGCGGCTCCAGTAACCATGATGAGGCCTTTATTGCTCAACACCATCTGCCTCTCTTTCCATAACCGCCATAGCCTGTTCGGCACTCTCAACCAGATGAACCTGGCTCTGCAACAGCTTTTTATATATTTGGGAAGCTTCCCCGCCGGTGTAATCCCGCTCTGCAATGGACCCTTCATCGATAACTATGACTGGAGCCCCGCGTTCAGCCATTTCCAGGACCGCTTTCAGATTGGGCAGGTTGCCGCTGCCAAATGGAATGGGAGGCAGAATGGTATAATCAGCCTTGAGCATAGCCTGGCGGTTAAGTCGATCCTCCTCCAGGCCGATCTCACTGAAGGGGGCTGCTTCAACCACGCTGAAACCCTGCCGCTTGGCTTCCTGCCAGTCGGAATCGCCGATATTAATGACCCCGGCGCTGACCTCCCAGCCTTGTTCCTGAAGATAATGGAACAGCAGTCCGCAGGATCCCCCGCCCCCAACTACATGGACCCGATAATGAGTGGTATTGGGACGGTGAATCAAAGGCTGAATGAACAGCATCGGCCTGCCCCCGGGGTGGCGTTGTTCCACTTTTACCTCACAGCCATAAACCTCTTTGATCAGTTCTTCGGTTAGAACCTGGGCCGGACGGCCTGCCGTAAATATTTTGCCTTCTTTTAACACCAAAAGATTATCGCAGTATTGTGAAGCCAGATTGAGGTCATGAACCACCATCACCGCAGTGAGACCTTCTTCAAAACGCAGCTTATTCAATAGTTCCATTATTTCGATCTGGTAATTCAAATCTAAAAAAGAAGTGGGCTCATCTAAAAACAATACCTGAGGTTCCTGAGCTAGAGCCCGGGCTATGAGGACTCGCTGTTTTTCCCCCCCGCTCAATTCCGTGACCAGCCGCTGCGCCAGATCAAGAGTATTGGTCCGGCGCAAAGCCTCACAGACAATTTCACGATCCTGCGGGCCTTCTCTCTGAAAACGTTTTAAATGTGGAATGCGGCCCATCATCACCACGGCTTCTACTGTAAATGGGAAATCCAGGCCAGCCTCCTGGGGCACAACGGCCAGGTGACGGGCCGCCCGGGCGGGACGCATTTTATAAATATCTTCTTCCTGGAGCAGAATGCGGCCATGAAGAGGCGGGAGCACCCGGCTCATGGCCTTTAAAAGAGTGGATTTGCCGGAACCGTTTGGCCCGACAATGCCTAAAAACTCGCCTTTGGACACCTGCAAGGTGGCATCCGACAGCACCGTCGAAGATCCGTACCCGCAGGTCACTCCCAAAACATCCACGATCACTATGCTCACTCCCTTTTATACACAGCAGGATCATCTCTTAATCTATTTATACAAAGATGATTTTTGGCCTCGCAACAAATATATAAAGAAAGGCCCGCCTATCAGCGCAGTAACTACCCCTACCGGCAGTTCCTCCGGGGCTATTACGGTTCGGGCGATGATATCCGCTCCCACCATAAAGACAGCGCCGGTCAGAGCGACCATGGGAAGCAAGACCCGGTGGTCGGGTCCAATAATTAGTCTCACCACATGAGGTATTATTAACCCCACAAAGCCAATCAGTCCGGACACTGATACGGATGCCCCGATAAGCAAGGCCGCAGCTATGAGCAGCATCACTTTGACTCTTTCAACGTCAATACCCAGATGCTGGGCTTGTTCCTCACCAATCAGCATTCCGTTCAGTTCACGGGTATATAGAAACGCAATGGCGGTACCGATCACAGCATAAGGCATGAACATCCAGATATATTCCCAACCCCGGCTGGAAAATCCCCCCAAAAGCCAGAAAACCACCTGATGCATTTGATCACCACTATAAAACATGGCCAGAGACTGCAGAGCGGACAAGAATGAATTTACCGCTATACCGGCCAGGAGCAAGGTCATTACCGGCACCTTGCCTCCGGTGCGGGCCAGGCTGTAGACCAAAAGAATGGTCAACACCGCACAGACAAAAGCAAAGGCCGGAATGCTATAGCTGTACTTCAGACCGAGGCTCCCCAGGAGCAGAATAGCAGCCACGGCACCCAGGGCGGCGCCTGAGGAAACCCCGATCACATAGGGATCGGCCATGGGATTGCGGAACAGGCCCTGAAAAATGGCCCCGGCTACCGATAAACAGACGCCCACCATTGCCCCCAGCAAGACCCGTGGAAAGCGTATACTCCAAATTATGATGTCATGTGATTGCATCTGCCCGCTGTAACTGCTGCTGGAACCATTTAAATGACCGTTTATCAGGCTCAGCACTTCAGCGGGCGGAATCCAAACCGCGCCAATGCCGATGCCGATTAACATCAATATTATCAAGGACAGTGCCAGGAGGCCGATAATTATGGAAATAGGTTTTTTATGCTGCATCCATCATATTCCCTAATTGAACAGTTCCGGATGTACGGCCTGAGCTACGAGTTCCAGAGCATCAACGGACCTGGGTCCGTAACGATTGACCAGGTTGGCCTCCAGGCCGACCACTTTTTTATTCTGCACAAAGTTGAGGTGCTGCCAGCCGGGGCGGTTTAAAATCTGCTCGACAGTGGGGTTTTCGTTGTCTCCATGGCCGTACGAGTGCATCATTATATCAGGATTTTTGTCCAATATGATCTCTTCGTTAATCATTGGATACAGATCAGCGGAGGCGCCGATAATATTCTCCCCCCCGGACAGGGTGATCAGTTCTCCGATCAAGGTGTTTTGCGAGGCGCTCATAAGCGGTTCATGCCACACTTCGTAAAATACCCGGGGCTTGGGACCCTGGGCCTGTGCTATTTTGGCGGCAACGCCGGATACGCGCTGCTGCAGGCTCCCTACCAGGTTTTGGGTGGTCTGCTGTTCTCCTGCAGCTCTTCCTATGGCGGTGATGGTGGAGAAGATTTCCTCCATGGTATTGGGACTGAATACCAGAACTTTGATATTTACCGCTTCAAGTGCGGTTACAGCCTGCTGGTGCATATCACCGGCCAATACCATATCCGGCCTGGCCTCAATAATTTTTTCCACGCTGGGCGTAGAGAATCCTCCGATCTTAGGCTTATCCAGAGCTTCTTCAGGATAGTCGCAGTAAGTGGTAACCCCTACTATGCGATCCCCCAGCCCTAATGCAAAAAGTACCTCGGTATGACTGGGCGAAAGCGAAACTATCCTTAACGGTTGTTTGTCCAGGGTAACTACCCTCCCGGCATCATCGGTGATAGCCATGGGGTAAGCCACACCCTGGTTATCATTCGCCTGGGGTTGCGGTTGAATCTTCTGGCAGCCTGCCAATCCCGCCATGAGTAGCAACAGCAATAGAACACAACCGGTTTTTTGCCATCTAAAATACACGCCTCGTCTCCCCTTCCCCCAAAAATATAGGTTTTTCTGATTCCCGGACCTTACCTCCCCATTTTATTGCAAAGCATTGCACTTTGACAACATGTCCCCGGGAGGGCTGAGGGCCGGGTGCTTAAAAGCCCGCATTTCAGCCTGGAGCGCTGTAAATATTTAGCATCGCCATAGCCTCTCTAACTTGCCAAACATTTATGAATAAATCAAAATAAGTATATAGACTTCGCTATTGATGATGCTGTGAAAGGATGTATCATATGCAGCTTGATACCCCTGACCTGGCCCGGTCAAATGAAGATCTGCGTTCACAGGTGATCGAGTTCTGCCGGGAGCACGGTGCAGATTTGATCGGCTTTGCCCCGGTGCAGCGCTGGGATGATTATGATGAGGTACCGCTGGAATTTCGTCCGCAGAGCCTTTTCCCCCCGGCTAAAACGGTCATAGTGATCGGCATGAGCATGCCTTTGCCGATTGTGGAGACCACTCCTTCCTTCCTGCACAAGGAGCTCTATACCGCCTGTAATCAGGAATTGGATGGTATTGCTTTTAATCTGACCCGCTTTCTCAACCGCCGGGGCATGGCTTCATATTTCTTTACCCGCGACGGCTACGGCAGTCTCAGCGCCCTCAAGAAAAAGCCTTATGCCGCCTTTGGCCACACCACCGCCGCCAGATATGCCGGATTGGGCACTATCGGACTCAGCCATAATTTGCTCACTCCGGAATACGGGCCCCGGGTGCGCTTCGTATCGGTGCTGACCGCCGCTGAGCTGCAGGGTGAACCGGTGATGGACAAGGACCTCTGTATCAAATGCAATGCCTGTGCAAAATGCTGTCCCAAGGATGCGCTTAAAGCACGCGATGACCAGATTCGCGGGGATTACGATGTCAATCTCTGCATAGATCAGCACATTGAGCTGGTCAAACAAAGGTGCTATCCCTGTGGAATTTGCATTAAAGTATGCCCGATTGGCAAAGACCGGGCTCTTTATAAACAAAAGGGCATAGTAAAAAAGTACCTGAATGAAGCTGACGCACTGACTGCCAATCCCGACGACCCTGAATACAGAGCCTGGACACACGTGCGTCGTTATGGCTGCCGTTTGCCGGAATAGTGAATGGTTTCCAATGTGATGATTATATGATAAAGGAGGGTTTATTATGAATTCGTATGCTTTGGACCATTTCATTCAGGACATGGAGGACTTGCTGGAAGGCACTCCGGCCATACCGGAGATCATGGATGTGGGGGGGCGATACGTCAGCAAACTGCTGACCAACTCGACCTTATTAGATGAATTACTGAGTCGTCTAGTGCTGGATGACGGTTTTTTAAAGGCGCAGTATCAGGCTATCGACCCCAATGATATTATTATATACCGCAGTCCTCGCAGGAGCTTCTCCCTGCGCGCTTTTATCTGGGAACCCGGGGTCTGTTATCCTATTCATGATCACGGCTCCTGGGGAGTGGTAGGGGTCTATATGAATCCCATAAGGGAGCGCAAGTACCAGCGTCCGGACCACGGTGAAAAAAACTCGGCCCGGGTAGAGGTGAAATCCGATCAGGTACTGCTTCCCGGCCAGGTGACCACTGTTCTGCCTCTGGACGACGGCATCCATCAAATGGAAAACCCCGGGGAAGAAGCCGCGATTTCTCTGCATACCTACGGTGCTGCCATTCGGAAAGGCTACATACAATATTTTGATCCGCATTTTAATACGGTGAGGCGCGTATATCCGCCTACTTCCTACACCCGGGTCCTGGCCATCAGAACCCTGGGTTCCATGGCCCAGCCCTGGTCGAAGGAGGTTCTAAGAGAAGCTGCCGCGGGTAATATGCCTGATTATATAAAGGCCGAATGTTTAGAGGCACTTCAAAAATAATCCTAAAAAGAACGGTTTATGCATTTTAAACCATCTGCTTTGAGGGGCGGTTTGACTCCATAATACGGGGTTGAATGAGCCCCTTAGATTTTTGGGTTTCATTCCTTTTGCCTTTCAGAGCCATAACATTTTTTGGCGGAAAGGCTTGCCATCGCTGCCAGAATGTTAGTTGATATATCCATAAAGGCCAGGTCAAACTATCATAGTGACATTTTCAGCAAAGGAGCCAATCATGAAGCGTATCATTTTGATCATGTTTATTTCCCTGGCCTTTATCTCAGGGTTTGGCTGCTCCAATTCAATCGAGAAGAAGCCGGTCCTTTTAGACGATGAAATGAAGGCCCCTATTAAGAGCGCCCCCGCAGAGGTTGGACTTGAAGAATATGCGCCAACTACCGCCCCCCAGGGCACCCTGGGCTGGTATGTGATGCGCAGGCCCAATCATGAAACTCCGACAATTGACCGCAATATCGGCTTTAATCTCAGCGATTATAAGGCCTACTATATAGGCAGCCAGAACCAAACCATCTTTCTCACCTTCGATGAAGGCTATGAAAAGGGCTACACTGCCTCTATACTGGACACCCTGAAGGCTCACCAGGTTCCAGCCGCTTTCTTTGTCACCGAACCTTATATCAGGGAAAATCCCGACCTTATTAAACGCATGGTAGCGGAAGGCCACCTGGTAGTCAATCACAGCAAGACCCACCCATCAATGCCTTCGATAACCGGCAATCAAGAAAAGTTCAATCGTGAACTGCTGGATACCGCGCAGACTTTCAAGGATCTGACCGGCCAGGATATGCCCTTGTTTTTCAGGCCCCCCAAGGGTGAATACAATCAGACCAGCCTGCAGATGACGGCGGATCTGGGCTATAAAACCATATTCTGGAGTTTTGCATATGAAGACTGGCTGGTGGATCGCCAGCCCGATCCAGAAAAATCGCTGGATTTGATACTGAAAAATATCCATCCCGGCGAGATCATGCTGCTGCATGCGGTCTCAAAAACCAACAGCGATATCCTGGGCCGGGTCATAACAGGAGCGCAAGCCGAAGGCTATCGCTTTGCCACCCTGCATGAACTGGCGCCAGTCAAATAGAGCGGCCGCGGCGGCAACAGATCTTTCAGCTACACAGTTTTTGATAGGAGGACGAATATGCAGTTATCGCCTGAAGAACGCAGCATTTTAGCCTACTTCCCTTCCCGGGAAAAAGCTCTACAGGCTTCCCGGGACATTCAGACCGCGAACCTGGTCAGCGATCTGGGCTCTATCCAAGTGGACGGCGTACACCGTTATTCCGCCGCCGTTCTTGACAATGGATATGACAGCCCCATAAATAAAGCCGCTACCCTATCCGGGGTCACCATTTACTCCAGTGAATCCGGCCCTGAGGGAGCCGATCCCTTGCTTGCCGCCGACCCATCCGCCAGCGGCTATGACAGCCCCCACGGGGTCACGCCCCAGGGAAAATCCATTTTACTGACCGTGGTGCTCAATCAGAATGATGTGCCCCGGGCGGTGGAATTAATCAAAAAGCATGGCGGAACTGTTTAGAGGGTTCCCAGGCTTAAAGGAGTATTGTTATGCTATTTCGCCGGCAGGTTGAACAGGTTATCGAACAGCAACGTTTGAGAAAAACTAAACCGGGGCTTGACCACAGCAGCATGGATTGGTGGGATCTGTCCTTGATCGGCGTCGGTGCTGTGATAGGGGCGGGGTTTTTTCTGGGTACTGCGCTTTCTATCCAGAGGGCCGGTCTGTCCATCTTATTAGCCTACATTATAGGCGGTCTCATAGCCTTTAAGGTATTCAGCTCCCTGGCCGAGATGTCCACCCGCGACCCCCAGGAAGGTTCTTTTCGGGTATATGCCCGTAAAGCCTTCGGCCCTCAGATCGGGTTTACCAGCGGCTGGATGTACTGGCTGGCCGGAGTCTTGATCATGTCAACCGAGGTCACCGCCCTGGCTATTTTCAGCCAATTTTGGTTTCCTACCGTTCCCCTGTGGGTTTTTGCGGCCAGTTATTCAGCCCTGGCTCTGGCTATCAATCTGCTGGGAGTCAATGATTTCGGCAAAATCGAGTCGCTCTTCGGGGTAATCAAGATTTCCGCTCTGATCATATTCATCATATTCGGATTGCTGGTGGCTTCAGGCGCTATAAGTTTGATCCGCCCGCCCGCTTCCAACCCGGGCGATCTGATGCAATGGTTTCCCGCCGGGCTGACCGGATTATGGAGTGCCCTGGTTTTTGTGCTTTTCTCTTATGGCGGTATAGAAGTAATGGGGATTTTGTCTCATGAGCTGAAGCAGTATAAAGACATCGGGAAATCGGGGAAGGTTATGTTGACCTCTTTAACCGCAGTATACGCATTAGCCTTGCTGTTCATTTTTTTAATGGTTCCCGGTTATGCGGTGAGCACGGCGGAAAGCCCCTTTGTTACGGCATTATCTACTTTCGGTTTCGGATTTGCTGATTCACTGCTCAATATTATTATTATCAGCGCGGCTTTTTCCACCATGGTTGGAGCGCTTTTCGGAGTAACCAATGTGCTGGTTTCTCTGGCCAATGATCTTGATGCGCCATTGCTCCTGGCCTGGAGGAATAATCGCGGAGTACCCGTTCCCGCTCTTTCCCTTACCGGGTTAGGGCTGTTGTTTGCAATCGTCATGTCCTTTCTTTTGCCCAACACAGTCTACGAGTACCTGGCTACGTCAGCCGGAGTTATGCTGATATTGAACTGGATAATAATCCTCTTGTCCAATTTAAAACTTGATCCCCATTATGCTTCCCAACACCTGGGCATAACCATGAAGCGCCCCACCGGGGCATTGCTGTCATATGTGACTATTGGCCTGATCATCTTAACCATTGCGGGGGCCACCATTCACCTCAGCGAGCGTATCGGGGTTTTATTCAGCCTGAGCATGGCCAGTCTGATTTTTATCAGCGCCCGCATCAAGGAATTAAGCGGCGCACCCGGCGGTCTGGTGCCAGCCCGCAAACCCTATCGGGATGATTAGCTGGAAACGGAACAAGACCGTGCTCAAGGAGTTTATTATATATTTATTATCGCAAATAAAAAGGAGGCCGTTTTGGCCTCCTTTTTTCCGGAAAATCGCTATTTGGGGGCGAAGGTGCTGCAATCGGTCTGGTCCGAGTTACTGGCGTTTCGAGGCTGGATTTCAATCTGTGACGCCATACAGCAGTCTCCTTCTCCGTAATAATAACAGGTGTTGACAACACACCTGACTCCATCAAGCATGGAGTCCTGTTTCTTTACTTTGCCCTTCAAGATAACGCCTCCTTCATCTAGAACTAGGTATATTATTTGATAAATGCCAACCTTAATATACAAGCATCGCGATTGTAAATATTTCTTTGTTGGCACTTGCCTTGAAGGTTTTTTTATAGAGCTTTTGAAGTAATTGCGGCCTTTTGACATAGATTTTCAAAATCCGCTTCACCTGATACCGGCCAGGATTTTCTCCAACATCTCCCCCAGAGTAGCTTCTTCACTCTTGTCGGCATATTTTGCCTTGGCCACATCGGGGAAGCATTTAAAAATCCCATCTATGATCACCTCAGAATGCGGCGGACAGCCGGGCAGATGAGTGCCCAGATGCGCGTGATGCTGCTGGCACAGGCCCATGAAAATATTATTCTCCCCGGGATCAATTTCGCGATTAATGCTTGGTCCCAGAAAAACATGGACCTTCTTGGCAAAAGGACGATCGATTAAGAGTCGCTCAGGATTCTGAGGGTCTGCTTTGCGCAGCTTGCTGAGGGTAAAATGCAGGTAAGCCTTGCAGCCCGGGCAGGCTTCTCCAGTATGCACCTCAAAGTCCTGCCCGCTGCCGAGATCCAGCTGCGGCCGTTTGAAAGGGTCGATCAGATCTTGTAGAGGAGGGCCCGCCACATCGATCATATCGTTTTCGATAGGTCCGAATCCCTGCATATAAGCCAGTAGAACCGGGGGGGATTCAGCCGGGTTGAAGCCCATAATCTGCATGGCAACCGCATCCACTGCCACCGGATTAGTGCCCCCGATCAGTAGATTCATCACTTTGGGAGTGCCGGAGATGGGGCCGAAGTCTTCCTGTCCAACGGTTCCATCGATAATTATTAAGTCCGGTTGGACCAGATGGTTGATATTTATTAAACTCTGCCACAGTCCGAAGAAATGCGACATATATTTTTCCAGGGGCGGTACTGCACCCTGCAGGTTTTTGATGCTCAGGGAAACGGCCGCGGCAAAGTGAATTTTCATCACGGGCATACTGATAATCACATCGGCTTCTTCCAGCGTGACCGGAATCTGCCGCGACTGCATGCGTTTGCCGCCAGGAACCGCTTTTTCAATCAGTTTATCGGTATTTAAATCCACCAGACTTACCCGATCAGGGTCCAGGGCCACCACCTCATCATAGCCATAATGAGCAAACATCTTGGTGGTGGCGCTGCGGTTGATGGAAGAACCTTCCGCTACAATCACTTTTCCGGCCACAGGCAGCAGCAACTCTACCATGGCCTTGACCACCTTTTTATCGGTCACTACCCCGCCGACCACAGTGCCGTCTTTTTTCAAACCATGATCACTGACAATATTGGGCTTGATAACTACGGTTTGACCTGTTTTAACATAGCGCTCCAAACCGCCCAGATTGGCAATCAAGCTTTTCAGCGAATTTTTGATCTGCTCGTATTCAAGCGATGCCGCGACGGTTTCGATGGCAACTGTCTCCTTGTGATGGTATGACTTTGAGAATTGCTGAGATTTGATTTTTCTGAGCAAGACCGCGGTGCTTAAATCCAGTTTGACTACCTTCCATCCCGCAATGTCGCAAGTTCGCGCCGGGCGGAAACCATAGTCTACCAGAAGACTGTAACGGTGACGGTCTTCAGCCATCACCTGACAGGCAATCAGGTTCTCCTGCGCAATAATGGCATCCAGTATAGACGCTTCGACGCCTTTTCCGTGAAACTCCGGCCAGGCCCATATTTCCAAAACCAGGCTGTTATTTCTGTCAAAAACCACCAAGCCCTGTAACTGCTCGTCCTGGTACGCCCAATAGGTTTCGATACCGCTTATATCCTGCCACGAATTCCAGTTATACTGGAGGTAGCCTAAATCCAGGCCAAAGTGTTCGTAGGCCTGTTGCAAACGGTTAAAAACCTGGGTTTTCATTTCTTGCGGCGCTAAAACCAATTCTGTTGGCAATACTCTCATCCTCCGATCTAACTTACTCCATATCTTCCCCTGCAGTATAAAGTACTCTTCTTTAGAGGCCGAAAAAAGATCATCCGTCCCCCATTCTCCGCGTTGTCTCTTTATAAGAACCATGACTTACAAGATTCACACAAAATCGTCATAATCCTCGCTATGATTCTAGCATACTGTAATCATAGCATTTAATAAAGAATCAATAGGCGCATATTGGAAGTGGAGGGCGGGGCAGGAAACCCTGGAGTAAGTGGCCCCCTATCCATAACGGAAAAGGTCAGAATTACGGAGAGCTTTGAAAACAATATCCCCGGCTGTTGCCGGGGATATCGACAAATCATGTCTAAAATTCGAAACGCAAGCGGAAAAGTTCTTTACTGGCGCATTTCGCGTAAGCCAGGAACCATCCCGCTTGCGTCAAATTGACTCCTGCGATGACTAACCCAGAACATTCAAAAACCAGTATCCCTCTTCCTCAAACGGCTCCCCCAGCTTGATGGTGACGGGGGTGGAGAAAATCGGTCCATCGGTGACGACGGTGTGGTATTCACCGTTTTCGCCCGCCGCATCCGCCCCCTCCGCCTCGATTTCCTCAAGTACGGCGGCACTCAATTCACGTCCCAGGAAACTCTTATCCAGCTTACTAGCCTGAACCACGACTATGGTAGCTTTAAACCCTGCTTCCAGGAAATCGGTCAACAGTTGTTTTCTGGGCTGCTGCCAGAGGGGATGATAAGGCTTGATACCTATCGGCTTGCAGACTGATTCCACCCAATGCAGGTGATCTGCGATATCTATGTCGCCGAAGACACCGTGGTCTATTTCCCTGGATTTAAATTCCCTCAATACCTCAGCAAATACCGGAGTATACTCCTCCCATGAAGCAGAGCGAACTGCCAGGGGAATCCCCAGGGACCTGGCCTGATTTTGCAAGACCTGTAGAGGCAAGCCGTGAGAGCGGGATTTCTGGCCTCCTTCTGCCAGCATAGTGAGCAAACAGGCCGGGCGGCCGCCTTTTATAATGGCACGATGCAAAGCGAGACAGGAGTCTTTGCCCCCGCTCCAAGAACAAAAAAACGCTTTATCCTGAATTGTCATTACTATCCCTCCATCCGGTAGTGGGGTAGACAGATGCCCGCAAGAAAAAACAGTGCCTTTGCAGTTCACATATTCTAAAGACAATCCCTTAATCCCTTCTTTTAGCTTCAGTATCTATGTTCTTTTGCCAACCCGGCAGCTCTTCCGGGGCTTGTATCAATAATTATGCGCTAAGGTTCTCCATGTAACATGCCAGGTCTGGATAAGCTTTGTCCCTCGTTAAAGAATATAACCTGGCGATTCACCGCATATTTTTCATGATTTGGCCTGCCCTGATTTATGAGGGCCTATGCCCTCTGGCATAATATGACCATAAACCGGGAACAAAGTAATAAGAGTAGAGTTTGGAGGAATTATTCCCGTGGATTATATATCCGTTGGAGAAAGCGTCCCCCGCAAAGATGCCTGGGAAAAGGCAAGCGGGGCTGCCAGATACAACAGTGACCGAATCCAACCCGGCTTATTACACGGTGCTCTGGTGACCAGCACCTGCGCTCACGGATTAATAAAGTCAATAGACCTTGGGGCCGCCCTGACTATGCCCGGGGTAATCAATATTATTACCGGAGCTGATTTTCCAGTGCTGAGCGGACCGGTCTTGGAGGATCATCCCCCCCTGGCCTCAGGCAAAGTGCGTTATTATGGAGAACCGGTCGCAGTTGTTATCGCCGCCACCGAAGCGCAAGCCGTAGCTGCAGTTGGAGCGGTAAATATTGAGTATGAAGCCCTGCCAATTGTCACTTCCCCTCTTGACAGCTTTAAGCCCGGGGCCCCTCTAATTCACGAAAGAGTGGACTTGTACAAGCGAATGGTATCTGATGTATATCCGGAAAAAGACACTAACATAGCAGACCATATTAAAATACGCAAAGGCGACCTGCCAAAAGGCTGGGCGGCCAGCCACACTATTATTGAAGCCGAGTATGATCTTCCCCAGGCCGATCACATTGCCATGGAAACTCGCAATGTCCAGGCCGAAATCTTACCCGGGGATGAGGTTGTGATCCATTCCTCATCGCAAACCCCCTTTTCCATTAGAAAAGAAATCAGTTCTTGCTTTGGCATCGATTTAGGCAAGATTACCGTCCATGTTCCCCTGGTGGGAGGGGGATTTGGCGGAAAAGCCGCTGTGCAACTGGAATTGATTGCTTATATGGCCTCTCTTTCAGTAGGGGGGCGGCCGGTCAAAATCGCCAATACCCGGGAGCAGGATATATCAACTTCACCCAGCCAATTGGGGCTTCACGCCAGAATCAAACTGGGAGCTGATCAAAGCGGGCGCTTTACAGCTCTGGAAGCAATCTTTATGGTGGATAGCGGGGCTTACTGCGATATCGGTTCGCGAATGGCCAAATCAATGGCTATGAACTGCACTGGCCCCTATCGAATAGACAATGTATGGTGTGATTCTTATTGCATATACACCAACCATATCTATGCCACCTCCTTCCGCGGTTTCGGCCATTTGGAATTTACTTTCGCCCTGGAACGCAGCCTAGATAAACTGGCCGCCCAAATGCAGCTCGACCCCCTGGAATTGCGGCGGAGAAACGCCCTGAAGGCCGGGGACAGCAGCCCTACGCAGGTTGCATTGACAACCAGCAACCTGGGCAACCTGGAGGCCTGTCTGGACAAACTCAAATCCTTGATCAATTGGGACCAAGGCCGGTATATTTCTATCGATGCTAACACCGTACGCAGCAAAGGCATCAGCTGTCTGTGGAAAACCTCGAACTCTCCTACTGATGCCTTCTCAGGAGCAATGGTCATTATCAATCCCGACGGCAGCATCAATCTTATTGTAGGAGCGGTTGAAATCGGGCCCGGCATGTTAACCACTCTGGCCCAAATATTGGCTGAGAAAATGAAAATGGATATTAACCGGATCCATGTGCACATGCCGGTCGATACCAGGGTGTCCCCCCACCATTGGAAGACCGTGGGCAGTATGACGACTTATATGGTGGGCAAGGCGGTGCTCGAAGCGGCTCAAGACGCCATTAATCAATTGCTCAGCCTGGCTGCTATGGTCCTCAAGGTTTCCCCTTCAGATTTGGATGTTGCCCGGGAAAGGGTTTATCTCAAGGATAATCCCGACTATTACATGGATATTGCAGATATCGGCCACGCCTACAAGTATCCTGACGGCAATTCCGTGGGCGGCCAGGTGATTGGAAGGGGAAGCTTTGTAATGCGCCATCTCACCCCTCTGGATCCCAATACCGGACGAGGCAGGCCCGGCCCGGCCTGGACGGTGGGGGCACAGGCCGTAGAGGTTGAATACAATCGCCGCGACCACAGCTATAAAATCCTTAAAGCCGTAACCGTTTTGGACGCTGGCAAGGTCATCAACCCCAAGCATGCCCGGGGTGTCATTACGGGCGGCGTGAGCATGGGCCTCGGGGTGGCCACCCGTGAAGAGATCATTTATGATGAACAGGGCCAAATCGGCACCTCCAGCCTGCGCACTTATAAAGTGCTGCACTGCGGTCAACAGCCCGAGTATGTGGTAGATTATGTGGAGACGCCTCTCTTGGACTCTCCCTACGGAGCCAGGCCTATAGGAGAACATGGCATAATCGGCATGCCAGCCGCCCTGGCCAACAGTCTCAGCCTGGCCGCCGGAATTGAACTGGATCAGTTGCCCTTAACCCCGGAATTAATATGGAAACGGCTGGAGGAGGAGAAGCGATGATCCCTTTCGATTTTGAATATTATCAGCCTGCTTCAATAGCAGAGGCAGTACAACTTTATAACGATTTGCAGCAAAACGGGAAAGCGCCCATGTACTACGGAGGGGGCACCGAAATCATCACCATGGCTCGCAACAGCAGCATCAAGACCCAGGCGGTTATCGATATCAAACAGATACCTGAATGTCAGCAGTTGGAAACAAAAGGTCAAAGCCTGATTATCGGAGCGGCGGTCACGTTGACCGCCATAGCCGAAGCCAACCCCTTCCCCCTGCTGACCCAGGCGGGATCAAGAGTGGCCGATCACAGCGTGCAGAACAAAATAACCCTGGGAGGCAATGTTTGCGGAACCATCATCTACCATGAGGCCGTGAACCCCCTTTTGCTCGCCGACAGCGAGGTTTGCATATCCGGTATTAATGAATCTCGGACAGAATCCATACATACTGTATTCGACCAGCAGATGAGGCTCAACAACGGGGAACTGGTGGTGCAATTCAAAATTCCCCTGGAGTATACCTCCCTGCCCCACTGGCATGTCAAAAAAACCAAATTGGAAAAGATCGATTATCCTTTGATTACCTTATGCGCCTTGAAAAAAGACGGGGCTATCCGCATAGCATTGAGCGGGGCTTGTTCCTTCCCCTTCCGGGGCCGGGCTATGGAAAAGGCCTTAAACCAACCGGGAGAGGATCTGAGCAAACGTGTTGCCCAGGCCCTGCAGCAACTGCCCGGACCTTTGCAGGATACTGTGGCCGGCTCATCTAATTACCGCAGATTTGTGCTGGGCAACCTGCTGGAAGATGCCATAGATGGCTTGGAGGGATAAATGATGTTTCAAATGCAGCAGATCGGGCCCATTCAACTGGATATTAACGGCGCCAAGATTAGCGCGGTTGTCAGACCGGCAGACACCCTGCTGTATGCTTTGAGGGAGGTTCTGGGGCTGACCGCCGCTAAGCCGGGATGCGAAAACGGCGACTGCGGATCATGCACGGTTTTGGTCGACGGTCTGCCGGTCAAATCCTGCTTGATGCTGGCGGTAGAAGCGGTAGGCCATAAGATCACCACCTTGGAAGGTCTGCAGGACGCTCCTATTCAGAAGGCTTTTGTAGAGCACCGGGCTTTTCAGTGCGGCTATTGCACCCCGGGTTTCATCATGACCTGTCAGGGGTTGATAGAAAAACACCCTGATGCCGACGAAGATACCATGTTCACCTGGCTGGAATCAAATATCTGCCGCTGCACCAGCTACGAAGAGATCACCGGGGCGGTGCGCAGTGTACTGAATATAACCCCGGAATAAAATACCGGTTGCCGGAAGCAGCGACAGTTCCCGGTCGATTAGGATAATTCGCCCCGGGGCGTTCACCGCTTTGGTTACCGCCAAAAAATCAGGACTACCCTGACATTATCCTTTCCCGAGCGGTGGCGGTGTCCGGCCGGCCAGCCTGCCGGGGCGAAATAAACCAGACCCGGCGGCGCATCCCGCAATCGATCTTTTTTTATGGCCTATGGCTTATCTTTTTTGCGGTCGCTTCTCCCTTAAATGGCGCCAATAAACACCGCTTCTTCTAAAAGCCGGCGAAATAATAAATTATCAAGACCAGCTGCAGGACTAGTATTATTGGGAGGCCGTATTTGAAACTGCGGTGGCGGGTTTTGTGCCGGAATTGATACATAGCCAGTATTCCGCCTAAGGCGCCACCTAGAAGCGCAGCTGTGAAAAGGGTTCTTTCCGGAATCCTCTTTTCCCCGCGCTGTGAGTAGCCTTTGTCGAGCGCGAATAATACATAGCACAGAGTATTGACCGCCAAAGCGTAAAAAAGCAAGACTTGATGCGCAAACCCGCTGTAGGCCATGCCGCTATTCCTCCCCCAGGATTGATTTCTCCGTCATTACGGCCATCCATGACTGCATCACAGCTGAAGGATTGGTCATAGAGAGTATGGTGACTAACTGCTATCTGCAGACGTCGGCTCTATCATCATTAATATTATTATAACCGCGGATACTGATCTTGCTGTCGAATACCCCGCAAAAAAACCACGCTCATCCGTTAACACGGAAAATAGGCCAAGATTGCTTTTACAGTGCCGCCGCAGTGGTTTAAGATATAGGATAGCTGCAATAATATTTTTGTGAAAGTCTGCTTTAGAAGGTGAGTCTCTTTGCGTGAGGAAATAGTCTTTACTTGCGGGGAAGGCCGTTTGGGCATACAGGTTCAGGCCATTTTAACCGGTGACGGGGTGGCAGTCTTCCTCACCGGGGGGGAAAAACCTCATGTGGGGGGAGTGGCGATGAGTGTTCCGCGCCATCCCCGGACAGCTTCGGGTCAACGCCCGCAAACCTGGGTAACCCCCCGCTCTGGACACCGCGATTCTGATGTTGCCACCCTGGTGGCCGAGCAGCTCTGCCGGGAAACCGGTTGTTGCGCGGCAGTAATAGCGGGAATTCATATTGATCGGGCCTCCCGTCAGGAAATTGATGCCCTGGTGCAAAACAGCCTGGAAGCAGCCCGGCTATTGGCTGACAGAATCAAGCAGATAGTGGAGATCGAACATGCATAAGAACCTGCGCTCCTTTATTGAGCAACTACGCCGGGAAAAAGACATTATCGAGATAACGGCTGAAGTAGACCCCTATCTGGAACTGGCTGAAATCCACCGCCGGGTGGTGGAAGAAGGCGGTCCGGCCTTATTATTCACCCGGGTTAAAGGGAGTTCATTTCCGGTTGCCACCAATTTATTTGGCACCGTACGGCGTATGGAAATGGCCATGGGTCCCAAACCGCAAGCTATTGTAAACAAAGCCATCAACGCCTTGCACCGGCTCTTACCGCCGCGCTTGAGCAGTTTGTGGGGGGAACGCGGTTGGCTTCTGGATATGGCCCGCATCGGCTTGAATCATGTGCCGTCCCACCGGGCGCCGGTTTTAAGAGAGTCCTTGCAGCCGGTTAATATCAAAGCCCTGCCGTGCATCACCAGCTGGCAGGAGGACGGCGGACCGTTCTTCACCCTGCCCCTGGTGTATACCGAAAGCCCGCATGGAGGCGAACACAACCTGGGCATGTACCGCATGCAGGTATTCACTGCAACTCAAACCGGCATGCACTGGCAGATCCATAAAGGCGGCGGATTTCACTTCCATGAAGCTGAGCAGCTTGGTCAGCCCCTGCCGGTGACGGTATTCCTGGGAGGGCCGCCGGCATTGACCGTTGCCGCCATCACGGCTCTGCCGGAACCTTTGCCGGAACTGCTTTACGCTTCATTCCTGCTGGGAGACAAAATTGCCATGACTAAGATAGCCGGCCATCCCCATCCCCTGGTGGCAGAAGCCGAGTTTGCCCTGTGCGGGGTGGTTCCCGCCCATGTACGCAAGCCGGAAGGACCATTCGGCGACCATTATGGCTACTATTCTCTGGTGCATGATTTCCCGGTGTTTAACATAACACAGCTTTACCATCGCTCCGATGCCATTTATCCTGCCACCGTTGTCGGCAAACCCAGACAGGAGGATTATTACATCGGGGAGTGGATGCAGGAATTGATCAGCCCCATCTTTCCGCTGCTGATGCCCGGGGTCAAGGACCTGCGCAGTTATGCTGAAGCCGGTTTTCATACCTTGAGCGCGGCCGTGGTCAGGGAGAGCTACTTCCGCGAAGCCCTGGCCCACAGCTTCCGCATCCTGGGTGAAGGTCAGCTTAGCCTCACCAAGGTTTTGCTGGTAACCGACGTGGCTTTAGACCTGCGCGATTTTCCGCATCTCCTGGAGACTATCCTGATGCGGCTCGATCCTGGACGGGACCTTGTAATTCTGCACAATACCTCCATGGATACACTGGATTACACCGGCCGCAAATATAATCAGGGCAGCAAAGCGATCATCATAGGCATCGGCAACCCGGTGCGCGAATTACCTCGGAATTATAGCGGAAACCCCCTTCCCCGGATTGATAAGATAAAGCCCTATTGCTCCGGGTGCCTGCTCATATCCGGAGCCAGCTATGAGCAAGAACCGGGGTTGGGGGCGCAGTTGACCGAGGCGGCTCATGCAGAACTGCAATCCTGGCCCCTGGTGATACTTGTGGATGATATTGATTCGATATCCGATCAGACCTCTTTCCTGTGGACCGTATTCACCCGTTTCGACCCCATGCTCGATATTCATGCACAGCAGCACATGCACCGGAATGCCATCGAATACCGGCTGCCCTTTATAATCGACGCCCGTATGAAACCGGAATATCCGGCTGAGTTGGTGCCCCGGGAAGACATCGTAGAACGGGTCGATCAGCGCTGGGGCAGTTTGTTCAGAAACAATTAACTGAATTCGGGCAGAGCGAACGACGGAAGCGAAGAGCAAGGCGCTCAATAGGCCCGCGATTGAGTCGTACAAATAGTACGTTGATTGAGCGGACCTATTGAGCAACGCAAGTATTCGCTTTTGTCGACGGTCTGGGCAGAGGGTTATAGCCCTCTGCTTTTGGTTTTGATGGCAAGTTTGTCTTTGCCGGCGGTAATTTTTTAAAATTAAACATCAGAAAAAGCTGAATTAAACTCGAATATATAATTAGAGGCTGATTATGGAGTTAAATTGATTGGACCGCTAAGGTCAAAGTCATGGCCGGGAGGATACCAATATGAAAAAATACTCATGGTTTATTTATCTGATCAGTGCGCTGCTCGCCTACGCGATAGTCGCGGACACTCCCCTGCATAATTACCTGGCCAGCATTAGTTTGGCCGATCCCTGGTTTGCTTCTGAATCCCAACTTAAAGAAGTCGACCTCAATACATCACCCGGAACCGTTCCCGGACAAACCGCTGTAACCGCAGAGGTTGACACTCCCCAGGCGGTGCCGGTTCCCGATCCTGAAGCCGGCAATCAACAGCCTCAGGGCAATACAAGCGCCAAAGAATACCATGGAAATACAGCTGATGATGCCGGTAAAGCGGCGGATAAGCCGCCTGCCGCCACCACTCCTTCCAAAACAGTCGCCCAGGCAAATACTCCGACCAGGGCCAAGCCTGCTCCGGCCAACAGCACCCAGCCTGACAATGCAGCGCAGGAGATGCTGGGCTATATCAACACTGCCCGGGCAGAAAAAGGGCTATCCCCGCTGGCTCTGAACAGCGCCCTCTGCCAGGGGGCTTATATGAAGTCCAAAGATATGGCCGTGAATAATTATTTCAGCCATAACTCGCCCACCTATGGCAGTCCGTTTGATATGATGAAAAACCAGGGTATAACTTACCGCTACGCGGCTGAAAACATCGCTAAGAATTTCAGCGTCCTGGGAAGCCACAACGCTTTTATGAATTCCAGCGGGCACCGGGCCAATATTTTAAACCCCAACTTCAAAAAGGTCGGCCTGGGTTTTTATTGGGAAGAAAACTATTTGTACGTAACCCAATGGTTTACCAATTAACGTCAGCCGGACTGATTTTCCTGAAAAGAGCGGGCCATCACAAAGCCCGGTCGCCTGATACTGCCGCTGATAGCTACCTGCCGTATCTCTCATCCATCTTGAACGGCTTATGGTATTTTTAAGGCGGTCTGACGTTTTTTCTCCCTTATGATACTTTGGGTAAAAAGCGGCTGGTTTGATTACCTCAGGGGGTTTTCATATTGAACCGGCACAGAAAAACAGCCCGTAAAGGGCTGTAAAATAAGAAATATCAATATCTCCGCTTCACTTACAGAGTATTGTCTAATTTGAAAACGCGGGCTACAGCACGGTGGACATTGTGCGGAAAACCGGCCCGGGGATGGTGAAGAAAGACACAGGAGTTGACGTAACTCAGGCCCAGTTGTTGAGCAAGCTTTAAAACCGCCTCGTCAGCAGACCCCTGTTGAAACCATACCTTTTTAATGCCCTGGTCAAGGCACTGCGGTAACAGGGTCACAGTAACCCGGGGATTGGTGAAAAAAATAGCCCCATCTACCTCCGGAATCAGATCTAACGACGGCATGCTAACTATCCCGGCGATGTTTTCCTCCCGGGGGTTTACCGCAACAAGTTCGCAGCCCTGGTCGATTAAGAACTTACAAGCCCCTCTGCTGAAGGACTTGGGATCCCTGGACAGCCCCACTACTGCAAAACGATGGTATTTCCTGAAGAAATCTTTCATAACGTATGCTCCTTCTCCGCTAACCTGGGGTTAGCTGCACCTGTAACCATCATAGCATCGTGATTGGCCGATATCAACGATCCTGGATCGGCCTGTAATAAAGCTGTGCAGGGCGAGCGGCGGAAGCGAAGAGCCAGGCGCTCAATAGGCCCGCGATTGAGGCGTACAAATAGTACGTTGATTGAGCGGACCTATTGAGCAACGCAGTGATTCGCTTTTGTCGACGGTCTGAGCCCCCGGTAATATCCAGGGGCTCAGTTTGTTGCGGGTCTTATGTAGATTTATTTCTCGCTGTTCCCGGGCATGACAAAATTATTCAAAACTTATGCCCTTTAGATTACCTTCTCTGCCCGCAGATTCTTGACTTCTTCCTGGGTAAAACCTCCCACGGACATCAGCACTTCGTCATTGTGTTCCCCCAAAATGGGAAACTTCAGTTTTATCTGGCCGGGGGTCTCTGATAATTTTATAGGAATGCCGGTAAGGCGTACGGTTTTATCAGTGTTGCTGAAATTCTCCATCTCAATGATCATGTTGCGCGCTTTCACCTGGGGATGCTGGCAGACTTCGTCCAATTCCAGGACCGGAGTGAAGCAGATGTCACTATCGGCAAAAAACTCTACCCACTCATCCCGGGTGCGCTCCAGCATTATCTCTGAGATCTCAGCTATGATCTGCCGTTGTGAGGCCTTTTTAAATTGTTTTTCAATCAGATCAGGGCGGTTGATTTTCCTGCAGAATTCGGCATAGAATTTGTCCTCGACCGCTCCCAGGCTTACGTATTTTCCGTCTTTGGTAGTGTAGATCTGGTAGAAAGCATAACCACCCGTTAACAGGTCGTCCCCTAATACCGGCAGGGTCCCCTGACCGGACCACTCGCCCAGCGTATAAGCCATCAGACTGACGGAGGCATCCATCATGGCGACATCACAAATTTGTCCCTGCCCGGTTTTTTGCCGGGCGGCCAGGGCCAGTAAAATGCCGATAACCGAATGTAAAGTACCTCCGGCGATATCCGCTATCTGGGTCCCGCTTATGGCCGGTTTGCTTTGATATACCCCGGTTACGCCGGTAATGCCAGCTAAATTCAGGTAATTAAGGTCGTGGCCGGCAGCGTCGCGCAGAGGTCCGTCCAAACCATAGCCAGTCAAGGCACAGTAAATAATACCGGGGTTGACGGCTTTCAGCTGTTCGTAGCCTAAACCCATTTTCTCCATTACCCCGGGTCTGAATTGATCAACAACCACATCGCTGTTGGCTGCCAAGCGCTTAAACACTTCTTGGCCTTCGGCTTTTTTGAGATCCAAAGTGATGCTTTTCTTATTGCGGTTCACGGTAAAAAAGCGGGCGCTTTCTCCGGCAATCAGGGGCGGAAGCATGCGTCCCAAATCGCCCCCTTTGGGATCCTCGACTTTTATTACCTCGGCTCCAAAGTCAGCCAGCATCTGGGTCGCAAAAGGTCCTGGCAAATATCTGGATAAGTCCAGCACTCGGATACCTTCCAAGGGTAAGTTCATATTTATTCCTCCCTATCATACCAATATCTTCACTTCACTCTCCAAATCCTTATTGTATCACCCTCTCTCCCGCCCGGGGCTTCCGGTATAAACAACATGACAATCAGGCCCGGCCAACCATGCTGCTTCCAAGAGCCCTGGCCTCGCCACAATAAGTGTCCGCTTCCATACCTCTTCCCGGCAACAGCTAACAGACCTGTTGTCACAGGCGGCATGTAATTATACAGGCAGGTGGTTGGTCTGGAATTATCTCTCTCTAAGAAATATTATTCCGGGTCAAAATTCATTATTAGCATAAAAAGCATACCTGGCGGTATGCTTGGTAAAACGAGAACTGCGGTGATCGCTTACTTGTATTTTATTATAATGGTTTTTCCAGCACAATACTGCTCATTATCACCAGGGAGGCGCAATGCCCCATCACCACCAATGCGCCCGGTATTAAAACAGCCATACCAGCGTCACCAGGTTGGAGTGAATTAAAAAGAGAGGCCGGCCCGAAAGCTGCCCCTGCTTTAACGCAGATGGGGGATTTTGAGAAAGGGGTACGGGGGTGTTCGGGACTTGCACCCGTTAGACCGCGCCCATGCCGGGCGCACAACCAAAGGGTATATCGTTCCTGCAGCCCGATATACCCTTTTCATTATGACTAATAAAGCTCATAATGCATGGAGTCAGAGTAGGAGTTGCCCCATTTAAAGCCGGCTGGTTGGAACGCTTTTTGCCATAGAATGAGATTAGGATCGTTGGTTTCAGTCTGGGGATTCACATACCTGAGATGATTGGAAGCGTTTATGTCCACAGCTATGCCCCAGGAATGATTGCTCAGGCCTTTGCTGGCATTCCAATTGACATGCCGGGGAACCCAGGTGCCGTCAAAAGTTCTTACTAGGCTTAAAAGCGATACTTTTTTGCCATTAACAGTTGCGGTACCGTTGGCTATAGTCGTAAACGCCTGGATAAACCTGTCTTGGGCTAATCTATGTACTGGGACGGTCCGGTTTACTCCGGGCAGCTTTACGTATACGATGTTTTCCTCCACCCATTGGGGATCGATCTCTATTCTGCCCCCACTCAGTTCCCGGTAGCGAAATTGGCCGTAGATGCCTTTGCTCACACTGAGTTTGGGATATTTGTTCACGTCGGTTTTTAGGGAATTGGCTCTTGAAACCTGGGGAGTCTGAGCAGAAGCTTTGGTTGAGGATTGCGGTTTTGCTGAGCTTGTCTTAACAGACTGCGCACTCGGGCTGGCGGTGACATCAGCGGCAGCGGAGACCGCATCCGGCTTATCCCCCTGAGCATCCCGGGGTTCAACCGGATCCTGCGGTTCTGATGACGGCTCAACTACCGGTGATGATGGGATTGCTTCCGGCTGAAGAGCCTGACTTGAGGCTGTCAGCGCTGGAGTCCCTGGAACGTCCGGGTGGTTTGAACTCCACGTACTGACAAACAGCATGACGATAAAAATGAGTGCTGCCAAGTATACGGGTATTTTATTCATTAAAACCTCCTGGCCCATATTCATCCAGATATAGCACCATAGCTGCTGAGCTATACTAAAATGCCATTGCTGGATAGTTACTGCTGGCTTTACATTCAATTCTACCGATGACAGCATTTTGTCGTCAAAGGTAAGATTAGGTAAAGCCCGTACCAGGGCCCTGAAAGAGGTCTTCCATCACCGCCGCTGCGGAAAATATCAAGACATTCTCAACTGCCCTCCGGACTACCAGTACTTAATCGGGGCGGTTTTCAATCCTCAAGCAGTTTTTCATTCTATCACTAAAGGCACTCCTGCACCCGCTTGATCAACAAATTGACGCAGAGATTTATATTCTCCGGGGTGTATATCTGCAGATCGCCCCGGTAATAACGTGCAAAAAGGGTATTTACCATTTGCTCATGATCTATCCCGGCCTCACTCATTTCCCGAATACTATGGTAAGCCTGCCGGGCCGCTTGCAGGGCCCGCTCATAGAAGGCCGGGATCTGTTGTCCGCTCCACAAAGTGCCGTGTGCCAGCCCCACCACCCGGGCCGGGAACCCTCGCATTCTCTGTATGGAATCCATGTACATTTCATAGCTCTGAAAAAATATCGGAAAAATCTCCTTATCGGAAATCTGAAAACCGGCCACGTCTGAAATAAACAACACTTTGTCTTCAGGCAAATAAGCCGCCACGCTGCAGGGGCTGTGCCCCGGGGCAGCGATTATTTCCAGCGTGCACCCGTCCCCGGTTTTAATCTCGTCGCCATCATTCAGGATAGTCTGAACCGCTATTGCCTTGGGCTCGGGCACTTCCACGGCTTTATCCAGGAAGCCCCGTTCTATGAGTACTTTTACCATTTCGCGATCCTGGGCAAAAAAACCGGTCATTACCTTTTGCTTCTGCATGACCTGGCAGGCATAGGAACTGGCGGCTACCCGGGCCTCCGGGAACAACTCCAGCAAGTGAGGAATGCCGCAGATATGATCGAAATGGGCATGCATGGCTAAAAGGTTGGCTACCTCGGGCTGGGGATTCAACTCCGGCCATTGCTGACGCAGATTGGCCACTGCACCGCTTACCCCGCCTTCCACTATAATGGATTGCCTTTGACCCACCACAAAGAAGTGGAAAAGATGATTGCCCAAACACCAAACATTGTCCGTTAATCTCAGGCTCATATCATAACCCCTCCTTTTTTATCCTAACAAAATGCGAAACTAGTTCTAGTATATTCTATTACTGGCGAGAATTAGGATATAAATCATACAGCCGGCTGATCTAAGCAGTTGCTGCTAAGCAATCCGGCAGCAAAAAGGGGGCTTTGCGCAGGACGATATGATGCCAGAGAATGAACTCTAAACTTAGGTTTAGATGGTACGAAAATGCGGGGAAAAAGGATTTCTTAAATATATCAAGAATATTAAAAGCTATTTATGAGGAATGGTAAAAATATGTTGAAGAGAAAAATAAGTGAAATTGATTTGCTCAGGGGAATCTCCTTTTTGGCCATCGTCTTGCAGCACGCCCTGGCCAGCTTTATTTATCTTCCGGCGTCATCAGCAAGCAACGCATTGGTTTCAGCTTTTCTTTTGTTATTGATCCGTTTTGCGGTCCCTATGTTTGTCTTTATCACCGGTCTGGTTTTGTTTTACAACCACAGTGACGGAGAGCTTGATTATCCGCAGATGTTAAAGAGAAGGTTCTCCCAGGTATTTATCCCTTATTTCGTATGGACATTGTTTTATTTTGTGTGGATCAGCTTGATTTCCGGCGCCGGGGCCAACAGTGAAACCGCACTATTGGCGCGACTGGCCAGATTAATAGTCTCCGGGGAAGGCTATTACCATCTCTGGTTTATGGTTATGATACTTCAGTTTTATCTGGTCTTCCCCTTATTCAGATATGTGGTTCGCCGCGGGCGCCATTGGGCTATAGCTGTTTTAGGCGCAAGCTGCTTGCTGTATTTTGCCTATCTGTGGGGTTATCACCATTTGGTGCCGGGACTGTATGAACGGGCATCCCTGCCCTTATTTAAGACCCTGCTGGATTATCGCGACCGCATTTTTCTAAGCTGGTTTTTCTATTTTATTCTGGGCGGCTTTGCCGGTCTGTATATTGACAGGCTGCGCAGTATCCTGCGCCGCTTCCAGAGTGTAAACTGGGTGGTCAATATCGCGGCTTTCGCTGTGATTTTTCATCAGATGGCCCAGACCCTGACAACAACCCCTGAGGGCCTGTATGCCATCAATTATCAGCTCACCCTGCCCCTGAGCTATCTTATGATGGTTTACCTGATTTCCTCGGTCTTAACCTTTTATCATCTGTCCTTAACCTGGCTGCCCAGACATCAATGGATAAGGCGACTGCTGCGCGCTTTCGGGCAGTGCTCCTTCGGCTGCTATTTCGCCCATCCCTTCGTGCTGCATTATACAGATGCCTTTACCCGGGCAAATTTCGGAGGGCTCAATACTATCGTTCAGATCATGATCACCTTTGTGGCCTGTGCAGGCCTCACCCTGTTATTGAGCTATGGCTTGAGCAGGATGCGTACTCCGGTGGGAGACCTGTTTGTGGGCCGGGTACCGGGAGCGCGCCGCAAAGCCATGCCTGCACCGACCCATCCGCCGGTTGCTCCCCCGTTGGACGTATAAGCCCGCTATTTTCCCCGGCTGCCGGCCTGTTTCATGGATAAGGCCACTTTATGGCGCTCCTTATCCACAGATATGACCGCAACTTGAACCACGTCCCCAACCGCTACCACATCCAGGGGATGCTTGACATACCTCTCCGCCAGTTCCGAAATGTGCACCAGCCCGTCCTGCTTGATGCCGATATCCACGAAGGCGCCGAAATCAACCACATTGCGCACTGTACCGGGGAGAACCATGCCCGGGCTCAAGGCTTCGATATCCAGGACATCGCTGCGAAACAGCGGCGGCGGCAGTTCATCCCGGGGATCGCGGTGCGGTTTGAAGAGGCACTCCAGCACATCACGCAGGGTCGGTTCCCCGGCCGCCAATTCCCGGGCCAAGGCCTTGATGTCCAGGCGGCGGGCTTTATCCCGCAGGGAATCGGCTCCGATCTCCGCCAGCGATGCCCCGGCTCTGCTGACGATCTCCACGGCCAGGTGATAGGATTCAGGGTGGATGGCAGTGCTGTCCAGGGGGTTTTCGGTGCCGTAAATACGCAGGAAACCCGCCGCCTGTTCAAAGGCTTTGGGCCCCAGCCGAGGGACCTGCAGAAGCTCATGCCGCCTTCCGAAAGGGCCGTGGGCATCCCGGTATTGTACGATGTTGCGGGCGGTGCTCCGGGAAAGGCCGCTTATATATGACAACAAGGCCCCGGAAGCGGTATTCAAGTCCACCCCGACTTGGTTTACCGCGGATTCCACCACTGTGGAGAGATTCTCATCCAATTCCCGGGCGGGCAGGTCATGCTGGTATTGGCCCACCCCGATGGAACGGGGTTCGATTTTCACCAGTTCCGCCAGCGGGTCCTGCAGCCGGCGGGCGATGGAAATGGCGCTGCGCTGGGCTGCTTCCAGACCGGGAAATTCCTCCGCGGCCAGGGGCGAAGCTGAATAGACGCTGGCCCCGGCTTCGCTGACGATGGTATATGGAACCTCGACAGCGTGATTCTTTATCATGGCGGCCACAAATTGCTCCGTCTCCCGCGAAGCGGTACCGTTGCCGATGGCGATGGCGTTCACCCCGTATCTTAGCATAACCTCCAGGAGTATCGCTTCAGCCTCGGCAATACGCTGCTGCGGCGGGGTGGGATATACCACTCCTACCTGCAGCTTTTTGCCGGTACTGTCCACTACCGCCCATTTGCATCCGGTCCTGAAGGCGGGATCTATGCCCAGAACGGTTTTCTCCCGCACCGGCGGCTGCAGCAGCAGGCTTTTCAGGTTGCGGGCAAAAATCTGCATAGCCTGCTGGTTGGCGCGCTGGGTCAACTCTGTGCGCAGGTCCCTCTCTATAGCCGGTTTCAACAGCCTGCTCAGGCTGTCCTCTACCGCCCGGCCGATGTAGCCCGCCTTTTCAGGGGTTTTGGCATATTGACCGGTCAAATGATCACGGGGGTTATCGGTATCGTATACCAGTGTTACTTTCAGGTAATCCTCGCGCTCCCCCCGGTTGATGGCCAGGATGCGATGGGCCGGTATCCTGGAGACGGACTCCTGATACTGGTAATACATGGTGTAAGCCGACTCTGCGCCGGCATCCCGGGCCTTAACCATCAGCACCCCCTGTTTGCGGGCATAGTCGCGCAGCCAACTGCGGCTGCGGGCGTCTTCGGCTACCGTTTCGGCGATGATGTCCATAGCCCCCTGCAGAGCTTCCTCTGCATCCGCCACCGTCTCGCCGGTAAACCGAGCAGCCATCGTCAGAGGATCGCCGCTCTGGGGTGAGAGCATCCATTGGGCCAGGGGCTCCAGGCCTTTTTCCCGGGCGGCGGCTGCCCGGGTGCGGCGTTTGGGTCGGAAGGGCAGATATATATCTTCAACTTCTACCGGCCGCGCCGCCTGCATGATCCTGCCCTCCAGTTCCGGACTCAGTTTGCCCTGCTCGGCGATGAGGCGGATAACCTCCTCTTTGCGCTGCTTCAGGGCACGGTGCCATTTGAGCCGTCCTTCGATGAGGCGAATGGCCACTTCGTCCAATCCCCCGGTCATCTCTTTGCGATACCGGGCGATGAAAGGTACAGTATTGCTTTCATCCAACAATTTTGCTACTATTTCAACCTGACGGCCCGGTATCTGCGTCTCTAACGCTATCTGTGCCAAGATGTTATCCATTTCTCTGCCTCCAAAAAGTGATAACAAAAACCAGCCTAGTCATTTCCCAATAAATGTAAGCTAGTGCTGGCTATACTAATCATTCGCTTAATTTGATAATACGAAACGCTATTCTAGCGGAATTCCACCTGCAGACAATCATTTAACAATCGACACCATGACTCCCATTTGCGGGGAAAGGAGTTCTGCCCGCTTTTCTTGACCCGAAAGCCATCGAACTCAATGCGAATCACCCATTCGCTGCCCTCACCTTCGTCCAGTTCGTATCTTTCTCCCCAGTAGAGCAGCCCACAGCCCTGCAAGCCATCTATAAAACCGGACAGACCGGCAGAGTCCATAAAGATAGTCTTTTCCTCCAGCGGAGCTTCATGGCTGCCCCGGGCAGCATCCCAGCAGCGGAATCTCCTCCAGGTGCCCCGACCTTCCGGAAGGTCCAACTTGAACTCAACCCCGCCTCCCCCCTGGCAGCCGGAAGCCGCGTGTATGGAGACAATATCTCTGTAATCCTTGTCCATGGGAACCTGGTCTATCCAGACGCACTCCTCACAATCCCGGCAGGGGTGCCGGTAAACTCCGGCCTGCAAGCACAAGCCGCGCTTTTTGACCGGGGTATTGTCACTGAGAGCATCAGCCCCCGGCGACGATGATATAATATGAGGTCTTTTTTCCATACCGTCCCTCCCCATTGAACCGTCCTCAAAGCGCACCTGCTACCAATTCCAGGAGCCGTCGTCATTCCAGCGGCTCGGCGGTTTTTCAGCCAGGCCCGTCATTATCCTGAGTCTGTCGTTTAAGGTGCTCTTTTGTTTGAAATAACCGAGCTCAACACAAGCCGGATCAGCCTCATACGACTTCTGTTCCGCCTCAGCCACAGTAACAGCCTTAAGATTGCTTTCATCAAAGCCAGCCGGATATTTTTTGCCCAGTATATATGGCGGGGCATAATAGATGCCCGTACTCTGGTCCACATAAACCACGGCTTGAGGAGGGGCCTTGTCGGAGATAATAATGAATTGACCCACCAACCCCAGCAGAATCACGATTCCAATCAGGATGGCCAGTATACTGTAAATTCTTTCCGAATTGGACATTTCAAACTGCATGGATTTCATCACCTCGCCACTCCCATATTCTTGACGTTTTTATTTTTCCCACAAAGTTCGCGGCCGTCAAGCTGCAACCCGTTGACCCTGGCAGATCTACCTGTGGAAATATAGATAAAACCGGGCAGCCTGGAACTATCCTCGTTGCAACCTTAAAGCACCCGCCCGGAAATCGCGGCAATGCCCTTGGCCTGAGGCCGTTCTATTTCCTTCCCGCTGCTTTTTGATACGCAGGCAGCAACGATTTACTTTCACCTAATGGTAAATATTTCATACTTATTTTCAGCGCATCCAGGGCGGCGTCATACTGTTCATCCGTATAAAGGGCTTTGGCCTCTTCAAGTTTTGCCATGGCCAAAGGCGTTCTCAATTCGTCCAACACTGGCTGAACTTCAGCATAGATTTCTTGGTCCGCCTTGCTTATTTTTACAAAACTATCATAAGCCATAGAGTGATCACCTGCCGCCAGGTAATCCTGGCCCATCTGATAGAGAATCTTGGCCTGCTGGCGCTCATAAGCCGGGATTTCCACAGCTATCCACAGTATAAAGGCTACCGTAAACAACAAGGCGGTAACCCCGGCGCCTTTCCCCCAAAACGAAGCCGGTCGGGCAGTAAACACCCTGACCAGGGATATAATCGAGAATAGCAGAAATAACACTAAAGTGATTCCGGCAATATACCCTAGCAATAATTCGTCCTCCCACTAAAGCTTAGTATTGGTGAATAGTTCGTCATTACCATAATTTTTCCTCTTTTGGTAAGCCGGTATGCAGCATTATAGAAGGTTTGTATAAACATTATGCCCGGATGAGCTCTGATGCGCATCGGCAGTTCCCAGCTATACCATAGAGGCCATCCCCATCAGGAGAAAGCCTCTATAAATCAGCCTATTTATTTTAACTCCGACCTGATCAATCGATATATCCCGCTTTGCATAAGGCGTTCACATAAGCTAGCGCACTGGCTTCGAAGATGTCGGTGCTGACCCCTCTTCCCACCACCAGGCTGTTTTTATAGCGGATCTTCACCGTAGCATCCCCCATAGCTTCGGAGCCGCGGCTGACCGATTTCAGGGCGAAATCCTCCAATTGAACGGGCTTGCCCACAATCCTATCCACTGCTTTAAAAACCGCGTCCACCGGACCGTCGCCGCAAGCCGCATCACTGTACACTTCACCATTGACTTCCAGAGTGATGGTTGCGGCAGCATTGGCCGCCCCATTGGAGGTAACCGATAATTGTTTGATGGACATTCCGTTCACCTCTTTGCCGGCATTGCCCATCAGGGCATGCAGGTCTTCATCGAATACCTCGCCCTTTAAATCCGCCAAATCGAGAAACTTGGCATAGATATAATCCAGATTATCCTCAATATTGGTATAACCTAATTCCGCCAGGCGGTGTTTCAAGGCATGACGCCCGGAACGTGCGCTGAGTACGATCAGGCTGCGCGGGAAGCCTACCACTTCGGGATCAATAATCTCATAAGTATCCCGCTTCTTCAATACCCCGTCCTGATGAATGCCTGAAGCGTGCATAAACGCGTTAGAACCGACAATAGCCTTGTGGCTGGGCACGGCCACGCCGGTAATACGTGAAACCATGCGGCTGGTGGCTGCAATTTCCCGGGTATTGATATCGACATCCACTCCATAGAGACTCTTCTGACTGTAAATGGCCATGATTACTTCCTCCAAGGAAGTATTCCCGGCCCGCTCGCCGATGCCGTTTATGGTGCCTTCCAGCTGGGAAGCCCCGGCCCTGATGCCCGCCAGGGAATTGGCCGTGGCCATTCCCAGATCATTGTGACAGTGAATGCTGATTATAGCCCGGTCAATGTTCTTGACATTGGCCACTAAATGAGCGATCAGGTCGCCATATTGCCAGGGGGTGACATAGCCCACGGTATCAGGTATATTAACAACCGTGGCGCCTGCGGAAATGACTTTGGTTATGATCTCAACCAGGAAATCGCGTTCGCTGCGGGAAGCATCTTCCGCGTAGAATTCAACATCATTTACATATTTCTTAGCCCGTTTAACCGCCGCTACCGCGGCCTCGACCACCTGGGACGGCGGCATCTGCAGTTTTTTGGCCATATGCACCGGAGAAACCGCGATTCCGGTATGAATGCGGGGGGCCTCCGCTTCGCGCAGGGCTTCCGCGCAGATATCAATATCCTTTTCCACCGCCCGGGTGAGCCCGCAAATGGCAACCCCTTTAATCTCTTTGGCAATGGTTCGGACCGAATCGAAATCACCGGGAGAAGAGGCCGGGAATCCCGCCTCGATGATATCCACTCCCAGCTTCACCAGCTGGCGGCTGATAGCCAGTTTTTCTTTGACATTCAGGGTGATACCCAGGGATTGCTCCCCATCTCGTAAGGTGGTATCGAAAATATACAGCTTGCGCATGGTTTAAATCCTCCTTATTATCGCATATGCATTTCAGTAGGTCAGCAAGGTCTGGTTCCATCGAAACCACCTCCTTATCAAATATAAAAAACCCTTCGCTCATTTAACTTGAGACGAAGGGTATACTCCGCGGTACCACTCAATTTAGCGACAACAGCCGCCCGCTTTACCAGATACGGGACTTGAGCGTCCGATATCCGCTTCCTTTTAACGGTGGAAGTTTCCGTCCGAGCCTACTGGGAACTTCGGTCGGCAACTCAAGGGGGAGTTCGGTAAGTCGATGCGACCGCCTTCCACCAACCGGCGGCTCTCTGTTTCTCCATCGGGTTTACCTATTCATCCCTATCATAGTCGTTTTTATATATTGCATAACATTATAAGTAATATTATTTATCCAGTCAACGGTTTGTCATTAACCACCAATACCTATATATATGCGATAACGGTCACGATTATTCCAAATTTCGAAACCTTCCTGGCATTCTGCAAATATCATCAATGGGTATTGAGAGAAAAGCCGGTAATAAATGCCCGCCTAAAACACCGAGGCCCCGGGATCGTTTATTAATTCCGCCAGTTGCCGATAGATGGCAATCACCTCGGCCTCTTTCATGCGCACCAGCCCGCTGCTGGAAGGAGCCACAAAATCCTTTACTCCCGCAACCGCCTGACCGGGCTGCAAACCCCACAACAGACGGTTCTTTCCCGAATAGGCCTGATAGACCCCCTTGCCGACGTAACACACTATTCCAGGCCGATACCCCATCACCTTGCTTCTCAGCAGTTCCCGCCCGGCTGCATACTCTGCCTTACTTATGTCAGCAGCAGCCCGGGTAGGGCGGGGCACAATATTTGTAAGCCCATAACCCAGTGCCAAAAGGCTTGCTCCCTGGTCAGGCTTCAACAATGTGGGGGTTAAACCGGAACGATACAATATCTTCCAAAACCGGTTGGAGGGATTGGCAAAGTGATATCCGGTTTCACCTGAGCGTATACTGGGATTGAAGCCCGTAAAAAGAATCCTCAGTCCCGGTTTGATATAATCCGGAACTTCTCCAAGGGGTATATCCATAATCTGTTCAGCCCTTCCCTGGAAATGTGATTTCAGCAATACAGACTATCATATTACAAAAACTTAAGGGTATCTATGCAGGAGATGCTCCTCCCGTCTAAGAATATATTATAGATTTAGCCCATGTTTACCCACAACAAAAAATGAAAGGTCTGCACTAATATGTCAACTAATTCCGCCAGGCTCCGCGGTTTGCTTGAAGAACCCGGTATACTTTTGGCCCCTGGTGCCTATGACGCTTTAAGCGCGCGAATCATTGAAAAGATCGGCTTTAAACTCATCATCATGGGGGGGTACAGCATCGCCGCCTCCCGCTTGGCTCAACCAGACTTTGGGGTGCTCACACTGACAGAAATGGCGGCCGCATTGAAGACCATCCGCGATGCCATAGACATTCCCGTCATTGCAGACGGTGACACCGGATACGGCAACCCGTTGCACGTGCGGCGCACTGTGCAGGAGTACGAAAGAATCGGAGCCGCAGCCATAATCTTTGAAGATCAGGTGTTTCCCAAACGCTGCGGGCATATGCTGGGGAAAGAAGTGATCCCTTGCGAGCAGCACGTTCAAAAGATCAGATCCGCTTGCGAAGCCAGGCAGGATCCGGACCTTCTCATCGTAGCGCGCACCGACGCTCTGGCTACTCAGGGATTACACCGGGCTATAGAGCGAGGCAAGCGCTATTTAGAGGCGGGAGCCGAAGCCCTGTTTATTGAAGCCCCACAGAGTGAATCTGAACTGGCTGCTATCGGCCAGGCTTTTCCCGATACGATACTGGTGGCCAACATGGTAGAAGGAGGGCGAACCCCCTGCCTAAGCGGCGAAGATTTAAAACAGCTCGGTTTCAAGATAGTCTTCTGGCCGTGCACCGCCTTATATGCCCTGGGCGCCGCCTTGGAGAAGGTCTTTTCCACCTTGCTGGCGACCGGGTCCACCGCAGCCTGCCAGGCTGAGATGTTGTCATTCAATGATTTTAATCAACTGGTTGGACTGGAAAAATACCTGGATTTGGACAGCCGCTATAAAACATGATTTCCTGATTTTAGAAGGCCACAATATTTTACTTGGTGCAAGACAGGGCTGTGAAATATTGTAGGGTTTTTATAGAGTAGATCCGATTTATAGACAGCTGATAATATCATAGTGGAGGGTAAAAATGTATAAGCGGATTTCCGTAATGTTCGCGGTATTATTGGTACTAATAATCGTTGCCAGTTCCCTTTACGCCAGTCAAGACACCTACGTGGATATTTCCTATGGCTCGTCACCGGCTCAGCAGCTGGATATCTTTCTTCCCGATGGATTTGAAGCACCTTATCCGGTCATCATTTCAATCCACGGCGGCGGTTGGTGCGGCGGAGACAAGACGGGTCCCGACACTGAAATCGCCAAAGCCGGGTTGAAGCGCGGTTATGCGGTAGTAGCCGTTAATTATCGCCTGAGCGGGGAGGCGATTGCTCCCGCGCAGATTCAGGACGTAAAGGCCGCCATCCGCTTCATTCGCGCCAATGCAGGCAAATATCATCTGGATCCCAACAAACTTGCGGTATGGGGTAGTTCAGCCGGCGGCGCCCTGGCAGCCCTGGCAGGGACCTCTTCAGGCGTTCAGGAATTGCAGGACCTGAGTATGGGGTACACTCGTTTTTCCGACCGGGTTCAAGCGGTGGTGGACTGGTGCGGCCCGGTGGATCTCGCCACTATGGATCAGCAATTCAAAACAAGCGGTATTAACGGTGAAAAGATGGATGTTTTGGATTCGTATGGGTCAAAGTATGTGGGTAATAGAATCACCCTGGTTCCAGAGCTGGTACAGCTGGTAAATGCCGCCAATTATATAACCCCGGATGATCCCCCGTTTTACATTCAGCACGGCACCGCTGACACCCTGGTTCCTTACCAGCAGTCAACCGAACTCACCAAGAAATTGGAAGCGGTTTTGGGAAAGGATAAGGTACAGTTGGTAACCATGCCCGGTATGGGTCATGATGGCCATGGTTTTACCAACCCGGAAAGCATCAGCCATGTTCTGGACTTTCTAGATAAGACCCTGAAATAACCGGTCTTTTAACGGAAAACAGACCCCTGGCGGGTCTGTTTTCGTCTTGGGATCATGGCCGGGGACTGCGTTTCATCACCCTGAGCAGCACGAACCGCGGACACCCTCAGGATCAATCAGAATATACTGGTTCTTGTCACGAGTCACCTGGTTTTCAGCAATCAGCCTTTTCAAGGTTTGCGCCACCATCACCCGGGAAGCACCGATGAAACAGGATATCTCGTACTGAGTGAGTCTCATATTTATTCTAGTACCCTCTGGGCATGGTTCGCCGTACTCGGCGGCCAGTTTGATCAGAAGTTTAAGCACCCTCTCCCGGGTCGAACCGATACGGAAATCAAGCACCTCCTGGGAAAAAGCGCGCAGCCGGTTGCCCAGGTTACAGATAACTTGAAGCGCCAGTCCTGGCGATTCCCGAATAACTTCCTCCAGGTTGTCGCGGGTGAGAATGCACACCCGGGAATCCACCATGGCTATAGCCGAGGTCAAATGCCTGGTTTTATCGCAGATGGAATTCTCGCCCAGAAATGAGCCCTTTCCCGACAACTGCAATATAATCTCTTTGCCTTCCTGATTCACCCAAACAGATTTAAAGGTCCCTTTTTGGACCACAAATAAGACATCGGAAATATCTCCCTGCCTGTATAAAGCCTCGCCCTGTTTTACATGGGTTGACATGGCCGCCCTCTTGCACAGCGTGGTTACCAGTTCGGGTTCAATACAGGTCAGGAAAGGCAGACTCTCCAGTGAATAGCTAAAAGATTCTGGCATTTGTAATTATCCTTGTCAAATAATTGATATCCGGTATCTGAGCCTTGGTCTATTGTTATCATATATCATCGTGAAAAAATCAGCAAAGAAGATGTGGCGGCGGGGTTGAAAGCACTGTAATATTGCGAGCGGATAATTTATCGTCCGAGACAACCTGGAAAGGAGAATTATGATGAGCAAGAAGATCGTCATTGTCGGTGGTGTTGCCGGAGGAGCCAGTGCGGCAGCGAGACTCAGGAGGCTGGATGAAGCGGCTGAAATTGTAATCATCGAACGCGGTGAACACATATCCTTTGCCAATTGTGGATTGCCTTACTATGTGGGGGGTGTAATCAACAAAAGACAGAGCCTGTTGGTGCAAACCCCCCGGGCCATGCACAAGCGCTTCAATATCGATGTGCGCACTCACCATGAAGCGATCAGCATCCATCCCCAGGATAAAACCCTTGAAGTCAGGGAATTGCTCACCGGGGAGACTTACGTTGAAAAGTACGACTACCTGATACTGTCCCCCGGCGCCCATCCCATCATTCCTGACATCCCCGGAATAAATCTGCCTAATGTTTTTACCGTTCGCAATGTTCCCGACAGTGATCTCATAAAAGATTTTGTTACCGTCAAACAGCCTGCGGCGGCGGCCATCATCGGCGCAGGTTTTATTGGCCTGGAAATGGCGGAAGCCCTGCATCAATCAGGGATAAATACCACCGTAATCGAGTCCGCAGCACAGGTCATGGGCGCTCTGGATCCGGAAATGGCAGCGTTCCTGCATCAGTATTTACGCCGCCAAAATGTAAACCTGATTCTGAATGATAAAGTGGTGGCCTTAAAGGGGTCTTCCAGGGTTGAAGGCGTCGAACTGCAGAGCGGTCAATTTATAGCAGCCGATATGGCCGTTCTGGGAATCGGTGTGGCCCCGGAGGTCGCTTTGGCTGAAGCGGCTGGATTAGCTCTGGGATCTTCCGGGGGCATTCTGGTCAACGATGGCCTGCAGACTTCCGACCCCAATATATATGCGGTTGGCGACGCCATTCAGGTAAAGGATTTTGTTACCGGTAAAGCGGCTCTGGTTCCTCTGGCCGGGCCAGCCAACAAACAGGGCAGGTTGGCTGCCGACCATATTTGTGGCCGACAGGCCAGATATAACGGCACCCAAGGTACCGCCATCCTTAAGTTCATGGATATGGTGGTGGCAGTCACCGGCAGCAACGAAAAACGACTGGGCCAGCAGGGAATTAACTACCTGGCCTGTCATACCCATCCCGCTCCGCATGCCACTTATTACCCCGGCAGCTCGCATATTGAAACAGAAGGGTTATCAGGTGAGAAACATCAGCGGAGGATTTAAACTTTTCCAGGCCATCAGTTAGCCAGGGCGGTTTGAGCTAAGCGCAACTGGCTTTCAGTTGGAATAAAGGCAGCTGGGTCAGAGGCCTGTACAATTACCGGCACCAATATGATATTTCAAAGTGATTGTTAAATAATTGATAGACCATCCCAGTATTATTCCTTATCATAATAACATATAGACTAATACATATAGCCGATTCGGTAAGGGCTTCTGACTATCAGCACTCCAATATGGCTCATAATACGCAGCTGTGCTGTTTTAAGAGTTTTCTTCAGACAGATATATAGAAAGAAAACCATTAGGGTGATGGGTAGTACCAAACAGCAAAGGGGGCGGTAAGGCAAGGTTGCTGAGTATCATGCTGATGGAGTAAGTCGAATGGTTATTAAGGAGGGGAATCAATGAGCGAATTCGTAGAAAAAGTAAAAGATAATGCGGCAAATAATTTCAAAGTTGGCCTTAACTGTGCAGAATCAGTCCTCAAAGCGGTTCTGGATACCGGGGTGGCTCCGGAATATCCCACCGAGGCAGTGGCACTGGCTACCGGGTTCGGCGGCGGAATGGGACTGGCCGGGCACAATTGCGGAGCCCTGGTCGGGGCAGTTATGGCTGTCGGGGCGGTGCATGGACGTAAAAACCCCATGGAGGGCGAATTCCAGGATCGTGTGGACCGGCTCTACGGTAATCCCGGCCTGTACAGATTCTTTAATGGTATGTCCCATGAATTCAGGGAAAAATACGGCGCTCTGGACTGTAAAACCCTTAACCAGGATTACCCCGAGTGGTTTGATAAAAACCGCTTTAAGGCTTGTATGAAAATGGTTATCGATGTTGCCGGAATGGCGGCGGAATATATTGAGAAGGGCACTTCCGATGGTTATACCCAGCCTTTCGGGGAGAACGTAGCCAAAAAGGTTTGATGCTACGCCGGTATATTCAGGTCTTATTTCTTTTTAAAAAATTAGAAAGCGGTGTTGAGCCGCTTTCTTTTTTGCTTGCTGTCTTATATAAACCTACCAACAAAGAATATACAATAATAATTATGACTCCTATAGAGCCTACTGCACCCATAGGCCTTATACCTACAATTAGGAAGACTATGCCAATGATAAGATTCATAATCACCTTATCGACCTTCAATGACCATCTGCCTTCTAAATTTCTTTGCGAATCAAAATGTTCTTTTGTGTAAAGGATTATTCCTATGGAATAAAGTAAAAGGAGTGGATTTAATATTAAAATGTGATATATTGCATTCACATAGCAGCGACGAGCAAAGATAGTCTTCTTGCGTATCGTGGTCATATCTATTCAGGGTTAGATCGGTCAATCCGCACATTTAAGACCAGTTCCCTTATCATTACATTAAATAAAGTTTATTTATTGCCATGTCCTGACTTTATGACATAGGATCGTCAAAAGCACCGCAGATACTATGCTTGAGGGCATTTGAGGGGTTGAAAAATCTCCTGTTATTTCAGATTGAGGGAAAGA
>ENA-UOOM01000258-UOOM01000258.1-fermentation-metagenome-genome-assembly--contig:-NODE-258-length-65935-cov-13.765968_pt1 | contig 65935 bp, 64 predicted proteins | sample MGYA00245781_ERZ724031 | MGnify/ENA primary metagenome ERZ724031 (study PRJEB28704, sample SAMN03018317) | fermentation metagenome | biome: anthropogenic terrestrial biome; feature: soil; material...
TCGAAGGGGAGCGGGAATGAATGGCGTGCCGGTGGCACGCCAGAACCGCGACCGACCAAGGCGCGTAGCGCGCCGCGAATCGAGTCCCGATGCGTCCACCAAAAAAAAGGGCACAGCTGTTTTGGCTGTGCCTTTGCTATTTTAAAGGAAAGTGGCTCGAAGGGGAGCGGGAATGAATGGCGTGCCGGTGGCACGCCAGAACCGCGACCGACCAAGGCGCGTAGCGCGCCGCGAATCGAGTCCCGATGCGTCCACCAAAAAAAAGGGCACAGCTGTTTTGGCTGTGCCTTTATCTTATGTGGGCATCCTTTATGCGAGGTAAGAAGTGCAAAAGCAGTTTTGCCGTTATTCTTCAGCTTTAAAAATTCTACTTGCCTGCTGTAACATTATTAGTTAATCATTGCATTTCCTACTTATATATATAGTAAAGGCAGGATAAGTCATCACATGACTTTATGCAGGTACAGCGCAATATGACGGCTTTTTAATCAGTACATGAAGCTGCAACAGCAAAAATTGTCAACTAAATATTATAACATAGTTGACAATTGAGAACTGATTTTGTAATATAAAAAGAAAGGAGAGATGAAAATGAAGAAAAACAGACTATTTTATTTGGCATTATGCGCTTTGTTTGCTGCTTTGACTGCCGTTATGGCGCAGTTATCCATCCCAATCGGGCCTGTGCCTATATGCCTTGCTACGCTTGCCGTATATCTGGCAGGTGGGATCCTTGGTGCGGCCGGCGGTGCGCTGAGCCAGGTTGTCTACCTTCTGCTCGGCGCAGTAGGAGTTCCGGTCTTTGCCTTTTTCCACGGCGGCATTGCTGCTATCGCTGGACCTACCGGTGGGTACCTTATAGGATATATTGTATGCGCATGGCTTACAGGCATTTTTGCTGACCATTTCGGCCGAAAAGCAGCCCCGCTTGTAATTGGCATGATCCTGGGCACGGCGGCATGCTATTTTCTCGGCACTGCCTGGTTCATGTTTACAACAAAACGCGGCCTTGCGGAATCGCTCGCACTCTGCGTATTGCCATTCCTTATTGGCGATACGGCAAAAATTGTAATATCGGTGATAGCTGTACCGCGCCTTTTCAAAATTGCTTCACACTTTGGCGAAAAGAGGGAAAAAGCGTGAAAAAATTGCTCCGCCTGCGTCCACACCATGTCCTCTGCCTTAACTATTTTATTGGCAAAGGCTACAGCGGTGAATTTGTGGAAAACATGTTCAACATAAAGTACTTGCTTTGTCAAAAACCAGATGAAAAAATAGTTATTCACCATGGGATCGACTGCATATGTGCTGCATGCCCGAATAATCTCGGCACTGTATGCCGGACTCAGGGGAAAGTTGCGCATTATGATGTGGAAGTGGCTGAAACATGCGGCTTTACTGAAGAAACGCCAGTTTTATGGTCAGAATGCGAGCGCCTTGTTTTAGAAAAAATCATACGTGCACCGGGTGTAAGGAAAAAAATATGTTTCGACTGTTTGTGGAAAACCATATGTCAACAACAAGATGTTGAAAACTCAGTCGAAAATGTTTAAAACTCAGTTAATAGTACAAACTGGAAAATTAAAACATATAAAAAACAGGGCACAGCATAAAAAACTGCCCCTGTTTCCATTTTGTTGTAAACCATTAAGCGCATTAATGGTTACAATAGATGTGCAAAGTAGAAAGTAATTTTAAAAAGCCAAGCTTCATACAATATCGGTTTAAGTTTCAAAACCAAGTTCCTTTGCTATCTTAATATCATCTTTTGCCCCGATTCCAGAAATAGTCAGCATATTGCCGGAAATCAGGGCATTTAATCCGGATTCAATCGCAAGCCGGCCTTTGTCCGGAGTAAGTATTCTGCCGCCGGCAAAGCGGATCTCCGCTTTCGGGAGGAGAAAGCGGAAAACAGAGATTGTTTTTCTGATTTCATCATAAGAGAGTCTGGCATCTTTTTCAAAAGGCGTTCCTGGAATAGGGTTAAGTACATTTACAGGGACTGACGAGACACCGAGTGCACGCTGGGTAAGCACCATTTCGATCCTATCGCGCATATTTTCCCCAAGGCCGATGATTCCGCCGCTGCAGATTTCCATGCCGGCAGCCTTTGCATTTTTAAGGGTCTGGATTTTTTCATCATATGTATGTGTAGTGCAGATATTCGGGAAAAACCTGCGCGATGTTTCAAGGTTGCAGTGATAGCGCGTTATGCCGGCATTGTGAAGTTTCTGCAGCTGGCTGTATGTAAGAAGCCCGCTTGAGGCACACAGCTTTACGCTGCATTTCTGCCGTATCAGCCTGCAGGCTTCACATAGTGTTTCAACTTCAGAATCCGTCAGCGCCCGCCCAGACGTCACGAACGCGAAACGCTCCATGCCGTCTTTATAATTTGAAACTGCTTTTTCCGCCATCTCTTCAGGCGGCAACAGCTTATAGCTTTTCAGGGCGTTTTTTGCAAGGCGTGACTGCGCACAGAATTTGCAGTCTTCCCCGCAGCACCCGTTTTTCGCATTGACTATGGCACACAGGTGCATTTTTTCGCCTGTAAAATGGCGGCGCAGTTCTGAAGCTGCACTTGCAAGTTCGTCCGTATTTTCTTCTGCTAAACGCATGCCTTCTTCCTCATTAGGCAAATATCCCTCCAATACCATTTTTTTCAGGTTAGCTACATAACTCATAAAATTATCCTTTCATTTTTTAATTATTATTACTATAAACAAACAGGCTATAATTGTCAACCATATTAATAAATTGAGTTTACAATAATAGCTCCCAAAAGCCACCCTGGCATTTGTAAGCAGCACCAAAATGAAATGGACACTGAGAAAACGAGAGAAATGGGGCATAATCGCAAGAAAACAGGAGGTACCGTAAACTAAATTCATATAACCGGCGTTGACCTATTGACACATGGCCCGCGCGGTGATAGAATCAGGTACAGTTGCAAGTTTATCAAAATCAGGAGGGAAATCTATGTCTACCTATATGCCAAAAGCAGGTGACATCCAGCGTAAATGGTACGTGATCGACGCAGCCGGAAAACCGCTGGGTCGTGTTGCCACTCAGGCCGCTATACTTCTGCGCGGAAAGCATAAAGTTACTTTTGTGCCACATGAAGATTGCGGCGACAACGTCGTTATCATCAACTGCAGGAATGCCGTTCTCACAGGCAAAAAATTACAGAAAAAAATCTGGTATCATCCGACGCTTTACATCGGCCACATGAAAAAAGTCGATTATAAAACGCTGATGGCAGAAAAACCATGCAAGGCAATGGAGCTTGCCATAGATGGTATGATACCCGACACGACAATCGGCCGCCATGCCATGACGAGGCTGCACCTGTTTGAAGGCGCAGAACATACCTATGCCGCCCAGAAGCCTCAGGCCTGGGAACTGTAAGGGAGGATTCAACTGATGTACGAAAAAGCACCATTTTTTTACGGAACAGGCAGAAGAAAAAGCAGTGTTGCGCGTGTAAGGCTTTATCAGGGCTCCGGCAAAATCACTGTTAATGACCGCGACGTCAACGATTATTTCGGCCTTGACACACTTAAGGCCATTATTCGTCAGCCGCTTGAGCTTACACAGACAAACGAAAAGTTTGATGTAGTCTGCCGTGTGGCTGGCGGTGGAGTTACCGGTCAGGCCGGTGCTATCCGCCACGGCATTTCAAGGGCTTTACTGCAGTACAACTCAGAAGGTCTTCGCCCAATCCTCAAAAAAGCAGGATTGCTGACACGTGACCCAAGAATGAAAGAACGTAAGAAGTACGGCCTTAAAGCTGCCCGCCGCGCTCCGCAGTTCAGCAAGCGCTGAGTTCAGTTTTTAGTTTTACAAAAGAAAATCCAGCCGGTGTGCATATTGTTGCATACCGGCATTTTTATTTAAAAAATCATATGTGCGGTGAAAAAATTATCGACACATTTAACAAATATAAACTGAATTTGGAAATAAGCCGAAAAACCGCGCCGCGCCTTGATCGGTAAGATCTTTTCATGGTGCAGGGGCTATTATTTTTTTCAAATATAAAACTAAAACAGAGCTGAAATATTTGTAACAGGATTGTAACCACTCATTTTCTTGCAATGTGCACATAAAGGGACCTGCTTAAAAACCTTTAAACGAATAAAAGCAACCAAAAGACGAAGATTTGTGCTTATAAAGAATATTTCAAATCTGTAATATATACAATATGCACAAAAAGTTAATCAAGTTGCATTTGACATACAGCGTTTCGTCGAATATAATAACCAACATCAGTGAACATGTCAGCGAATAGGCTTGCGGCAGATATTAAAACACACAGCAAACTTCCTGCCGCAGCTTCAGGAAAAGGGTGATTACATTGCAGTCTTTTAAAAAATCCGGCTTTAAAAAGCTGATCGGTAAATTGTGCGGCGCTGGCCGCTATGTAGCCAGTTCTTTTGTTGAAAAAGAACAGAAAGAGCAAATCTTCCGCAGGGCCGTTTCCCTTGTTGTTATGGTCGGCATTACGGTAGGATCTGTTGTCACGGCAATGGCAGCAACAAAGCAGGCCGCTGTTGTTGTTGATGGGAAGGAAACGAATGTTGTCAGCCTCGATTCCGAGGAGATGGAGAAGAACCCGTACAGAATTCTTAAGCGCGCCGGGGTTTCAGCCACGGAAAATGATGAGGTCGGTTTTGCTGGCAGCGGAGAAAAGAAAAACATCAAGGCAGATATAGTTGTCAGTGTCAAAACGGCTAAGTGTGTTACTGTTGCTGCAGACGGCAAGGAAAAATCCGTGTTGGCGCATTATGGCGACACTGTTGCGGATGCACTTAGAAAAGCTGGAGTTGTGGTAGGAAAGCTCGATAATGTTTCCAAAAAGCTTTCTGATGCTGTGAGCGATGGTATGTCCATTGCAGTGAAGCGCAACTATCATGTAACCATAGCCGATAACGGCAAAACAACTTCCGCCGTTGTAGGTGAAGGCAGTGTTTCAAATGCCTTGGACGAGATGAAAATATCACTTAAGGCGGAAGATTTACCTGAGCCTGGCCTTAAAACATCTGTTTCGGAAGGTATGAAGATAAATATTATCCGTGTTTCATACAAAGATGTTACTTCTACACAGGCGGTTCCTTACTCGACCGTTAAACAAAAAGACTGCTCCGTTGAAGCCGGCACAAAAAATGTAAAAACTCATGGCCAAAATGGTGTGCGCACTGTTGTAACGCGCCAGAAGATTTGCAACGGCAAAGTAGCGGACTCATCTATTGTCAGTTCGTCTGTTACAAAGCAGCCGGTGGATGAAGTGGTGGTTATAGGCACAAAGCAAAAAACCAGGGACAGCGCGGCCGTTTGCGCCGATGGTACGCTTGTAGACCAGAACGGCCAGACCGTTTCTTACCGCAAAGTATACCACGGAACATGCACATGTTACTGCACGGGCACTACAACTTCTACAGGGCTTCCGGCAGCATTTGGCCGTGTCGCTGTAAATCCGAACCTGATTCCGTATGGCTCAAGGCTTTATATCTGCTCACCTGACGGCAGTGCCGTTTATGGCTATGCCGTTGCGGCAGATACAGGCGGCGCTGCAATGAGCGGCCGTATTATTGCCGACCTTTATTACCCTTCGTATAGCCAATGCGTGGATTTTGGCAGCCGGACAATGAATGTTTATGTCCTTGATTAAGGCCATAGGGGGCACTCCGTGTGAGAGCCACTTTCAGCGCTTCGCTTGACAGGATGGGAAGCGGAAGCTATGATAGGAATATTGTACTTCCAAAAATCCGGCGAGGCGCTTTTAACGGCCAAAATCCATTTTTATGCATACAATACTGTAGCGGGGCAAATATATTTAAACCGCTTGATTATAGATCGGCCGTCGGAAGGATTTTTCTTCCAGCGGCCCTCTTTTTGTGCGAAAAGATATGCGATTTGTTGAAATTGCAGGCAGATTGGATTACAATATGCGTGGAGAGGATGAATGGACATGTTGGTAGCACCGTCGATACTGGCTTCAGATTTTTCAAGGCTCGGCAGCGAGATTGCCCGTGCAGATAAAGCTGGCGCCGACTGGATCCACCTTGATGTGATGGATGGCCACTTTGTGCCGAACTTTACGTTTGGGCCGCCTGTGGTGGCAGCGGTGCGCCGCTGCACAAAAAAACCTTTTGACGTTCACCTCATGGTGGATGACCCGCTGAGGTACCTAACGGAATTCCGCAGGGCGGGAGCAGATATTATCTCATTTCATTTTGAAGCTGTTAAAGATCCGCAGAAAGTTATAGATGCCATAGTGGCGGGCGGTGCAAAGCCGGCCATGGCAATTAAGCCTGCAACGCCTGTTGAGGCTGTATTCCCATATCTTGAAAGTCTGTTCCTTGTGCTTGTGATGACCGTGGAGCCGGGTTTCGGCGGCCAGAGATTCATGGTTGATATGATGCCCAAAGTGCGTGCGCTGAAAAAGAAAAAGCCGGATCTGCTTGTTGAAGCCGACGGCGGCATTAATATTGACACAGTGAGCATAGCTGCGGATGCCGGGGTTGATGTCTGTGTTGCGGGGACGGCAATTTTTGGAGCTCCGGATGCGGCCGAGGCAATTAGGAAGCTGAAGGGTGCCGGCAGCAACTTTTAAGCTTGTTGCGGGGGCGGCTGACCGTTGGCTTTTGGTATGCGGCAGGCGCTGTGTTTAAAATGCTTTTTATTTGCGCTCGAAGAGTTTTTCATTATGGAGGTATTTCATGCATGAAGTCTTTTTTATGGAGAGTGCTGACGATGACACGCTGAAATTTGCAGCGGTCGTTTCACGCTGCCATGGGAGATGGGTGTTCTGCAGGGAAAAAGGCCGGGATACCTATGAAATTCCGGGCGGAAGCAGAAAATCAGACGAGAATATAGAAGAAACTGCGCGCCGTTGGCTCTATGAAAAAACAGGTGCTGCAAGGTTCTGCATGGTTCCGGTCTGTGTTTACAAAGTGAAAGAAGAATCCGGCGGGCAGACTTTTGGTATGCTCTATTTTGCCGAGATACAAGAGTTTTTTGCCCTCCCGGATCCTGAAATGTGGCACGTAGAATTTTTTGACGGAGTGCCGGGCGAACTGACTTATCCCGATATTGAGCCTGCCTTGTTACACCATGCCGAGGAAGCGGTAAAAAAACTGATGCCTTAGGCAGAAAGATCCCCCGGAGCAGCATAACATGCGTCCGGGGGATCTTGCGTATAGATTAAACAGTCAGTAATGGATTGTTTTCAGAAAACTGTCGGCCTCGTTTTTCTTGTTGGCGGTTGTTTTGCATAAAATGGCTGTTTTGTCCATGCGGACAAGTACATAGTACATCTCGCCGTTTGCGAGTGTGTATTTATTGTAGTTGTCGCTGTCAACAACAACTTTTCCAGAGCTGGCCAGGCTGCCTTTTTGTGCCGTGTACCAACCCTGTGCATTGCCTGCATCCGAAAAGGCATGAAAATCTATTTCAACGTCGGAGCCATCCTTTGTGGCTACAAGGCTTTTCTCCGCGCCGGAATCATTGCCTGCCGCTTCGGATACAGAGAAACCGGAGCTCTTGGCCTGCTTCTGAAAATCATCTGCAGATATTGCCGTGCGTGCCGAGCAACCCGCAAAAGTAGCAACAACGGCTGCGGCAAGGGCAACCACGCAGAACTTCAGCAATTTTTTCACGAAAGTTCCCCCAATGACATTTATTTTGCATTGATATAAATTATACCCCCCTTTGTACAGGCTGGCAAGATGATTTTGTATTGCTCATATGCGGAGGGCTTGCTTTAAAAAAAAGGCGGCCCGCTTTTTGTTTCTTTGGCTTAAATGGGAAAAATAAGTATAGCCCGCTTTTTCCTGCGGATACTAAGGTTATTAAACCGTTGCGTTTTAGGAGGAAATAATATGAAAGCAACAGGCATCGTACGAAGGATAGACGACCTTGGGCGCATTGTAATACCGAAAGAAATCCGCCGAACGCTGCGCATACGCGAAGGAGATGCCCTCGAGATATTTACGGACTCTCAGGGAGGCGTGATCTTCAAAAAATATTCTCCGGTCGGTGAGCTTTCGACTTTCGCTTCACAATATGCTGAAGTCCTGAACCGCACTGCCGGCCTGCCTACGGTAATTAGTGACCGCGACCACATCGTGGCGGCGTCTGGCGTTTCGCGCAAGGAATATATGGAGCGCCGCGTTACACCAGAGCTGGAAGAATGTGTGCAGGCACGCCGCACATATTTTTCCACGTCAGGTGAAAAAGTTACTCCTGTGGAAGGGATAAGCCGCCCGGCGGAAATCATCTGCCCGATTTTGGCGGCAAGCGACGTTGCGGGCGCCGTGATTGTCTTCCAGCCGGAAAATGAAGGAAGCGTGCCTATTGAAACGGCCGCAAAGCTTGTTCAGGTGGCCGCGTCATTTCTTGGAAAACAGCTGGAAGAATGATCTTAAACACTTGCATTTAAGGCCGTAATGTGCTAAAATCATATAAGAATATTAAAGTGAGGATGAAAGAGTGGGGCGACCCGCTCTTTTGTTTGTATTATGAGGTGAATGGTTTGGCTGACAGAAAACGGAGCGGCGTTGCCGAAACAGTCAGAAAGTTTGTCCAGCCTTATGCGACAGGGTTGGGGCTTTCGGTTTGGGATGTGCACTATGTAAAAGAGGGTGGCGCGTGGTACCTTCGCATATTTATCGACAAGCCCGGCGGTGTGGGCATTGAGGACTGTGAAAACCTGAGCCGCGCGATTGACGCGCCGCTTGATAAGCTGGACCCGGTGTCGGATGCATACTGCCTTGAGGTCTCGTCGCCTGGCATTGACCGCGAGCTCACAAGGCCGGAGCATTTTGAGGCATACATTGGCAGTGAGGTAACGGTGCGCCTTATACGCCCAGGTGAAGATGGGCGCCGCGTAATCACCGGGAAGCTTACAGCATTTTCGGGCAGCACATTCACCGTTTTGCCGGATTCCGGGGATCCGGAAGAGATCCCTCGCAGGGAAACCGCTTCGGTGCGACTGCGTGAAGATGATTTTTTTGGAGGAGAATGAAAAACCATGAGCAGAAGCAAAAGCAAAAAAAACAGCAAGGATAACGAGGAAAACAGCAATGCCGAAATTTTTGCAGCCCTGCAGTCGCTTGAGAAAGAACGGGGCATTTCCGTTGACTTCATGCTGGAGCGCATTAAAAAAGCAATAGTCACAGCCTGCAAAAGCAGCTATGACAACGACAACTGCATCGTGAACGCAGACCAGGCAAAAGGCATATTTCAGGTTTTCTTAAATAAAACTGTCGTCGATAACGTGACTGTGCCGGGCAAGGAAATCCTGTTGGAAAAAGCACGTGCGGTTGACCCTACGGTTTCTGTAGGCGAAACTGTCGCGGTGCCGCTCAACACGAAGGATTTTGGGCGCATTGCAGCCATGACGGCGAGAAACATAATCAGGCAAGGCGTAAGGGAAGGCGAGCGCAGCAGGATGCTGCAGGAGTTTGAGAGCAAACACCAGGAGCTTGTTTCGGCCGTTGTTGACCAGGTAGACCCGCGCACAGGGGCCGCGACGCTTCAGATAGGCCATGCCCAAGCGGTTCTGCCTAAGTCGGAGCAGGTACCGGGCGAAGTGCTGCATTCCGGCGACCACATAAAAGTGTACGTAGTTGACGTGCGCGAGACGGAGCGCGGCCCACGCGCAATTATCAGCCGTGTGCACCCGGATCTTGTGCGCCGCCTGTTTGAAGAGGAAGTGCCTGAGATATATGACGGGACAGTCGAGATAAAGGCGATATCGCGCGAGGCAGGCTCACGCACGAAAATCGCCGTTATGAGCCATAACCCGGACGTAGATGCCGTAGGCGCATGCATAGGTGCTAAGAGCACAAGGGTAAACCATATAGTAGATGAGCTCGGCGGTGAAAAAATAGATATAATAGAGTACAATGATGACCCATGCAAGTTCATTGCTTCTGCTCTGTCGCCGGCGAATGTGCTTGAGGTTATGCCGGTTGAGGATGGCTCCCGTGCATGCCGTGTTAGCGTGCCTGACAGCCAACTTTCGCTTGCTATCGGCAACAAGGGCCAGAATGCCCGCCTTGCCGCCCGCCTTACAGGATGGAAAATAGACATAAAACCTGAAAGCGGCTTTTACGGCGAGAATGAACCCGAGGAATAAATCTGCTTGTGCCAGGAGGGGGAAAGGCCATGATCCACAAAAGAAAAATACCGCTGCGCATGTGCGCCGGATGCGGCGAGATGAAACCAAAGAAAGAGATGGTGCGTGTAGTGCGGTCGCCCCAAGGGGAAATTTCGCTTGACCTTACCGGCAAGAAACCGGGCCGCGGCGCATATGTGTGCAGAAATCCATCATGCCTGAAAGCCGCGCGGAAAGCCCGCCGCTTTGAAAAAGCCTTTTCGTGCAAGATCCCGGATGAAGTTTACGATCGCATGGAGGAGGAGCTGCTTGGAAATAAATAGACGGCTGATGAACCTGCTTGGCATAGCCCGCAAGGCTGGAAAATTGGAGCTCGGCAGCGAGGCCGTGAAAGAGTCGGTGCGCAGGCACCGCGCAAAACTTGTGTTGCTGAGCTGTGACCTTTCACAGCGGACGGTACGCAATATTCGTGAAACGGCCGAAACGGCCGGTGTGCCGGTCGGAGTGCTTCCTGTGGGAATGGATGAAGCCGAAGCGTCGCTTGGGAAACGGGCCGGTGTCATTGCGGTAAATGATACGGGGTTTGCAAAAGCGCTTATTAAACTGGGCGCGGAAGAACGAGGAGGAACGATTTAATGATAATGAAATACAGAGTCCATGAAGTGGCAAAGGATCTGAATGTACCTAACAAGCAGGTCATAGATGACCTGCAGAAATATACTGGCGAAACGAAAAAGCATATGACTGCTCTTACCGAGGATGAGCTCGACCTGGTATTTGAAACTTTTACGCAGCAGCACAGCTCCGCAAATCTGGACGAATATTTTGCGCAGGCTGCAAAGCGTCAGCCGGTTGTGGAGTCCGAAAAGCCAGATGTGGCGATTGAACCGGAAAAACCTGCCCAAAAACGCAAGCCAGCAGAAAAACCAGCGGCAAAAACGGCGCCGCAGGCCGCCGCAGGTGCCACACCTAAAGAACCGCACCGCGCCGCGCTGCAGAACCGCGGGCCTGTAAACCATAGCCAGCGCAGGCCTGCAGCCTCGGCGTTGCCGGCCTCCCAGCATAATAAGCCGGTACGCCAGCACAGTATGCAGCAGCCTGTGGCGAAAAAACGCCCTCAGCAGCAGATGGTGCGCATGGGGACGAGCGCTACCGTCAGCAGGCCTGCCGGAAGGATAATAGATACCCATACGCCAAACGTGGAGCTTGACCGCTACAACGAAAAATACGACCGCCTTGCGTCCGAAAAAGTGCGCCTTAACGATAATACCGTGAAGAAGCAAAAGCTTACCCAGCGTAGCACCCGCTACCGCGGCAGGTACCATTCGCACAGGGAAACGGAGTCGGAGCGCCTGCGCCGCATTGCGCTCGAGCGCAAAAACAAGCCTATCACCGTCCAGATACCTGAGCATATCACGGTTGGGGAGCTTGCAATGCGCCTTAAAGCTACTGCGGCCGAAGTCATCAAAAAACTCATGAACCTCGGAGTTTTTGCGACGATAAACGACGTTGTCGATTTTGACACTGCTTCGCTTGTTGCGATAGAATTCCATGCAAAAGTGCAGAAGGAAGTAGTCGTAACCATAGAAGACCAGATAATCGACGACAGTAAAGACGACGACAAAGACCTTGTGCCGCGCGCGCCTGTAGTTGTTGTTATGGGCCACGTAGACCACGGCAAGACTTCCCTGCTTGATGCCATACGCCACACGAACGTGACCGCAACCGAAGCCGGCGGCATCACGCAGCGCATCGGTGCCTACCGTGTAAAGGTAGGCAAACGCGATGTTACGTTCCTCGACACGCCGGGCCATGAGGCTTTCACTACAATGCGTGCCCGCGGCGCCCAGGTGACGGATATAGCAATACTCGTAGTTGCGGCGGACGACGGCATCATGCCGCAGACGGTTGAGGCTATCCACCACGCGCAGGCCGCTAAGGTCTCGATTATAGTGGCGATAAACAAAATGGATAAGCCGGGCGCAAATCCGCAAATGGTTATGGAGCAGCTTACGAAGTACGGCATTGTGCCAGAGCAGTGGGGCGGCGACACGCCGTGCGTGCAGGTTTCGGCCGTAAAGAAAACCGGCATAAAAGAGCTGCTCGACACAGTCCTTCTCGTTGCTGACCTTAAAGAGCTGAAGGCAAACCCAGACCGCGCCGCGAAGGGCACCGTAATAGAGGCACGGCTTGACAAGGGCCGCGGGCCTATGGCGACTGTGCTCGTTCAGAACGGCACTCTGCACAAGGGTGATATAGTTGTTGCCGGCACTACGGTGGGACGCGTGCGCGCAATGATGGATGAGAACGGAAAGCCGATAAAATCAGCCGGCCCGAGCGTGCCTGTAGAGATCACAGGGCTTGACGACGTGCCGCTTGGCGGCGACGTTTTTGACGCCGTTACAGATGAGCGCCTTGCGCGTGAACTTGTGCAGCAGCGCCGCAGCGAAAAGAAAGAAGAGAAATTCAACTCGCGCACCAAAGTTACCCTCGACAACCTCTTTGAGCAGATGCAGAAAGGCGACATGAAGTCGCTCCAGCTTATAGTTAAGGCTGACGTCCAGGGCTCTGTTGAGGCGGTTTGCCAGTCGCTTGAGAAGCTGAGCAACGACGAAGTGCGTGTAGATATCATACACAGCGGCGTCGGTGCCATCAATGAATCCGACGTGATGCTCGCCGTGGCTTCGAACGCTATTATAATCGGTTTCAATGTCCGCCCCGACAGCGTAGCAGAAGAGAATGCAAAGCGCGACGGCGTTGACGTACGCCTCTACCGCGTGATTTACGACTGCATAAACGAAGTGCGCTCTGCCCTTAAGGGAATGCTTGCGCCGAAACTGCGCGAAGTTGCGCTTGGCAAGGCCGAAGTGCGCCAGGTTTACCATGTAAGCAGTGTGGGCACAATTGCAGGCACCCATGTGACGAGTGGCAAAATCACGCGCGACGCGAAAATACGTGTTGTGCGCGATGGCGTGGTGATTGCCGAAGACGGCGTCGCATCCCTCAAGCGCTTTAAAGATGATGCCAAAGAAGTGCTTGAAGGCTATGACTGCGGTATTGACCTTCAAAAATATAACGATATAAAAGAGGGAGACGTGTTCGAGGCTTACACAATAGAGGAATACCGCGAATAAATCCCATTTGGCCTGAACTTCGATGATTTGGGGCACAAATATAAAAGTCTGCATCCGGCGGGTGAGTGCCGGGAGGAGGAGAAAAAATGGCAAGCCATAGACTTGGCCGCGTAACGGAAGATATCATGCGTGAACTGACGGCAATTTTCCGCAAGCTCAAAGACCCGCGTGTGCAGGGGCTTATCAGCATTGTGAGAGTGGATGTGTCGAGCGACCTTTCTTACTGCACGGTTTATATCAGTGCCATGGAGGGCCTTGACCGCGCAAAAGAAGCGGTGAAAGGCCTCAAGTCGGCGAGCGGCTTTATACGCCATGAACTTGGTACACGCCTGCCGCTGCGCAAAGTGCCGCAGCTTTCTTTCCGCGCTACCGATTCCATAGAACATGGCGCGAACATTGAGCGCATAATTAATGAGATTAAGGAGGAAAAACATGGCAGGCCTTGAAGAAGCCGCTGCACTCCTGCGGGGCGCGGAGCGCGTTATGATCCTTTGCCACAGATTTCCGGACGGCGACACACTCGGCGCGGGGTGTGCACTTTGCCGCGCAATGAGGGGACTTGGCAAGCGCGCGGCCGTCCGCTGCTCAGATAAAGTCGGCCCTAAGTACAAATACCTGTTTGAAAGGCTCGGCGACGACAGTTTTTCACCCGACCTTGTGGTTTCGGTCGATGTTGCCGACCCGTCGCTTTTCGGGGAGCCGGTCTGTTCGCAGTACGGCAAAAAAATCGGGCTGAGCATAGACCACCATAAAGCAGGCACGCCGTTTGCTGAGAAAACTTTAAATGACCCGGAAGCTGCGGCAACGTGCGAGGTGATTTTTTCGCTCGTTAAGGTTCTCGGTGTAAAAACGGACCGGCTTATGGCTAATGACATCTATACGGGCATCACAACCGATACGGGCTGTTTTCAGTATATCAATACAACGCCAAAAACGCACCGCATAGCGGCGGAGCTCATGGAATGCGGCGCGGATACAACAGAGATAGACCGCACCATGTTTGACACAAAAAGCCGCGCGAGGCTTGAGCTTGAGCGCCGTGTGCTTGACTCGATGCGCTTTGAGCGGGAAGGCCAGGTTGCGCTCATACGCATTACAAAGCAGATGATACGCGAATCAGGAGCAATTGAAGACGACCTTGACGGAATAGCGACTATCCCGCGCAGCATAGAAGGCGTAAAGGTTGGGATAACCCTGCGCGAGCGCGACGACGGGGCATATAAAGTCTCGCTGCGCACCAGGTCGCCGGCTGACGCTTCTAAAATCTGCCAAAAATTTGGCGGTGGCGGCCATAAAGGTGCGGCGGGCTGCACGCTAAACATGCCAGCTGAAAAAGCCGAGCAGGAAATCGTGAAAGAAACGGAAAGGTATTTGGACAAGTATTTATGAATGGCGTTATAGTGGTGGACAAGCCCGCGGGGTTTACTTCGTTTGATGTTGTGGCTGTAATGCGCGGGATATGCCATGAAAGGAAAATAGGCCACACGGGGACATTGGACCCCATGGCAACAGGAGTGCTCCCCTTGCTTCTCGGCTCTGCGACCCGCGCCCTGCCATTCCTTGAGGACACATCAAAAGAGTACAGGGCCGGTTTCCGTTTCGGGACGGCTACGGATACACAGGATATCACAGGCCATGTAACGGCACAGAGCAGCGTAAAAGTCACGCGTGGGCAGATTCAGGACGCACTGCCGCAGTTCCGCGGCGATATTATGCAGACGCCGCCGATGTATTCCGCCATAAGCGTGAACGGCAGGCGACTCTATGACCTTGCCCGGCAAGGCATTGAAGTGGAGCGGAAAAAGCGCCCTGTTACGATTTTCCGCATGGAGCTTGTGGAATTCGACGAGGCCTTGCAGGAGGGATACCTTGAAGTCGCCTGCTCAAAAGGGACTTACATACGCACCATCTGTGCCAATCTCGGTGAAGCGCTTGGCACGTGCGGCGTTATGACGTCGCTGCGGCGCGCGTGCGCTTCCGGGTTTTCGCTTGAAGATGCCATAACAATAGGGCAGGCAAAAGAGCTGGCGGCGCAGGGGCGCATTAGCGAATGCCTGAAGCCGACGGAAAGCCTTTTTGCCGGGATGCCGAAAGTTTCTGTTTCACAGGCGCAGGCTGTCCGCTTTTCTAACGGGGGCGCGCTTGATGTCGGGCGCACGCCGCTGCGCGCCTGCCTTTTGCAGCAGGATGTGCGGTTCAGGGTTTTTGCGCCTGACGGGGCGTTCCTCGGGCTCGGGACTGTTTCAGGCGATGAGCTGCGTGTGCTGCGCCTTTTCAGACTGCGGGAGGAACGCCAGTAATTGTGCGCTGTGCAGAGAACAGAATATTTAGACCGATTTATAAACTGGGGAAAAGATCCAAATGATAATATATGACAATCTGATGCTTTCCAAAGGTGAAAGTGCAGTGGCACTCGGCAGTTTTGACGGCCTGCACGCAGGCCACAGGAAAGTGATATCTTCCGCGGTGGAATGTGAAAAAGAGGGCTTGCTGCCAACAGTACTAACATTTGCGGAAAATCCGAAGAAAGCAGCCGGCGGTTTCGGTGGCCTGTTGCTTTCGCAGGAAGAAAAAATCCACCTGCTTGAAAAGATGGGCATAAAGCAGCTTTACCTGCTTAACTTTGAGTCGGTAAAAGACATGGCTCCCGAAGATTTTGTTCGAGAAGTCCTCAGCAGCACATGCAAAGCGAAAAAAGCGTGCTGTGGCTTTAATTTTACGTTTGGCCGCGGCGGTACTGCCGGAAGCGGAGACCTGCGCCGCCTGGGCCGCAGGTGCGGCATAGAAACCAGCATTGCGCAGGCCGTGCTCGAAGGCGGTACTCCGGTAAGCTCAACGAGGATAAGAAGCTTAATTAAACAGGGGCACACTGAAGAAGCGGCACGCATGCTCGGAAGGCCGTTTGGCTATGAGTCGCCGGTAATAGCGGGCCAAAAGCTTGGCCGTAAGCTCGGCACACCTACTTTGAACCAGGCTGTCCCGGCGGATTTCGTGTTGCCGAAACTCGGCGTCTATGCTTCGTCTGTAACAACGGGGAGCAAGGTTTACTGCGGTGTGACTAATGTCGGCGTAAAGCCGACGGTTGGTTCCCGGGCGGTGCTTGCCGAAACATGGATGCCGCACTACAAGGGCCCGGACCTTTATGGCTGTACAGTCCGTGTTGGTCTGCTGAAGTTTCTACGGCCGGAACGGAAATTTCCGGATCTTGAACGGTTGGGGGAAGAGATTAAGCGGAACGGGGAACAGGCGGAAGAATATTTCCACCAAAAATTTTCTCCAATGCGCAATGCGTGATGTTTACAAAGCAAAATTCATGTGATATACTTATATCATTACTGTACCCCCTTTCGCGGATAAGGGGAATACCCTGTTTAAGGGATTTCACCAGCCCTTTTCTGCGTTTGTGGGAATTTTGAAAAGGTGGAAAGATTTATGCTGAAAAAAGAAGAAAAAACTGCAATTATCAATGAGTATGCCCGCCATGAGGGCGACACCGGCTCTCCTGAAGTCCAGATTGCCGTTCTGACAAAGCGCATCAATGCCCTGACCGAGCACCTTAAAGCCCACAAAAAGGATCACCATTCACGCCGCGGGCTTTACAAGATGATTGGCCAGCGCCGCAGCCTGCTTAACTACCTGCAGAAAAAAGATATCGAAAGGTACCGCTCGGTTATCGGAAAACTCGGCATCCGCAAGTAATCAGGGGCGTTTGCCATTTATGGCTGGATACTGCATATAATCTGGAACTTTGCACAGGAGGGGCGGCCCGCATGGCGGGTACGGCCCCTCAGTTTTTAAGGATTTTCTTTCTTCTGCGCCTGCCTGTATGGACAGGCCCCAGACTTTCGTGTTTACTATGCGGTTAATTTACAGGGTGCCGCGGGATTAGCAGTGAAACGAACGCCTTTTATGAAAAGCGCTGGTTTTATTGCTAAATCTGCCGCATCCTGCAGAGAATAAAATCCAGAATACGGAGGAGAAAGCGATGTTTGAAAACTACAGGGTTTATAAAACCGACTTTGCAGGCCGTCCCCTTACGGTGGAAACCGGTAAGATGGCACAGCTTGCGAACGGCGAGTGCATGGTGCGGTACGGCGATACAGCAGTCCATGTAACTGCTACGGCTTCTGCAAAGCCCCGCGAAGGCGTTGAATTTTTTCCGCTTTCGGTAGATTATGAAGAGAAGCTCTATGCCGTTGGGAAGATACCCGGCTCCTACCTTAAACGTGAAGGCCGCCCGAGCGACAAGGCGGTGCTTACGTCGCGCATGATAGACCGCCCTATCCGCCCACTTTTCCCTAAAGACATGCGCAACGATGTGTCTATTGTATGCACTGTGATGAGTGTGGACCATGACTGCTTACCAGAGATTGCCGCAATGGTTGGCACGTCAATAGCACTGAACATTTCCGATATCCCGTGGAACGGCCCAATTTCCAGCGTTTCTGTCGGCTATGTAAATGGCGGTTTCGTTATAAATCCTGATTCCGAACAGCGCAAAAAATCCCGCATGGCGGTGACTGTTGTGTCGAGTGATTCCCGCATTGTGATGATAGAGGCAAGTGCCGACGAAATCCCCGACGATATCATGTACAACGGTATTATGGCGGGCCACAAGGCAAACCAGAGCATAATCGAGTTTATAAAAGGCATACAGAAAGAGATAGGCAAGCCGAAGTTTGAGTATCCGAGCGACGGGCCGGACGATGAAATGCTGCACACGATACGCGACTTCGCCATTGATGATATCCGCGCGGCGCTTGATACGGACGATAAGCGCGTGCGCGACAGGCGCCTTGAACCTGTTTACGAAAAAGTCCACGAAAAATTCGATGGGATATATCCTGACGAGAAATCTAAAATAGACACATGCCTCTATAAAACGCAGCGCTATGTAGTGCGCCGCTGGTTGCTTGACGGGCAGAAGCGCGTTGACGGCAGGAAGATGGACGAGATACGCCCCCTTGCAGCAGAAGCAGGTGTGCTGCCGCGTGTGCACGGCTCCGGCCTTTTCACGCGCGGGCAGACACAGGTGCTTACCGTCGCGACGCTCGGCTCACTTGACGAGGAGCAGACGTTTGACGGCATAGACGAACAGACGGGCAAGCACTATATACACCAGTACAATATGCCGTCGTACTCGACCGGCGACACAAAGCCAAGCCGCGGCCCTAACAGGCGCGAGATAGGCCACGGGGCGCTTGCGGAGCGCGCCCTTCTGCCCGTGATACCGTCGATTGACGAGTTTCCATATACAATACGCCTTGTTTCCGAGGTACTTTCTTCCAATGGCTCGACTTCGCAGGCGTCGGTCTGCGGCTCAACGCTTGCGCTAATGGATGCTGGCGTGCCGATTAAGGCACCTGTTGCAGGCATTTCGTGCGGCCTTGTGACTGAGGGCGAGCGCTGGATGACAATGGTGGATATACAGGGGCTTGAAGACTTTTTCGGCGACATGGACTTCAAAGTAGCCGGGACGCACGCAGGCATCACGGCAATCCAGATGGATCTTAAAATCAGCGGCCTGACGCCTGAAATGATTAAGGAAGCGCTTTACAAGACGCATAAGGCGCGCGATTATATAATCGACGATGTCATACTGAAGGCCATACCCAAGCCGCGCAAAGAGCTTTCGAAGTATGCGCCGAAGACGCAGACCATGACGATTCCGGTAGAAAAGATACGCAGCGTGATTGGCGCCGGAGGAAAAGTCATCCAGAAAATCTGCTCTGAATGTAATGTAAAGGTTGACGTGCATGAGGACGGCCACGTGTTTGTTACGTCGGCCGACATGGCTAACTGCAAGCGTGCGCTCGGCATTATAGATACGATAGTTAATGACCCGGCACCCGGCGCAATATATAATGGGAAAGTGACGCGGCTGATGGATTTCGGGGCATTTGTAGAGATCGCCCCGGGAAAAGAAGGCCTTGTGCATATTTCCCAGCTTGATGTCAAGCATGTGAATCAGGTCAGCGATGTCGTCAAGGTCGGTGATGAAGTGATGGTTAAGGTGATGAACATCGACGAAAGGGGCCGCATCAACCTTTCGCGCAGAGAGGCGCTTATTGAGGTAAAAGGGCTTGTGCCGGAAAATGATATTTCCAAAGGGCAGTACCCTGTGTGCCGCCCGCCTTATCAGCGCCGCCCGGGTTTCGGCGGCAGCAGTTTTGAGAAGCCGCACACGCAACAATAACAAAATTTATGATAAAATTAACAGTAGCCACCCTGCTCCAAAAGCAACAGGGCGGCTTTTTTGGTACGATTTTAGAAATCAGTGAGATAAATCCTGCTGTGTGGCCGCCGCGTACCAGTAAAACAGCGGAGTGAGGCTACATGTGACGGAATTCATTAATAAGTTCCCTGATGATTTTTTCCTGATTGAAAGATACCCCGTCAAGTGAAAGCATTCGGTGGCTTTCGAGACCCAAAATGTAGTCGGCGGAAACACCATAAAAAGAAGCCATCTTGATAAGCACGCCAAGAGACGGCGTCTTTATGTTGTTTTCATATCCGCTTATAGTTGCCTTTGAAAGCCCGAACTGATTCGCTGCCTGTTCCTGCGTCATGTTACGGTTGATGCGGAGTTCTTTAAGGCGGTAACCGAAATCAAATACCATATTTTTGCCCCCTTTCGTCTTATTACAAATTTGAGTTTACTTGATTTGTGTATTCTACCGGATAATTTAAATGATGTATTATTTACCCTGGATTAACAAAACTGCCCCGGCATTTTATATCATGAAAATACACAATGTATGGAAGAAACGGAGTGTACAGGAAATGTCGCATGGGAAGATAGGGCTCTAAGAAGCCAAGCGTGCTCTTTCAATTTTTTTGTGATATAATTAAATAATAAATGGACTAAATGGACTTTATTTATTATGCGGAGAGGATAGAAAAATATGTCGGCAATTACACAGGCAAACAGAATCGTCGTAAAGGTGGGGACTTCCACGCTGACGTATGAGAACGGAAAGATGAACCTCCGCAGGATGGAGCGTCTCTGCAAAGTGCTGAGTGACCTGCAGAATTCCGGGAAAGAAATAATACTGGTTACGTCGGGGGCTATCGGTGTGGGCGTAGGCAAACTCGGCCTGCCTGGCAGGCCGCAGGAAACCGGCAAGAGGCAGGCTGTTGCTGCTGTTGGACAATGCGAGCTTATGTTTATGTATGACAAGTTCTTCGGCGAGTATAACCTCACAACGGCGCAGGTCCTTCTGACAGGCGACGTGCTTGTCAATGAGCACCTGCGCAAAAATACGGAAAACACGTTCATGGAACTGCTTAAATTAGGGATAATCCCGGTTGTGAATGAAAACGACACCGTAGCGGTAGATGAACTTGAGGGTGCGCGCATAGGCGACAACGATACGCTTTCTGCTGTTGTAGCGCGCCTTGTAAACGCTGACCTGCTCGTTATTCTGACTGACATCGATGGGCTGTACGACGATAACCCTATGAAGGACCCGGAAGCAAAAAGGATACCGTTTGTGCCGGAAGTCACAGGCGATATTCTTGCGCTTGCCGGCGGCAGTGTCTCCAACAGGGGAACAGGCGGCATGAGCACGAAGGTGCGCGCAGCTGCAAACGTGAACCGTGCCGGCATCGTATGCTGCGTGATGAGCGGTGCCATTCCGGAGAAGCTGTATGATCTTTTTGAAGGTGCCCAGATTGGGACAGTTTTCGGCACGGGAAAGAGTTAAAATAATAGTTGCTTGGCTGCTGCAGCGAAGCTTGGGGGAAAAATCATGACAGACCTTACAAAAATGGGGGAAAAGGCACGGGTGGCTTCCCGTGCACTTGCGGCTGCCGGCCCGAAAAAAGACAAAGCTCTTCTTGCGGCGGCAGAAGGCCTTGAAAACGGCGCGGAAAAAATTTTGGAAGATAACCGCAAAGATCTTGCGGCAGCAAAGGCCGAAGGCATGCGCCCCGCCCTCCTCGACCGCCTTGCCGTTAACAGGGAGCGCATAAAGGGTATGGCAGACAGCCTGCGCGGCGTAGCCGCGCAAAAAGACCCGGTGGGGGAAGTAGTTTCGGGCTTTACAAGGCCGAACGGCCTGAAAATAGAAAAAATCCGCGTACCTTTTGGCGTAATAGGCGTTATATATGAAGCGCGGCCAAACGTTACGTCAGATGCAGCAGCAATCTGCATAAAAGCAGGAAGCGCCGTTATACTCCGCGGCGGGCGCGAGGCTTACCGCACTAACGCCGCGGTTGAGGAAATCCTGCGGGCTTCCCTACGGAAGGCTTGCCTGCCCGAAGACTGTGTGCAGCTTGTGCATGATGTTTCACGTGAATCGGCAAGGGCAATGATGAACATGACGGGCTATATCGACGTGCTTATACCGCGCGGCGGCAAAAGCCTGATACGCACCGTTACGGAAAACGCCCATGTGCCGGTAATCAAAACGGGATGGGGCAACTGCCATATTTATGTGGATGCTTCAGCAGATGTAAACATGGCGGCAAATATAGTCTTTAATGCCAAAACATCTCGCCCATCGGTATGCAATGCGGCAGAGTCGCTGCTTGTACATAAAGACATTGCGCCAAAAGCGCTGCCGGCCATAAAGGCAATGCTTGATAAAAAGAACGTTGAGCTGCGCGGCTGCGAGAGGACGAGGGCTATCCTCGGCAGCAGCATAGTCCCCGCCACGGAAGAGGACTACGGCACGGAATATCTCGACTATATTATGTCCGTAAAAGTTGTGGACAGCTTCGACGAGGCAATCGCACATATTGCAAAGTATTCAAGCGGCCACAGCGAGGCCATTGTGACTGAGAGCTATGAAAATGCGAGGCGGTTCGCATCGGAAGTTGACTCGGCGGCTGTTTATGTAAATGCTTCCACACGCTTTACAGATGGCGGCGAATTTGGGCTCGGCGCGGAAATAGGGATTTCCACCCAGAAGCTCCATGCGAGGGGACCGATGGGCGTAAGTGAGCTTACGACTACGAAGTTTATTGTGACCGGAAACGGGCAAATCCGATAAAAGGCGGCCTGTGCGTATGGGCATGGACAGAAAGAAAAATATTGCGGAATATTCCGCAGATTACCGCACTGTTTACAAGCGCGCCATCCCGGGGAAAGGGCCGGTGCGGCAAAAAGGAAAACCGGCTCCGCGCCCGGCTGCGCCTATGCCTATGCCTGAAAACACTGCCAAACGCGAGGGTACCCAGCCGGAAGGGGAAGCTGAAAAAGCAGATGCCTGTGAAAACCGTGAAGAAAAGGGGCCTGTCCCCAATGAGGGCGAAAGCCGCCAAGGGCTTTTTGTGGGAATTGCCCTGCTTCTGCTTGCGCTTGCGGGCATTATACTTATTGCCATGGCGGCAGGTGTAAGGTAAAATAGATTTGATGGGATTCTGTATTTTCAGATAAGAAGGTACATCAGGGCCAGAATTAGCGAGCTGTCCGCTTTGTCGGCCATCAGTATGAGTATCAGGAGCAAAATAAGTGTGCGTTCTGAGTCATGCGCCAAAAGGCCGTCGAGCGGGCTGCCGGAAAGCATCCTTTTAGCCGATTGTTCCATACCAGGCCACTGCTTTTCTGTCGGCTGATGGGGCGGCACCTGGTTGCCGCCATGGTGCGCAGGTTCATCAGGCGCAGGCGGTGCAGCGTATGAGGATGAAATTTTGGCGCGCGCCTGCATTTCACGCGCGCGCCGCATGGCATCCTGACGGAGCTGGTTCATCTCTGTCCCTTGTGGCGCCGGACTCCCTGCCATTGTTCTCTCCTTCTTCTTTCCTCAATTTCATAGAATCCATTAACAGGTCAAAAAAGGCCGCAGTTCCGAAGGTATGGCATCATGCGTGTGAACTGCATTAGCTTTACGGCCCTGTCGAGCTTTACGCGCCGTTCTTCACTGAGGAAAGGGCGCAGTGCATGCAGAAGGCGGGTTGCGCTGTCTTCCTGCCTCGCCCGTGAGATTGCCGGTGCGATTTTCATCACGGAGCGCATGATATCCGGGTCGAGCGGGGCGCTTTCAGGCTGGCTTTCCTCTTTCTGAGGCTGTGCGCGGTGCGGTGCGGGCTTTTCAGGCTTTTCCCCTTCTGTTAGAGTAGAAGCAAAATTTTTAATTTTTTCCATGCTGGCGGGATCATTTAAGATTTCACTAAGCCTTGAAGACAGGTTATCCATTTTATTTTCCCCCCAGTTTGCGTATGAGCTGCTGTGCTTCAGGTGTGCGGAGGACTTTTTCACAAGCCGATTTGTCGGCGAGAATTGAATTCAGTTTTTTCTTTTCATCAGGACTGAGGCGCTTTACAAGGCTTTCTAAAAGGCGCTGATTGTCCCGTGCATTGTTTTGCATGTCAATCACCCCGCTATATGATATGCCGGGGAGGGAAAAGATATGACGTTCCAGAACGTATGAAAAGGGATGAAAGGAGCTTGTTCTTGCGTGTTTTAGTAGTATCTGATACACATGGCGACAGAAGTTCGCTAATGAAAGCAATAATTTCGCAGCCTTCCGCCGAAGCCGTTATACATCTCGGCGACGGCGCCGATGAGGCGGAAGAGATGAAAGCAAAATTTCCCGGGAAAGATTTTTTTATTGTCCGCGGCAACAACGACTGGGGCAGCTCCCTGCCACTTGAAAACGAAATAACGCTTGCAGGTAGGAAAATATTTTATACTCATGGGAATGCATATAATGTAAGGTACGGCCTGTATGATATAACAGAGGAAGCGAAAAAATGCGGGGCGGATATCGTACTGTTTGGCCATACGCATAAGTATTTTACTGAATACCGGGACGGGCTTTATATAATGAACCCGGGCAGCCTTCTCGGCGGCCATGGAACATACGGGACGATAGATATAACAAAAGCCGGCGTTGTCCTCAATATTGTAAAGATGAATTGACATGGCAGAAATAAAATGTTAGTCTAAAACAAGCGCGGCTTAAATTGGCAGACTTGTTGCATCTTAGCTTTTAAAATATCAAAGCTGATTAAAAGAGGTTGAGTGCTATGACTGAATATGAAAGATGGCTTAATACGGAGCTTGATGATCCCGACCTTACCACGGAGCTGAAAAGTATCTGTGGCAAGCCTGAAGAAATCAATGACCGCTTTTACCGCAACCTTGCTTTCGGGACCGGCGGCCTGCGCGGGGTGCTCGGCGCCGGGACGAACCGCATGAACGTGTACACCGTGCGCAAGGCTACGCAGGGCCTTGCAAATTACCTCAATTCACATGGAAGCAATCCTTCCGTAGCAATTGCTTACGACAGCCGCATAAAATCTGACCTGTTTGCAAAACAGGCTGCCGCAGTGCTCGCGGCAAACAGCATACACGTGCACATTTATCCATGGCTTTCGCCCACGCCGACCCTTTCATGGGCTGTGCGTTGCCTTAAATGCAGCGCGGGGATATGCGTAACCGCAAGCCATAATCCCGCAAAATACAACGGCTATAAAGTATATGCTTCTGACGGCTGCCAGATTACGCTTCAGATGGCCGACGATGTGCAGGCAGAAATAAATAAGATTGATATTTTCCGTGACGTCAAGCGCATGGATTTTGACAGCGCCGTAAGCTCGGGCATGGTGGATTATATTAAAGATGAGGTAATCGACCGTTTCCTTGGCGAAGTTATGAAACAGCGTGTTTTCACAAAGCCGTGCACAGGCCTTAAAGTGGTCTATACACCGCTTAACGGCACAGGCCGGGTATGTGTTACACGCATACTCGGCATGATCGGCGTAAAAGACGTAACTATTGTGCCTGAGCAGGAATTCCCTGATGGCAATTTTACAACATGCCCATTCCCGAACCCGGAAATCCGCGGAGCACTTCAGAAAGGGCTTGAGCTGTGCGAGAAAGTTAAGCCTGACCTGCTGCTTGCAACGGATCCCGACTGTGACCGCTGCGGCATTGCAGTGCGCCAAAACGGGGAATACCAGCTCATGACGGGCAATGAGGTGGGTGTGCTCCTGCTTGACTTCATTGCACGCGTGCGCACGGAGGAAGGCACTATGCCTGAAAAGCCTGTAGCTGTCACTACTATTGTGAGCACTGATATGGCAACGCCGGTTGCTGAGCATTACGGCATAGAGCTTCGCCGTGTGCTCACAGGGTTCAAATATATCGGTGACCAGATAGCCGATTTGGAAGCAGAGGGCGGCGCAGACCGTTATATGCTCGGGTTTGAGGAAAGCTACGGCTATCTTTCAGGCGGGTATGTCCGCGATAAAGACGCGGTTGACGCAAGCATGCTGATTTGCCAGATGGCCTATTATTACCGTGAAAAGGGCATGACTCTCGTTGACGCAATGGAAAAGCTTTATAAGCAGTATGGATACTATGAAAACCTGCTGGTGAACTTCGAATTTGAGGGCGAAGACGGCATGATAAAGATGGGCCGTATCATGGATACACTGCGCAGAGGGCATCCGGCCGAGATTGCAGGGACGAAAGTCGTTGGCTGGAGCGACTATCAGGCGTCCGAATGCCATGACGGCGAAAAAGTATCGCCGATTTCCCTACCGAAGTCGAATGTGCTGGAGTTACGCCTTGCGAATGGCAGCAAAATGGTTGTGCGCCCGAGCGGCACTGAGCCAAAAATAAAGGTATACCTTTCAACTAAAGCCGGCAGCAAAAAAGATTCCCTCGCTGAGGCTGAGAACCTCCGCAAAGCCTGCCCGCGCCTGCTTGGCATTGAAAAGTAGGGATTCCGTATTTGAAAAGCGCAGCCTGCCATTTTGACAGGCTGCGCTTTTTGCACGCCGCTTATTTGTAGAGAAAAGGGCCATGATGCTTTAAAGCCCGTAACTCCCTTAGATCGGGTGTGCCCCGTAGATACATCTAATAAAAACAGCCACCCTATTGGGTGACTGCTTTCTGATGTTGGCATCACTTATTGTCCCGGGCCGTTACCAGCCAAGTATCGTCAGCGCAGATGAGCTTAACTTCTGTGTTCGGAATGGAAACAGGTGTACCCTCACCGCAATCGACGCCAACTCTTTCTTAAAATGCCATTTTTTTGATAACTTTAAAAGTATACCACATAATAACTCGAATTGCAATAGATTATGGCGCTTTTTTAAAAAATATATAAGTTTTTTAACATTCAGTATAGAATGACATTTTCGCCCCTGACAATGCAGCGACACTCATAGCTTTTCTGCTTTTTTGTTTCAACGTCATATATAGAATTAAACTCGAAGGAATCTTTTTCATCGGCAAGTATGTACTGAATGATGAGGAAGCGGTCATCTACGCACGATATAAACTTGCCGAGCCCTTCAGGGTATACAGCGTCAATAGTGGAGTTGAGGAGCCCTTTGATATGGAAACCGTCATCGGTTTTTGATATGCGGTAGGCATGCCCGCCGTACCGGTCTATGCTGAACCATGAAGGCATGTCTTCAGGCGAGGCTGCCAGCTTTGCTACGACCGCTTTTTTCCCAGTATCCTTGCTGCATGCGCAGATACGCTGGTCGCCTGTGGGAAAATAGCGGGCGAGAAAATAAAAGTTTTCAGCATCTTCGCTCACAAGGCGCACAAGGCCGGTGGTGTTAACACACAGCACAGGCTCAAGCGGAGCTCGTTCTTCGCCGGCTTTTATGGAAACAAGGAAGCCGAGAAGCGGGCATTCCCATATGCAATCTGCTACGTTGTCGCCGAGCCAGTGCCTGTTGCGGTAGGCTTTCTGTTTGTCCTCAGCGCTGCCGTAAGGCTGAAGTATAAGCAGCCACGGCACGCCTGCGCGCGTGTAGGGAATGAACCTGTAAGCAGTTGCTGTACAGATGCGCGGGTCACGTGTATAGTAATATTTTTCCTCTTCGATGTCGTAAAGGCAGGCAACATGACGGAAACCCGTGAGCTTTGAGTATTCGCGGAAAAGCCTGCCGTACTCGTTGTTAGGGCCAGTGTAGAACAGCAGATGCGAGTCGTCAAGTGCCACACAGTCGAGGAAACGCCCGATAAGGTGCAAGGCGGTGTTATTCCTTTTTGCACCGGTGTGCTTGTCTATGCGGATAACGCGCACGCTGCTACCGCCTGACTCCATCACGGCGATGATGTCGTCGGCAAAGCTGAAATAGTGCTGCATGCATGCAGCGGCGGGCAGCGGCCACTCAGAGAGGACGCGCTCACGGTTTGTAGTGCGGCTGTACTCAACGACCGAAATGCCTGGATGCCCGTCATGTACTTTTTCTTCCGCACAGTAAATAAATGAGTCGCTGATTTCTATCAATTTATCGTTGCAGTTTGCAAATCTGCTGCGAAGGTCCACAATTTTCACACTGTTCACCCCGAATCAAATCATCAAGACGGCAGGAGCATATACACTTTAGCCCATTGCCTGCCTGCTTATTATAGCACAGCGCTGCGGTGTGCGTCTATCGGACATGCTTTTCTTTGAGAATTGATTTTTTCAAGAATTGATTTTTTCCCTAATATTAGCTATAATAAAAAAGGCCGGGCTTGTTGCCCTGCGGAAAGGAACGGCAGCATGCGGGTCGAAAAAGAAAAAAACATTATAAAGGTAGACCTGCACGGCCTTACGGTAGCTGATGCCAAATACAGGCTTGAGCACTTCTTAAGCAACCTGCCTGCAGGCGTAAAGGAAGTGTGCATTATCCATGGTTGCAACCATGGCTCTGCACTGCGTGACATGGTGCGTTACAAGCTGAAGCATCCGCGCATTGCGTCAAAGCTGCTCACCCTTAACCCTGGCGAAACACGGCTTATCATCAAACAGGCCGGCATACGGCAAACGAAAAAATAAAAGCATACATGGTTTCCACAATATCCGGCATGAGCTGATGTGCACATTTACTTTCGGGGAAGATGGCGCGGCTTTTTTGCGGATTTTGTTTCTTTGCAGGGAACGCTGTCTGATTTATGCTTTTCAGCATGCTGGCCGCCGAGTTTGCGCGTAAGTTCGACTATGTTTTCGGCTGCGTGCGACTTGTCGAATTCCTCGCAGTTGCTCCGCATCTGTTCAAGGCGGCGGTTGTCTTCAAGCAGAGAGCGTATGGTTTTCCCGCAGTCTGTGCCCGGCTCAAGTTTAACTGCCATGTTGTTTGAAAGAAGGAAATCCGCGTTATCCTCTTCCTGTCCAGGGATTGCGTCAAATACGGCAAGGGGGATATTGCATGCGAGCGCTTCGGAAACAGTGAGGCCTCCGGGTTTCGTTACAAGCAGGTCGGAAGCATGCATAAAGTTTTCCACTTCATCAGTAAAATAGATGAGCTTCGTTTTTTTAGGGCTTTTTTCCACTTCATCGGTAAAAGCTGCATAAAGCTTTTCATTCTTTCCTGTTATCACAACAATTTGGAATGCAATGTCGGTATGCACTAACTGCCTGTAAATGTTGAGTATCTTGGTAACGCCGAAACTGCCTGCCATGATAAGCACTGTCGGAAGGCTTGGGTCAAGTCCGAATTTTTTAAGCAGGGCGGGTTTGTCCGCCTTTGTAAAAAAGACATTTTCAACAGGTATGCCGAAAGGGTAGACCTTGCTGCGGTCGACACCCATAAATTCCATCTGCGGAATCATGCTTGCGCTGGCGACAACATAAGCATCCACATGGTCGGCTATCCATGCGCGGTGCAGGCCGTAGTCGGTCATAAGCGTGATAAGCGGTGCGTCTGTTTCGCCTATGGATTTAAGGTGTGAGATCATTTCGGTTACAAATGGGTGGGTTGAAATAATCGCGTCTGGTTTTATATCATTTAGCGTTGGCAGCAACGCATGGCTGAATGTGTTGCTGAAGCGGTTCATAATATGGTAAAGCGGACTTTCTTTGTTTGTTGCCTGATAAAGCTGGCCGAAAATTTTCGGCACTTTTATTGCAAGCATGCGGTAGCCGTCGCAGATGGTGTGGTTTATAAACCCGTTAATGCATTTAAGTGCATCTACTATATCTACACTGGACTCCGGATAATGCTGCTGGATATAATCCCTGATTGCGCGGGACGCCCGCACGTGCCCTCCGCCGGTAGATGCTGAAAGAATAAGAATTTTCATGCGCACGCTCCTTTTGTAAATTATGGCCAGAAATATCATGCAACATTATATCATATATTTTCAATAAGTAAAACTATGTTTTAAATTGAGCCAATTCCGCCGACTTTATGCGATTATTTTTTAAACTGGAAGATAAGGAGAAAAATCCAGTCTACAATATAAATATTGCTGTCAGGCGTGGATACCTTTATATCTGTGCCTGAATAGAGGAGGAACTCTCATGGCTGGTTCCAAAGTAAAGACGCTTTTAAACAATACCAGGGGCAAGATTGCCATACGCCGGAAACCTGCAGGAAAGCCTGCAAATAAAAAGTCGGCCGTAATTGCGGTATTGGTTGCTGCCTGCATTGTGGTAGTGGCAGTCTGCGGTAAATTGGCTTATGACCATTACAAGCACGAAAAAGCGGTTGATGCCGCACTTAATACAGACCGTTTTTACAGTGGGATTGAAGTCCAGGGCGTGAAACTGGGCGGAATGACAATGCAGCAGGCCCAAAAAGCCGTAAAGGCCAAAGAGCCTTCAGCAAATGGCCACTATAATATTGTTATTACCTGCGGGAAAAAGAAGTGGCAGCTGACGCAAAAAAATATGTCTTTTACATATGATACTGATAGTGTCCTGAAAGAAGCATACTCTTATGCCCGCAACGGCGACAGGGAAACACGCTATAAGCAGGTGCAAGCGGTTAAACAGACGCCTAAAGACTATTCCATCACAGCTTCGCCGGACGAAAAAGCCCTTAAAGGCAAAGTAGAAAAGATTGCATCAAGTGTTTCACGCGCGGCTGTGGAACCAAAAATCGTTTCTTTCACCGGCTCGTCATTTGTATTCAGCGACGGCATCAAAGGCGTTTCGGCCGACAGCGGAAAGCTGTGGTCAGATGTAAAGAAGATTGTTGAAGGGAAACGCACCGGTACGGCGGAAATCGAGACGAACCCTGTCCCATTCAAAAAGTCGCTGGCCGATATCCAAAGCCACATGCAGAAGCTCGGGACATTCGGCACGGTTTCTACCAACAACGAAGACGGCACTTATAATATGGAAAGAGCGCTCCTTGCAGCTAACGGGACCTGCATACCTGCAGGCAGGGTGTTCTCGTTTTTCGGCACCGTAGGCCCGTGCGACGGCGCTCATGGTTACCGTCAAGCTGGGGCTATCCTTAACGGCCGGCACACGGACGAATACGGCGGCGGCATATGCCAGGCGTCGACGACGATTTACGGTGCCGTCATGCGTTCAGGAATGACGATAGTAGAGCGCTACAACCATTCAATACCGTCAAGCTACTGCCCGATTGGGCAGGACGCGACGGTAAGCTACCCAGGCACAGACCTTAAGCTGAAAAACCCGACGGAGTACCCGATGTACCTTGTTACATCGGTGAACGGCCGCTCTCTCACTGCCACTGTTTATGGATACTGCCCGTCGGACTATGACTCTATCGATATAACTTCACAGGTGGTCCAGACATACCCTGCGCCGGCGCAGGCAAAATACGTTGACGACAACACCCTACCCAAGGGCACCGTCCGCTTTTTGCAGAAAGCGCGCACAGGCTATAAGGCTACGGCAAGCCTCGTCTACAAGAAGAACGGCAATCCGGTGCGCACTAAATACCTTAATTCTTCTTATTATCCGCCGATGCCGGATTATTACTCCCGGGGAACCGGCGGCAGCAGCTCTTCTTCAAACCCGAGCAGCAAGGGCTGAAAATGGCGGTATAAGCCGCATTATGGGGTAAAAAGCTTTTTTAATCCTATGAATGCATTTCACTACAATTCGACTTGACATTTCTGCAGTTTTCTGCAAAAATGGGAGAAGATTGAATCTGATAATTTATTGGGCTGCGGCGTCTGGCCCTTTTTGGTAATATTAAAAAGAGACGGCGGTAACGGCTGCCGGGGAAGGAGGACGTTTTGGCAGAAAAAGAAAATACGCCGGAAATCAGTGTAATCATACCAGTTTACAACGTTGAAAAATTCATTGGAAGATGCCTTTTATCGCTCGTTGGGCAGACTTTCCGCAGCTATGAAGTAATCGCGGTGAACGATGGTTCTACGGACAGCTCCGGAGATATCCTTCGCAGCTTTGCGGAAAAGTATGACTTTATAAAAGTAATTGACCAGAAAAACGCCGGTGCGTCGAAAGCGAGGAACGCTGCAATTCGTGCAGCGCGCGGAAAATATTTTTCGTTTGTAGACAGCGACGACTATGTTGCCCCGACTTTCCTTGAGGAGCTATACTACGCCTGCAAAGACTATGACGCTGATATTTCCTGCTGCTATTACTATTTTCACTACATTGAAAATGATTTGCTGCTTGAGTATCCGTTCCGGTGCAAAGGCGTCCTGGATCGCACGCAGGCGATGAAAAAACTCCTGCACGATGTGCAGATACAGAGCCTTTTGTGGAACAAACTGTACCGCAGGGAGCTTTTTACAGACTATAACATCACATTCCCGAGTATGTGCTTTGAGGATATTGCAACGCTCGACAAAATCTTTTTACATGCAAACCGTGTTGTGGTCCTCGACCGCCCGCTGTATTATTACAACCAGCACGCGAGTAGCACCCTTGCCACCATAAGCACCGAAAAGATAAATGATTTTGTGCAATCTATGGCTATGGTACGCCTTTCCCTCGAGGGAAACGGCGTGTATGAGAAATATAAAAAGAGCTTTAAAGCCATGCTTAACAAGACATGCGGCTGCTGCCACCTGTATATTATGCAGATACATGCCGAGAAAAAATGTTTCCGCGGCTTCCTTGCAAATATCAGGCGTGTAGACAGGATCCTTAGAGAGCTCTCGGAAGAAGACTTTGACACATCCGCATTTGTTAGGGAGAGGCCGGACATAGTCGCCGAGCCGCAGAAACTTGAGAAGGACTACTCTGTGCGATAAAAATCACAGGGCTTTATATCGGCTGGATAGTTTTCAGCATTTTGTGAAGGGCGCTGTGCGCCCTTTTTGTTTATTTGGCACGAATAAAATTTCTGCCGGGCTTTCCGGCATGGTGAAAGGGAAGTATGAATGACGGACGGATTTTTCAGGGTAGCTGCCGCGACCCCAAAGATCAGGGTGGCTGACTGCAGGTTCAACAAAGGCGCGGTTTTGGAGCTTATGCGCGAGTGTGAAGCGCGCAGCGTGGGCGCTGTTGTGTTCCCAGAACTTTGTCTTACGGGGTACACATGCGGCGACCTGTTCCGCGGCAGCACACTTATTTCAGGCGCAGAGGAAGCCCTCGGCGGGCTGCTCGAAGAGACAAAGGGAATGAAAGTGCTGGCCATTGTAGGCCTTCCCGTTGCGTATGGCGCGGGGCTTTATAACTGCGCTGCTGTTTTCTGCAGGGGGAAGCTGCTCGGCGTAGTCCCGAAAACGAATATCCCCAATTACAGTGAATTCTATGAGGCGCGCAATTTCTCAGCTTCGCCGGAATATACGGAAATCACGCTTTGCGGGCAGAAAGTGCCAATGGGCAACAGCCTTGTTTTCAGGTGCGAAAATGTCCCGGGGTTCACGTTTGGCGTTGAGCTCTGCGAAGACCTTTGGGTGCCGTGCCCGCCGTCGCAAGGGCTTGCCCTTGCGGGGGCCGAAGTGATGTTTAACCTTTCAGCGAGCGATGAGGTGATAGGCAAAGCGCCGTACCGCCGCGGCCTTGTGGCTGGGCAGTCTGGCCGCCTGCTTTGCGCTTATGTGTATGCCGGAGCTGGTGAGGGCGAATCTACAACAGACATGGTTTTCGCAGGGCACCGTATGGTTGCGGAAAACGGGGAGCTCTTGGCTGAGTCGAAACCGTTCACCACGGGCCTTACGGTGGCTGAAATCGACCTGCAGCGCATTGTGCAGGAGCGCCGCCATATGACTACATGGCGCGGTGCCGGCCATGCGAATGATGTCACGTTTACTATGGACGAGCCTGAGTTCGTTCCGCAACGCAAGTTCCCATGCACACCTTTTGTGCCCGATGACAGGAAAGACCTTGAAGAGCGCTGCGAGATGATACTGAACCTCCAGGCGGAAGGCCTTAAAACACGCCTTGAGCATATCCACGCTAAAAGCGCGGTTATCGGCGTTTCGGGCGGGCTTGACTCAACGCTCGCGCTGCTTGTGACAGTCCGCGCCTTCGATATGCTTGGCCTTGGCCGCAAAGGCATTGTAGCCGTTACCATGCCCGGCTTTGGCACAACTAAGCGCACTAAAAGCAATGCGCAGAAGCTGGCGGAGCTTCTCGGTGTGGATTACAGGGAGATACCCATCGGTGAGAGCGTATCGGTGCATTTCAGGGATATCGGCCATGACCCGTCAGTGCGCGATGTGACGTATGAAAACGCCCAGGCGCGCGAGCGCACGCAGGTGCTGATGGACCTTGCCAACCAGTGCGGCGGCATAGTTATAGGCACGGGCGACCTTTCGGAGCTTGCGCTCGGGTGGGCGACGTACAATGGCGACCATATGTCGATGTATGGCGTAAACTGCTCCGTACCGAAAACCCTTGTGCGGCACCTTGTGCGCCATGCTGCGGCGGCCGGGCCGGAAGGCCTCGCAGCAGTGCTGCAGGACGTGCTGTCAACGCCTGTGAGTCCTGAGCTTCTCCCGCCGGAGAAAGGTCAGATAGCCCAAAAGACGGAAAGCATAGTCGGCCCATATGAACTGCACGACTTTTTCCTGTATTATATGCTGAGGTTCGGATTTTCACCGTCGAAAATCTACCGCATGGCGGTTTCGTCTTTTGCGGGTATATATGACGGCAGGACGATAAAGAAATGGCTGAAAGAATTTTACCGCCGTTTCTTCATGAGCCAGTTTAAGCGCTCGGCTTTGCCGGATGGCCCGAAAGTCGGCAGCGTAACGCTTTCGCAGCGCGGTGACTGGCGCATGCCGAGCGATGCCTCGGCTGACCTTTGGCTGCAGGAGGTTGAGGCGCTGTGAGACCGTTTAAAGCTGCTATTTTTGACTTGGACGGCACGCTCCTTGACTCGCTCAGTGTGTGGGACAGAGTAGACCGCGATTTTCTTAAAGTGCATGGCCTGCCGTTTACGCCTGATTACACGGAAGCCGTTGGGAAGATGTCATTTCAGGAAGCGGCGGAATATACGGTGCGCCGCTACGGGCTTAAATGCACGCCTGACATGATACTCAGGGAGTGGGACACAATGGTGGAAAAAGAGTACGCCTGTAATATCCCGCTGAAGCCGTATGCGAAAAAATACCTTGACAGCCTGCGGGCGCGCGGGGTAAAGCTCGGTGTAGCGACGGCGCTGGCTGAAAACCTTTATGCCCCCGCCCTTAAGAACAACGGTGTCTATGAATATTTCGAGGCTTTCGCCTCCGTGCATGAGACAAAGCGCGGCAAGGGATTCCCAGATGTGTACCTTCTCGCAGCAAAGCGCATGAAGCAGGCACCGCATGGCTGCGCCGTGTTCGAAGACCTGCTGACGGGCATACGAGGGGCGAAAGCCGCGGGCATGATGACGGTGGGCGTAGCCGACAGGCATTCTGCGGCTGATGAAGAAGAAATACGCCGTCTTGCCGACTCGTTCATCTCGTTTGGCTGATACGTGGAGGATTTTTAAGATATGAAAAAAGCCGCGGGCTTGCTGCCTACGGCTGATTTTTTATTGCCTGCTCAAAAATTTTGATATGTTAATGTCAGGCTGTGGGGGAAGATGAAGACGAGGCTGAAACGAACATCTTGGGATCATAGGAATTGAGTGCGTTGCTGTTGAGCGTGACACCGGACATTGAACCGGCCTCTTTCTGGAATGCGTTGTAGAATTCCTCATATTTGTAACTGAGCAGCAGGCTTTCACGCCCAGATGACGAATTTATCTTTGCCGTTACGCCCTTTGCTGTGTCATTTTTTGAAACAAGCATATATGCCTGGTATTCTTTTACATCAACTGTTTTGGTTTCTCCGGCCTTCATTGATTTAAGGGCGTTTTTAATAGAATCAGGGTAGGTTGTGTCAGTAGAAAAATTAACGCTGTCGCTATGCAGCTCGTCAGACGAGCTCTTCTGTGCGGCTTTGTAGGCGTCGGCCGCCGTGCGCATTGTCATTTTGCCCGATTTTATCTGATCCGCATAATTGTTAAACACGCTTTCGGCCTGCTTCTTCTGTGCGTCTGTAAAAGGCGACGCATTCTGCCCGTTGGCATTCGCCTTGTAAAGCGGGCATATGATATAATTGAAGTCCGTGTAGTTCTTAGTGTAGTAGTTTTTCAAATCATCGTCTGAAACAGCTTTTGTGCCGCCTTTGCCATATGTGACGTCGAATATCTTCTTTTCTTTCATATAGAGGTCGCCGTAAGCGAGCTCAAAAGAAGACTGTGCGACACCGTACTTTTCCATTTGCGATGAAATCTGGTTCCATGCGGTGCTGCTCATCTGGCTTGCGGTTTGCTTCTCGGTGCTTGAGAGGGTGAGCTTCATGTCTTTCATCTTTTTGTCGGCGCAAAGTATCTCGCGCGTAGATGAAACAGCCTTGTCGCGTATCCAGCTTTTAGCGTCTTTATTTTCGATTTTCTGGTCAAGTACGCTTTTCTTTGAGTCTGACTTTTTGCTGTCGGCCTGTTCATATGATGCGTAAAGGTTAAATATATAGCAGCCAATTGGGATAGATGTACTGCTGTCTTTCATGGCCCAGCTCTTGTCGCTGGAGCATCCGGCCGCGGGTATGCAGACAATGGCGGCAAGCAGCGCTGCAACCGCCCTTTTAAGAGATTTCATTATTAACACTTCGATTCATTTTCATTCTTTTGCAATTATATCACTTTTTACAGAAGGCTGTCTATCTTTTTGGGTCCCTTTGGCCTCTGCCTTTGCATCTTTGCCGCTTAGGAGCGAGAGCGTTTCCTTGAGCACGCTGAGCGGCTTGGCACCCTGAGGTATGGTGATGCTGAGGTACGGCTTTGCCCCGGCGTTTACCATAACCCTGCCGTGCATGGCGCCGATGAGCTCGGAGATGCGCTCCATCTCGAAGCGGTCGCGGTAAAGCAGGAGTTTGTCACCCTTCTGCTTTATTTCGCGTATACCGAGCTCTGAAGCGCAATTGCGCAGCAGCGCGACCTGGATGAGGCCGTTTACGCTTTCCGGCGGGTCGCCGAAGCGGTCGATAAGCTCGTCGGTCACATCGAGTGCATCTTCATCTGTGCGTATGTCGGCAATGTGGCGGTAAATCTCGAGCCTCTGGTTGAGGTCAGGAATATAGCTTTCGGGGATATGCGCCTGCACCTGAAGGTCTACGAGGCACTCCTCGCCGTATTCCTTTACATCTTCGCCCTTTTCGCGCTTTATGGCTTCGGAGAGAAGGTGAAGGTACATGTCGTAGCCTACGGCTTCCATATGGCCGTGCTGCTCGCCGCCGAGGATATTTCCGGCACCGCGTATTTCCATGTCGCGCATTGCAATTTTGAATCCGGAGCCGAATTCCGTGAACTGGCGTATGGCTGAAAGGCGTTTCTGCGCGATTTCTGAAAGCACCTTGTTGCGCTTGAATGTGAGGTAGGCATAGGCGCGCCTTGACGAGCGCCCCACGCGGCCGCGTATCTGGTGGAGCTGTGAAAGCCCCATGCGGTCAGCGTCTTCGATTATAAGGGTATTGACGTTAGGCACGTCGACGCCTGTCTCAATAATTGTTGTGCACACGAATACGTTGATTTCCTGCTCTATGAGCCTGCGCCACGCTTCGGAAAGCTCTTGCTCCGCCATTTTGCCGTGGCCGAAGCCGACTTTGGCTTCCGGTATGGCTGCCTGTATCCTTGCGGCGGTACGCTCTATTGAGCCCACATCGTTGTGCAGGTAGTAGACCTGCCCGCCGCGCCGCAACTCGCGCCTTATGGCTTCATTTATGACGGCACCGTCATACTCGAGCACATAAGTCTGCACGGGGTGCCGGTCGCGCGGCGCTTCTTCTATGACGCTCATGTCGCGTATGCCGGAAAGGGCCATGTTAAGCGTGCGGGGGATAGGCGTTGCCGAGAGCGTCAGCACATCGACGTTTTTATATTTTTTCTTGAGCCTTTCCTTCTGCGCAACGCCGAACCTTTGCTCCTCGTCAATTATGATAAGGCCGAGGTCGCGGAATTCCACATCTTTTGATATGAGCCTGTGCGTGCCGACAACCATGTCTATTTCGCCGCGCTTAAGCTTCCGGACTATATCCTGCTGCTGCTTGGGCGTGCGGAACCGCGAAAGGAGCTCTATCTTCACGGGGAACCCTTCCATGCGGCGGGTGACAGTCTGGTAATGCTGCCACGCGAGTATGGTGGTTGGCACGAGCATGACGCACTGCCTGCCGTCGGTTATGCACTTGAATGCGGCGCGCAGGGCGACTTCCGTTTTGCCGAAACCTACGTCGCCGCACAGCAGCCGGTCCATGGGGACGGGCTTTTCCATGTCGCGCTTTATCTCCTCTATGCAGCGGAGCTGGTCGTCCGTTTCCTCAAACTCGAAATGCGACTCAAAATCGCGCTGCCACTCATTGTCGGGCGAAAAGGCATAGCCTTTTGCAGACATGCGCTGCGCATAAAGCTTGATGAGGTCCTTTGCGATGTCCTTCACAGCGTGGCGCACGCGGGCTTTCTGTTTCTGCCAGTCGGAGCCGCCGAGGCGGTTGAGCCTCACGTTTGCATCTTCATGCGGGCCTATATATTTTGAGACCATGTCAAGCTGGGTGACCGGCACGTAAAGCGTGTCGCCCTTTGCATATTTAACCTCGATGTAGTCTTTTACAATGCCCTGCATCTCTATTTTCTTTATGCCCTCGAAAATACCTATGCCGTGTGTCGCGTGCACGATGTAGTCGCCGGGAGCAAGGTCGGAGATGTCGGTGATTTCCTGGCCAGTGCGGGCTTTTGCAGCGCGGTGCTTTTCAGGCGGTGCCGTGTGGCCGCGCGTTATTAGGCCGAAAAATGCGGCGGGGTATTCCATGCCGCCTGAGAGCGCGCCCGAAGTCACGATGACTTCACCGCGCTCGGCCTTTTGCGGGTTTTCGACATATGCGGCATTTATATTCTGCCGCAGCAGGTCGGCAGCAAGCGTTTTTGCCGCCTTTTTGCCGCCTGCAAGGACGACGCAAGCCCATTTGTCATGGAGCATATTTTTGAGGTCTTCGGTGAGGAGCTGCATGCTTCCGCCCCAGACGGAAAGCTGGCGCGCGGTGAAGTTGAACACAGAGCGCACAGGGGTGTCATAGCCGCCATGGACGAAATTGTCAAGGTAAATGGTGCCCGTGCCGGCAAAAACTTCAAGTGCTTCCTGCCAGCTGAGGCTGTAGGTGTCAAGGGAATGGCAGAGCGTGCCGCTGGCAAGATAGTCTTTCAGGTCTTCGCTCCACTGCCACTGCGTGCTTTTCATGCGGTCGTGCACATTTGCTGGCTCGCTGACAAACAGAAGTGTGTCTTTTTCCATATAATCGAGGAGCGAAGAGACCTTACCGCCATAAAGCAGCGGGATGAACTTGTCTGCACTGCCGAGCGGCAGGCCGTTCTTGAGTTTTTCCGCTTCCCTGCCGAGCACAGCCTTTGCTGCGCCGGCAGCTTTTCCGCGCAGGTGCGACGAAATCGCCTTAATTTTTTTTGCAAGGCCTTTAGGGTCATCTACGAGCGCCTCAACGGCGGGCGAAAGAGTAACGCTTTCCGCTTTTTCTGTGCGGCGCTGTGTCTCAGGGTCAAAGAAAGCGAGCGTGTCGATTTCATTGCCGAAAAATTCGGCCCTTACAGGCTCCTGAAGCCCGGGCGGGAAAAAGTCGAGTATCCCGCCCCGGCGGGAAAACTGCCCGGGCCCTTCTATCTGTGGTGCTTGCTCGTAGCCGCATGAGCTGAGCAGCGAAAGTATGTGCTCCATCGAAATGCTCATGCCTGCTTTAAGCGTGGCTGTGCGCCGCCGAAGCTCGCTTGGCGGGATAGTGTACTGAAGGGCGGCGTCGACGCAGCAGACAACAGCGTCACAGCGCCCGTCGAGCAGCGAAGAAAGCACAAGTATGCGCTGGTGCTCATACTCATGGGAGCTGCTTTCAGTGTCGCGCAGTGAAAAGTCACGGTAAGGGTAAAAGAGCGTTTTCAGGCCCATTGCCGTAAGGTCGGAGCACAGGCGGTTGGCCTCGGGTTCACTGCCTGTGATGATAAACGCCTTGCGCCCGAGGCTGGAGCAGAGCGAGTATACTATATTTGCTTTATGCACGCCGCCAACGCCTGTGACCGCAGCGGGAAGGCTGTGGCTCTGAACCGCCGACTCAAGTCCCTTGAACTCTTTTAGCTTGCCGATCGCATCATTCAGAAACTGCATGAAAATCTCCTTAGTTAAATCTGTTCATGGCTTCGGCGGCTTTATCTTGCACCATCAGCTCCACGGCAGAATACGCATGCCCGGCCGCTTCGTAAAACAGCTTCCGGTCACTTTCAGAGAAGCGGGAAAGAACCCAGTCGGCGAGGTCGACGCGGCGGTCGGGCCGGTCGCCGGTGCCGAGGCGTATGCGGGGGAAAGTATCTTTTCCGGCAAGGTAAATAATGTTTTTCATTCCGTTCTGGCCGCCGTCGCTGCCTTTCATGCGTATGCGCAGCTTGCCGGGCGGGAAAGAGATGTCGTCGTAAATAATTATCGTGTGTTCCGGCGGAAGCTTGTAGAAATGCATGGCCTCAGTGACACTCTGGCCGCTGAGGTTCATATATGTGCAGGGCTTAAGGAGCAGCACTTTTTTCCCGCCGATTGCCGCTGTGGCGCAGAGCCCCTTAAACTTAAGCCGGTCTATTTTAACGCCTGCTTTTTCCGCGATGTAGTCAAGTGCCATAAACCCGGCGTTATGGCGCGTGCCGTCATATTTGCTGCCGGGGTTGCCAAGGCCGGCTATGATATAATCGACAGGGCCCGCCACAGCTTTTTCTTTATTGAACAGATTCAGCATGGAATCCCCCGTTTCCCACTTTTGTAATTTTTACTGCAAAAACCGATAGCGGAGCAGACAAAATTCTGCTCCGCCTGACAGCTTTGGAAGCTGTTACGGTCAATTCCTGACTTTTAGTTTTAAATTAGTGCCAAAGCACAGCTTTGGAAGGCAAAAGTTGCGGTAAAGGAACAAAGCAATGCCGTCACACAAACAGCGGGGAAACAGGCTTATCCTTGTAAATGCGGTTTATTGCCTCGGCGAACAGCGGTGCGACGGAAAGCACGGTCATGTTCGGCAGCTTCTTTTCCGGCGGCACCGGTATTGTATCGAGAAGCAGGAGTTCCTTTATCGGGCTGCTTTTAAGGCGATCCATGGCCGGCCCAGAAAGCACCGCGTGGGTGGCGCAGGCATTGACTTCTTTTGCGCCGTTTTCCATGATTGCATTTGCGGCGTTGCAGAGCGTCCCTGCGGTATCCACCACATCGTCAACAAGAATGACTTTTTTGCCCTTCACATTGCCGATGACGTTCATTACCTCGCATACGTTGGCTTTTTGGCGGCGCTTGTCTATTATGGCAAGCGGGCAGCCTATGCGTTCGGCAAAGTTGCGCGCGCGTGTGACGGAGCCAAGGTCGGGGGATACGACCACATAATCGTCTGTGTGGCCTGCAATGCTTTCTTTCACATGAGAAGCGAGCACAGGCACGCCGAGAAGGTGGTCGACAGGGATGTTAAAAAAGCCCTGTATCTGTGCCGCGTGCAGGTCCATGGTAAGGACACGGTTGGCACCGGCTGTTGTGATAAGGTCGGCGACAAGCTTTGCGGTGATCGGGTCGTGCGCCTTTGCCTTCCTGTCCTGCCGTGCATAGCCAAAATACGGTATTACGGCTGTGATCCTTGCGGCGGAAGCGCGCTTCATGGCGTCGATCATGATGAGGAGTTCCATGAGGTTGTTGTTGACAGGCGCACATGTGGACTGCACTATAAAACAGTCCGAGCCGCGCACGGATTCGTAGAGCGATACAGAAATCTCACCGTCGCTGAACGTTGTGACTTCGCTTTTGCCTATCGGAAGGCTAAGACACTGCGCAATCTGTGTGGCAGCTTGCCGGCTTGCATTGCCTGAAAAAATTTTAATGTCTTTTCCATGAAAACTCATTTATTTGTTATCCCCCTATATTGTTTGCAGTATATCAGAGCCATTTCAGGCTCCGTTTTTTGGCATTCCGGTTTTTTAATGCTTTTTACGGCCCGAGGTGGGAATACGGTTTTGCATGTGTGCCGGGAGTGATACTGCAGCCTTCGCCGCAGACATTTTCCAGCACTGACATGCTGCCAACCCTACAGTTTTTCAGTGATGTGTTGGGGCCTATGGTGCAGCCTGCACCTATTTCTGTGCTGCCGCTGAGAATTGTCCCGGGCAGTATGGTGCAGTTTTTGCCGACCGTGACGTCCGGGCCTATTACAACGCCATCGGTGCACGGGATATCTACGCCACTTTTCATGATGCGTGAAAGCACGGCGCTGCGCGCAATGCTGTTGAGGCTGTGAAGCTGCAGGCAGTCGTTTGCCCCGAGGGCGGCACCGGCGGAGCCTGCCGCGCAGGCCCCGCCACGCCTGCCGGATTTTATAAGGAGCTCAACTGCATCGGTAAGGTAATATTCCCCCTGCGCGTTGCCGGCCTGTATCCGCGGAAGGACATCGAGGAGGTCGTCAGTCCTGAACCAGAACGCGCCGGAGTTCACTTCACGTACGGCAAGCTCTTCCGGCGCAGCGTCTTTCTGCTCTATAATTGCGCGCAGTGAACCATCCCCACCAGCACGGATTATGCGCCCGTAGCCTGTAGGGTCTTTGAGCACGGCGGAAATCACAGTTACTGAGTTACCACTTTCCGTATGCTCTTTAAGGGCTTCCCTGATTGTTTCAGCGTCGAGGAACGGCGCGTCGCCATTCAGGACGAGTGTGTTGCCGCCGCGTGCGCGGGAGCGGAGAAAATCGGCCGCAACCATTACGGCATGGCCGGTGCCCCTGCGCTCTTTCTGAAATACTGAAACAACGCCGGGGCTGTTTTTTTCAAGGTAGCTGTTGACTTGCCCGCTGAGAAATCCGGTGACAACGCAAATGCTGTGCAGCCCTGCCTTCCTCGCGGAATCGAGCACCCACTGAAGCATTGGCTTGAAGAGAACGGGCGAGAGGCACTTGGGCCGGTCCCATTTCATACGTTTGCCCTCGCCAGCGGCGAGGATAACGGCACAGTTTTGCTGTGGCATTCTGTTTCCTCCATTGCAGTATTGAAAAAGAAAGTAATTTCCACTCATCTCTATTATCGCATATTAATTAGTTTTTGCAAGCGGAAAGTTATACGAAAAAAGAAGGGGAAAGGCTGCCAGTTTAAAGGCACAGTGGCGCAGGGACCTTGCCGGTTTTTAAATGTGCCTGCACCATGAAGATAATTTTTTACAGATTCATGTAGCATTTATGGCGATGATTTGATATAATACTTTCTGAGTGTTATGTTCTTTATGTCCTATCTTTTATTTTAAGAGATACTCAAGAAAATGCTCGCCAAAATTTAATCATATCCATGATGATTCAGGAGGTATTGTTTATGAGCCAAAAGTACTTGTACTACTTCAGCGAAGGCAGTAAGACCTTTCATGGCGACATGACCATGATGAAGAATATTCTGGGAGGCAAAGGCGCAGGCCTTGCGGAGATGACCGCAGTCGGCATGCCGGTGCCGCAGGGTTTTACAATTACGACGGATGCCTGCACACAATATTATGCTGACGGCCGCCAGATAAACGAAAATATCCAGAAAGATATTTTTGAGCATATGAAAGGCCTCGAAAAGCTTACCGGCAAAACTTTTGGGGACAACAGCAACCCGCTGCTTGTTTCCGTCCGCTCCGGTGCACGCCAGTCAATGCCGGGCATGATGGATACCATCCTGAACCTCGGCCTTAACGACAAGTCTGTTGAAGGCTTGGCAAAAAAAACTAACAACCCGCGCTTTGCCTATGACTCCTACCGCCGTTTCGTGCAGATGTTTGCCGACGTTGTTATGGGCGTTTCAAAAGAGCTGTTTGAAAAAGAAATCGACAAGATGAAAGCTGAAAAAGGCGTTAAGAACGACATAGACCTCGGCGCCGACGACCTTAAAAAGCTTGTCGCGATTTTCAAGAAGATATATGAAGACAATGAGCACAAGCCGTTCCCGCAGGACCCGAAGGAGCAGCTCATTGAAGCCGTAAAGGCTGTTTTCCGCAGCTGGGACAACCCCCGCGCCGATGTTTACCGCAAAATGAACGAGATACCGTACGAGTGGGGCACCGCAGTCAATGTTCAGCAGATGGCGTTCGGCAACTCGGGCGACAACTCCGGCACAGGCGTTGCATTTACCCGCAACCCTGCCACAGGCGAAAAGAAGCTGTTTGGTGAATACCTCATCAATGCGCAGGGCGAAGATGTTGTCTCGGGCGTGCGCACACCGTCACCGATAAGCCACCTGAAAGACCAGATGCCTGAAGTTTACGGCCAGTTCGTAAAGATCGCAACAAACCTTGAAAACCATTTCAAGGATATGCAGGACATGGAGTTCACGATTGAAGACGGCCACCTCTACATGCTCCAGACCCGCAACGGCAAGCGCACGGCTCAGGCAGCACTTAAAATTGCATGCGACCTTGTAGATGAGGGCATGATAGACAAAGACGAGGCACTTCTGCGCGTGGAGCCTAAACAGCTTGAATCGCTGCTGCACCCGCAGTTTGATGCCAAAGTCCTTAAGGAATCCAAGCCAATCGGCAGCGGCCTCGCCGCTTCTCCGGGAGCTGCATGCGGCAAGGTAGTTTTCTCTGCCGAGGATGCGCGCGACTGGAAAAAGAAGGGCGAAAAAGTCATCCTTGTCCGTCTTGAGACTTCGCCGGAAGACATTGAAGGCATGGCTTCAGCAGAAGGCATACTCACAGTGCGCGGCGGCATGACTTCGCACGCGGCTGTTGTTGCGCGCGGCATGGGTGCATGCTGTGTTTCCGGCTGCGGTGACATTGTGGTTGACTATGCTAAAAAGCAGTTTACCCTCGGCGGCAAAACAATAAAAGAGGGCAACTATATTTCAATAGACGGCTCAACAGGCAATATTTACGACAAGGCTATACCGACTGTGCCTGCTACGATTGTAGGCAACTTCGGCCGCTTCATGGGCTGGGCCGACAAGGCACGCAGGCTGCAGGTCTACACAAATGCAGACACGCCGCGCGACGCGAAGCAGGGCCGTGATTTCGGCGCAGAAGGCATTGGCCTCTGCCGCACGGAGCACATGTTCTTTGAAGGCGAGCGCATTAAGGCAATGCGTGAGATGATAGTTTCAAAGACGACTGATATGCGCAAGAAGGCACTTGCAAAGATTATGCCTTACCAGCAGGGCGACTTTGAAGGGCTGTATACGACAATGGAAGGCCGCCCGGTAATCATCCGCTTCCTCGACCCGCCGCTTCATGAATTCCTCCCGACAAAGGAATCAGACATTAAAGAGATCGCCGGCGAGCTTAAGATGTCTGTTCAGGACCTTAAGAATGTGATTTCAAGCCTGCACGAGTTCAACCCGATGATGGGCCACCGCGGCTGCCGCCTGTGCGTGACGTATCCGGAAATTGCAGAGATGCAGACAACGGCTGTTATAAACGCTGCAATGAATGTCAACAAAGCACATCCGGACTTCCATGTTGAGCCGCGCATTATGATCCCGCTTGTAGGCGAAGAGAAAGAGCTCAGGTTTGTAAAGAGCATTGTCACAAAGACAGCGGACAAGCTCATAAAAGATGCCGGTGTCCAGATGAAGTATCAGGTCGGCACAATGATTGAGATCCCGCGCGCTGCACTTACTGCAGGCGACATTGCCAAGGAAGCGCAGTTCTTCAGCTTTGGCACCAACGACCTCACACAGATGACGTTCGGCTTCAGCCGCGACGATGCTGAGAAGTTCCTCGGTGCATATTACGACAATAAGATTTATGACTTCGACCCATTTGCACACCTTGACCAGGTCGGTGTTGGCAAGCTTATAAAGATGGCTGTAAAAGACGGCCGCGCAACGCGCCCGGATATCCACCTCGGAATCTGCGGCGAGCACGGCGGCGACCCGTCATCGGTTGAGTTCTGCCACTTCGCAGGCCTCGATTATGTTTCATGCTCACCGTACCGTGTGCCTATTGCCCGTCTGGCTGCGGCACAGGCGGCTGTGAAGGAAAAGAAACAGAAAGCCGCTGCAAACAAGTAAACAAGCTTTTCTGCAGCGCAAATTCCCCCGCTTTCCGGCGGGGGAATTTTTTCAGTTATTATTGCCGCTGCGCCCGCTTTGGCCGGGCGGCAATGCGTGCCGTGCTGCGAAATATGGAAAGGGGGGTTTCCGCTTGACAAAGAAACAGGTGAAAATAGTTGTCTGCATACTGCAGGCAGTGCTGGTAGGCATACTTTTTCTGCCGTCCGCCAATTCAGGCGGTTCGGGCGGGGCGGCGCTCAACACGTTTGACCTTGTAAAGAAGTATTCCGATATCGGCCACAACATCGACGCACTCGCTTATATAATGATGGCCATATGCAGCCCCGTCATCACGGCGCTGAGCGCCGTGCAACTCCGCGAGCGCAGAAACTTTGGCATCGGTGTATGCCTTTCGGGTCTGACTTCGTTTGTGCACGCTATTTTTTATACTGTGGTTAAGACTTCCATGTCTGGGAGCGTTACCGTAAATGGCCTGCACTATCTTATAATCCTTATAGCGCTTATCAACCTATTTATTGAGATTTACGGTTTTCTGCTTGCCGACTCTGAGGAAAAGAAAGGGAAAAAGGGAAGGCCGCACTGATTTTCTGCATTGCGGAAAAGTCATCTGAAAAATGGAGGGATAACTTTATGGCGGACGTTATTATAATTGGACGCGGCCCTGCCGGGCTTTCGGCAGCAATTTATACGGCGCGCGCAGGGCTTGAGACGCTCGACGCCGGCCCTATGGGCGGCGCGCTTATGAAAACTGAAAAAATAGAAAACTACTTTGGCTTCCCTGAGCCTGTTTCGGGCAAAAAACTGCTTGAAAACGGGGCTGCCCAGGCAGCGCGCCTCGGTGTGAAGTTTGCGGATGAAGAGGCTGTGGGCATCTCATATGGCAGCGGGTTCAGCGTCAGCATGGCAAGCGGGAAAACGTATGAAGCGCCGTTCCTCATACTTGCTACTGGCTCCTCACGCAAAGTGCCACAGATAGTGGGCCTTAAGGAGTTTGAGGGGCATGGGGTAAGTTACTGTGCCATATGCGACGCCTTTTTCTACAGGAAAAAAGAAGTTGCCGTGCTTGGAAGCGGGGATTATGCACTGCACGAAGCCCAGGCGCTTCTCCCAACTGCAGCGAAGGTAACAGTACTGACAAACGGCGAGAGCCCCACAGCTTCCTTCCCGCCGCAAATCAATGTGGTGACAAAGAAAATCGCCTCGCTTTATGGCGACGGGACGCTCAAAGGCATTAAGTTCCAAGACGGCTCTGAACTTCCGATTGCAGGCGCATTTGTAGCCGTCGGGGTTGCCGGGAGCACGGACCTTGCCAGGAAAGTAGGGGCAGAAACAAAAGGCAGCGTGATAGTTACTGACCAGAATATGCGCACAAATGTTCCGGGGCTTTACGCTGCAGGTGACTGCACAGGTGGGCTGCTTCAGGTCTCTAAGGCTGTGTGCGACGGTGCTGTTGCCGGTGTTTCCGTCTCGAGGGAATTCCACAGGGAAGGCTGAAATTCACTGATGTTTACAGCGGCGGCATTCCGTTTGCACTGGTGCAGAATCTGCTGTGGATTTTTTGGCAGCAGCACAGGAATATTGTAAATTGTAAGATCCCACGCTATAATAAAATATAAAGGAAAGTTGCCGGGCGGTTTAAATTCAGGCTGTCCGCGCAAAAACAATACGGGAGGAAGGCAGACCGGGTGGCAAAAATAATATCCGTTTCCAACCAAAAAGGCGGTGTTGGCAAAACAACTACGGCCTGCTCAGTTGCGGCAGGGCTCAAAAAGCGCGGCTACCGCACACTGGCTGTTGACCTTGACCCGCAGGGCAATCTCGGGTTCAGCATTGGTGCTGACATTGAAACGAGCGCGACAATTTATGACGTATTAAAACATGAGGTAAAAACCCAGTATGCCATACAGAAGCTTCCCGCAACGGATGTTATTATATCAAGCATTCTGCTTAGCGGCATAGAGCTTGAGTTTACAAACACAGGCCGTGAGTATCTGCTTAAGCGCGCGCTTGACTCTGTTCAGGGAATGTATGACTATATTATTATTGACACACCGCCGGCGCTCGGCATCTTGACGATAAATGCCTTCACGGCGTCCGATACCATCATTGTGCCTATGCTTTCTGACATTTTCAGCCTGCAGGGCATTGCCCAGCTTTATGAGACGGTAAAGCGCGTGCAGCGGTACTGTAACCCAGACCTTTTCATAGCGGGCATACTCCTGACGCGCTTCAATCCGCGCACGCGCATAGGGCGCGAGGTGCGCGGTACGGCCGAGCTTGTTGCGAGGGACCTCAATATCCGTGTGTTCAACTCATATATAAGGAGCAGCGTTGTGGCAAGCGAAGCGCAGTCACTGCAGAGGAGCATTTTCGACTATGCCCCGCACAGCAGTGTAGCGCGCGACTACGGCGGGTTTATTGACGAGCTTCTTGCAAAAGGGGTGTGAATTTTGACGGAAACTGCGAAACCATCAAAAACAGAGAAAAGCCGTTCAAGGTCAAAAAAAGAAATAGATAAAGAACTGATGTACCAGAAACTTATGCCGTCAGGCCTGCGGGAACTTCGTGATGAAGCGGATGATGGCGGCAGCTTGAGTAGCAGGAGCGGTAACGAACCCTCATATGTGCCTCCTCCGGCTCCTGTGCCGCCTTACAAGCTTACGGAAGCACACCGTGTTGCCGTTCCGTCCCTTGACAACCAGCAGACGTTTGTCATAAACATTATGGAGTCGAAAGTCATAGGCAAGCTTGACGAACTCCTTGAGCACTTTTCGTGCTGCAAGTGCGACAGGTGCAAAAAAGATATTGTAGCCCTTGCCCTTAATAAACTGCCGCCGAAATACATGGTCATGACAAGTGGGCAGCCGGAGCCGCAAATTGACAAGCAGACTAATGCAGAGGTGGTTTCTGCCCTGATACAGGCGGCGGTAAAGGTTAGGGCGCATCCGCGCCATTAAATTTGCTGGAAATTTTTTTCAATAAAAACCGGCTTGTTTTAAATGGGGGTCTTACAGAATGTATGAAGAAATTACAAAAGAAGCTGAAACAGCCGTAAAGGAGCTTCTTGGAACAGCACGCCTTAAACCAGAGGATATTTTCATCGTAGGATGTTCTTCAAGTGAAATCAGCGGCCATAATATCGGCTCATATTCCAACACCGAAATCGCCGATGCTTTGCTTGCGGGAATTTATCCGGAGCTGAAGAAGAGGAGGATATATCTTGCCGCCCAGTGCTGCGAGCACCTTAACAGGGCGCTGATTATAGAGCGCAAAGCGGCGGAGAAATACCGCATTCCCATTGTAAACGTTGTCCCGCAGCCTAAGGCGGGCGGATCGTTTGCAACAGCGGCCTACCACGCTTTTGATGACCCTGTTGCCGTGGAGGAGCTTGCGGCGCAGGCAGGGATGGATATAGGCGACACGCTTATAGGCATGCACCTGCAGCCGGTAGCGGTGCCGGTGCGGATATCGCTGAAAAAAGTCGGCGAAGCAAACCTTGTGTGTGCCCGCACACGCCCAAAGTATATAGGCGGTGAGCGTGCCCATTACGACGGGAAACTGCTTTAACTTTGCTTATACACAAAGGGGCAGGTGCTTCAAAAGGTGCCTGCCCCGCTTTAGTCACACCTGCAGCCGCACGTGCAGCTGCATAATTGTAGCACTTTTGTTAACCTTCTTTAAAAGGCTGGAACATGGCATGAAAGCATGGTATAATCAAAAGGACAGGATAATGCTTTAATTAAACGGCCAAGAGGCCTGCCTTTTTTTGAAATAGGAGGAAATGCGCGTGAAAGACGCTTTTCATTCCACAGGATCCAAAATCCTTGCCGCTGTTATGGTCCTTATGTTTTGCCTGATGATTGCTACTTCCAACTCGGGCACTACATTGCTTGGAAAATTTCTGGGCCGTATTACAACGCCGATGCAGCGCATAAGCACGCTTGTGACTAACAATGCATCCGCAACGGCTAAGGCATCCGGTGAATCTAAAGAACAGCTGCTTGCTGAAAATAAGAAACTGAAAAATGAAGTAAATGAACTCAACAAAAAACTCGTAAACTACTATAGCTACCAGCAGGAAAATGCACAGCTGCGCAAATTCCTTGAGCTGAAAAGCCAGAATCTGGACTTTAAGCCGGTCACAGCTTCTGTTGTGGGGCGCGACCCTGCCAACATCTTTGGCAACTTTGTTATAGACGAAGGAAGCCAGAATGGCGTTGCGAAAAATGACCCGGTTGTAACTGAAGCGGGCGTTGTTGGATGGGTGTCTGACGTGAGCCATAATTACAGCAGGGTGACAACTATCCTTTCGCCGGATACGAAAATAAGTGCGATAGACAAAATGAACAGGGAAACGGGCGTCATAGGGTGCGATATAGAGTCGGCAGACAAGAACCTGCTTAAGCTCCAGTACCTTTCGGCCGGCACAAAAGTGAAGGCCGGCGATTTAATAGTTACAAACGGCATAGGGGGCATTTACCCGCACAACCTCATAATAGGCACTGTAAAAGGTGTAAAGCACAGCCAGTATGACGTTTCTTTCTATGCAGATGTGACGCCGGCCGTAAGCGTAAAAGACGTGCATGACGTAATGGTCATAACGTCGTTTGCAGGGCAGGGCCAAGCACTGAAAGAAGCCCTCTCGTCACCTTCGCCGTCGCAGGCTTCTTCCGGAGGCAGCAAACCATGACGAGATACCGCGGATTTCGGTGGTTTGCATATGCACTTGAAATATTTGTAATATTTGTAATACAGGAGACGCCGGGCCTTTTGCCGCCAATATATGGTGCAAGGCCCGTGGCGGTTATTCCGGTCGTGCTTTCCATAGCGCTGTTTGAGAACGAGGTGCCTGCCATGATGTTTGGGCTTTTCGGCGGGCTACTCATCGACTTTGGCTTCGGCGGTGTGCTCGGGTTTCACGGCCTTGTACTCAGCCTTATGTGTTATGTGATTTCAGTAATGGCATCAAATTTTGTAAAGACGAGTTTTGTGACCTCAATGCTCGTTTCAATAACAGCAACGGCGGCGGTAATGCTGCTTAACTGGGCGTGCTTTTATGTCCTTCACGGTTACCAGCACATTACCTATGCGCTTACGGCGCATTATATCCCGATATTCATTTATACGGTTGCGCTTACTCCTATCACATATTTCTTCAACCGTGCGCTCGCGGTGCAGATACGCTCAGACGAGGAGGAATGACAGCAGATGGGTGAGGAAGATAAAAAAGGAAAACACACTGGCCGCTTCATCTTTGCCAGTGTGGCATTGCTTGCAATTGCCGTCCTGTATGTCGCCCGCCTTGCAGACTGGCAGATAAAAGACAGATCAAAATGGCTGCAGGAAGCCAACCGCTCAAGCACAGACACGGTTGAGATGGATGCAGCGCGCGGTGAAATACTTGACTGCAAGGGCAATGGCCTTGCCATTAACCAGACGGGCTATGCCATTCAGTTTAATGCCGCGACTGTATCGGAAAAAACCGAGAACCAGACCATCATTGCTCTGATCCGCCTGCTGAACTCACGCCACGAAAAATGGGAGGATAAGCTGCCGATACGTATAAACTCTTCCGGAAAATATGAGTTTATCCCGGGGGATGACGCCAGCATTTCCTACCTGAAATCGAAAGACTGCCTTCATGTGAACAGCTATACCACGGCCGACCAGTGTATGGAAAACCTTGAAGATAAGTACAAGTGCAAAGGGTATTCCGCAAAAGATACACGTGATATTATTTCGGTGCGGTACAACATGACAAAGTCCGGGTTTTCCGTTTCGCTGCCATATACATTTGCAAGCGGCGTAAGCCAGGACACAGTTGCCATCATAAGCGAGAACTCGGCCCGGCTTCCTGGCATTGAAGTTAAGGTGACTGCGGTGCGCCAGTACCCTTATGGCTCGCTTATGCCGCAGATACTCGGTTCCGTAGGCTCCATATCAAAAGAAAAATATGACAAGTACCATGATTCAAAGGGCTATGCGCTTAATGCGCGTGTAGGTAACAGCGGCGTGGAAGAGGCCTTTGAAGATTACCTGCGCGGTAAATCGGGCCAGGAGACAGTAAAATTCGACTCTAATGGCAAGCTTGCCTCAGAAACCGTCACAACGCAGCCAACTGCCGGGAACAACGTGTTCCTTACAATAGACAGCAACCTGCAGAAAGTAGCCAATGCTTCGCTCGCCGAAAATGTCCGCGGCGCAAGAACGAACGGCAGAGGTTATGACTGTGTAGCAGGCGCTGCCGCCGTAATCCGCGTTAAGGATTTTGCTGTGCTTGCCGCTTCAACGTATCCTTCGTATGACCAGAATGAGCTTTCGAAAAGCTCGGACTACTACAGCAAACTGCTGAAAGACAGCGCCCATCCGCTGCTGAACCGTGCATTTGACGGCGCATTCACACCGGGTTCATGCTTCAAGCCGTCGGTTGCGCTTGCGGCATTGCAGACAGGAGCGATTACGAATGCAACTACTATCCACTGCACGGGGATGTTTGTACTTGGCGACCTGCATCTGAGAGACCCTAACGCTTTAGGCGACATCTCCATGCGCACAGCAATGGCTAAATCGTCAAACATGTTTTTCTGCACCGTGGCCTACAGGACGGGCATAACGGCCATGAACCTCTATGCGAAGCGCCTCGGCCTTGGCCAGGAGACGGGCGTTGAAGTCGGCGAAAGCCAGGGCACGCTTGCGGGGCCGGACGAGCGCAAAGCGGCTGGAGGCACATGGACCGCTGGTGACACAGCCCAGGCGGGCATAGGTCAGAGCGACAATATGCTTACGCCGATACAGCTTGCCACATATTGCGCGACGATAGCCAACAATGGAACAAGGCTTAAAACGCATCTACTTGACAAAGTGACCGATTATTCACGAACAAAGACGGTTTATACACAACCTGCTACGAAAGTGGACAGCATTGGCGTTTCACAGCAGAATATCGATTATGTCAAGGAAGCAATGCGTGCAGTCGCTACCGAAGGCACGGCGCGGCATGTGTTTTCGAGCTACGGGGTTCCTGTGGCGGGCAAAACAGGCACAGGCCAGACGGGCAACGGCGCCGATAACGTGTCGTTTATAGGCTTTGCGCCTTACGACCACCCGCAGATCGCCATAGCTGTAGTGCTGGAACACGGCGCAACGAGCAGCTATTCCAACGCGGTGGCGAAAGACCTGTTTGATGCTTACTTTTATGGCAAGACCGTCGACTCCAACGGCAATATAGTCACGCCGTCAACAACGGCAAAAACCACGCCGCCACAGCAAAATGCGGGTTAAGCAGCGTAAATGTCGAAAAATGGCATAATGCCAAAAAAGAGGCGTAAATTTCGACAAACGAAATGCTTTACTCTGGAAGAACATTGTGGTAATATTAGAGACAACGAGGGTTGCCTATGAATGCTGTAACAGTAATTACGTCCGGAAAAGGCGGAGCAGGGAAGTCAACAATTACTGCTGGCCTGGGTGCTGCACTTGCGGCGCGCGGGAAGCGTGTGCTTCTGATTGACTGCGATGCCGGCCTCGGATGCCTTGATCATATGCTCGGCGTTTCTGAACGTCGCGTGTTTGATATTGCCGACGTTGTTGCCGGTACCGTAGAACCGGACAAGGCCGTATATGCTTCTTCCGTTTCGCCTAACCTTTTTTTGCTGCCAGCGGCGGGTACGGAAGAAGATGTGATAAGCCCAGACATAATGCGGGAGCTTGTCGGTGTTTTTTCCCGCTTTTATGACCATGTGCTTATCGACAGCCCGGCAGGTATCGGCCAGGGATTCCTAAGCGCTGTTGCGCCTGCGAGGCGGGCGATGCTTATTGCAACGCCTGACCCCGTTTGCCTGCGTGACATAGCCCAGACGCGTATGCGCCTGCAGGAAGCAGGCATTGAGCAACAGCGCCTTGTCATCAACCGCTTCAGCTGCTTTGACTTCAGGGCGCAGGGTTATTACCGTGATCTTGACTCGGTAATTGACGCGGCGGGCGTGCGGCTTATTGCCGTTGTGCCTAATGACCCGCAGCTTGCGGCGGCGTGTGCCAATGCGAGGCTGGCGCCGCCGGATTCACCCGGCGCCATGGCGCTTGCGCGCCTTGCTGCAAGGATGGAGGGCAATCAGGTGCCTCTGCCGCCACTTGAAAAATTCTGAAATCGTTTCTTCTTTGGAGGGGAGTTTATGAATATTGCTTTGATTGCCCATGATGCAAAAAAAGAGCTGATGGTTCAGTTCTGCATTGCATACTGCGGCGTGCTAAGCCGCCACAGGCTGTGCGCTACAGGCACAACGGGCAAGATGGTCTCTGACGCGACGGGGCTGGAAATCCAGCGGTTTCTTGGAGGCTCGCAAGGCGGCGACCAGCAGATAGCGGCGCGCATTGCATGCAATGAAGTGGACTTGCTGCTGTTTTTCCGTGATCCGCTTAATCCGAAGCCGAATGAGCCGAACGACATGAACCTGTTGCGCCTTTGCGATATGCACAATATTCCGGTAGCGACAAACATCGCAACGGCTGAAGTGCTTATCCACGGCCTTGAACGTGGCGACCTTGACTGGCGCGACATCCTTAATCCTAAAGACTAAACAGAATATTCCGGCGGAGAACGGAAGGAGTATCCGGAAAACCGGCACAGAGAGGGGGCGCCATGGCTGAGAGCGCTTTTGCAAAAGGGATTTCCGGAGAAGATATCCGCGAGCCGGATCGCCTGCCCAGCGTGAACCGGGCACTTTGAGGGGGTTGCAAAAAGCCCCGAAAAAGGGTGGCACAACGAGTGGAGTTTCCCTCGTCCCTTTGCTTGGGACGGGGGCATTTTTTATCCGTCAGCAATTTTTCGCCGTGCTTATGAAAATTATGCAGTGTACTTTTAGAAACTGAAAAGGAGAAAGTTATGGAACCTATAACAGCACCAAGAGGGACAAAAGATATTTTGCCGGGCGAGGCTTCAATGTGGGAGTCGGTGGAAGGCATAATGCGCGGTGAGGCGGAGATAAGCGGATTTCATGAGATACGCACTCCGGTGTTTGAAGACACTCGCCTTTTCAGGCGCTCGGTCGGCGAAACTACCGATGTCGTCGAAAAAGAAATGTATACTTTTGAAGATAAAGGCGGGCGCTCCATTACGCTGAAGCCTGAAGGAACGGCGGGCGCGGTGCGCGCTTACTTGCAGCACAGCCTTTACAACGAGCCGATGCCCGTTAAGCTGTACTATGTTACGCCGTGCTACCGCTATGAACGCGCGCAGGCAGGGCGGCTGCGTGAGTTCCATCAGTTCGGCGTTGAGATGTTCGGCTCAAGCCTGCCCATGGCTGATGCCGGGCTTATCGCATTTGCGTGCAGGCTTTTTGAAAGGTTTTGCATTAAGGACCTTAAGTTGAAGATCAATTCAATAGGCTGCCCGAAATGCCGCGCGGAATATACAAAGGCCCTGAAAACATATTTTGTGCAGTATAAAGACGAACTGTGCGAGACGTGCCAGTCACGCCTTGAGCGCAACCCAATGCGTATACTCGACTGCAAGGAGAAGCACTGCGGCGAGATAGCAAAAGGCGCGCCGCAGATTATGGATTACCTTTGCGATGACTGCCGCAGCCATTTTGAGCAGGTCAGGTCGATGCTCGACTCCGTCGGCATAAAGTATGAAGTAGACACTTCCATAGTCCGCGGGCTCGACTATTACACGCGCACGGTTTTTGAATTTGTGTCGGACAGCCTCGGTGCGCAGAGCACGGTCTGCGGCGGCGGCCGTTACGATGGCCTTGTTGAAGAAATGGGCGGAAGGCCAACGCCGGCGCTTGGCTTTGCCATTGGCATTGAACGGCTGCTTATGGTCATGCTTGCACAGAAAGTCAAGTTTGAGAAGCCGGATCCCTGTGAGCTGTTTGTTGCTTCCATTGGCGAAAAAGCGCATATGGAAGCGTTCCGCATTACGAAGGAAATGCAGGACAATATGGTAACTACGTTGTGCGACGAGGTTGGGCGCAGCCTGAAAATGCAGATGAAATACGCCGACAAAATAGGCGCGCTCTACTCGCTTGTTATAGGCGACGATGAGGTAAACTCGGGCAAGGGAATTATAAAGAACATGAAAACGGGCGAAAAAACTGAAGTAAAGCTCGATGATGAACTGCCCGACAGGTTCTTTGAACTGGAGGATGAAGACAGCGGCGAAGGCGAAGATGACGACGTAAAACTTTAATTGAGGCATGGTTTAATGCTTAACGGGCAGGGCTTTGGTTTACGGGTGGCTATGACGAAAATGTCCGCCGCATGTAAGGAAAAGCTTTGTTTGCGCCGGAATTCTGACGGCTCCCAAAAACGGCCGGAGCTGTAATATAAATTGGAGAAATTGGAGGGTTCATTAAATGGCTGAATTTATGACGGGTATGAAACGCACCCATTACTGCGGCGTGCTGCGCAGCAGTGACGAAGGCAAAGATGTTACGGTCTGCGGCTGGGCACAGAGGCAGCGCAACCTTGGCCAGCTTGTATTTATAGACCTGCGCGACCGCACTGGCATAGTGCAGCTCGCTTTTAACGATAAAACGGACAGGGATGTTTTCAAAAAAGCCTCATCGGTGCGCGCTGAGTATGTGCTTGCGGCAAAGGGGACGGTGCGCGAGCGCTCGAACAAGAATAAGGAAATACCGACGGGCGATATTGAAATAGCAGTAACGGAGCTGCGTATACTAAATGAGAGCGAGACGCCGCCATTTGCCATTGAGTGCAATTCGGGCGTAAACGAAGAGCTGCGCCTTAAGTACCGCTATCTTGACCTGCGCCGCCCTGACCTGCAGGCAAACATCATAAAGCGCCACCAGATAGTTAAAGTTGCGCATGACTATTTCGACAGCAACGGCTTCCTCGAGATTGAGACGCCTGACCTGATAAAATCGACGCCGGAGGGCGCGCGCGACTACCTTGTGCCGTCGCGTCTTTTCCCGGGTGAATTTTTTGCACTTCCGCAGTCGCCACAGCTTTACAAGCAGCTTTTGATGCTTTCGGGTTTTGACCGCTATATGCAGGTGGCACGCTGCTTCCGCGACGAGGACCTGCGGGCCGACCGCCAGCCGGAGTTCACACAGCTTGACTTTGAAATGTCTTTTGTAACACAGGACGACGTGATGGAGGTAGCGGAGGGCTTTATAAAAGAAGCATATAAAAAAGTACTGGGCGTAGATATAAAGACGCCGCTTCCGCGCATGGAATGGGACGACGCCATGAGCCGCTTTGGTTCCGATAAGCCTGACCTGCGCTTCGGCATGGAGCTTAAAGACGTGAGCGGCGCGCTTAAAGGCACGCAGTTCCGCGTATTTGCAGGTGCCATATCTGCGGGCGGAAGCGTGCGCGGAATAAACCTTAAGGGGCAGGCCGACAAGCTGAGCCGCAAAGATATCGACAAGCTCGGCGGTTGGGTTAAGTCATACGGTGCAAAAGGCCTTGCATGGACGCGCCTTGCCTCGGCAGGCGAAACGTCTTCTTATGAGAAATTCCTTTCGCCGGAAGAGGTGAAAGGAGTCCGTGCATCTCTTGGAGCTGAGAAAGGCGATGTGCTTTTTCTCGTGGCGAGCGATGAAAACAAGGTCGTGTTCGACTCACTCGGCGCACTGCGCTGTGAGCTTGCGCGCCGGTCTGGCCTCATCGACAAAAATAAGATTTCGCTCTTGTGGATAACAGACTTTCCAATGTTTGAGTTTAGCAAAGAAGAAAACCGCTTTATGGCCATGCACCACCCGTTCACAATGCCGCGCGAAGAAGATCTCGGCAAGCTCGAAAGCGACCCCGCGCATGTCTATGCCCTTGCCTATGACATGGTGCTTAACGGGAATGAGATTGGCGGCGGCTCTATACGTATAAACAACAGGAAGCTGCAGCAGCGCATTTTCAAGGCGCTGCAGATTACGCCGGAGCAGGCGGAGAAGCGTTTCGGTTTTCTTACAAACGCATTCCGGTATGGGGCCCCGCCGCACGGTGGCATGGCGTTTGGTCTCGACCGCCTCGTCATGGTCATGCTCGGCTGCGGCAGCATACGCGACGTGATTGCATTCCCGAAAGTTTCTTCGTCCGCTGAGCTTATGAGCGATGCACCGACAGACGTAGATGAGCAGCAGCTTAACGAGCTTGGCATATCAACTCTGCCAAAAAAGCCGCAGGCGTAAAACCTTATTACCTTGCGGGCAAAATAGGAACAAGGCGTTAATTATGCAGAAAGTCAATTACCAGAAAGCCCTTGACGGAACGCTGAAAAGTTTAAACGGTAGCGCACCGCGCCTTTTGCTGCATGCCTGCTGCGCACCATGCAGCAGCTATGTGCTTGAATACCTCTCAGAATATTTTCGCATTACGCTGTTTTACTACAACCCAAACATCTCACCGGAAGAAGAGTACCTCAGGCGCGCAGCGGAAGCAAAGCGCCTGACTGCCGTGCTGCCAGCCAAATACCCGGTAGAGTTTGCGCAAGGGCGCTATGAGCCGGAGCGCTTTTTTGAGATGGCGAAAGGCCATGAGGGCGACCCTGAGCGCGGTGGCCGCTGCACACTCTGCTACCGCATGAGGTTGGAGGCAGCCGCCGGGTACGCGAAAGAAAACGGTTTTGAGTGGTTTTCAACAACGCTTTCCGTCAGCCCATATAAAGATGCACAGCGGCTCAATGCGATAGGCGGAGAGCTTGAAAAGCAGTATGGGGTGAAGTACCTTTACTCCGATTTTAAAAAACGGAACGGGTACCTGCGCTCTATTGAGCTTTCACATGAGTATGGCCTTTACCGCCAGAATTACTGCGGATGCGTCTTCTCGAAAAAGCAGGCTGAGGCGAAAGCCGCGGCCCGATGCGGAAAAGCATAAAACGCCAATGCAATTTATGGAAACCAGTGCTGCTGTTAAAATATTTTGCACTGGGAACACAAATATGTGAATGTTTTTTTATTTTTCAGCAATATGATATTTTAAGGTTGAAATTTGCTTTAAATTTATGTAAAATGTAATATATTAAATTATAAGCTTTTTTCGGTTGACATAGATTCGTGAAAAGTGAGGGATTGCCATGTCAAGCAGACTATTTCAGGGGATTGTCCATCAGATGCGAGATGCTATCGACAGGACTATCGGTGTGGTGGACGAGACATCGGTTATTGTCGCATGCAGCGAACTGGGCCGCATCGGGGAAGTGGATGACAGCCTTACGCCGGATGCGTTAGCATCTACAGGCACTTTTGTGGTGGGTGGCTATACCTATAAATCATTTGGCAACCAGCCGCGCCCGGAGTACGCGGTTTTCGTTTCAGGAACAGATCCGGATGCAGGCCGCTATGCTTCGCTGCTGGCAATTTCGCTCAACAGCATAAAGCAGTATTATGACGAGAAATACGACCGGAGCAACTTTATAAAAAATGTAATACTCGACAATATCCTGCCGGGGGATATCTACCTTAAGGCGCGTGAGCTGCGGTTCAATACGGACGTGAGCCGCGTGTGCATGCTTATTCGTGTGCTGAACAAGACGGACGTTTCGGCATACGATGTTATCCAAAACCTTTTCCCCGACAAAAACAAAGACTTTGTAATCAATATCAATGAGACCGACATTGCCCTTGTGAAAGAAATCCGTCCGGGGATTGAGCCAAAAGACCTTGACAAACTGGCGAACTCCATAGTCGATACACTTAGCAGTGAATTCTATACGCACTGCGTCGTTGGCATTGGCACAATAGTTAGCAGCATTAAGGATCTTGCCCACTCTTTTAAAGAAGCGCAGATAGCACTTGAAGTAGGCAAGGTGTTCGACACCGAGCGTTCTATCGTAAGCTATGACCACCTTGGCATTGCACGCCTTATCTACCAACTCCCGACTACGCTGTGTGAGGCATTTCTGAAAGAAGTCTTTAAAAAAGGCTCAATTGATTCGCTTGACCATGAGACGCTTTTCACAATACAGCGCTTCTTCGAAAACAACCTCAATGTTTCAGAAACTTCGCGCAAACTGTTTGTCCACCGTAACACACTCGTTTACCGCCTCGAAAAGATAAAGAAGATTACCGGCCTTGATTTGCGCCAGTTTGAAGACGCCATTGTGTTTAAGGTGGCGCTGATGGTAAAGAAGTATCTTAATTCAAATCCAGCAAAATACTGATTGTTTTTTGCTGCAGGAAAAAAACACAAAAATGAGCGGCAAAAAATGTAACAAAAATATTACAGTTCCTTTCTTTAAAGGAATTATAAAGTAACTGCCCATTGGTATCATGGAAATATGCCAATAGGCAGTCTTTTATATATATACGATTTTGTGTAATTTAAAAACTACGGTCTGTTTGGGGCGATTATTTTGATAGAATTCCAGGATGTAAGCAAGGTGTATCCGAACGGTACCCAAGCGCTCAAAAATGTAAGCGTAAAGGTAAGTGACGGCGAATTCGTATTTATCGTCGGTGAATCCGGAGCCGGCAAGAGCACCTTTTTAAAGCTGATTACATGCGAGGAGCGCCCAACCGAAGGCGAAGTTACAATAGGTACGCAGAAACTTTCAAAGCTTAAGCGCAGCGATGTGCCTTACCTGCGCCGTATGATGGGCATGGTTTTTCAGGATTTCCGCCTGATAAACAAGATGTCGGTCTTTGAGAATGTGGCGTTTGCCATGCACATTGTCGGAGCTTCGAACCGTGAGATAAGGGAACGTGTGCCGCATGTGCTTGACCTCGTTAACCTGCGGAAAAAGTCCCGCTGCCACCCGCACGAACTTTCCGGCGGCGAGCAGCAGCGTGTAAGCCTTGCGCGCGCACTTGTGAACAAACCTCAGCTAATACTTGCGGATGAACCGACAGGCAATGTCGACCCAGCCCTATCATTTGAAATTGTGGACTTGCTCACACAAATAAACAACCGCGGCACAACAGTGCTTATGGTAACGCATGACCACTCGCTCGTAAAGCATTTTCAGCGCAGAGTTATTGAAATAAACAACGGAACTATTCTTTCAGATTCCTGCATTTCAAAATCCTCAGTGAAGGAGGCAGAGCATGGCTAAAAAGGACGGCAGGCATGTTTCGAAAAAGTTCATTGCCCACAAAGCGCCGGTGTTTACCGAGCACAAAGCGCCGGTAGAGAAACCACCTGCAGTAAAAAGCAGCAAGCAGGATTGGAGGCAGCTGCCTCATAAGCAACAAACTTATCAGCCGACGCACAAATTGAAAAACAGCTTGTTTATAAGCTTCAAGTACCTGCTTAAAGAGGGCGTGCAGAATGTATGGAGCAACCGCACAATGTCGCTTGCATCCATAGGCGTGTTGATTTCGTGCCTTCTGCTTACCGGTGCAGCCGTCCTTTGCTCAATGAATATAAGTGCGGCCATGAAGACACTTGAAGGGACAAACTCGGTAAGGGTTTATATGGATCAGGGCTTCCCGGTGCTCTCTTCGGTAAAAGCAGGCGAGGAAATCAAAAAGCTTGACAATATCAAGAGCTGCAAGTTTATCCCGAAAGACAAAGCCATTGAAAACGTGATGGGCATGCTTGGCGAAAAGGATGCCAACCTGCTTGCGGGTATGACAGGCAAAGATAACCCTCTGCCGGATGCGTTTCAGGTGTCTTTCCGTGACCTTTCGAAATATAAAAATACTGTAGCTCAGATAAGGAAGGTAAAAGGCGTTGGGAGCATCAATGACTATTCGGACATTGCCAACAAACTCACAAGGCTTGACAATATCGTAACGACTGGCGGTTTCTGGATAGTGCTTATACTGAGCCTTGTTTCACTTTTTATTCTTTCCAATACCATACGTGCAACAATGTTTTCACGCAGGCTTGAGATAAATATTATGAAATCGGTCGGCGCAACGGACTGGTTCGTCAGGATCCCGTTCATTGTGGAAGGCGTCATCATAGGCCTTATATCGGGGCTCCTCAGCAGTGTGCTCCTGCAGCTGCTCTATGGCAAGATGACGAGCACCCTGACATCAATTACGATGTTCCGCCCGATTGAAATGAATTCGGTCTCAGCACTGCTAACAGCAGTGTTTGTGCTTGCCGGATGCGTCTTCGGCGCACTTGGCGGCATTATATCAATTGGGAGATATCTCAAGAAAGAAGGAGGAGAGATAGTTGACTGGTAGGCGACTGGCAAAAAGCGTAGCGGTATTTGGCCTTTCGTTTCTGCTCGCTTTCTCGTCTTCGCTTGGTAATATATCTGCGAAGGCAACGTCGCTGGACAATCTTAAAAAACAACAAGCATCTCTTCAGCAAAAAGGGAAAGAGCTGGATAAGCAGCTCGCAAAATTAAAGAACAACAAAGCAAAAAAGCAGCAATATAAAAACACACTCGATGAAAAGGCTGTAAATATTGAACAGCAGATAGACAGCGAAAACAGACAGATAGCTTCTCTGGATGCGTCTATCAAACAAAAAGAATCCGCTATAGCCGATAAGCAGAAAATGGTAGACACAGATTTCCAGAAGCTGAAAAACCGCGTCTGCGCCATTTATATGACCGGCGAAGCCTCTAATCTCGAAGTCGTGCTCAATGCCAAAAACGTTATGGACCTTGCCGATAAGACTGAGGTCCTGCAGATGGTTTCGGAACACGACACAAAGCTGATAAACACGCTGAAAACTGACCTTGACAGCATTATGGCCCAAAAGGCGGAAATTGAAAAGAACCGCTTACAGTCTACCAAGGCAAAAACAACTCTTGAGCAGCAGGAAAAACAGCTTTCGGACCTGTCTGGTGAAGCGGCTGCGGATTTAGGATCAATGGACAAAAACAGGAAATCCATAGAGGCTGCACAAGCTGAAAATGCAAAAGAAACCGCACGCATAAGCCAGCGGATTTCTAAATCAGGCGGCAAATACGTAAAGAGGTTTCCAGCAGTGCTTGAGGAAGCTAAAAAGTACCTTGGCTATCCGTACGTATGGGGTGGCGGCAGCCCGAGAACATCATTTGACTGCTCAGGCTATGTGTCGTGGGTCCTTAACCACAGCGGCTGGAATATAGGGCGGCGTGGAGTAGACGGGCTGTACGCCCTTTGCACGCCGGTTTCAAGTTCATCTGCGATGGCTGGTGACCTTGTGTTCTATGACTACACTTACGGTGGATTGCCAAGGTCCCATGTTGGAATTTATGTCGGAAATGGAAAAGCCATTCAGTGCGACAGCTCAGGCGTTGAATATGTTCGTCTCAGCAACAGTTATTGGAGAAGACATTTTGACTGCTTTGGCAGGTTGCAGTAAAATCAGGCGTTGAATAAGGGCTTGAATAAAGCCGGTGGAGGTGTAAGGTTACCGGTAAAATGTTTTTGCTTTTAGCGTGACGTTATTAATTGAATAGGAGTCTATCTGTGTATGTTCCTGCTACCAGATGCTTGCCGCATCTCAGGCAGTGTAAAAATATATAATTATTATTTTGTAAAACCGTTAAAAAGTTTTTAAAAAATCCCAAAAAAGTTTTCAAAAAGGAGGAACATTTTTGACAGGTAAACAGTTATTAAAAAATGTAACAGCAATTGGTCTGTCACTATCGCTCGTTTTCTCCATATCAGCGGGGAGTGTGCGGGCAAAGGCCGATGAGCCAAGCCAAAGTAAAGCGACGCTGCAGCAACAGGAGCAGCAGCTTGACGACCAGATAGCGAAACTGAAAAATGACAAGTCAAAACAGCAGCAGTACCAGAATGCCCTTAATGCAAAAATGGGGAATCTGGAGGAACAAATCGACAGCAAAAATAGAGAAATAAGTGAGCTCGACAGCGATATTATCCAAAAACAGAAAGATATTGCCGGGAAAGAAAAAGAGATAAATAAGGATTATCAGGAACTGAAACAGCGTGTTTATGCACTGTACCTTACCGGCGAAGCTTCTGAGTTGGATATTGTCCTCAATGCGAAAAACATTATGGATTTTGCGGATAAGGCGGAGATGCTCGACGTAATCTCTAAACATGATACAGCTCTTATAAATTCAGTTAAAAAAGATTTAAACAGCGTTAAAACACAGAAAGAGCAAATAGAAAAAAACCGCAAAAGAGTCACGGATGATAAAACGTCCCTCGAGCAAAACCAGAAACAAATGAATGTTATCGCGCAGGAAGCGGAGCAGGCTTATAACTCTATGGACCAGAACGAAAAAGATGCTGAATCCAAGCTTGCGGCAAATCAGGCGGCACAGCAGCGGGCGGCCGCTGCAGCTGCCGCAGCTGCAAACCAGAGTACAGGTGGCAATGGCAGTGGAAGCAACACATCTGGCAGCACCGGCAACTCAGTAAGCTCCAGAAATAGCATTTCGCAGCCATCTTCAGCGCAAGGCTCAAGCAACAGCTCGGGAGGAAACTCGAGTTCAGGCAGCAGCTCGGGAGGAAACTCGAGCTCAGGCGGCAGTGAAAATTCCGGCTCATCTTCAGATATTGTTGCTGTGGCGGAACAATACATAGGTACGCCTTATTCTTGGGGCGGAGCTGCCCCTGGCGGATTTGACTGCTCTGGTTTTGTAAGCTATGTCCTTTATAAGAGCGGCCACAATGTAGGAAGGTTGACAGTCACAGGACTTGCAGGGATAACAACCCCAGTTTCAAGCCCAAGAGCAGGCGACCTTGTGTATTATGACGATTATGGCCACGTAGGAATTTATATGGGTGGCGGCCGTGCTATCCAGTGCGATGGCGATATAGGTCAGCCGAAACCTGGTGTTGAAATAGTAAACCTTTCTAATTATTGGGGAAGCCATGTAGACTCTTATGGCCGTTTGAATTATTAAGCATTGATATTTTATAAATATTTTGAGCTGTAAAAGTCGCTCATGATATGAGAAGTACTTTTCCGCCGGAGGTTTTGCCTTCGGCGGATTTTTTATGACAAAAGCCGCCTTGACAAAATAAGCAAAAAATCGGATAATTATATGATATAAAGCGAATGAGACAGCGCGGCGGCATTTGCCGCTTGCCTTAGCTGCAAATAGCTCATAAAGAAAATGAAAAGGCGGATTGCCAGAATGAAAAAAATCGGTATCGTTTCAATAGCAGCGGTGATGGCACTGCTGCTTACTGCCTGCGGAACGGGCAATGTCAGCCCATCTTCGTCTTCATCACATCCATCGGGCAAAGCCTCAGCAACGTCATCACAGGCTCCGGCACCCGTGGTTTCCATACCGGAAAAAGTCAGCCAGGGCAGCGTACCGGACAGCCTCGCAGGCCTTAAAAGCTACCTCGGGAAAAACCTTTCGCTGCCAGGGAATGGGAAATCCATGTGCAGCGATATAATCGGAGCAGAATCAGGCGTACGCTATATTTATGGCCACAATGGCAAAGACAATGTCACGCTTGAGATGTATGAATATAATCAGGCGAACCTCAACAGCACTGCGCAGAAGGTCATCTCTGAGGTAAAGGGCAAAGGCCATTTTTTACTTCTCGGCCAGCAGGTCGATGCAACGCTTTCAGACAACGGCAAATACCTTATGATTTATAAAGATACCGCAACTGACAGCAGCAGCAAGGCATATGATGCCGAAGTAAAAAAGATGTTCCGGAAGTTTAAAGCAGACTGACGGCCTTATGAAACGACTGTTAGAAATGGCAGGGATGATTTTTTTTCATCTCTGCCATTAGCGTTAGAATTTGGCGCCTGCCAACTATAAGCACATATACGGGGATAGTAATTTTCAGCTGCAAAAACGGTGGTCGCCGATTACAGTTATAACAGGGCGCGACCATATCCATTTGCTTGTTGCTTTGGCAGGGTTGTAATAATATATCGCGCCGCCGGAAGGGTCCCAGCCATTCATTGCGTCGCGGGCGGCCCTGTACGCGGAGTCAGAAACAGCCGCATCTATCCCACCGTCATTAAGGCAGGAAAAGGCTCCTGGCTGATAAATTACACCAGCAAGAGTGTTCGGAAATGATGGGTGCTTTATGCGGTTCAGTATAACACCGCCGACTGCCACCTGGCCTACGTATGGTTCGCCGCGCGCCTCAGCCGAAATCACTTTTGCAAGCAGCGCGACATCGCTGGCACTGTAGCCGCCTGTTCCTCCAGTGCTCCCACCTGAGGGCAGGCCAATTTTGGAAAGCGTTGCAGGGCCAGCCACACCGTCCGCCGTGAGGCCGTTTTTATTTTGGAAACTGGCAACTGCACTTTTTGTAGCACTGCCGTATATGCCGTCTACGGAGCCGTTATAATAGCCCCACTGCTTTAGCCTTGTCTGTATTTGGCGCACCTCTGTCCCCGACGAGCCGTACTTTGAAAGCGTCTGAACAGGGCTGCCGGCTTTTGCAAAAACAGCGATAATGAGGACATTCAGCAGTATAATTACAAAAACACGCCAAACGTATTTCCATTTGCCGTTCGTATTAATCAGCCCCTTTTTCAAAATTTTTCCCAATGCGTGCACTTATTATCCGCAGATCTCCAGGCTAAATTATTCTGAACATTGATTTCCATATAAAAATCAGCATAAATTTAAAAAAAAACAGAAAAAAGGGTTGACAAAGAGGCGAGTGTTTGGTAATATAGAGAAGCGCCTTGCGAAAGGGTGCTGCGGCAAAGGGAGATAAAAAGCCCGGGAAGC
>ENA-UOOM01000259-UOOM01000259.1-fermentation-metagenome-genome-assembly--contig:-NODE-259-length-65913-cov-9.651918_pt1 | contig 65913 bp, 73 predicted proteins | sample MGYA00245781_ERZ724031 | MGnify/ENA primary metagenome ERZ724031 (study PRJEB28704, sample SAMN03018317) | fermentation metagenome | biome: anthropogenic terrestrial biome; feature: soil; material...
CGGGCGGTTTATATTACCTGAAGAACCACTCTTCCGGAAACGAAGAGAGAGTTTTTATTATAGAGGATGATAAACAAATTTTTAAATGAAAAAACGGGCATATTTATTCTGAAATAAAACACGGATTTAATACAGAACGAAGAAAAATCCTTAAAAAAGGAGTTGTAAATATCATTCTGATTATTAAAAAAAAATTATTAGTTATGAAGAAAAAATTATTATTGGGCATATTTGCCCTTGCATTCCTGTTAATCGCAGGTTATGGAATGAACAGAAGCATGAAGAGTTATGCCGGCCTGAGTGAGCTGGCTTTAAAGAACGTAGTCGCTTTAGCAGACATGGAAGAGCCGGATCCCGGGGAAAATGGAGAGGATGAAGAAAAATTTCGAGAAAGGCTGGACTACACTCATACCCAGGATGTTGTGATTAAAGATATTTTATTCCGTTGTACGACTATCGGCGTTGAATGTGAGGGTATTGGAACTATTGATTGTCTAGAATGGGCTATGACCGAATGCAAAAGAATATAGATGTCTGTTTAAATTTTAGCATTCAATAAAAATTGAGTGCTTTGTTTATTTGTTTTTAATTATGAAATTATTGTTTTTAATATTATTGGTATTTTTTTTAAGTTGTAATTCAAAATCGAAAAACGTTGAATCGGAAATAAGAGATAATTCAATGAATATTGATGAATTTACAATGACCGATCATGCGATAGAGGATTCAATCATTTTTAAAGATTGTTCAATTATATTTTTAGAAACAGCGGACGATTCTTTTATGCGAGAAATTAATCGTATTTATAAAACAAAAGATTATATATTCATTTTTGATAAATCGTTGGAACAAGTTCTCATTTTTAATGATCAAGGAAAATATCAGAATAAAATTCAGAATATAGGTCAGGGAGCACATGAATATCAATCATTAATGGATTTTTGTCTTGATACGGAAAAGGAACAAATTGTATTATTGTGCGATAATCCATACAAAATTATGAGATTTAACTATCAGGGCCAATTTATAAGTGAAATAAAACATTCGGATTTCTTCAAGAATATTGTGATGGATTCTCATTATGTCTATTGTAACAGATCGGAATTAAATAGAACAGAATTAGATAAATATGAAATTTGTTGCATGGAACGTAACGGGAAACAAATTGATAATTTATTGGAGATAAGAAAGAATATAACAAATTCAATTTTTGATACCGGAAATTTTCTAAATAGGACTATGAATGTTTATTATAGCAGAAGATTTGATAATGCCGTATATCAAGTAGATAAAGATAAACTTACGAGAAAATACACGTTTGATTTTGGAAAATTTAATTTACCGGATTATTTAATCAATGAACGCGATATGAAAAAATTTTCTGATGAATGTAAGGAAAAGAAATATATCTATTCCATAACAGAGTTCGTAGAAAACGAAAAATATATCCTGTTTAATACGAATCAATCTATTTGTGTCTATAATAAAAGCCAAAGGACATTTACGGGTTATCCGAGAATTAAAAATACTGAGTTTGGTATTGAAAGTAATTCATTTTACTCGAATGGAAATGACGAAAAATCAATTGTGGTAAAAATAGAGCCAGGAATTCTACATATGCTTAAGGGCTATATGGAAGATAATGAAAATATTACAACTTTATTGGAGAAGGTAAAAGAAGATGATAATCCAATCTTATTTTTTTATCAATTTAAAAATTAATTGAGATTTGCTGAATTATTTTTTTTTGCTTTTTATTTCTCTCTCTACCCTTGGTAGGACTCAGGGCAATTGGATATTTTTATAAATATTGCGTCTTTTGAGTAAGCAATTTCGTAAAATGTAGCATTTTAATATTTTATTATAATTTCCTTTGAAAAAGGAAAAGGTACAGAAATAAAGTTTTTATTTGCCAAATAAAACTGAATATAATAGTAAAAATTCTACTGAAGATATTATTTAACAAAGACTTGAAATTATAAGATCCGGTTTTGAAGCATGAATAGAATTATATGAAGTAAAATAAGAATTCGTTTTTAAATAAAGGAGTTGTAAATGTGTTTTTTGATTATTAAAAATTATTAGCTATGAAGAAAAAATTATTATTGGGCATATTTGCCCTTGCATTCCTGTTAATCGCAGGTTATGGAATGAACAGAAGCATGAAGAGTTATGCCGGCCTGAGTGAGCTGGCTTTAAAGAACGTAGTTGCTTTAGCAGACATGGAAGAGCCGGATCCAGGAGAAGACGGTCCTTCTAATTTAGAGGCTGAGTGTAGAGAACTCCCAATGGGAATCTGGAACGAAGCTTTACATTGTGATGATGGAGGAGCAACAACTGTAGAATGCACCATTGAGGGACAACTTAATTTTGCAGGAAAAGTTATTAATGGAAACTATAAAGTAGGGGTAAAATACCCTGTTTTGTGGGAAAGATGGAAATGTGATTTAAGTACCGGAAACTGTTGTGATGGATCTAAACAAGGTACTGATTGGGCATAATCATGAAAATATATCCTGTTATAATAGCCTTACTTTCATTATTAATAACATCTTGTGCAAGCTATAAGGAAAGTCAATCGGTTGTTGACCGATTGACTTTTGAAAACGATACTCCTTTGGAAGATATTCCATATAAATCTTTTCATATTATTGCATTAGAAACGAAAGAAGAATGTTTACTAAGAGATGTTTTGGAAGTACGTCCATACTTGTCTTATTTATACGTTTTAGATCGTATTGGTGACTTATTTATTTTTGATTTGAATGGTAAATATATCAATCAAGTAGGCAAAAAAGGCAATGCTCCAGATGAATATATTAAGTTGAGTTCTTTTTTTATAGACAAAGAGAATCAATGTATCGCTATAATCGATGATGTGAAAAATAAAATATACAATTATGATTTAACAGGAAATCATATAAGCACCAGGAGTGTTGCCCCTTCAATTAAATATTCTACTTATTCGGTAAGGACAAAAGAAGGTGATATTCTATTCAATTATCTTATAAATTTTGGAGTAAACCAAGCATATTCTATAATGGATAGGGCTAACTATAATAAAAATACATTTTTGAAATCTTATAAACCTATACAGGTGAAAAACTATCTGTATGGGTTTTCATCCCATCCGATAAGCGAAAATACAGATGGAAATATTAGTTTTATAATGCCCCTTTGTGATACTATTTTTGGATATTCAAATAAAGACTATTATCCCAAATATGTAGTAGATACTCCAAGTAAAATGGTTGAAAGAAAATTATTCAAGACAAATACGACCGATAAAGGTAAGACATATTCCTCAATGATATTAAAGTATGGCAATGATGGTTTCTTTACAGGATTTACAGGCATTTTTGAGACAGATAAGCACATCTTACTAAAATACAAATATAAAGGTGTGGTATCTGGATTTTATTTAGTCAATAAGGAAAATCTTAAGGGATATTACTATATATGTAACATCCCTAAAAACCCTATAAAATTACCTATAATCAATATTATAGGTTCCAATGATTATGAGTTTATTGATGTTTTTAATGCTTCGGATTTAATTCATTTATATAATGATATTAACAAGAATAACAATCGCGCAGTATTGAGTGAGTTCAAAAAAGTTATAAAGGATTTGGATGAAGAAAGTAATCCTTGCTTAATCTTTTATCGTTTTGAATAAATCGATTAGATATTGTCTTCATATGAATTTCATGATTGATTATAATGAAGTCATTGTAGGCAATTGAAAAGAAAGACGCTCGGGAATAGATTTTTTTGTTTACCCAATAAAACTGAATATGATAGCGAGAAATTCTCCTGAAGATATATAAACAATCACTTGGAATTATAAGATCCGGGGTTGAAGTATGAAGAGTTATGCCGGTCTAAGTGAGCTGGCTTTAAAGAACGTAGTTGCTTTAGCAGATATGGAAGAGCCGGATCCTGGAGAAAATGGAGAGGACAATGAAACAACTTGGCAAATAGGAGAGAAAACTATGAATTGGCCACCTGATTATCTTAAAGAGACTGAAGCTCTAAAAATAAAGTGTTGTAGAATACAAGGAGATCTTAAGAAGTGCGACTATGAGACTTGTTAGTTTTAATACAAAAAGTATTCCTCTTATTATTATAATAATTGGAGGAATATATATTATCTCATGTAACTTTGACCATAGTAAGAAAAAAGCAAATGAAAATGAGGAAAAAGTCAGCATGGAAATAGATATAGATGTAAATAACGTTACTGCTTTTAACATCGAAGAGGTAGGATCGTTAGTCAAATATATTCCGCTTGAAACAAAAGATGAAGCCTTAATTGGAACAATAGACAAATTATATCTTAATGATAACGTGATAATAGTATTTGACCGCAAAAACAAAAATATTTTTTTGTTTGACCAAAAGGGTACCTTTATCCGACAAATAGGTACATACGGACAGGGCCCGCGTGAGTATCTAGAATTTGGCGATATTTATTATGATTCCAGAACAAATAAAATATATTGTTTCGAGCGGTTGAAGAATAAAATGTTTGTTTATTCTTTAGATGGAAGCATTGATAAAGTAATAGACTCTCATTTTTCTTTTAATTCTTTTATTAAAGTGGATAAAGGATATTGGATTTATGGTTGTTTTCAAAATAATCCGGAAAAATATCAATTAATTTATGCGGATGATAATTTAAGTACTATCAAAAAAGGATTTTTCCCGCAAACCGCTTTTGTAAACCCAATGATTGAAACATGTTTTACAGAAGATAGCAAAGGAAATAAATATTTTTTCTATCCAAGTTCAAATGTAATTTATAAATTGAATAAAGATAACGTAGAATCATTTATAGCCCTTGATTTTGGAAGCCGGGGACTTCCTTACAATGAAATAATTAAAGCAAAGGATGATAAAGAGTATGATAAAATTGTTCAGACAACAACAAATTATGTCGGATTTATAGAAAATGTCCATATTTCTGAGACAAAGTGCATTTTTAATTGTCAGGAGAGTGGTCTATATATGAGTAAAAAAACATTCAATATTTGGATAAATTTGGACAATAAACAGGCATGGATATTTGATAAATATCATAATACTCCAGGTTCGCCCACGTTGAATCATCTTTTATTTATAAGCGATGGAAATGAACTGGTCTATGCTATTAATCCTCTCACACTCATGGGGAGGGAAATAGAAGAAGCACAGAAGATCATTCCCTCTCTTTCGGAAGATTCAAATCCAGTATTAGTTCTTTATAACATCAAACAATAACAACAATGGGAATATGTTTGGAAAAATAATTTTATTATTGCTCGTTAATCTATGTACTCAGGTAAGTTTTGCCCAAGTTAATCAAATTCAAAAGGAAGGAATCATTGAAGATGGAATGATTAAAAAAAAGAAATATACTGATACAAAACCAGATTCTCTGCAAAAAAATAGTATTAAAAGAAAAGGAAGAACTGAAATTGAGTCCGTTTGTCCCTTATCCGGAATAATCAGTAAGGAAACAATTAAAACAGAAATGATAATAAACTATTTATCAGAGGATAAAAACTGGGTATGGGATAACACCTCGTGGTTGTATAAAAATATGAAAGTTGGTGCATATCCTCCCGATTACCAAAAACAAACTATAATGAAGAAGCATATTTCAAAGTTCCATAAAGAGGAGAATATCTATACTTTGAATGAAGAGAATGACGAGACTATCGAATATTACAGGATAGTCGATGGCTGGACGTGGAATGAAGATTTAAGGAAATGGGTATATGAAGATGAAACCATCAATATTTCTCCAAACTACAAATTACTCAAAACCGTTTCTTATTCTTGGTGATTAAAAATGGGTATATGTAAATAACAAACCAATTTAAAGGGAGTATTTTGTAGGAGTGTATTATGATTAGAAGCATTTTTTATTGGGCAATAGTTTTTGCATTTTTCCTGTTATACGGATGTAAACCGGAACAGGGAAAAGAATCTTCCGGGGAGATTATCCCTATTAAGCTTGATTTCCAAAAGGAGATGAAAAGTATCCACGATGTCGGTTTAATAAAAGATGTGGAAGTAATAAGCTTGGATTGTGATGAAGCCATTATAGGCAATATAGATAAGGTGATTAAATTCGATACAATTATCTATCTTATGGATTACTCCCAAAACAGGAGTATTTATCTATTTAATCTTAAGGGCGATTTTATTAACGTTATCTCCAATTACGGGAACGGCCCGGAGGAATATGTCCAATTGACCGATATGTTTATAGATCACGAAGATTCCACCCTGAATATCGTAAGCAGAATGGATAAGAAATTATTTAAATATGACTTAAGAGGAGAAAAGTTGCGCGTGATAGAAAAAACTCCGAAATCTTTCACCTCCATGATGAAAACAGATAAAGGCTATATGGCTTATATGGCTAATTGGGTACAAGTCCCCACAGAGCCGTATAATGTATGGCTTATGAACGAAGAAATGAAAATTACAGGGTCTCACTTCGAAATCGATAAGACTTGGGAAGGACAATATTCATCATCCGGTTCTGTTTTTTCCGTTTATGGGGATAGGTGCTATTATATTACTCCCATGGATTATAATATATACTCGCTTACGGATGGACAAGTGGAAGCAAAATATAAATTTGACCTCGGGCCATTCGAATGGCCGAATGTCCCGGAATCTGATATATTGAACGACAATAAATATAGGGAATTGGTTAATAAATATGTCTATCGTTTTTACAATTTTCAGGAAACAAAAAATCATCTTATTGTGAAGTTTCTATATAAAAACCAAGATGTATTGGGGGTCTATAATAAAAAACAAAAAGGAGCAAATATTGTAACATTGAATCCTTACGAAGAAAAATATTTTTTTCCTTTTGGAAAAATCATTGGCTTTGATGAGGAAACTATTTATACTGTAGTTGAAGCATCCAGTATGAAAAAAATATGGAATGGGAAAGATGAATATAATAACTTCGAAGAAAAATATCCATCTCAGATTGATAACTTGAGGAAAAAATTTAAAACAATTAGAGAAGATGGGAATCCTTTTTTAATAATGTATTCCATTAATTGATTAGTGTACCTGTTCGATCTTATTCAGGTGACTATTTTTTTGATAATACAACTCTCCGGCAATATATCAGGAGAAAGATTATTTATCGTCTCATTTTGGTAAGATTGTTTTTCGCCGTTAATATGAGTAAGGACATAATAGTCTGCCCCTTTTTTTGTATCAATGATAAACGAGCATTCTATTTCCTTTAAAAAGCATCTTAATTTATTGATGGCAGTGGTCATGTTGTGATATGCGCTGCTTTGAGAGTTAGTAGGCCAAAATTTTGTTTGAATCTCATTCTTTGTTACCATGTAGTCATCGTTTTGTAAGAATAACAACAAGATTTTCCCTGTCTGATTGGTAAGTTTAACTGATTTGTTTTTGGAAAATAATTCCATCTTTTTTGTATCAAAATATACCAACCCAATATAATAATCGTGATTTCTGAGTTTCACAATTTTATCCGGAGCAATCTTATTTTTTTCTCTTATTAACCGGCATAAAAACACCAATAAAATGATTTCCAATACAAATAAAGCTATTAAAGCATTTTTAGACATCAATAGGAATGCGGTTGCAGGCGTATAATGAATGAATCCCTGATACGATATTTCTTCGAAAACCCCTCCTTTAATCACAGGTGTTCGATAGTTTACCGGCCATTGAACGGTATCTCCCTCCAATTTTGTTTTCCCATTGTAACTTACTAAAATCGCCGGGTGGGTATGGATTTTCTTTTCATTTAATTTGGAATGAAAGATATCACGCAATGTATCCGGATTCAACCGATCGGCAACCAAAAGATAGGATTGGTAATTTTTTAATAGCTCCTTGGTGAAATTTTCTTCTATTTTCACTTCTTTTGTAATCGTTGTGTCTTCGGTCACAACCGTTGACCGGCGCATTTTTTTATCCTTATGCTCCGGATCATTCAATATCTGTACATATTGGAAGACATCTTTCATTTTTAATTCTGCTTCGTCGCGAATAGATTCTTCCAGAGATGAAAAAATTTCGTGTTTCATCTCTGTGCGTGCATGTAGATATTCTAAAACGCCAATAAGAAAAAGTGTACATAAAATACAAATGCCAAACGCACCGGAAAATAGAATTAACCAATTATAGGTCGATATTTTGTATTTCATTTTACAATTGTATTAAGTACTTCGGACAAAGTTAATACAAATCGTTCAAATCAAAAAAAATAAATAAGCAATACAAATAAAATTATAACACATTCATTATAAGACCTAAATATAAGAAATGAGTTATAAATGAGTTATAATTTAGCGTTATAATGATCTAAATATATAGCTTAGCGCTTAAAAAATCAGTTTTAATAAAAAAATGTGTGTTCCTATGAAGTACAAAATTATCCTTTTCCTTAGTTTATGCTTTCTACCATCTCTATTAATAGGTAATAGGCAGAATTTGATAAATAATCCTTTGACACTTCAAAATATCGAAGCGCTGTCACTAGGAGAAAGCGACTACATTTATTGTTTGGGTATAGGCTCGATAGATTGCCCCTGGAAAAAAGAAAAAGTGTTTTATTATAATAGTTCCCGTTGATATATGTATACATATATAGAATAAATATTTTAATAAGATGAAACCATATTTTGGGTATCTAAATATAATATTATTCTTTTTACTGGTTTCTTGTCAGGGGAATACAGGACATACGAATATGTATACTTCCTTTTCTACTGAAATACGTGTTTCGGGAAAAGCGATGCAAAAAGATTCCGTTTTCTTCCGTTACCCTTTCAGAATAAGACATAAAGATAATAGACTGATTGTTCTCGATCTGCATCACCCCGATTATTTTTATCACCTGTATTCTTTCCCCGGGTTTGAATATCTTTATTCTTTCGGAAAACGCGGTCAAGGGCCGGGAGAAATTCTATCGGCAGAAAACTTTCGATTTGCGAACGACAGTATTTGGATGTTGGATGCGAATAAACATTTACTTGCGAAAGGAAGCGTTCAAGATCGTGTAAATCTTAATCATCCGATGGAAGTACCCTTGGATAAAGATATTATCCGCGCATTGGATTTCGCTTTGTACAATGATTCCTGTTTTATTATCCCCGATTATTCGGGTCAACACCGCTTTCATATCGTTCATAAAGACGGTAGTATTTTATCCAGCCATGGGGAAATTCCCTCTCAGGAACACAGTGAAAGAAATATGGCCTTGGCTCAGGCATGGAGAAGCTTCATCGATTATAATCCCAAGAACCATATATTGGCGATGGCTACCCAATTGGGGGAAGTACTGGAGATCTATAATTTCGAAGATTCCACCCATATCGTAAAAGTCGGTCCGCACGGGGAACCGGAATTTCAAACAGCACAAGGCATGGCCATTCCATCCGGAATTATGGGGTTTAGCGATGTACAGGTTACGGATCATTATATTTACTGTGTATTCCATGGTAGGAGTTTCAAAGAGATTGTCCATCAAAAACCACCTGTTATCGACGGAGGAAAATATATCTATGTTTTCTCGCTAAAGGGCGAGCCGGTGTGCCAATATACATTGGATCATTATATATATGGTATAGACGTGAATGAAGATTCAAAAGAAATATTTGCCGTGGATGTAAATTCAGATCAACCGATTATTCAATACAACATCACACACCTGTAAAATAAACAGATGTTGGAAACATTTGATTATAAGAAGAATATAAAAAATGAGTTATAAATGAGCTAAAAAATTAGGCTGTATAGATAAAAATCGGAATATTTGTGCTTGCAATATTGCACATAAACATAAAAAATTCTTTTAGGATGAAGAAAAAAATTCTTTCGGGCGTCGCCCTCGCACTCTTGATAACCGCAGGTTACGGAGTGAACAAAAATATGAATGGAAATGAAAATCTTAGTAATTTGGCATTGAGTAATGTGGAAGCATTAGCTAGTGGTGAAGGGCCCGGTATTGGTGAACCCGGAAAGAAGTATGAATATGTAACATTATTCGAAGTTGATTCTGAAACAAGATGCGAAAATGGTCGGGCATATAAAATAATTTATTATGACTCTGATTGCTATTTCTCAGGTAGCATACCTTGTCCAGGAAGTTATTATGAAGTTTTCGAAACAGGATATTGTGTATAAAATATTCAGATTAATATAATAAAAGAATGGAAAGAGACAATAGAATATAATAGATGTTTTTTTCCATTCTGTTTATTGATCTACGGTAATGCACTACATTAATATTAAATAATTCATCAATTATGACACCATCAAAAAAATATTGTTTTGCTCTCCTCTTTAATATATTATTTCTGACAAATTTGTTTTACAATTGTGCTGGTTCTACTCCCCAAAACAATAAGAATAAGGTTATCCTTCAATTGCCTAAACAATATAAGAATAATTTAATTTCAGAGAATCTAATATTATCTGAAATTGTAGTATTAGAAACCACTGATGCTTCACTAATTAAAAACATCAATAGATTAGTTCTATACAAAGAAAAGATTATTATACTAAATAATAAAGAGGAAATTCTTTTTTTTAATAATGACGGAAACTTTCTCTACAAAATAAACAAAAAAGGTCGCGGACCAGGGGAATATAATCATATTATAGATATTTCCATTGACGATAATAACGATCGCATTATATTATATACAGATAATTTAAATTTGTTGATTTATAATCTAAAAGGAGAGTATATATCTCAAATTACAAATATTGACAAGAACAATCTATATGAGAAAATTATTTATCAAAATAATATCTTATTTTTTTATAACCCATTAAATACGAATAAGCAGAATCTTTTTGCAACTTTTGATCTTAAAAAATCAGTTTATATAAAAAATCAATTTACAAATAAATCCGTGGATTTTATTCTTCGACAGAAAGGTCTCCCTATAGTTAAAAGCAAATCAATTTGGTATGTAATTCCCTTAAATAATTTATTATTAAACATCAATGATAACTACGAATATCAGATAAATATTGACAACTTCGGTATTTCTTCAAATATATTAAATGAACAGTACAAAAATCCTTCAAAGCTTTTACAAGAGATAAAGGAAAAGCAAATCTGCTATGGTTTGTCCTCAATAAGAGAAACTTCACATTGCATATATTTTAAATCCAATCTTCATGATTTTATAAGAATAGATAAAGTCACTAAAAACATCCAATGGTGCAATTACTGTACAGATTTAAATAATAGAATAAAAAACATACAATACTTTCCACATGATGCAGAAGATAATAAAATTATGTTTTTTGCAGATGAAAATAGTTTTGAAGATTTCGATGCTATTACAAAAATCAGTCCTAATATATCTATAAAAAAGAAGTCTTTAAACGGAAAAGAAGAGGAACTCAACCCAATTTTGATCTTTTATAAAGATAAAGAGTTATAGTTTATCTTTATAACTATGTGAAATGCTCTTGGAAAATATTGATTATTATACAAATATAAAAATGAGTTATAAATGAGCTAAAAAATTAGACAGTATAGATAAAAATCGGAATATTTGTGCTTGCAATATTGATGGCCGAGGAGGCAAGGGCCCAACGAGCAAGTGCTACAAAAGCTGATTTTTGTGTCGATTGAAACTCACTTATAAAACATTGATTCTAAAAAGAGAATATATCAGAAGTTTTGAATATTGATATAACCATAATTGTAAATATTATCTTATTTCGACTATTTATATACAATGGATATAAAATAGGGATGAATAGAATTACAGATTTAAATCTATTGAAATCCATATTTGACAGAAAGAATTTTTGATATATTCTCTATTTTTTGAATTATCATAGAAATTTTATTATGCGTTTATCTTATTCTGTAATATGTTTCATGATCCTAATGGGATTAATGACGTCATCATGTAAAAAAGATATGAAAAATAATTACTATTTTTCGAATGAAATTGAAATTATAAAATCAACGCCTGAGAGATTGCCCGGATTTTTATTAATCGACAGCCTAATAGGAGTGTCTAATGTAGAGTCGGTTGATAGTTTTATTGTTCTCGTTTCCCCTCATAGAGAAAAACTATTTCAGGTGTTCGATTTTGTTGGAAATAATAAAGGAAATTTCGGAGTAAAGGGACAAGGACCGAATGACTTATTAAACTGTACCCCTAATGGACAAAAACAGGTAATGAACAACTGTGCTTTTTTATGGATTAATGATGTATCAGCTACAAAATTAAAAAAGATCAATTTATCGAAATCTATCAAAGAACAGCACTTAATAATCGAAGATATGATTGATACGTATCCAATGTCTGTAAATAGTTTTATAATAGACGATTCATTGGCAATCTGCGAGAGCATGACTCAAAATAATTATTCTTTAATCAAATACAATTACAAGAACCACAACAAATTGGTAGAGAATAATATTTATTTAAGTCCTCAAAAAAATCCTTTTAATTTTTATAAAAGTATTTGGAGAATTAATTATGAAAGTAATATCTTGGTAGGAGCAATGCATTCGATTAATCAATTGAATTTTTGGAATTTGAATACAAATGAAAAAAAATCTGTCATAATAGAAACGCCCTATTTACCGAATCAAATAGTTGATGAAAAAACCGGATTAGAGAACAGAACGTCTTTTTGTGATCTGGAAATCAGCAGAGATTTTATTTTTGCATTATACATGGATCAGGAATATGGCTTATCGTATGAGACTCCTAAAAAAATGACTCTTTTTATCTTCAATTGGGATGCATTACTCGTTGCCAGATTAATAGTCGAGGAATATATTTTAAACATAGCAGTAGACTCCAAACAGGAAAAATTATATGGTTTATGTGAAGATGATAAGGTATTTGTTTATGATTTAAACGGAGTAATAAATAAAAGTGATGGATAAGTGGTCACACTTTATTTCCGAAGTGGATTCCCTAACGGATAAAAGCGTTTCCATAAAAACCGTTTTTATCTATGGCAATGCGGATAATTTCCCGATGATATTGAATTTAAAAGTAAAGGTGAGCCAAAAACCACAATGACCCTCCTTTGTAAAGACCTCTTATTTATCAAGTCAAAGAATTGAGATTATATTATAGGTAGATGATTATTAGTGAGATATAAGAAATGAGTTATAAATGAGCTAAAAAATTAGACAGTATAGATAAAAATCGGAATATTTGTGCTTGCAATATTGCACATAAACATAAAAAATTCTTTTAGGATGAAGAAAAAAATTCTTTCGGGCGTCGCCCTCGCACTCTTGATAACCGCAGGTTACGGAGTGAACAAAAATATGAATGGAAATGAAAATCTTAGTAATTTGGCATTGAGTAATGTGGAAGCATTAGCCTTCATGGAAAATCCGGACAGTGGTAGTGGCCAGGATAAGTATTATAAATACACTTTCGGCTGTATAGACCTTGAAACAGGAAAACCGACTGGTAAAACAGGTGTAAATTGTACAAGAGGGGGATATAGTGATTGTGTAAGTGTTCCATGCTAATTGTCGGGCTAAATTCTTGAGACAATATATAGTTTTCATATATATTGTCTCAAGTTTACTATTTGGCAATAATATGATTCTGTATGAAAAATATATTTGAATTTTTAATATGAAATATTTTAACTACTTTATTCTTACCTCTTTACTTTTGTTTTTTTCCTGCACCCAAGAAAAATCAGAAGACTTCTTGGAAATAATGGTCAATCCCGACAGTGAGGAGATAATAAATATATCTTCTTTTATCAAAGGTTATAAGTTGATTAAAATAGATACGCAAGAGAAATCTTTAATATCAAATCCACAAAAAATACAATACTATAAAGGCAATTTTTACATTTTGGATACCTATCAGAATTCTATTTTAATGATCGACAACCATGGTAATTCTAAGAGAAAATTATCCAAACAAGGAAACGGTCCCGGAGAATATTATCAAATAACTGATTTTGTGGTGTATCATGACTACCTGTATGTTTTAGATAACTCAAAAGCAATAATCTTATATTATGATACCACATTTACTTTTGTGGATAAAATCAATACCGAAACATATGCCAAAAATTTCGCTATAAATGAACATTCCCTTTGGCTTTATAATGTGCCTAAGCTTATAAAAAATGACCATCAAATTACTCAAATAGCAATGGGACGTAATTCCAAAAAGGAATATTTACCTAAAAATACCCTTCAAGAGACATATGGTTGGGGGGGACCCAATGTATTTTACACTCATCAAAACAATCTTTACTTATCTCCTATTCATGATAATACCATATATTTATTAAAGCAATCTTCCATAGAACCCGTTTTTAAAATAAATTTTGGAAAGAATTCCTTTCCCGAGAAGGATAATACCAATAAATACAATGTGTTTGAAAAGGATTTTAAGTATGCTTTAAAGCAAAATTATTTCATTACTTCCAAATATGTTCTATTTGATTTTTTTTATAAATTAGATCGTTTTTTTGGTATATATAATAAGGAGGACAGCACATTTTTACAAGGAAAGATAACAAACGATTTGATTAAAAAACTTCGTTTTTCCCCATCCTGGGGAAATGATAATTTTCTTATTGATGCAATTCCGTCGGATGTGATCTATAATTCATTTCCTTTTTTATTAGAACATAAAGAAATAGAATCATTAAAGGCTGATGATAATCCTGTAATTGTTTTATATCAATTAAAGTGAATCAGAATTGGTTCCCCCATACATAAAAGCGTATTTAATTAATTATTAATTTATAATAATAAAGATATTGATAAAAAGTTATGAGAAAATATTTTTGTTACGTCATCTGTTTTATAGGAATTCTCTTTTCTTCATGCGTGAATGATTCAAAAAAAGAGATTACTAAAATAGTCTCCGAATGGCAGGGGAAAGAGATCATTTTCCCGGAAAATAGGATATTTACACGATTTGGACAGGACACGCTGGCGTATCAAATACCCGTATCCGACTTTAAAATTCTGATGTATGTGGATTCCGTGGGATGTACCAGTTGCAAATTGCAATTGCACAAGTGGGCCGGGTTTATTTCCGAAGTGGATTCTCTAACGGGTAAAAGCGTCCCCGTTCTATTCTTCTTCCATCCGAAAGATAAACGGGAATTGACCTACTTATTGAAAAGAGATGGTATTACCGCACCCGTATGTGTTGATGAGGAGGATAAAATCAATTCGATCAATCATTTTCCCGCTAATCAGGATTTCCAATGTTTCCTACTGGATAAAGACAACAAAGTCGTCTATATCGGTAATCCGATACAGAATATTCGCATAAAAGAAATGTATTTATCGCAGATTACCCCTAAAGGAGAAACGGTAACATACCCTTCCCGAAACACGATTCTTCAGGTCAATCAGACTGAGTTCGACCTCGGAGAATTGAAAAAGGGTAAGGCCGTCACAATAACAGCCTCATTCCTTAACATAGGAGAGGTGCCATTTGTTATTCACGACACACAAGCATCATGCGGATGCACCCGCATTCAATACGATACGAAACCGGTTGTGCCCGGCGCTTCAGCAACCGTCAAGATAACCTATAATGCTGAAGATACCGGCTTTTTCAATAAAACCGTGTCTGTCTATGGCAATACGGATAATTCCCCGATCATATTGAAGTTAAAAGGAAATGTGAACTGAAAAATTTATTACAGGGTATCCCATGAACCATTCATATTATTTTCTCATCATTCTTTTCGTGTTACTTTCGGGCTGTAAAAGAGAAATCAATCGTAGCCTGGATCAAGCTTTAGAATTAGCAGGAAAGAATGACATAGAGTTGGAAAAGGTTTTGAATCATTATAAGAATGATAGCCTTAAATTGAAAGCCGCTGAATTTTTGATAATGAATATGCCCGGGGCATTCTCTAATAATAAGGAGACGCCCGTAATTTGCCGGCCGTTTTATGAGGCATATGATTCCTTGGGGCAAATATATCATTATGAAATGACTACCGAAAGAGGTAAACAAATCGATAGCCTGTGGAATAACTTCTCTAATAGATATCTCAATTTAGGTGCTTTGCCTCTTCAATCCGATATAGAAAACATTTCTTCAGAACAGTTGATTTCTGAAATTGACTTGGCTTTTAAAGCATGGCGAGAAAATAAATATACGAAAGAGGGTTCTTTTGAAGAGTTTTGTGAGTATATCCTTCCTTATCGGCGCATGAACGGATTACTTATTGATGACGCACGAAAAACATTTTATCTCCGGCATCATGGAAAATATTTCACAATGCCGGGCAAGGATTTGATTGACGAAGCCGATTCATTGTTGTATCAATATCATCATCTTACACATTCCAAATTCTGGGGGACACAGATACCTGTTTTAAGTGCAGCCACATTTGAATATCTACGCCATGGTTTATGTGAACACCGATGTTGGTACAACTCCTTGTTATTTTCGTCGTTGGGGATAGGAGCCGCAGTGGATTTTGTCCCCGCATGGGGAAACCGGAATAACAATCACACGTGGAACGTATTGATAAAAGACGGGATGTCGTATGCTTTTGAAGCCTTTTGGGACAAAGACCGATGGAAATACAAGCGGATATACAATAATAAAACATTCGATTATAACTGGGGCCGGTTCCGGTTAGCCAAAGTGTACAGGCATTCCTTCAAAAATTACTTGGAAGGTCCCATAACGGATAAGCGGGTAAAACCCGAAGATATTCCGGATTTGTTCAGGAATTTCAAAAAGAAAGACGTATCCCATGAATATTTCGATACAGTGAATGTGTCGATTCGTTTAAAGGATATTCCCAAGGATACTCATTACGCCTATCTATGCGTGTTGAATTATTACCAATGGCAACCGGTACAATGGGGCAAAATAGAAAAGGACAGAGTTACTTTTTGTGGAATGGGAAAAGATGTTATTTATTTACCGTGTTACTATAAAAACGGAACGTTGATTCATGCAGGCGTCCCCTTTTTATTAAATACACAAGGAGAACTCGAAACATTCCGAAACGATATCTCCGATACGGAAGATTTATATATCAAACACTATGCCGGTGCGCCCTTGCACTACGGGAACAAATGGAATAATATCAGCATAGAAAAAACAAGTATTTGCGGCAGTTCATCATCTGATTTTTCGAAGGGTGATACCATCTGTATACTCCCCGACTCCATTGAAATTTATAATAAAACAATAAAACCCCTATATCAGCAACCGGTAAGATATCTCCGCGTATCGCTTCCTTATCACAAGATAGCCTTTAGCAATCTGGCTTTTTATTATAAAGACACGACGGGAAAGGAGAAAAAAATAGAAAATGTAACCTTTGTCAATCCGTTGGATTCGACGGAAAATGGGGAAACAACCGATTATATCTTCGATGATTATATTGCTACAGGGTACAAAAAAGAGTTGAATAAGGATTATTTCGAGTTGGATTTGGGAAACGAGTACCGGATTACCTCTATTTGTTTTGCGCCTTATTTTGAGGCCGGCTTAAAAAAGGACGTGAGTTTTGAGTTATTTTATTGGAACGATGGATGGAAATCCATCGGAAAACAAAATGGAGCGGATAAGCATGTGGTGTTCAAAAATGTTCCCAAAGGAGCCCTGTTTCTTTTAAGGCATCAAAATGTCAATGACCGTCCCGGCTCAAGACTTTTTATTTATCAAGATCATGAAGTGAAATGGCATTAGAGGGTATTGATTATTAGAAAGATAAAAAAATGAGTTATAAATGAGCTAAAAAATTAGGTGTTATAGATAATAATTCGAATATTTGCTCTTGCAATTTTGCACATAAACATAAAATATTTTTAATATGAAGAAAACAATTATTTCGGGTGTATTCGCCCTCGCACTCTTGGTAACCGCAGGTTACGGAGTAAACAAAAGTATGAACGGTGATTCTAATGGGAATATGTTGTTATTGGCGAACATTGAAGCATTAGCACACAATGAAGACGATGGCAGTTTTTGCTATGCCGGAGGAAAAGGATCCACTAGTTGTTCAATTGATGCGGGTATAGAAGTAGCAGGAATGGGTGTTGCTGGTGGATGTTCAGTAAGTTGTGATCATGGTTATTACGCTTGTTGTTCATTGAGATGTACTTGCAAAAAAGATTCATAAAATGAAAGATACTATTTATCTATTTATGTCTATATTAATCTTTTGGGGTATTTCATGTACTCCAAAAGATAATATAAACTTTGCAGAAATCTACATAGACTTTGATTCTATCGAGACTCTTGATTTGTCGGAAGAGCAGGAAGTCATTGTAGAAATATCCGAAAATTCTATTATTAAAAGAATTGATGAACTTCGCATTATAGGGAATAAATATTTTATACGATCAGGAGGTAATTTGTTTCTCTTCGACTCTGATGGAACATTTAATGTAAAAATAGGAAATAAAGGGGAAGGGCCTCACGAGTTCCTCCATTTTAACTCTTTCTTTGTGAAAAATAACAATATTCACATATATGACTCTATGGGTAAGAGAGTTCTAGTATATGATTTCGGAGGAGAATTCATTAAATCTATTTCTTTATCTGATCAATTTACAGATATAATACCCAACTATATATATCCCATACAAGATAATAGATTTATTTCAAAGAACACTTTTGGTGGTGAACATAGGGAAATACCTTCATATAGTATTTTACGAAGCAATTACATAATTGAGTCAAATATAAATGGTCGCTTCCTAAAAAATGGAATTTCAACACTCAACAATTTTTTTTGTAACGATGATTTCTTACTTTTTTGGGAGCCCTTAAATGACACTATCTTCTCTATTGAGGATGACACAACATATAGGCAAAAATATTTTGTCAATTTCAACAAAAAATCCTTGCCTAAGAGTATAAAAGACCGAGATCTGTATGACGCAATTGCCTTCACTAATAAAACAGAGAATATTGCAAAATATGCCTCTTTAATTAGGAATGTTAGTGAAAATGAATCTTATTTGCGATTTACATTCATTTATAATAAGGAAAATTATTACGTAAAATATAACAAACTTACCAAAACAACAACAACATATAAGCTAACTTATAAAGATAGAACAATAGAACCGGTTATCTACTTTAGTAATGATTCAATATTTATTCCTGTAAATATTGATGATAATCCGGATCTGAACCCATCGATAATAATTTTCAACGAATAAAGGAGAAATATTTTAAATAATAGTATTAAGTGATAACAACTGCATTTGGTATTTATTGATATATAGTATATTAACAGTTTAATTATAAGTATGGAAACATTTCCAAGAACTACTTATATTATCTCAAGTGTCACTGTGGATGACTTGTTAAATAAGAATCTAGTTACACAGATAACCGTTTATAATTTTTAATAGTATATTCGTTTTTTCCTTTATCTTAAAGCCTCAAAATGCCAATAACCGTCCCGGCTCAAGACTTTTTATTTATCAAGATCATGATGTGAAATGGTATTAGAGGGCATTGATTATTAGAAAGATAAAAAAAATGAGTTATAAATGAGCTAAAAAATTAGGTGTTATAGATAATAATTCGAATATTTGCTCTTGCAATTTTGCACATAAACATATAATATTTTTAAAGATGAAGAAAAAAATTATTTCGGTTGTATTTGCCCTCGCACTCTTGGTAACCGCAGGTTACGGAATAAACAATTCAATTACAAAAGCATCAGCTTTTTCATTAAATTTAGCGAGCTTAGAAGCTTTAGCTTCTTTAGAAAATGGAAATACTAATGATGAAAAAGATGTATGTATGATTCAAGCTTGTGAGAATGGCAAGAATTGTGAATGTACGATATGCGAAGCAGGATCTACAGATTGTTCACCAACATGTCCTTGCTGTGATTGATAGATATTAAAGGAAAGATAGCTGCTATAGCTATCTTTCCTTAAAAAAACATATCGAAAGGATGAAAAAATTTTCTATTATTTTAATTGTATTACTTTTCGTCTATAGCTGCACTAGAAAAGAGGAAAAAGTAATAATTCCAAAGAATTTACCGACTTATCATATAAAAGTAGATGCGAATTCTTTTTTTAATTGGGATAAATATATTAATAAAGTTGATATAATACCGTTGGAAACAACAAATAATTCTCTTGTTGGGTTTTTAAATAAAGGGATAGTCAGGGATAGTAATATTTTTATATTAGACTATAAACTTCACTCTCTTTTAAATTTTGATTTGAGTGGAAATTTTTTAGGCAAAATTGGTAAAAGGGGGCAGGGGCCTAATGAATATTTAGAAATAAGAGATTTCACTGTTTCAGATAGCAGTATCTATATACTGGACTATAAAGAAATACATTCTTATGATATAAAAACTAAAAAACATAAGATATCTTGGTCAATCTTCCATGATAAAGCATTTAATCCTTCAAACTTTATAATTATTAGTAACGATCATTATTATTTGTGGGCAAGTAATCCGGATATATGGGATAAAGACAAAAAAAAGCATTATCGCTTGAAAGAAATAAAAAATAAAAAAGTAAAAGAAGAATACTTTGAATATAAATACAAATCTTCGGATGACCCTAGGTTTTATCTTTCCGGCGATAATTGTTATATAAAACCAATAGATGGAGATTATATACTATATAAATTGAAAGAAGATTCCATTTTCGCTTCTTTTGCCCTTGACTTTGGAAAATTAGCTCTCTCGGCTGAAGAAATAAACAGGTTAAGGAATAGTAAGGAGAAAAATGCATATTTAAAAAGTAATCATTATAAATCCATATCAAACGTATATGAAATTGGAAAATTCATTTATTTCAATTGTATTGGTCCTGAATCAATAATGTATGAAGGTCTTATTAATACTCACACCGGTCAAGTTGTTGTGGGAAAATGGGATTATAAAAAAAGCCCTCGCTTTTTCTTCTCGGACGGTACGTATTTATATGCTTATTATGAGCCTTTTACACTTAGTGAAAAAATTGCTGAAAAAGAGCGAATTAATTTGTGTTTTAATAGTGCTTTTGACGCTCTGAAAAAAATTGATATAAGCAATAATATTGTAATTGTTCGGTACTCTCTGAAAAATGAGATAACGATGAATTTTAAAAAATAGATATTTATGCAACAAATAGTATAGCAATGGTATGAAAAAATACGTAAACATCTTATTTATTACTTTTTTATTGATAATTTCAATAATAGAATTTCTGAAGATTAAGAATCAAGAATATGCTATTCAATTATTAATTGACAAATCTGCTCATTTAAAGCATGAATCAAGTATTTTAAAAAATAATATAATAGATAGTTGGCAATATGAAAGATCAACTTTAAACATGGACAACATATATGATGAAAATGAACAAAAACTGAGCAATGATTTTTGGAGTTCAGAATCACCAATTCTAATTTTTAGATTTTCTAAGATTGACTGTTCTCAATGTGTAATAGAACAAATCGAACTAATAAACAGGGTAATTTCAAATAACCACATTAATTGTATAATTATTTCGGACTATTCTAATAAACGTCAGCTAGGAATATTCAAACGTACAAACGAAATAAAAGATATAGTTTATAATAGTGAAACATTGCTTCACAATGAGACTAGAACTCCATATTTTTGCGTATACGATAATGGCATTGTTTCTCATATATTTTTTCCAGATAATGATTTTCCAGATTTGACAAAAGCATATCTGAAAAAAGTTTTACAAAAATATTTTAAAATATAAGATATTGAATTTTTAGGTAAGAGATATTTATTTCATAAACAGTTTGAAAAATAGCGTTGTAAACGATGAATGAGGATGCAGCATTTCTTATTCAATCTATCGTAAAATAGCAATGATAAAAATTCGAATATTTGTGCTTGCAATTTTGCAAAAACATTAAAATAATTTTAGTATGAAGAAAAAAATTCTTTCGGGCGTATTCGCCCTTGCACTCCTGGTAACCGCAGGTTACGGAGTAAACAAAAGTATGAACAGTGATGTAAATCTTTCGGATTTGGCATTAAGTAATGTAGAAGCATTAGCGAATACTGAGTCCGGGAATAGGTATTATTCTTGTGACCAAGGTGAAGAAAACCATTATGGAACAGAAGTTTTTTGGTGTGGAACATGCACATACAAATATATAAAAACGAGTAATTATTCAGGAGAATGTCAATTATATAATTAGCTATTATGATTATTAATTGAATACAAAACATTTAGATTAATTCATGTATTTTTTGTTGAAGAAAGATATTTTATAGGAACAATTAATAAATAAGTATTTTATGAAAAAGTTTTTTTTATACGTTATAGTTTCAGTTATTGTATTGGCAACAATAGTGTCTTTAAGGTTTAGTGTAATCGAAAACAAAAATTGCGTATCCAATTTAATGTTAAACAATATAGAAGCATTAGCATCCGGTGAAGCGCCAAAAGGCGAAGTACATATTTGTAAAGTCGGTTCAATTGTGAGTTATGGTGCTTATGCATTACATTGTGGTAATTGTGACACGCAAATGATTATGGAAACCGGAGATGGAAGGTGTCGGAAATAATAAATTTTATTCATATATTCAAATAAACTACCCTGCTATATATGTCAGGGTAGTTTTCTTACTTATCGATAAAAGGATATACAAATGATCAACAATAATATAAATGCTATTATTTATTCTAATAGAACAAATAATAAAAATTGATATCAATGAAAAAAAATAAGATTTTGATTTTACTGTTATTTTTATTGTCTTTATCCTGTTCAAAAAAAAATGAGACCGAAATTACTCCTTTAAAAAACGATTTATCTCTTGTCAAAGATACTGTATATGAAATCACGGATCGTGCTTTTGTAAATATGATTGTCTGTGATTCTTTTCTGATTTTTATTAGCAGTAAGGATTCTTGTTATTTTCATGTTCACAATATAAAAACAATGGCCCCGGTAATTAAGTTCGGAGTGGCAGGTAACGCCGAGTTCGAATTTCGAAATTATCCACGATTGGTCAAAAAGGACTACACTAGTTCTACCGCCTTAGAATCAATCGATTTATTTACTTTAAAAAAAATCAATATAATCGATATTCTTCAAGGGGGAGATATTATCAATGGTATAACGGGCGAACGCTTAGAAGATGATTTAACTTTCAGCAGAGATATAGCCTATTTAGATAGTAATAGAGTTGTTGGAACATCGTTAAGCATGTCCAAGGGACTATTCTATATATACAATAAGGTTACTAAGGAAAAAAGATGGATAGATTATCAACCGAAATATAGAATTGAAAAAAAATATTGTGATATGTTGTATTACGGGTTAATCGGCACGAATCAAAATAAAAAAAGAATTTTTTTTTGCTCCACGCTTTTTCGATCAAATAATATATTACGATGATAATGGGAATTTAGTGAAAAATTTAATGTTTTCTGATTTTAAGAAGCCTGTATTGTCTAAGGAATATTCAGGCGTTTCGAATGATGAACCTATTTATTCACTCCAAAGTTATTATACAAAGGATCATATATATATTCTTAGGGCGATTCAATCATTAAATAGTCTGTCTAATCAGGAATCTCCTAACAACGCACAAGTTTTATGCCTCGATTGGGATGGAAATATTGAAGCAGTTTATAAAATTGATATTGGGATTATGCCGAATACGTTTTGTGTTGATGAACATAACAGAAAAATGTATTTTAATACCCCTGTGGATGACTTGTTAAATAAGAATCTAGTTACACAGATAATCGTTTATAATTTTTAATAGTATATTCGTTTTTTCCCTTATCTTAAAGCCTCAAAATGCCAATGAACGTCCCGGCTCAAGACTTTTTATTTATCAAGATCATGAAGTGAAATGACATTAGAGGGTATTGATTATTAGAAAGATAAAAAAATGAGTTATAAATGAGCTAAAAAATTAGGTGTTATAGATAATAATTCGAATATTTGCTCTTGCAATTTTGCACATAAACATAAAATATTTTTAATATGAAGAAAACAATTATTTCGGGTGTATTCGCCCTCGCACTCTTGGTAACCGCAGGTTACGGAGTAAACAAAAGTATGAATGGTAATGTAAATCTTTCAGACCTGGAATTATTGAATGTTGAGGCTCTAGCACAAACAAGTGGTGAAGATTTTGTTATAACATGTGGTCAATATGAGGGCCCCTGTTGGATAATAGTACCTCATTACATTCCGGTATATTATGATTGTGAATTTTCCGGACGTCCAAGAGATTATTGCATATAACAATGTGTATTTAAAATGAATGGCAGTGTATCAATATTATACTATGATATTCCGATGTTTTTGGTGTAATTTTGATACACTGTCATAAAATTATAAACAGATGAAAAAAACAACAATATATAGGATAACTCTGCTTATACAAATCATTTTGATAATTAGTAGTTGCGGTACAGAAAAGAAAGAGATTCAGAATATAGAGGTGGACATTGATGATATTCAAAAAGTTTCGTTCTTCGATATATTTTCAAAAGCTACGATAATTCCATTAGAAACGAATGATTCATCCTTAATTAGAAATATCACAAAGATTATTCCTTTTAATAATAAATTTTATATTTTGGATTACATTAAGGCCGAAATACTATTTTTTGATGAATCAGGTAGATATCTCAGCAAAATTAGAGATAAGGGTGATGGTCCTAATCAATATGTAAATATAAGTGACTTTGATATTGATAGATCCAGAAATATTTTAATTTGTTTGTCTCCTGTTAATAACACAATGTATGAATATGATCTATCAGGTAATTTTTTAAGAAAATACAAATTACCAGATATTAAAGGAGCCTATAACAGATTGAAATATTTAAATCAGGACATCCTGGCTTTTTGGACTTTTGATTATAATAACCGAGTAAAATTTTACTCGAAAAATAAAAATAGCATTATTAAAGAAACTTTCGCTGAAGTTGAAAACATAGCGAACAACTTCACTCCGTTTGTATTCCCTTACGCAAACTATCTCTGTCGATCTGCAAATAATACCGTATATGAAGTCACTGATAAAACAGAAGTAATTGAAAAATATTATTGGAATTTCTCCGGAACAAATAATAGTAAACGTCAAATTAAGAAATTGGAAGAAATACCACAAAATGAAATCCGTAGTTTTACAAATAGAATTTTGAATTCAGAAATCATTAATTATGTATTTTCTTTACAAGGAGCTACCAATCAATATTATTATACCCAAATATGGAGAAAAGGGAAGCGAATTAATATTTTTCATGATAAGATGAATGGTAATAATTACGTTTTCGATAAAACCATAGAAGATGCCGGGTTTTATCCATTATTTTGGCATAATGATTATGTATTAGGATTTCATTACGAGGACTTAGGAAATATTGAAGAAACTATTCCAAACAAGATATTAGATGAACAAAATATTGAGATAAAAAAAAGGATAGGAGAATATGACAATCCTATTCTTATTAAGTATCATTTTTAAGGAGAAAAAGCAGAATAAGGCTATAGCGACATTTTATAACATAAAAAATCAATTCAATTTTTTATCGATGATATGTCTTTAATATTTCAGCATAAAATAGACAAGGACATACAGAGTGGCTTGGTTGTCCTTATAATAGTACGCTTTCTTAAAGAAGTAGGATTGGGAGGGTTTCCTACTGCCTATGCCAAAGCAGCAGATGAAATATTTTTAAGAACGAAAAAGTATGAATAATGTCAATCTTTCAGACTTAACTTTAGGTAGTGTTGAAGCATTAGCTTCAGAAAATCCCACAATATCATGTAGTAGAACATGTGAGTATGAGGGATTATATTGGATATCATAGATATTACTGCAAATTTAGCGGATACCAAAGTGATTCGTGTACTTGCTGATAATTCTACAATTTTTATTATAATGATTTTATATGAAAAAGAAATTATTATTGTTTTCAATCCCCTTTCTATTTATAGTTTACTCTTGTTCAGAAAAACAAGAGAATAAAGAAAGTATAAAAGTGGATCTAAATAATAGAAATGAGGTGTCTATCTTTAGCATCTTCTCTAAAATAGAAATTATTCCATTAGAAACGAATGATTCTTCATTAATTAAAGCTATAAGCAAAATAATTGTTGATAATGACACTTTATATATACTAGATAACGAAATGTCCAAAATTTTAGTTTTCAATAAATCTGGTAATTATTTATATAGCATTGACCATAAAGGGCGCGGTCCTGGAGAATACACAAGCACTTCAGATATTAATGTATTCGATGATGATTTATTTGTACTCTCTTCACTTGATAATAAATTATATATTTATACTAAGTCAGGTGATTTAAAAAAAACCATTCATCTACCAAATATTGTAGGAGCTTATTATTCCTTTGTTAATATTAATAAGGATTTAATTGCCTTTTGGACTTTCGATTATGATAATAGGTTGAAAATATATTCTCATTCTACAGGTCAGATGATTCATGAACATTTTCCTGACAAAGATAATATATTTACAAATATAGAGATGCCAATTTTTCCATACGATAAGTATGTATCGCGAGTAAATAATAATACGGTATATAAAATTACCGATCACGGCGATATAATTGAGGGTTATAAATGGGATTTTGGCAAATTGAATAATACGCATAGAATGATTAAAAATGCTCCTAAGATAAAATCTCAAGAAGATATGATTGAAAATATTGATAAAATAAACTCCTCAAAAATAATAAATTATTATTTTATAAGAGCCGGCGGAAATGCTCGGTATATATATACTAAATTAAATCGGAAGAATCATCATTTCAATATTTTCTATGACAAATTACATAAAAAATCAATAGTTTTTGATCAGACTATTGAAAATGTTCAATTATTTCCCCTTTTCTGGAGCGATAATTATATGATAGGTTTCATCCCTGACATTATAACTGAAATTGATAATATTATTCCTGATAATATTTTAAATGAAGAAAATATTCAGTTAAAAAGAAATTTATCACAATTTGATAATCCAATACTCGTAAAATACTATTTTAAACAATAAAACAGGTTTGTTATTATGAGAAATATACATTTTTATATCATATCCCTTTTTATGATTTTTTATTCATGTTCTGGCAATCTTCAAAGAGAAAGAAAAGACGGGAGTATTGAAAATTTAATTCGTAATGCCATTAGTGAAATAGAAAATAGAAACATCGAACAACAAATTATTAATAGTGATGCGTTTGGGGGAACAGATTCAACTAAGCATACAACTCTCTCTGAGTTAACCCTCTCTCCTAAATTATTTTTTTATTTTACAAGTAACACTTGTACTCCATGCATTGATCAAAGTGTGGAGATTATTAAGGACGTTTTTCCAAATTACAAAAAAAACGAAAATATAATATTTGTATCTCCAGATTATCCTCTTAGATATTCAAATAATTGTTACGGAAAAAAATTACTAAAGCTAGAAAACAATAATTTTGGATTATCTATAAATGATGATAATCAACCTCCGTATTTTATTGTCGTGAAAAATATGAAAGTAAAATCAATTCATGTTGTAAATAAAATGGATTTTGATAGAACAAGGGAATATTTGAGTTTAGTTTCTAAAATGATACCATAGAGAGTTTATTTAAATACTAAATATATTACTATCAATGATATGTCTTTAATATTTCGGCCTAAAATAAACAAAGTTATACGGAGTGACGCAGTAATCACACTGCTTCTTACAGTTCTATTAGTAACTTATAACTACAATAAAAATCTTTCTCCTGATTCATTTTTGTTTTTTATCCAAATAACGCTGCTTTGGTTCTTCTTAAGAATTTTGTATGGTATTTTTCCTGTACTTAAAAGGACGCTTTTAGTCGGTCTGTTGGTTTGGGGCCTCTTTGAAGCGGTGCACGGGTTAGGCCAATTGTATAATTATATACCGTCGAATCACGCTCTGTTTAAAACTACCGGTACTTTTTTCAATTCCGGCCCTTATGGAGGCTTTATAGCGTTACAGTTTCCATTGGCTTTGCATTTCTGGTTCTACTATAGAAAGAGAAAAACCTATGTCTCCTATATTTTTATTGCAATAGGAGTAATATGTTTTGCGGTTTTTCCCGCGACCTTAAGCCGTACAGCGTGGATTGCTGCAATAGTAGGATGTTTGGCTGTTCTCGTAATAAATACACGCTTTATTAGAAGATTATGCATTTTTTGGAAGCGCCGTAAAAAGCAGGTTATTTTTTATTCAGTCATTCTCCTTTTAATCCTGTCCATCGGCTTATACGGCATTTACAAATTGAAAAAAGATTCGGCCGATGGCCGATTGTTTCTATGGAAAATCACCGCTTTAGCAATACGGGAATCACCCGTTAAAGGTGTCGGATTTGGAGGATTTCCTGCTGCTTATGCCGATGCTCAGATGAAGTATTTTAAGAACGGAAAAGCAACCGCAACGGAAAAACTTGTAGCGGGAAGTCCCGAATATGCTTTTAATGAATATCTGCAACTATTTTTGGAACAGGGATTATTCGGCATTATTTTATTCCTTTTGCTGACATTCCTCATCATTAAAGAGGGGATTAAAAACAAACAGACCGGTGCGGCAGGCAGTTTCATTGCGTTGTCCGTATTCGCATTTGCTTCTTATCCGTATCAGTTATGGGAGTTTCCAATTATATGGGTGCTGCTCGGGACGATTTGCGTAACATCGGTAAAGGAGACATCCGGGCAGTCTATGCATCCTCCTTTCCTGAAAAGTAAAAATAGTAGAACCCGTCTTCCGGTTCTCGGAATAGTATGTCTGCTATCTGTCGTTTGTGCAATGCGGCAAAAACCTTACTATTCGGCAAAAAAAGAATGGAAAAAAGTCCAATCTCTTTATACCGTGAAAGCTTACGAAAGTATAACAGGGGATTACACAGGTCTTTATCCGATACTGAATTATGAACCGAAGTTTGTATTTGAGTATGCGGTAGCTTTAAATGGAACAGGGCAATATGAAATGGCTGACCGTGTTTTATCGCGCGGACTACAGCTCAGTTGCGACCCGATGTTTTACAACGTAAAAGGGCGTAATTATCATGAAATGAAAAAATATAAAGAAGCGGAAGAATGTTATATCCGATCAACGTATTTATTGCCGGAAAGAATATATCCATACTATTTATTGACAAAGCTGTATGCCGATTCCGCCTATTATCATCCGGAACAAATGCTTCTTTCAGCGAAAGCTGTATTGGAAAAAGAACCGAAAGTGCATTCCATGGCCATTAAGGAAATGAGGATGGAAGTAAATAAAATACTAAAAGAGAAAGGGTATGAAAATGAATAACACAAAAAAATTTATACGTAAAATAGGGCATATTCTGATGAATGTGTTTTATTACGCATCGATCGTTGTATTCGGCTTTATCGTTCTCCGTGTTTTTGTATTCGGTTCTTACAAAATTCCCACGGACTCTATGGAACCGGCTATCATCCCCGGCGATTATGTCTTAGTCAATAAATTAGCTTACGGCGCCCGTTTATTTGATCTGTTCGACGCTGTGGAAGGCAAAAAAGTAACCATTAAGAGAGTGCATGGTTTTACAAAGGTAAAAAACAACGATGTCGTAGTCTTCCATATCCCTCATCCACACACATGGAACAAGATAGAAATGGATATGTCCAAATATTTTATCAAACGCTGTATCGGAATTCCCGGGGATACGTTGCGCATTGTTAATGGGATATATTCCGTAAATTCCGATACAACAAAACAATTGGGAAATTTCGAGTGTCAGTTGGCATTGAAGAATAAACCGAAAGAAATGTTCCCGGACGGGGTATACAACACCCTTCCGTGGGATTCCCTAATCCACTGGAACATTAAAGATTTCGGGCCTTTTTATATTCCCCGAAAAGGAGATTCTATTTTATTGAACAGGACAAACGCTTTATTATACAAAAAAATTATCGAATGGGAAAAAGGATATCCTTTAGCGTTTACAAATGATACGCTGTGGAATAACAAACAACCTATATCAACCTACATATTTACCCATGATTATTATTTTATGGGAGGCGATAAAGTGGAAAACTCTCAGGATTCCCGCTATTGGGGATTACTCCCTGATGACCTTATCGTAGGGAAAGTATGGATAATATGGAAATCGAAAGATACTCATTCCGGTAAAACCAGATGGGAGCGGCTGTTTAAAAGAATATCGTAAAAAATAAGGTGCTATTTATCAATATATTAAAAAATGAGTTATAAAATTAGGTGTTATAGATAAAAAGTAGAATATTTGCTCTTGCAATATCGCAGGTAAACATAAAAAGTTTATTTAGTATGAAGAAAAAAATTCTTTCGGGCGTATTCGCCCTTGCAATCATGGTAACCGCAGGTTACGGAGTAAACAAAAGTATGAATGGAAATGCAAATCTAAGTGATTTGACATTGAGTAACGTGGAAGCATTAGCGCAAAATGAAGGTGGAGGAATTCAGGTTGGGTGTCAGTATGCTAAAAAGACAGGAGATCCTAATCGAGGAAATATGCACTGGCGTTGCGAATCCTGTAAATACGAACTCTGTTATAAGTTAAACGGGAGTTCGAAGTGTACTGTCTATTAAATTACTTTATCTCGTCAATTTTTAGGAAGATGGTAATAATAAATACCATCTTTCTTATAATTCAAACTTAATTTCAAATTTAATTATGAGTCTGCATATAAAAAAAGCCTTAATTATTTTTCTCTTTTGTTCCTTTTTTTCATGTAATCATAAAATCAAAAGAGACGTTCTACTCGAAGTAATAGAAGAAAAAGAAACGGTATTCCAATCAGGACAATTAGTCATAAAAGAAGAAATGGGACAATTTTATGATATGCATATTACCGATTCTGTTGTTTTTTTTACATCTTCCAGGGGTGATCACGCTATAAAAGCATACGCTACCGAAAACTTTAAGCTAATAGATGAATTCGGATATAAGGATCAAGGACCTGAAGGCGTAGACTATCCTTTCTTCTTAAAATCATTATCAGACATCGATAATGAACTTTATGATTTAAATACAAAATCTTTTATAGAAATTTCTTTTATCCCCGATAACAATAAGTATCAAATCAAAAAGAAATTAATTGAAGAATCTCTTTGGCCTTGTTATAATTTGAATAACGTATCAGACAGTATTTATTTTGCGAATGGACTTGCTCCTTTTAACGAAGGTCTTTATTTTAGGTGGGATAAAAGATCTCCCGTTAAAAAATGGATTCCATTTTATCCGGAATATAAGAAAACTAAAGAAAATGAGGATATAAATTTTATATACAGAAATACCATTCTCACAAATAAAGAAAAATCTTTAGTGATTTGTGCAATGAAATATTTTAATAGGATATTAGTATTTGATTTTAATGGAAAAATGCTTAAAGATATACAGGTCGGCGTAAACAAAAAAGAACCTGTTATTGAAAATGCTGAGTTGGAAAAATTTTCGAATAATACAGAAATGTATTTTCTGAATATGATTGGATCGGATAAATATTTTTATTGCCTCTGGAACCGAAATAGAATGAATAATAATAAAGAGAAAAAAATGAATTCCAAGATATTTGTTTTTGATTGGAATTTAAATCACATTGAAACCATTCAAACAGACCAAGTTTTAAGTGCTATTGGTGTTGACCCTGATGATACTTATATTTTGGGACTTGTATTTGATGAAGAAGAAGATACGAGCGTCTATAAATATAATATTCAATTGCTATAAACCACTTTATGCTCCTCGCTTGGCAAATTAGATACAAATGTGTAATTAATTAGCAAAGTAAAAAGAATGCTCAAACGATCGTCTCATGATTATTATTTTATGGGAGGCGATAAAGTGGAAAACTCTCAGGATTCGCGCTGTTGGGGATTGCTCCTTGAGGACCTTATCGTAGGAAAAGTATGGCTGATTTGGAAATCGAAACATCCTTATTCGGGTAAACAAAGATGGAAACGAATATGCAAAAAAGAATAAAAATAAGCACCTGTTTATTAGTGAATTAAAAAAATGAGTTATAAATGAGCTAAAAAAATAGGCTTTACAAATAAAAAGTAGAATATTTGCTCTTGCAATTTTGCACATAAACAAAAAATATTTTCAGTATGAACAAAAAAATTCTTTCGGGCGTATTCGCCCTCGCACTCTTGGGAACCACAGGTTATGGAGTAAACAAAAGTATGAATGGTAATGCCGATTTATCAAATTTGGCACTAAACAACGTAGAAGCACTGGCTAAGGGAGAAATTACTGTTCCTTGGCTTTGTCAAGATTGGATCCAACCATGTGTTTTTGAAGCAGATGGAGTATGGTTTGGGTATAGAATATTTTAAAAAGTATTCAATATCATTATGGGATTTCTGCAATTATAATTGATGTAATAATTGCAGAAATCTATTTTACTTATTTATAAAAAATTTCAGATGAAGTTGAATATTTACCCTTTATTGTTCTTATTGACAATAGTTTTTAACTACTCTTGTTATACTAACAGAGATAATAACAAGGAACTTCTTAGCCAATTCAAAGATGTATTTGATTTATATCATATACCTTTTAATTTGAAGGAGGATTCTATTTATAACAAAATATATGATCTTTCTATTAAAGATAATTATTTGTTTGCATATGATTATGCAGCAAATATTCTATTTTCTTTAACAGATATATATCAAGGTAATATGATTGCTAGATTTGGTAAAATAGGACAAGGACCTACAGAGATTTCAAGCCCACCTACATCTTTGATAATATATCAAGATACAATGTACTTTTTTGATATCAATAAAAGTACATTGTATTTTATAGATTACAAAAAAGACATCTTATACAAACCCCAGAAAAAATTCACTATAGATAGAAATAAGAGAATAATTAATATAGTTCCATTAATATCTGGTAAATATGTTGCTTTAGGTCTTTTTGAGAATGGTCGATATTTGTTACTAGACAATGCAGGAAAAGAAATTTCCTATAATTTTGATTATCCAAAATTTGAAGGTGAAGAATCTTTCACAAATGCTCATAAAGCAATGGCTTTTCAAGGTAAAATAATGAATAGACCAGATGGGAGACGCTTTTTTTTCGCGTGTTCTAATTCTGAACTGTTTCAAATTTTTCAAATAAAAAATAACAAGATAGGCTCAATATATGATTTTCAGGGTGAATTTGCAACATTTGTGCCGGAAGGAGACGGTCATCAAAAAATTGCCGCAGGTGTAAGTAGAGATTCAAAAACTAAATTTATAGATGCATATTGTACACAGAAATACATTTATCTTTTATATTCAAATCGCTTAATTAGAGAGAATATCAATAAGGCTTTTTATGCTAATATTATTTTGGTCTATGACTGGAATGGTAAAGCAATCAAAAGATATAATTTAGACATTGACGTTAATAATATTGCTGTAAATGAAGATGATAATATGATTTATGCTAGTGATAATGAAAGTTTCACCTCAATGGTGAAATTTGAAATAAACTAGTTTAATTAAAACATTAGAAGTTGACTACAATATCTCGATTTTTGTTATGGCAAACAGAAATCTACCTATATATTTACCCATAATTATTATTTTATGGGAGATGATAAAGTAGAAAACTGCCAGGATTCGCGCTATTGGGGATTACTCTCTGATGACCTTATCGTCGGAAAAGCATGGATGATTTGGAAATCGAAACATCCTTATTCGGGTAATTTGAGATGGAAGCGAATATTCAAAAGAATAATATAAAAATAAGCGCCTGTTTATTAGTGAATTAAAAAAATTAGTCATAAATGAGCTAAAAAATTAGTCATTATCGATAAAAATTGGAATATTTACTCTTGCAATATCGCAGCTAAACATAAAAAATTTATTTAGTATGAAGAAAAAAATTATTTCGGGCGTATTCGCCCTTGCACTCTTGATAACCGCAGGTTATGGAGTAAACAAAAGTATGAAAAGCCATGCCAATCTTTCTGATTTGATATTGGCTAATGTGGAAGCGTTGGCACAACTTGAAAACGGTTGTGATGAATGCCATTTGGGGAATTATGGACGCGAGGCAAGAACGGTACCTTGTAAATTGGATTTAGGAGGAGGCTGGTTTACCGGAAGTGTTCAAAGAGTTTGCGATATTACAGCCGATGCATCCAGCACCTGTACCCCGGTAGAATGTGGAGGATATTTCTGACCTGATTATTTCAAGAGTTATGCGTATAGCTTGTTATTTTGTGTTGGCTGCTTTTGTTTTTTGTTTCATATGCGGTTGTAGTCATAAGAATCAAACGCAACAAAGACTGGATCTTTCTTCCGTGAAAACAATTAATGTTCCGGCTGAAATTAGTAAGAATGAGATTCAGGACATGATCGTATTGGATTCATATATTCCGTTATCGAATGAAGTGCCGTTAGACCAGGTTGAAAGGGTAATTATTCATAATGACCGTATTTATGTCTTGGACAATGAGCCTAAAATTGTCTGTTTTAACATGAAAGGCAAGGTATTGTTTACTATTGACGGTAGAGGAGCTGGCCCGACGGAATATCAAAATCTGAGAGACTTTGCTATTGACGGGGATTCGAAAAGAATTATCGCGTTTGATGACGAAAAAAGGAAACTGTTTTTTTATGAGTTGAAAACCGCAAAACATATATCGAGCATTCCTACCCTGTATATGGCGCCCACCGAAATGGGCTTTGTTGACGGCGGTTTCTTTTTTAAAAATATGGATACCAGATTCGATGTTCAGAAAGGACAAATGTTTTACTTGTTGTATTCAAAAAATGGAGAACAGATCGATACCATGTTTTTGCCTCACGATGCGGTGGCTGATTTTAATTTCGACCTGAATTCTTTTTTTTATAACGAAGGGAACCTATTATTTGTAAGGCCATTCGATAATATTGTTTATGCACTACAAAATGCCCGGATCACACCCGTGTATGAAATAAATCTTCCAAATCCGCTGCCCCTGAAGAAAATTGAAGAAAAAATAAGACATGTTGAAGTGCCGACTTCCGGCTACGCCTATGCAATAGACGATGTGTACATTGCCGGGAAAATACTCCACTTTACGTTTGTAAAAGATGGTTTTATTGTAAGTAACTTCTATGACTTATCGACGGATAATTTTTTGTATAGCGGTATAAGGGTTCTGGGTGAAGCCCGCAAACATCTTCCTTTCTATTCACTGATAAACGGTGTTTACCGGGGTAATTTCTTCTCATTGGTTTCAGCATCATCCATCACAGACAGGAGAATGGCACATCCGGAATATTTTCCCGATGAATTATTGAAAATAAAAGAAGATGATAATGACATACTGGCATTCTTCACTTTTAAAGACTCTTAGCGTTCACTTACAGTTACCACCGTATGGAAGGAGGTAATGTGAAGAATTCATTGTTCAAATGCGCCACTTATGCAAAAGTTCAAGTGAAATATTAAAAAATGGGATATAATGGACAGTTTCGACACTTTTGTATCCACAATAACAATAAGAAACAATTGATGAAAACTAAAAAACGAGATAGAATAAAACTCCTTTATTGAAAGAAGCTATAATTAACAAATTAAATTTCAACAAAATGAAAAAGAAAATTCTTTCGGGCGTATTCGCCTTTGCAATCATGGTAACCGCAGGTTATGGAGTAAACAAAGTCAGTAATGGCGATCGAGATCTTAGCTATTTGGCGTTGAGTAACGTAGAGGCGTTAGCTAATGGAGAAAGCGGTGATGGAAACACATGTTACAATTCAATTACAACAAAAGACGCTAGTCAAGTTTTTTACTGTGGTACATGTGACTGGGAACCTGGAACGAACTCCTGGTTTTCTGGTAAATCGACATGTACTAAATAAAATTACATCCATTAATTGTCAGGAAATCTCAAAAGTTACATTTTGAGATTTCCTCATTTACCGGTTAAATCCGGAATAAATTTCACTCAGCATCGTAAAATATATCACTTTAGTGTAAATAATGATTCTATGAATAGGTTCATATATGTTTTCATATTTCCAGCACTTTATATTTTTTTTAGTTGCAATCCCTCCTCCAAATCATCGTCAACGTTTATGGCTTTTGATGATATTGAATATGTCGATAATTTTCCACAATCATTCCCTCTTCAAAATAGTATTGAACAAAATGTTGATGCCATAGGAGTGAAAAGTTTTTGTATATATGATTCATCATTACTCATGTCCACTGTAAATCCCGAGAATTTGTGGGTATTTGCGTCATTACCGGAATGTCATATTTATGGTAATGCATTAAAAAGAGGACACGGGCCTACCGAATTAATTGAAAATCCAAGTGTACACAACAATACAAAAATAATTAAAGAGAATGGTCAATTATTGGCTTATATTTATGAATTTAAAAAGGGGAATTTACTGAAACTGAATATTACCGAATCGTTGCGGACAAATAAGACAGATATCTCAACATTAAACGACTCTCTGCCTAAATCATTATTTAATTTTGTTGTAATCAATGACTCTGTTTTCTTTTGTAAAGAAGTCAATAATAACCATACGCAACAAATCAGATATATTTATAAGCCTAATGATAATCGAGTTAGTTTACCAGTATTCGAAAAATTAAATAATGCTGTGATAAAAAACGGGGAAGATATAAATATTTTATCAACGATGACAAAATATAATCCCACCAACAATATAATAATAGAAATGCCAATAGGCCTTAATTACATCAATATGTATTCATTAGATAATTCATATACAAAAACGATTTGTATCGGCAAGGGTTTATATAGTATAGAGGGGGTGCAAGCTACACATAGATGGGATAGAATATATACATTCGCGGATTTACGTTTATTTGAAAAATTTTGGGGAGTCCTTTATATGAATGAGACTGAAAAAGATTTCCAAACTAACCGGAAACACTTTCCTACAATATTGCTTTTTGACTGGTCGGGAAATCCATTAGCCGAATTAAAACTAACTCAATTGGCGACATCTTTTGACATTGACATAAATACCGGAGAGCTATATACTTTTGATTTTAATACGGAATTATTTTTTAAATATAGTATACAATGCGTATTATCAGGTATAACAAAATGACTAATCAAAATCGAAGCATTAAAATACAATACCGGAACGTATGAGAAAAAAAGTTACCTTTGGGATATTTATATTGATGATTCAAGTGAACTGCAAATAACTCAAACCGTTCAATATAATAATCAGCTCTCTAAAATTACATAGAACATACATACAATGATTTGCATTAAATCCACCAGAGGATATATTCTACTTTTTCTATTGTTTTTGTTTTTTCCACATTGTAAAAGAACGGAAACTTCTATAGAGGCATATTCTGCTCCGGTATTTCCGAAAAAAAGTGAACGTATTGTTACATCCTTAAATGATTCTTTCGTTTTTGATGCCGGACGAATTAATCTTACGGATAATTTTATCGTTTGTTCCGGCAAAACAGAGTTTATCATTGCAAACAGCAACTATCATCAATTTATAAAAACAAATCTTGAAGATACGATATAGACCTATAATCCTTTTGTCAAATGAAGAGAACTATTTTATATATCATTGTTTCATTCTGTTTTTTGTTTACAGCGTGTTATGACCATCATAATGACACCCAAATTTTGGCTGAAGCTGATAAATTATCAGACTCCATTCCATCCAAAGCATTAATAAAACTTCAAGAGATTAAAGATATAAGCAAACTGGATCTTTCGGAACAGGCTACATACAACCTGATTTTTATAAAAAGTATGCTTTGGACGGGAAACAATCTCATACCGGATTCCGTGATCAATTCAACGATACAATATTATCAAAACCGGCATGATTCGGCGAATCTGTACGATATTTTATATTATAAAGGCTTGTATAATTACCGGCAGGCTAATCATGATTCGGTAATCGCCTCTTTCACGGAAGCCTTGAAGATGATTCCTTCAAAAGAAGACATCAATAAAAAAATAAATTGTAAGCGTATCATGGGGTATGCTTATTTATATCTGAATGACACTCAAAAAGCAGTGGAAATTCAGAAAGAGGCACTGCAATATGCCTATTCAGGCAATGATACCTTATCTATCATTTATTCTTTGATAAATCTGGCGAATGCCTACCAATATAATAAAGATATCGACTCTGCTTTAGATACCTATGAGTTGGCGGCCGGGCTATCGAAAAAGAGGGGAAATCATGATATTGAAGCCGATGTGTTTCATAGTATTTCTGATCTTTATAGAAAAAAAAATTCTTTCAAGGAGGCTTTATTCTATAAAAATGAAGCAATTAGGATAAAGAGAGACAAGCAAGAGGTGCCCGCCGTTAATTTGTATAAAGCCATTTTATTTCACAAACAGCATATGGTTGATTCCGCTTACTATTATGCACAATTATCCGTGAAAGGAATAGATCCGTTTGTGGCCAATGTGGCTTATTCCTTGCTAAGCGCTGAAGAAGCAAAACGTGGAAATTACGTCGGTGCATTGAATCTTTTAAAAAATAAAGAATTACTGTTTAACTCGTTTTCATCGGATCTCCATTCTATGGATATGCAACAAAAATATGAAAAAGAAAAACTGGAAAATGAAAATAATCAATTAAAAATCAAACAAAAAGAACATGAGGTTTTTTCATTAGCCACTCTTTTGTTTATTCTTTGTGTGACGGTGTTTTTTTATGTTGTATGGATACAGAATAAACGTAAAAGCGAAAAAATAAAACAGCAAAATGAACGCTTACGGCTACAACAGGAGAACCTCTTGCTGAAGCAACAACAGGAGATAAGCTCATTGCGTGAAAAAGACGCTAATCTGAGGGAATCTCTTTTTAAACGAACCAATTTTTTCAACAAAATACCTTCGCTCAGCAGGGAAGAGCCGGAGAATGACAAGAATAATAAAATTAAAGTCACCCAAGAAGATTGGGATGAATTGCTTAACGGCATCCAAGAAGCCTATCCCGGATTTATAGAGAATTTGAAACAAAAAGGTTCTCTTTCTGCGGATGATATCAATTTTTGTTGCCTTATAAAGATTAACGTAAATATGCAGGACTTATCCGATATTTATTGTGTTTCAAAAGGAGCTATTACCAAACGGAAGTATAGGCTGAAAACAGAAAAATTCAATATCCCCGATAATACCATAAACTTGGATACGATTTTGCAAAATATGTGATTTTTTGTACGGAAACATCTTTTTTGCAACCTCTTAATTGTTTTGTCCGCTTATATTTTTGTTTTATTTTTAATAAGTTGCTTATATATAAAATCATATGTATTTCTCTTTTTTATTTTTTGTCCGCCTTATTATTTGACGAAGTGATATTTCGTCTCTACTTTTGTCCAGAATCTGTTTGGGTTTATTTCGTAAAAGAAAAAATAAACAGTTTCTTCTATTTATAACAATAAAAATACATTACAATGAAACTAAAATTATTCTTTTATCCGGGTATTGTTGTATTGTCCGCTTTGTTTATTCTGAGCGGAAGCATGCCGAAAAAAAGAGGACTAGAAAAGGTCAATGTCGTTGCTAAACGGTCGGTTGTCGGCAAATCGAATGTTATCTCATGCGATTTGACAAAGTTAAAGGACACGGTAAGCATTCCGTTAAGACTGTTTATTAACAACTTACAGTTTGTAAAACTCGACAACAAGGATGAAGCGCTTGTAGGGAATTCTTTCACCACGGTTACCGATAATTATATTCTGGTTCGTAACAACCGGCAAAACCCCTATAAACTATTCAATAAACAGGGTAAGTTTCTTACGACCATCGGAGCTTACGGACAAGGGCCTAATGAATACCTGAATGTGTATGATGATTACGTTGACGAAACAAGCAATCGAATTTATATTCTTCCTTGGCAGTCCGATAAACTTTTGGTATTTGATTTCAAAGGAAAGGCTTACGATCCTATTCCGCTGAAGTACAGAGTGCCGAAAGGGAAAATTTATATCGATTCCGATAAAAAAACGGTATCGGTATTTCTCTTGCCATTTAAGGGAATTCCCGTTGTTGCATGGACGCAGGATTTCAAAGGGAAAGTATTGAATTCCATTCCCGCCGGTCATTTAATGGTTAAACCCGATTTCAGCAATGAAGTTCAATCAAGTAAAAATACCCAAGGGTTCGATTGTTCGCTTTTCACTTTTTACGAACAACGCCCCGATAGCCTCTATCATTATAATATTACGGAAAAACGGCTTGATCCGAAATTCACTCTCGATTTTAAAGGAAAACCGAATAAAATTCATTGGTATCAGGAATTACCCAATCATTTTCTCGGAAATGTAACTATCGAGAAAAAATTATCCGAAAACCTGTCAACTACGGAATATCCGGCTAAATTCATTGTCGATAAGAAAACACTAAAAGGTGCTTTTTATAAAATGTATAATGATTTTTTAGGCAATATGGATATGCCTTGGGCCGGATTCAATAATGGATATTATATATGGAACGTTGATCCGGGTGAACTTATCGACCAATTAACCCAAAAATTAAAGGAAGATAAGTCAATATCGGCTACCGAACGAAAAAGATTGAATGATATGTTGAATTCAATGGACGAAAACGATAACAATTATGTGTTTTACGGAAAATTAAAACAATGAAATAAAGCTATTTATGAAAAAATGAGTTATAAATGAGTTTCATTAAAAGCCAAAAGTGGGTACAAATGCCTATATTCGCAAATTAAAATGAAACAATTGTTTGGTAAATTCTTTTCAAAAAGAATTTACCAAACATCATGAATCGAAACAGAAGATATAACCAGTCCTATTTTGAATTTAGAAAAATAGTATTGTTTATTTTACAAGAATAAAAATACACAAAGCATCCAATAGCCTTTTTCAAAAATGAAACATTGCAGAATATCTATTTTTATAGTAGGAATTGCATTTCTTTTTGCCTGTAATTCTGATAAATCGGCAAAAAATGACGAGACTGTCAAAGAACTTCTATCCGATAAACCGGCAGAAGTAAACATTGTGACCCTGGCCAGTACCGATTTCGAACATGAACTGGTCAGCAACGGAAAAATTTCCGCCCGGAACATCGCCGAACTCAAGTTTCAGACGTCCGAGGTGATTTCGGATATATTTGTCAAGAACGGTTCACGGGTGGAGAAAGGACAGCAAATCGCCAAACTGGATACGTATGTCCTTTCTATTAAGGTTAATCAAGCGAAAGACGCGCTGGATAGGAGTAAACTGGACTATCAGGATGTGCTGATTAGCCAGGGGTACAAGCTGGATAATGCGGGTGCTGTTCCGAAAGAGACATTGGAGTTAGCCAAGGTGAAAAGCGGCTACAATACGGCTCAAACACAATATGACATGGCGGTATATGATTTAGAACATACTACTTTAAAGGCTCCTATCAGCGGGGTAATCGCCAACCTGTTCGCCAAACCGAACACGCTGTCTTCTCCTTCCGATGTGTTTTGTAACATAATAGATACCCGCAGTTTGGAAACAACTTTTACCGTGCTTGAAAACGAACTGGCATTGCTTCAACTGGGTGACAAAATAAAAGTCATTCCGTTTGCCCTGCCTGGGGTGGAGGTGAAAGGGCAGATATCCGAAATCAATCCGCTGGTGGATAAAAACGGCATGGTTCAGGTAAAAGCATCGGTAGACTATTCCTCCCGCCTGGTGGAAGGAATGAATGTGAAAATAAGCATTTTCCGGTCACTCGGTAAACAATGGGTGGTTCCCAAAAGCGCTGTGGTGCTGCGGACGGGGAAAGAGGTGGTCTTTACCTTACAAGACGGGAAAGCCATTTGGAATTATGTGCAGACAGGATTGGAGAATGCCGACAGCTATACGATAACCAGTGAAACATTGAAGGAAGGCGACCAAATTATTGTGAGCGGGAACATCAACCTTGCTCACGAATCTCCCGTGAAAGTAAATTCGGACTTATGATCAAAGCTATCCTTCAACGGCCCGTATCGGTACTCATGCTGTTTCTGGCATGTGTCATCCTCGGTATTATTACCTACAACACCCTACCCGTGTCGCTGTTGCCGGATATCGCCATCCCTGAAATCACGGTACAGGTGAGTGGCGATAATACTTCTGCGCGTGAATTGGAAAACACGGTGGTAAAGCCTATCCGCAGGCAACTGATGCAGGTAGGCAAACTGCGGGATATCCAAAGCGAAACGCGGGACGGTTCGGCCATCATCCGCTTGAAATTCGATTTCGGAACCAATACCGATCTGGCTTTCATTGAGGTGAACGAGAAGATCGACGGCGCCATGAACAGTCTGCCGAGAGATTTCCGCCGCCCGAGAGTGATCAAAGCCAGCGCGACGGACTTGCCCGTATTCTACCTGAACCTTACCTTGAAAAACGACATTCCATACACCGTTACGGATGAACAGGCGTTTCTGGACCTCTCGGAATTTGCCGATAATGTGGTGAAACGACGCATAGAACAACTCCCCGAAGTTGCGATGGCGGATATGACGGGGATGATGTACAAACATTTGCAGATTGTCCCAAACCTCCCCATGCTCGAGTCGGCGTCCATTACTTTAACCGACATAGAAAACATCCTTTCCGCCAACAATATCGAACCGGGAAGCATGATCGTACGCGACGGGTATTACGAATACAATATCAAATTCTCTTCCCTGTTGCGTACGCTGGAAGATGTCCGGAATATCTATCTGGAGAAAAACGGACGGCTGTTCCAATTGAAAGACCTTGCGAAAATCGATATAGTGAAACAACCTGAATCGGGCATGTCGTTTATCAACGGCAAAAGAGCGATCACGCTGGGAATTATTAAACAGGCCGATGAAACAATGAAGGATTTGAGGCTGTCGTTGAATAAGGCCTTAGATCATCTGGAACGAAGCTACGCGGATGTGGAATTTACTGTCAACCGGAACCAGACCGAGTTGCTCGATTATACCATCTCCAACTTGCAGCAAAACCTTATCCTGGGTTTTATTCTCGTTTTTATTGTTGCCTTGCTGTTTCTTGGCGACGCCAAATCGCCGTTCATTATCGGCATCAGCATGACCACGGCGTTGATCACGACCTTTATTTTCTTTTTCCTGTTCGGCGAGTCGATGAATATTATTACGTTGTCAGGGCTTATTCTTGCCTTGGGGAATATGATCGATAGTTCCATTATCGTGACGGACATCATCACCCAATACCGGAAAATGGGCTATTCGCTCGATGATGCCTGTGAAAAAGGAACGAAGGAGGTCATCCTGCCCATCTTCAGTTCGACGCTTACCACCATCGCCGTCTTTGTGCCTCTTGTTTTCATGAGCGGGATTGCGGGAGCCATCTTTTATTCGGAAGCTTTTGCCGTAACCGTAGGCATGCTTGTGTCGTACCTTACCGGTATTATTCTGCTGCCCGTACTGTATAAACTCGCTTATGGCAGGAAATTCACGAAGAAAAACATGTCGGGCTTCTTTGCCTCCATGCAAAAAAAGATAGATGGGGTTATTTTCCCTTTTTACGATAAGGGAATCGAATATGTATTCAAACATAAGGTTTTGTTTTTTTCGTTACTGATTATCTCCCTTCCTTTATGCTTTGTGTTCTTCCATTGGATGCCGAAGACTTCCATGCCGGAGTTGGATTACACGGAAAGTATCGCCTTGGTGGAATGGAACGAAAACATCCATGTGGATGAAAATGCGCGCCGTATCTCGGAGCTCCTTAAAACCGCGGACGAATATGCAACGGAAAATGCTTGCTACATCGGACAGCGCGAATATCTATTGGACAAGGACAATGACTTGACCGTTACGGAAGCGCAACTGTATTTCAAAACTGTGCGCCCGTCGCAGGTTGCCTCTTTGGAAAACAGCATTTCCGACTGGATTCACCGGCATTATCCCGATGCCGTGATAGCATTCTCTCCGCCGGAAAACGTATTTGAAAAAATATTCGATACGGGTGAAGCGGAAATCGTAGTGCAATTATATCCTAAAAACAGGGAAGAAATACCCGATCCCTCATCCATCCGAAAAATAGAATCCGTCCTATCGGGCTCTGCCGGAGAAAAAGCGGAAGGAGTACCTTTCGAACAACAATTCATCATCATTCCCGATAAGGAAAAGTTACTCCTGTACGGGGTATCGCAACAGGAGGTGTCCCGGACATTAAAAACGGCATTCCGGGATAATCAGGTTGCTGTATTACGCTCCTATCAGCAATACCTTCCTATTTCCATCTCGGGCAAACAGCGTTCTATTCAGGAAGTGTTATCGAAGACGTTAATAGATGGTTATTCGTCAGGAACGAACCAATCCGTACAGGTCCCGTTAGCTTCGTTAGTTTCGGTGATGCCCGGAGAAGATGTCAAAACCATTATTGCAGGGAAAAACGGTGAGTTTATTCCTCTTTACTATTACAACGTCAACGATCCGGAATCCTTTATGAATAAAACGACTGAAATCGTTCGGGAGGAAAGTTTTTGGGATGTCGCTTTCAGCGGTAGCTTTTTCTCCAATCAGCAAATGCTTAAGGAATTGGTTATCATATTGCTCGTTTCGATCCTTTTGATGTTTTTCATCTTGGCTTCACAGTTTGAGAATTTCTTACAACCGCTTATCATATTAGTCGAAATTCCCATCGATATCGCCTTTACCCTACTCGTCCTATGGCTTACGGGACAGACGCTCAACCTGATGAACGCAATCGGTATTGTGGTGACTATCGGTGTGATATTAAACGATTCGATTCTTAAGATAGACCTCATCAATGAGCTGCGCAAAGGGGGGATGCCGTTGATGGAAGCCATTCATACGGGAGGGGTAAGGAGGTTGAGGGCGATTATTATAACGGCGCTTACGTCGCTCTTTTCCATGATTCCGATCCTGTTTACGTTCGATATCGGGTCGGAATTACAAAAACCCCTTGCCATCTCGATGATCAGCGCCATGACCATCGGAACCTTTGTGAGTGTATTTTTTATTCCTCTGTTATATTGGGCTGTTTACCGAAAGAAAGATCTTGCAAAATATAAAGTGATGAACAAATGAAACAATATGTAAAGAATAATCGTCCGAAATATGTGTTTTGGGTAGGGCTTTATTGTTTGATCAATATTGCGCCTCCTATCCGGGCACAGGAAAAACAGATCGTATTGGACTTGCCCGCAACGGTAGAGTTAGCAAATGACAGTTCATTATCGGCATTCCGCGCTAAGAACAGTTATATGGCCGGTTATTGGGAATACCGCTCCTTCAAGGCCGACCGGTTACCTTCCCTGTCCCTGAATCTGACGCCAATCAGTTACAACAGAGATTATACGCGGAGGTATGATTCCGATCAGAATATCGATGTGTATCGCCGGCAACAATCATTATACAGTTACGGGAACCTTGCCGCGCAGCAAAATCTGGATATTACCGGAGGTACTTTTTTTATCGATTCGGAATTAGGTTATATCCGTAATTTCGGAGACCAAACCTATAGCCAGTACTCCAGTGTGCCTATCCGTGTGGGATACCGCCAAAATCTATTGGGTTACAATCCTTTTAAATGGGAAAAGAAGATTGCGCCCGTAAAATTTGAGAAGGCGCAAAAGGAACTTATCTATCAATTGGAACAAACGGCTGAAACGGCCACCGGTTATTTCTTTGACTTGGCCATGGCGCAGGCGGCCCATGAGTTGGCAAAAGAAAACGTGTTGAATTCGGATACCTTATACCGCATAGGGGAGGAAAAGTATAAGATTGCCTCTATCGGACAAGCGGATCTGTTGACGTTGAAGTTGGATAAAATAAATGCGCAAAACAGTTTGCAAAATGCGGAGATAGAATTGAAAAGAAGCATGTTTGCATTAGCCGCGTATCTGAATCTCGACAAGAATGCGCAAATAAGATTGAAAATACCGGATTATCCGAAGGATGTTTCTGTTTTCGTGGAGCAAGCCATCCAATTTGCCAAAGAATATAATCCTCAATATTTGGATTCGGAACAGCAAATCTTACAGTCGAAACAGACACTGGAACGGGCTAAAATTGAATTAATCTTTAATGCCGGATTATCGGCAAGTATCGGATTTAACCAGGTAGCCGAATCTTTCCGGCAGGCCTACCGGAATCCGTTGCAACAGGATATTGTTTCGCTGACTCTTTCCATTCCATTGGTAGATTGGGGTGTAAGGAAAGGGAAACTAAACATGGCCAAAAGCAATCTCAATATAACGAAACTTACGGCGCAAGAAAGCGAAATACGTCTGGAAGAAGATATTATCATGACCGTGGGGGATTTTAGCATCCAACAGCAACTTATCCATAGTGCGGAAGAAGCCATGGAATTGGCAAAATTGGCGTATGACCAGACCCGCGAACGCTTTATTATCGGGAAGGCCGATATCAACAGTCTTACGTTATCGACAAACAGGCGTCAGGATGCGCAACAAAATTATATTTCCGCGCTGAGGAACTATTGGCAAAGTTATTATAAAATACGACGGCTCACGTTATATGATTTTGAGAAACGCAGACCTATTACTGAGACGTTCGACTGGCGGACACTCACAAAATAAAGATCATCTCCTTTGGCTGAAAAAAAATACATATCTTCTTTTACGGTCATTTTGGCCTTTATTTGCCTGGCGATTGTCGGTATCGCCCTTATACCGTTATTGCCCGTTAAATTATCCCCGTCGCGTACGCTCCCGAGTATTACGGTAAATTTCAGTATGCCGGATAATGCCGCCCGTGTAATAGAGATGGAAGCTACTTCGAAACTGGAATCAATGCTTGCACGGATCAAGGGGATAAAAAACATCTATTCCACTTCGGGAAACGGATGGGGGCGCATTTCCATCGAATTGGACAAGCATACCTCTATCGATGTCGCACGATTCGAAGTGTCCACTATTATCAGGCAAACATGGCCGGAACTTCCCCGGGAAGTGACCTATCCTTATATTTCCGTTAATCGGCCGGATGAAAATGCCTCACGTCCTTTTATGACTTATACCGTTAATTCGGCTGCAACGCCTATCGTTATACAACGATATACGGAAAATGTAATCAAAACAGCTTTGAGTAACATCAAAGGATTATATAAAATCGAGGTAAGCGGAGCTACTCCCATGGAGTGGCAATTGGAATACGACTCTCGTTTTTTGCAAAGCATCGGCGTTACACCCGATAATATCCAACAAGCGGTATCAAGTTATTATTCTACCGATTTTTTGGGGATGGCGGAGAAACGTACGCCGGGAGAAACGCAATCATGGATGCGTATGACGTTGACATCCGATGCAAAAAAAGGCGATTTTGATCCGCAGGCAATATTCGTGACCAATAAAGAAGGGGCGCTTATACGCTTGGATCAGCTTGTGAACGTAACGCATATGGAAAGTGAGCCTTCCGGATATTATCGAATCAACGGATTGAATTCCATCTATCTCTCTTTAACGGCGGAGGAGACTGCCAATCAACTCGGGCTAAGTAAACAAGTTACAACAGTGATCGAGGAAATTGAAAAGTCTCTTCCGCCGGGTTATGAAATACACTTGAGCTACGATGCAACCGATTATATACATGCCGAGTTGAACAATATATATATTCGTTGCACATTGACTGTCATTATCTTACTTCTGTTCATCCTGCTGGTCACACGCAATATGCGCTACCTTTTTTTAATCGCGACCAGCCTTGTCATCGATTTGGCTATTGCCGTCATTTTTTATTATCTGTTCAAACTGGAAATACAATTGTATTCTTTAGCCGGCATCACCATTTCACTAAGCCTGATCATTGATAATGCCATTATCATGACGGATCATTACATCCATAAAGGCAATAACAAAGCCGGCATGCCTATTTTAACGGCAACGATTACCACCATCGGCGCGCTATGTATGATATTTCTGCTGGATGAAAAAATACGCTTGAATCTTCAGGACTTTGCAGCGGTTGTAATGATCAACCTTTTTGTTTCATTGTTCGTAGCATTGTTATTTGTCCCGGCTTTAATTGAACGCATCGGGCTGACGAAACGTCGTAAACGGAAATCCCGCTTCAAATACTTTTCACGTGAACGGATTATTATCCGCTTCACACATTTTTACGAAAAAATGATCTGTTTGCTTTGCCGCAGGAAATGGATTGCTTTTGTGTGTATTGTCTTATTATTCGGCCTTCCTGTGTTCTTATTGCCCGATAAAATTGAAAAGGATACTTCCTTTGCCAAAAAATACAATAAAATAATGGGAGATGAAACCTTCAAGGAAAAGATCAAACCGGTACTCAATAAAGCCTTGGGCGGAACATTGCGCCTGTTTGTGGAGAAAGTGTATGAGGGGAGCTATTTTACCCGTAACGAAGAAACGGTATTGACCATTACGGCTTCCATGCCCAATGGAACTACGCTTTCGCAAATGAACGACTTGATCATAAAAATGGAGCGTTACCTGAGTGGCTTTTCCCAAATAAGGCAATTTCAGACTTCTATTCCCAATGCACGCCGGGCTTCCATCAATGTGTTTTTTCAGAAGGAGGCCGAGCAGAGCGGCTTTCCGTATCAATTAAAAAGTAATGTCATCAGCAAGGCATTGGAGTTGGGAGGCGGCAGTTGGGGCGTTTACGGACTGCAAGATCAGGGATTCAGTAATGATGTGCGGGATGTGGCGGGCCAATACCGCGTGAAACTTTACGGATACAATTATGATGAATTGTCCGCTTGGACGGATACGCTAAAAAACCATCTCCTCTCTTACAGGCGGATTAAAGAGGTGATTGTCAATTCGGATTTTTCATGGTATAAGGACGATTATCAGGAGTTCTCTTTTTCTTTAAATAAAGAGCGATTGGCAGCTCAGGGTATCCTCCCCGGAGAGTTATTTAACTCGTTACGCCCTGTTTTCGCCAGGAATATATGGACATCCGCCCTTGTGGTAGATGGAGAAAATGAAAATATTATGATGAATAGCCGTCAGTCCAAAGAGTACGATATATGGGCATTACGACATATAGGTCGGAACATCGGCGAAAAAATGTACAAACTGGATGAAGTGGCCGATATTACCAAAAGCCAGGCTCCGCAGGAAGTAGCAAAAGAAAACCAACAGTACCGGCTGGTATTGCAATATGATTATATCGGTTCAGGTATGCAAGGGGATAAGATTCTTGACAGAGAGTTGGAAGCGTTTAATAAACAACTTCCCATGGGATATACCGCCGAAAAAGAAGCCGGCTATTGGGGGTGGAATAAAAAAGATCATAAACAATACCGCCTTATCGGGTTACTGATTATCATCATTTTTTTCACGACTTCTATCCTGTTTAATTCATTGAAACAACCTTTAGCCGTTATTTTTATCATTCCGGTATCTTTTATCGGGGTTTTTCTCACCTTTTACTGGTTTAAATTGAATTTCGACCAGGGCGGTTTTGCTTCATTTATCCTGTTGTCCGGACTCACGATTAATGCCGGTATTTATATTCTTCATGAATATAACCAAATACGGAAAAAGAGGCCTGTACTTTCACCGATAAACACTTACCTGAAAGCATGGAATTCAAAGATTGTACCGATTTTTCTGACAATTATTTCAACCATACTCGGATTTATTCCTTTTATGGTGGGTACGCAAAAGGAAGCTTTTTGGTTTCCTTTGGCAGCAGGAACCATCGGAGGGCTCATCATGTCTTTCATCGGAATATTTGTTTTCCTACCATTATTCATTGTGAAGAGGTTACGATAATATATTAACATCGAAAAAGGAAGTGAACAAATAAGGAATTCAATATCTCCTATTTGTGCAATTTCAGAACCTAAGGTTTATTTTACAGAGTTTTAATCAGCTCGGGGTTTTCGTTTTATTTCTAATACTTTTCCTAAATGATAAACAATATTCCAAATGGCCAAATCCCCTTCCGAATCAATAGTAACTCCATTTTGTTCATCCCAAAAGAATCGCGCATCATTACCCTTTTTATCTTTTGCAATTTCAAATGAGATATTCTCCACCTCGACTAAGGCGCTATCCCTTTCCTTGTCATAGCCTACGGCGAGATGAAGGAATTTATAATCGACAGGAACAAAGGGATAATTTCCTTCGTTATAAGCCATAATATCATCTTCAAATCCATCCGGGATATCATCGCGAATATCCGGGACTCCATCTTTGTCGCATCGTAAATATTTCTTATAGGTAGTATCCTTTATTTCACGATATTCCTCCTTTTTCGCACCCTCCACAATGGCATCGAAATATATCTGCTTAATCGGCAAATACAACGTGTTTTCTTTTGTTGCCTCCATATAATTGCTAATAATATTAAAAACTCATGTAAATGTAAATCGGTCTATTATATTACACAATATTATAATGAAAAATAATTTTGAGCAAAAGCAATTTGCTCTTTCTTGCTATCCCCGTTTTGAGCAATCAAGTAACACCCATAACGGGTAAGAAGCATGTCATTTATCTGTTTTTCAGCTCCTGAACCTATCGAAACCATTTTCCTGACTTCAGGAAAATGGTCCGCTATTTCTTGTCCTGCATTTAGACAAGATTGTTCCGCTTTATCAATAACTTTGGAGAAATTCTCCCATTTAGCATAGCCCAATAACTTTTGGAGTTCCCGTGCACTCCAGCATTCCACTCCTTCTACTTCTGCCGCTGCTTGTTCGAAGCGGACAAACAGGGCTTTTATCTCTTCCGATTTCATCTCATTATCAAATTTTTATACCATATTGTCCGAACGAACGAATTTCTCTACAAGCAACCTGCAAATATAGCAAATTTAAATCTCAATCCAGTAATAAGAATAAAGAACTTACCGGATTAAATGCCATTAATTTAGAAAGAAATGATGGCTAAAAATAAACGATCAAAATTAACAAATTAGTCCAAAACAATCGGGTTATATCTATTGTTTAATAAGTGTTTTTATTTTCACCCGATTAAATAGATATAGATGAAAAGAATAAAATGGTTCTTCACGATAATAATAATCAGTATTTTATCGTTTTCCGCACACGCTCAGGAAGCTTCTTTCGAAGGAATAATCACCAGCCGTATCGTATTCGGCGAGGTCGATTTAAGTCCATTGGCAGAGAAAATCGATTACCACAAAGGAAACGTTCAAGAACAAATCGGCTCATTCTTCCGCACACTTCCGGCAGCACAGTCGGACAAGCTTCAGGCAATGATCGAACGAAATCCCATGATGACCATCGCTCTTCTGATGATTCCTCCACAAACAACCCTTTATATCAAAGGCGGGACAATCCTGGCGAAGATGAAAGGCCTTGGCTATGAAATGGAACACTATCACAATCTATCTGCCGATGAAGCGTTCATTTATACCGCATCCCTGATCGACCCACAAAATGCCGCAACGTCCACATATAAGCCTTCCGAAGGATATAAAGAACTGTTTGCGGGTGACAAGTTGATCACGCCGGACAAATATACTTTCTCAAAGCTACCTCAAACAGCCACCGTAGCCGGCTATGTTTGCAATGTCTCTTCGTATGTCCCGAAATCCGCACCAGGCAATGCTACGGGAGCAAACGGCCTGCCTGCTGTCGATGTACGTAAATTAATCGTCTACACGAATAGCGAGATATCGAAAACCATCAATTTTTCGCATCCTTATTACATTCCGGAAGCCGACGGCATCCTGCGTATCGATATTTTTCTTGAAGACAGCGATCAACCGACAATGGTGTACGAGATGATAAAGGTCGATAAAACTACGGTAAATGACAGTCAATTACAAATAAAGAAATCCCAACCGCTGTATCAGTTGACAGATATGGAGTACGGCATGAAATTACTCGGCATCACTATGGAAGGAATATCTTCGCTGGGAGATGAATAATACAATGGAGGGTATTTCTACCGCAAATTTTACAGTATATAATGAATAAACTGGAAAATCAGATTGATTTACAAATCGAATCCAATCGAAATAAGAACTTGTTTCATAAGGACGCTACAAAGACGATGCATTTTGCCCAAACGCTCTTTGATGAAATTCTGAATTTAAAAGGGCTCACCGAAAATGAGGTAAATGTTTTGATTGAATATACCTGTGAAAAAGTAGTAGAGGAATTTTGCCGGGTAAATCAATATTATTCCTTTGGCGAAGACGATAAAAAACGTTTAAAGGATATTTATCGGGATCTATATTTTGATATTATACAAAAGAAGATTCCAATGAATCTTCTTTCCGAAAGGCATTATCAAAACCTGAAATCATGGGTGGAAGAATCCAATCCTTTTTCTAAAATAATGTACCAAAAAGAGGATATAACAGTACAGCCCGTCGTGTGTTGCGAATATAGCGCCGATATCCAAAAACATATTCTGCATCTTCAATTAGAGGAATTACCGGAACCGATTCTGGACGTGGGAAGCGGCAAACACGGTAATTTAGTAAAGAGTTTACGCGCAGCAGGATTAATCGTCTATGGTATCGATCGATTTTCAGATTGTTCATGGGTGGAGAAAGCGGATTGGCTCACCTATGATTACGGTATGGAGAAATGGGGCACCATTATCAGCAATCTGGGGTTTTCGAATCATTTTCTTCATCACCATTTACGGGAAGAGGGGAACTTTATCGGATATGCTAAAAAGTATATGGAAATATTGAACTCATTGAAGCTACACGGACGGATGTATTATGCGCCGGAACTGCCCTTTATCGAGCAATACTTGGATAAAAACAGTTACTCGATTACAAAACATGCTATTGAGAATATCTCTCTTAAGGCAACAATGATAAAGCGGTTAAAATAGAAGCCGAAGGATTTTTGTTGAAACTCCCTATCGCCTATTTGGCACAACAAATTAACCGAAGAACGTCGATAACAACGAAAAAGACATTTTTAAAACGATTGTTCCAAAATATTTCTTATCTTTGTCTCCAAGTTATGGCAAGAAATAGAGAATTTAACGAACAGGAGGCCATTAAGCGGGCAATGGATGTCTTTTGGAAAAAAGGCTACAACGGTGCGTCCATGCGCGATTTGACGGATGCAATGCAAATTAACAGCAGTAGTTTATACAACAGTATCGGCGATAAACACAAACTTTTCGTGAAGTGCATCCAAAACTATACCGAAGAACGGATGAAAGAAGCCAAAGCGCGTGCATCACAAGCAAAAACACCGTTGAAAGCTATCGTTAATTTCATTCAGGATTCGGTCAATACCATTTTGTACAGCAACAACAGTTGCCTGGCTATTAAAACCACTTTTGAGGTGGCAGCCAACGACAGTGCTATCCAAGCTATCTTAAAATCGGATGCCGACAAAACGCATTCACTGCTCGCCGAACTCATAATAAAGGCAAGGGAACAAAAGGAGATCGATTCCGAAGAAGATCCTGAGACCATTGCCGATTTTATTATGAATGCCTTTACAGGTTGGTACGAATCTTATATTTTATATCAGAATCCTGTAAAAATCAAGAAAATGGCGAAGTATCTCATCACCCGTATTTCGCAATAATTTTTTTGCCTATTTTTTAAAACGACTGTTTCAAAATAAAATACATAAACAATGAAGAAAACCGATTTTAAAGACATCATTCAACGTTCGAAAAAGATACGGGAATCGTATCATCAGTTGGAACAACAACATCACGGAAGCGAATGGACCGTGGAAGAAGATGCGTTGGCTTTTTTAACCGACGCAGGATTGGTTGCAAGACAAACAATGTCGCAACAGGGACGCTGGCCAAAAGAAAATACGCAAGCGGAATTAGAACATAAACTGGCCGAATGTATCTGGTGGCTGATTGTTTTGGCGGACAGGACGGATATCGATATGGAGAAAGCCGTGGAAAAATTCCTTACCAGAACAGAGAATTTATTAACAAACTGACTTTTATACGAACATGGACATTAAAAGATTTATAGAAGATTGGCTTGCCGCAAGCAATGCTTATGATACCGACAGCTATTTGGATAAATATCATAAGACTGCGGAACTTGACGACCCGTCCGTCGGGCGGATTTTCAAAGGACATTCAGGTATTAAAGAATATTTTGAGGATTATTTTATAGAATACAAGACACAAACAAAACTCATTCGGTTAGAAATCATTCACGACAACGCAGCCCATATTGAAGTTGAGTTCACGGGGAAATTTCCGGAAGGAAGAATCGGCGGCGTATTCGATTTCACATTCAAAGACGACAAAATCGCTTCTGTAAAAGCCTATTTACAATAGGAATAAAGAGGAGGGGAAAATACCCAACCCTAAGTTTCAACAAACAATTTTATTATCGGGTTACATTTATCGACTTTCCCTTTAGAATGAGTAAAAAAGCGGAACCCTAAAAGGCTCCGCTTTTTAAAATCGAAAATCTACTTGACAGTAAAGTTTCCTTTAACTGTTTATTTATCTGCCTTATCGTCTTCTTTGTGAGGCAATAATTTATCCAAACCGCGTATCAATAGGTAAAAGAGGGCCATAAAAACGAATACACCCACAATTCCCAGACCCGCTATTTCTAATGCTTGCTTAAGTACTAATGTCATATCTTTCTATTTTTATGCAAATAACGGAACTAATGTCAAAATGATACCTCCCACAATTACCGAACCGATCTGTCCGCCTACATTGGCGCTGATAGCCGGCATAAGGAGATAGTTGTAAGGATCTTCTTTTTGTCCCATCTGATGAATAACACGCGCCGACATCGGGAAAGCCGATATACCGCATGCGCCGACCATAGGATTGATCTTATTCCCCTCCTTTCGGAACAGGTTTAAGAACTTGGCAAAAAGAACACCTCCAAACGTGTCGAATACGAACGCAAACAATCCCAAAGCGATAATCACCAACGTGTCGACACGGATGAACCGATCGGCCGTCATCGTGCTGGCAATGGTAATCCCTAATAAAAGCGTTACCAGGTTCGAGAGTTCGTTTTGAGCCGATTTGGAAAGATTGTTCAACACGCCACACTCACGTATCAGGTTGCCGAACATAAGGAAACCGATCAATGCCAACGAAGAGGGAGCAATAATACCGGCAGCAATCGTCACCACAATAGGGAAAGCGATCAATGCCTTTTTCGAAATCACTTTGTTCGACACATTTGTCATCCGGATCAACCGTTCTTTCCGGGTAGTCAACGACCGTATTACGGGCGGCTGAATGATGGGCACTAATGCCATATAAGAATACGCAGCAACCGAAATCGGCCCTAATAAGTCAGGGGCGAAACGCGATGCGACAACAATGGAGGTAGGCCCGTCGGCAGCGCCGATAATCCCGATAGAGGCCGCTTCTCTCAGGTCGTATCCCAACACGGCGGCCAGCACCATTGTGAGAAAGATCCCGAATTGGGCCGCGGCTCCGAATAATAATAACGACGGATTGCGGAACAAAGGGGAAAAATCGATCATCGCCCCTACAGCCACAAAGATCAGTAACGGAAAGATCTCGGTCGCAATACCGGCGTTAAAAAACACATTCAGCACACCTTCCACCGCTTCGCCCGTTGCCGGGTCGATCTGAGAGATGGCGGAGGACCACGGAATATTCACTAAAATGGCGCCGAAGCCCATCGGCAGCAATAAATTAGGCTCATAATTCTTGACAATAGCCAAATATATCAAAATGAGTCCCACGGCAATCATGACCAAGTGTTGCCAAGTCATTCCCGCAATAGCGGGTAAAAGTTCTTCAAATCCCATATTACTTTTATTGATTATCCGATTACTACCAAATTATCACCTTCTTGAACCGACTGTCCCATCTGCACCAATATTTCCGTTACGGAGCCGTCGGCATTTGCCAAGACATTATTCTCCATCTTCATTGCTTCCAGAATGAGGATAGTCTGCCCTTTTTTCACCGTGTCACCCACTTTGCAGCGAATACCCACGATGGTTCCGGGTAGCGGAGATTTAACGGCAGCTTTACCGGCAGCAGCAGATGTTGCTTTGGGGGCGGCAGGAATAGCAGCACTTTGAACGGGTGCGGCCGAAGCGGCACGTGCGGGACGCTTAACAGGCGCAGCTTTCGTAACCGGTGCTTTTTCCGTCTCCACTTTATAAAGAGTACCGTTTACTTCTACATCCAGCACAGAACCTTCCGAATCATTCACAACGACTTTGTATTCATTGCCATTGACCTTATATTTGAACTCTTTCATATGTATTGTTCTTTATTAAAAATTAAAATGCATTTATCTTTTATCGGGAAGTTGACGTAATGTCTGAATCTTGGAGCTCCACGGCGAATAGTCGTGCTGCGCATATTCTATGGTCAACACGCCGCTTTCCACATCGTGTACATCCTGATCCAATTCATAAAGGGCGGCAGCAATAACGGCTGCAACCTCCGCGTTCAAACCCGCATTTTGCGGTTCTTCCTGCAACGGCGCCGTGGAAGCATTTTCCACTTCAGGCGCCGAAGATTTTTTATTTCGTTTAAATAGACTCATACCCATACAGATTTATAAAGGTAAGTTATCATGCTTCTTAGCCGGATTCGTCAGCTTTTTATTACGCAATTGATGCAAAGCGCGAATCACACGGAAACGGGTATTACGCGGTTCGATCACATCGTCGATATACCCATAGCGGGCAGCTTCATACGGATTGCAGAAGAGGTCGTTATACTCTTTCTTCTTCGCCTCCACCACTTCGGCTTTCTGATCGCCGGCAGCGGCAATCTCTTTACTGTACAGCACTTCGATAGCGCCATCGGCACCCATCACGGCTATTTCGGCAGAAGGCCATGCATAGTTGATATCACCACGCAGTTGCTTGCAACTCATTACAATGTGAGCGCCGCCATACGATTTGCGCAACGTAACGGTAATTTTCGGCACGGTGGCTTCTCCGTAAGCATACAGCAATTTCGCTCCATGAACGATCACGCCACCGTACTCTTGACCGGTACCGGGTAAGAATCCGGGAACGTCGACCAACGTAACAATAGGAATATTAAAGGCATCGCAAAAACGCACAAAACGCGCACCTTTGCGTGAAGCATTGATATCGAGTACTCCCGCCAAATATTTAGGTTGATTGGCTACGATACCGACCGATTGTCCGTCGAAGCGGGCGAAACCCACAATGATATTCTTGGCATAATCGGCATGTACTTCCAGGAACTCGCCGTTATCGACAACAGAGCCAATAACTTCATACATATTATAAGGCCGGTTACCGTTATCCGGAATGATTTCGTTCAACAAATCATCGGCACGGTCTATCGGATCGTCATTTTCTACACGCGGAGCCTCTTCCATATTATTTTGAGGAATATAACTCAACAGAGAACGGATGAGTTGGAAGCCGTCTTCTTCTGTTTCAACCGAGAAATGAGCCACTCCCGATTTAGTGGTATGTACGGATGCCCCACCCAAGTTTTCCTGAGTAACATCTTCGCCCAATACGGTTTTCACAACCTTCGGGCCGGTAAGGAACATATAAGACGTTCCTTGAGTCATAATATTAAAGTCGGTAAGGGCAGGCGAATAAACAGCTCCTCCGGCACAAGGCCCGAAGATACCGGATATTTGAGGGATCACACCCGAAGCAAGAATATTCCGCTGGAAAATTTCGGCATATCCCGCCAATGCGTTAATGCCTTCTTGAATACGGGCACCTCCCGAATCATTGATTCCGATAACGGGTGCGCCCATCTTCATGGCTTGATCCATTACCTTGCATATTTTTTTCGATTGCATTTCGGACAACGATCCACCCGATACGGTAAAGTCTTGTGCAAAAATATACACCAATCGACCGTCTATCGTTCCATATCCGGTAACCACTCCGTCACCGAGATATTTTTTCTTTTCCATCCCGAAATTGTGGCAACGATGTTCCACAAACATATCGAATTCTTCGAAACTGCCTTCATCCAAAAGCATGGCAATACGTTCGCGGGCGGTATATTTACCTTTTTGGTGCTGCGACTCTATTCTTTTTTCGCCTCCTCCCAAGCGAGCTTTTTCACGCAATTGAATAAGTTCTTTAATCTTTTCAAGTTGTCGGCTCATATAAAATGTTTTTTATTATTTGATAAATAGTACAAGTTTACTTCTTTCTTTTTACTCGTAAGAAATCATTACGGATGTTCACAGAGTTCGGTTAGGACTCCTCCCGTCGATTTGGGATGAAGAAAAGCAATCTGCAATCCTTCGGCACCCGGACGCGTTTGGTGGTCAATCAGTCGAACGCCTTTAGCCTCTACTTCTTTCAAAGCTTCGTTCACCGCCTTCGTCGCATACGCAATGTGATGAATGCCCTCGCCTCTCTTTTCGATAAATTTAGCGATGGTGCTTTCGGGACCGGTGGGTTCCAACAGTTCGATCTTCGTTTGCCCCACTTTAAAGAAAGCGGTTTTTACTTTTTGATCCTCTACGGTTTCCACGTTATAACATTTCAACCCTAAGATTCCTTCGTAGTAAGGAAGTTGTTCTTCGATGCTTTTTACAGCAATTCCAATGTGTTCAATGTGTGTAATTTCCATATCAATTTATTTTTATTTGACTTCGTGCGCAAAGTTACTGTTTTAATACGTAAAACAGAACAACAAAACAGACTTATTTTTTGTGATTTTATCTCCCGTAAAGCATTAAATCGAAGAAATAAGCAATACTTCACGTAACTCTTCACTTATTTCGCGTTCTTTCTTTATCGCCCGTTTAAACGGAACATAGTCGATTTCATTTTCACGAATACCGATCATGACGTTGCGTTGGTTTTCGAGCAATGCCTGTATGGCCGCAATACCCATCCGGCTGGCGAGTATGCGGTCTTGCGCCGACGGCGAACCGCCTCGCTGCAAGTGTCCGAGAATAGAAACACGTACATCGTATTGAGGATATTCTTGTTTTACCCGTTCGGCCAATTGAAGGGCGCCTCCGGTAATCTCACCTTCCGTAACTAATATGATGCTACTGTTTTTTGATTTGCGGAATCCCTGTTCAATAAGTTCTCCCAACTGATCCTTCTTCAAACTGATTTCAGGGATAATGGCAGCTTCGGCTCCGGCCGCGATGGCGCTGTTAAGGGCAAGAAAGCCGCAGTTACGTCCCATCACTTCGATGAAGAATAATCGCTCGTGCGAGGTGGCGGTATCCCGGATTTTATCGACGGATTGCATGATGGTATTTAAGGCCGTATCATATCCGATAGTGACATCCGTACCATTCAGGTCGTTATCGATGGTGCCGGGTAGCCCGACAATAGGAATATCATACTCATTGCCAAAGATACTGGCGCCGGTAAGCGACCCGTCGCCCCCTATGACCACCAATGCATCGATACCATGCTTTTGCATGTTCTCAAAGGCCACCTTACGTCCTTCGGGATCCATAAACTCCGCTGAACGGGCGGTTTTAAGAATCGTGCCGCCTTGCTGAATAATATTGCTGACGCTATTCGTCTTGAACTCTTCGATTTCATTACTGATTAATCCTTTGTATCCTCTATAGATACCAAAAACCCGCATATTATTAAAAATCGCGGCGCGCGTCACCGAACGAATGGCGGCATTCATACCTGGAGCGTCCCCTCCCGAAGTAAGCACACCGATACTTTTTATACTATAGTCCACCATGAAAATGAATATTTAAATGTGAAATTTTTCTTTATCGATTTTCCAAAAACAATGAATCGCAAAGATATATTTTTTTTGTCAGGGCAACAAAAAAAGGCTGCCTAAAAAGCAGCCTTTTCTACCGACAGTTCGGGCTTGATTTTTATAATGTTTCGTGCGACGGCTTCCATCTGCCACATGGGCGTGGAAGTAGCGCCGCAAATTCCGATTCGTACGTCTCCTTTCAGCAAATCCGGATCGATTTCATCCGGCGTGTGAATAAAATAGGAATTCGGGTTGGCTTTCTTACACTCGGCAAAGAGCACTTTTCCGTTCGAGCTTTTTTCTCCGGCGATAAAGAAGATCAGATCGTGGTTCAAAGCGAACTCGCGGATATTCGGCACCCTATTTGAAACCTGCCGGCAAATGGTGTCGAAAAACTCAAATTGGGCATCACCCTCCATTCGCGAGGCTATCAGATTACTGATTTCCTGTAATCCGTCGAGCGGTTTAGTCGTTTGGGAGAATAAACTGATATCGCGGGTAAAATCCAACTTCTCAATATCTTCCTTGTTTTCAATCACGATTGCCGACTCATCGGTTTGACCAAGCAGTCCATTCACTTCCGCATGCCCTTTTTTGCCGTAAATGACAATCTGTGCATCTTGGTTCGACTTATTGACAAATTTCTTCCGAATTCGCTTTTGCAAACCAAGCACGACCGGACAAGACGCATCGATAATCTCGATATTGTTCTCTTTGGCTATTTCGTAGGTACTGGGCGGCTCGCCATGAGCACGCAATAACACCCGCACGTTCCGCAGTTTTTTAAATTGCTCGTGATCGATTGTCACCAACCCCATCTCGGCGAGACGTTGTACTTCCACATTATTATGAACGATATCCCCCAAGCAATATAGGGTACCGCCTTTTTTCAATTCTTCTTCCGCTTTGCTGATGGCTTTCGCCACCCCGAAGCAGCAGCCGGATTGTTTATCTATTTCCAGTTTGTATGCCATATTGCTGTATTGTTTTATGAAACATATCAACGGCCCATTGGAACTGTTCCTGTATATTTACATGCGAATTATCCAGTTCAATGGCGTCCGGCGCTTTTCGTAAAGGACTTTCGGCTCGTGTGGTATCGCGCAAGTCGCGTTCTTTCACATTGGCTAAGACATCTTCGTAAGTCGCGCTATGATCGCCTTTCTCTTGCATTTCAGCAAACCGCCGTTGAGCTCGTACTTCAGGAGGCGCCGTAAGAAAGAGTTTTAATTCCGCATCGGGAAACACGACCGTCCCAATATCGCGACCGTCCATCACAACGCCTTTCTGTTTACCCAGTTCCTGCTGTTGGCGGACCAGTTCTCTGCGCACAAAACCGAGTGTGCTCACACGGCTTGCCCCATTCGAGACTTCTAATGTACGGATATCTTTTTCGACATTTTCCCCGTTTAAATACGTCTCCTGAACACCTTTATCGTTTGTTCGAAAAGTGATGCGAATGCCGGGGATTTGTCTCCGCAACGCATCTTCATCCAAAGAGTGATTATCCATCCACCCATTGCGAAGGGCATAAAGCGACACCGCACGATACATTGCCCCGCTATCGATATACATATATCCGATTTCCTTAGCCAATTGTTTAGCCATCGTACTTTTGCCACAAGAGGAATAACCGTCGATGGCAATATTTATTTTATTTTTTTGCATGTCGAAAAATAAATCATCATCTAAACAATCGCAAAGATAGAATGTTTTTTCTTCGCCGTGTTTTAACTAAAATACAAATATATGGCCGGAATGAGTAAAAGAAGAAAAAAAATAATACTTTTGCAGTAACATTTTCTGTTCTTTTTCATCTATATGATAGAGTTTAAACCACAGATATAAAATAATGGGTACAAAACATACAATTCTGTTCGCTTTTATTTTTCTTAGTTATTTTTTGACGGCCTATTCATGTGCTGAAGAAGTGAGTGAGCATGAGTTGGATTTGCAATCTCCTTACGAAACAGAATGGAAGTTCGAGAAGGATATCGAAGGGGACAATCTCTCCAACAACCGTAGATCGACGAACGAAGAAGAGCCGTTTGTCCCTTTTTTACTGAAATTCAATCGCGACAATACCTTTACCGGCACCTCTTCTAACAATCGGTTCCAAGGCCAATACACCATTAACACCACACGAAGCATTCTCTCCATCATCGACATAGAGAAACAAAACCCCCATTTGATGGAAACAAAAGAGGGCTTTCGTTATATGGCGAATTTAAAAAATGTAAAATACTATTCCGTGTCGTATGCCAACTCCATTAAGGTGTTGCGCCTCTATTACTCAGACAATAAAGAAAATTACTTACAATACAAAGAGCGAAAATAAGAAAGTTGCCTAACCGAAACTCTCGCCTCGAGTTGTTTTCCTTTCGAGGCTTTCACTTCACTTCCCACACATTGGGGGAAGACAATAAGAATTCCGTAAATGTTTTCTTCCCTTTTTTCTGACGGACCGTATCGAGTTGTTTTTGATAGGATTCGTCATACGTCGGAGCCGCGACATTCCTTATTACGCCCAATGCTACCGGCAAATTATCGACATAGCCCATAGTCGCCAATTTTAAATGCAGCGTATTATCCTGACATGAAGCATCGTGCACCAATACATCCTCCATTGTATAACCGTCCTCTCCGATAGTGATCGCTTTTAAACGCCATCCATCAGCGACAATTCCCTGATTGTTTTCCGTGCCGAAAAGCATTTTTTCTCCCTGTTTTAGAAGAATGGTACGCTCTGCCCTCCACGTACGGTCGGTGATATTTTTATGAATCCCGTCATTAAAAATGACACAATTCTGCAATACTTCCACCACCGAAGCGCCTTTATGCCTGGCGGCATTCACCAACAAATCGGTTTGGCTTTTCATATCGACATCAATCGCACGCCCGAAAAAAGTTCCCCGCGCTCCTAAGCACAATTCGGCAGGATGAAAAGGATCTTCCACCGTACCGTAAGGAGATGTTTTGGATACGAATCCCCTGTCGGACGTAGGGGAATATTGTCCTTTCGTCAACCCGTAAATTTTATTATTAAAAAGGATGATATTTAAATCGATATTCCGGCGGATAGCATGAATAAAGTGATTTCCTCCGATGGCGAGCGAATCCCCGTCGCCGGTCACCACCCATACGCTCAGTTGGGGATTGGCAACCTTAACGCCCGTAGCAATCGCCGGCGCCCGCCCGTGAATACTATGAAAGCCATAGGTATTCATATAATAAGGCAAACGAGACGAACATCCGATACCGGACACGACCACGGTTTCATGCGGTGGAATGTGCAATTCGGCCATCGCCTTCTGCAAACAATTCAAAATAGCATGGTCTCCACAACCCGGACACCAACGCACATTACTTCCATTTTTATAATCTTTCGACTGATAAGCCGGAACTTCCACTTCCTTTATGTCTATGTTTTCCATCATTTATTTCTCATCCATAATAGTGATAAATTCTTCTTCCAATTCGGCAACACGGAAAGGCTGACCTTCTATGCGGTTGAACCGGTACAGGGGTAAATCAGGAAATTGTCCCTGTAGATAATGGGCAAACTGCCCGTTGTTTTGTTCCGCTACAATAATCTTTTTATATTGTTTCAATACTTCATGGGTATTGGATGGTAGCGGATAAAGAAACGTAAAATGGGTAAAGGCGATTTTTTTGTCTTTCGCCTGAATACGCAGCATAGCTTCCAGCAAATGCCCGTAGGTTCCTCCCCACCCTATAATCAGCGTACCGGCATCCGGGTCGCCTTCCACTTTCTGCAAAGGAACTTGTGAGGCGATCCTTTCGATTTTCTGACGGCGTGTATCGACCATTAATTGGTGATTATCGGGATTGGTGGAAATAATCCCGGTAAAATAATCTTTTTCCAATCCTCCTATACGATGCATGTAATTCGGGGTGCCCGGTACACTCCAATATCTTACGAAAGTCTCCTCATCACGAGCATAAGGCTTCCAATTTCCGGCGTCTTTGCCGAACTTTTGCAGAGCATACGAAGGTGAAATATCGGGATATTGCTTCATGTCGGGTATTTTCCATGCTGTCGATCCGTTAGCGATATAAGCATCGCTTAACAGGATTACCGGAGTCATGTGTTCCAATGCGATCTTCGAAGCCCAATAGGCGCTATCGAAACAATCCGCCGGCGACTTTGCAGCTATAACGACCAACGGACTCTCTCCGCTACGCCCATAGAGCGCCTGATTCAAATCGGACTGTTCGCTTTTGGTCGGTAGGCCTGTGGAAGGGCCTCCCCGTTGCACATCGATCACGACCAAAGGAAGCTCCGTCATCACAGCCAGCCCCAATGCTTCCGACTTAAGAGAAAGTCCCGGTCCCGAAGTAGAAGTGGCGGCAAGGCATCCGGCAAAACTTGCCCCGATAGCGGAACTGATGCCTGCTATCTCGTCTTCCATCTGAAGGGCCTTCACGCCTAAATCTTTCCTTTTCGTTAATTCCTGTAAGATATCGGTAGCCGGCGTAATAGGATAAGAGCCTAAAAACAACTGTAACCCGGCTTTTTCGGCCGCGGCTATCAATCCGTAAGCCGTGGCGGTATTGCCCTTAACATCCGTATAAAACCCCTTACCGGCCTCTACACTGTCAATCCGATAAGTAGAAGCCGTCAAGTGCGTATTGTTTCCGAAATTATACCCAGCCGTAAGAACTTTAATATTAGTATCGGCCACTTTCGGTTTTTTGGAGAACTTCTCCTCCACCAAATGATCGGCGATTTCCAACGGACGGTTAAACAGCCAACAAACGACCCCGAGAGCAAACATATTCTTACTCCTGGTCATTTCTTTCGCGGTCAAATCCATTCCTTGAAGCGAATCTTTCGTCATAGAGGTAATCGCGACCGGAATAGGTTGGACATAGTCGATTTTTAACTCCTCGAAAGGGTCTTCCGTCTCGAAACGGGCTTTTTCCAAATCTTTTTTTTGAAATGAGTCGGTGTCGAAAAGCACAATAGATCCCCTTTTTAGATATTCGGCATTGACTTTCAAGGCCGCAGGATTCATCGCGATCAACACGTCGGTTTTATCGCCTGAATTATAGACATCTTTTGATCCGATACGGACCTGAAAGCCCGAAACACCCTGCAAGGTACCCTGCGGGGCGCGTATCTCTGCCGGATAATCGGGGAAAGTAGCTATCTCGTTGCCGAAAATAGCGGAAAGTGTAGAAAATAATGTGCCTGATAATTGCATTCCGTCACCAGAATCGCCCGAAAAGCGGATGGTCACCTGCGGAATATCGGTCACAACTGAATTCGTTGGCATATTTCTAAGTGTATTTATAAAATTTATCAAGAGCGCATTACCCTTATGGGATTATCCGCTCTGAATTCAGCTACAAAGTAATAAAACACTTTTCGAAAAAACAAATTAATCCTTGAAAAGATCTATTCAATCTTAGAAACTGTTTTGAATTTTCCGAATGATCTAATTTTGTTTATTCTTTTATGCTGTTTTTTTAGAAAAGTCCGTCAAACCGTTTCTCATCAAGAAGCTCCTTATACAGTTTTTCCGCCTCTTTATAACTCTTGGCATGGAGTGCTGCCCCACAACTGATTCTTTTTACCCCTAACTCTTTCAATGTATTGAAATCGGGAGTATCTTTCAACAAAAAAGCGTTGAAAGGTAAAGACGTACGATCGACAAGAGCGGCAATTTCCTTTTCCTTTGTAACGGCAGGAACAAACACCCCATCGGCCCCGGCTGCCTCATAAAGCTTCACACGCGATAAGGTTTCTTCAAACGCCTGCGGATGTTTGACCACATACGTATCGATACGGATATTCAAGAACACCCCGTGCGTTTGCTGATCGATATATTGCCGTAAACTCCGTATCGTATCGGCGAAAGCGGCGGCATCGGCCAACTTGCGGTTACCGTTTGTCACGACCGAATCCTCGATATTGATTCCTACGACACCTATATCCGTCAATTGCTTCACATGTTGTTGTATCTCTTTCACGTCGCGGGAATACCCGCCGTCGATATCCACCGATACCGGCAGGGCAACCGAAGAAGCGATTCGCTTAGCCATATACAACAACTCCTCAAAGCTCATATCTTCCCCATCAGCATATCCGAAGGTCTCCGCTACTGCGTGCCCCGAAACGCCGACCGCTTTATAACCGGCTTTCTCAGCTATCTGCGCGCTTTTCACATCCCATACATTTGCCAGAATAAACGGTTCGTTTGCCGCGTGCAATTTTTTGAAATCATCTCTTTTCGACATATATCCTTTTTTTAAAAATTAGTTCTTATTGAACGCTCTTTCATCGGTTTTAGTTCGAGTAAA
>ENA-UOOM01000262-UOOM01000262.1-fermentation-metagenome-genome-assembly--contig:-NODE-262-length-65414-cov-7.213666_pt1 | contig 65414 bp, 55 predicted proteins | sample MGYA00245781_ERZ724031 | MGnify/ENA primary metagenome ERZ724031 (study PRJEB28704, sample SAMN03018317) | fermentation metagenome | biome: anthropogenic terrestrial biome; feature: soil; material...
GAGCCGGTAGTCACTATCACCATTTGCTCGGGCGGGTATTGGCTGATGTCTTCGATATCCACCAGTATTCCGGGGGGGATATCTATATAACCAAGCTCGCTGGACACCTGTACGTTATTAACCATGCTGCGTCCTGAGACGGCTACCTTGCGGTTAAATTTCTCAGCGGTGCGGATCACCTGTTGAATGCGATGTACATTGGAGGCAAAAGTAGTGACGATTATACGGCCATCGCATTGGCCGAAGAGGCTGTCAAAGGTGTTCCCCACCACTTTCTCCGACATGGTAAACCCGGGGCGCTCAGCATTGGTACTGTCTGAAAGCATTACCAAAACGCCTTTTTCTGCGATTTCCGCCAGTTTGCGAAAATCAACGGTTTCCCCGTCCACCGGAGTTTGATCCAGTTTGAAATCCCCGGTATGCAGAATTATTCCCAGGGGGGTATGGATGGCGATAGCTAAACAGTCGGGAATACTGTGGCAGACGCGAATAAACTCCACCTGCATATCGCCGAAATCGATGCTGTCGCGGGGTTTGACCACCTGCAAGGATGCATAGTCGATGTCGTGCTCGCGCAGCTTGTTGGCGGCGATCCCTATGGTTAACCTGCTGCCATAGACCGGCGCGTTAACTTCCTTAAGCATATAGGGAAGCCCGCCTACGTGGTCCTCATGGCCATGGGTTAGCAAAACGCCTTTCACTTTGTCCTTATTTTCGATCAAATAGGTAATATCTGGCAACACTATATCTATGCCCAGCAACTCGTCCTCTGGGAACATCAGCCCTGCGTCAATAACCAGAATGGTGTCACCGTATCTGATTGCCGCCATATTTTTCCCTACTTCCCCCAAACCGCCCAGGGGAATGATCTGTAAGCGGGAATCAAGTCCTGACACTTGAGCACCTCCTTATTTAATTTTTTAAAAATGAAAGATACCACCGCACACTTCCACTTGGCTTATTATAGCCGATAATAAGGGTATTAACAACTCCAAGCAAACCCTGCCTATAATTAAGCCAACAGACCAAAAGGGGGCCTCACGGTTAGTCATTTCTTAACACAATGACTAGCCGTGAGGCCCCCTTTAGAAGCTAATGGTTATAATAGCTGATATCGCGCCAGCAAGGCTTTTATAAATGCTTGTTCGTTTTCACCCGGAGGTGTCAGGGGCAGACGAAATCCGCCCATGTCATGACCGAGCATATTCAAAGCGGTTTTCACCGGAATGGGATTAGTGGTAATAAACAGGCCCTTAAACATGGCGAACAACTCCCGGTGCAGCTGGCTGGCCCGGTTCACCTCTCCGGCCGCAAAGGCCGCAATCATTTCCGCAATAGGTTTGCCGATCACATGGGAGGCGATGCTGACCACGCCATGGGCCCCCAGAGCCATTAAAGGCAGGGTCAGAGAGTCGTCACCAGAATATACCGTGATTCTTTCCGGGATCATGGTCAAGAGCTGAGAAACCTGATCCATTGAGCCGCTGGCCTCTTTTACCGCAGTGATGTTTTCCACTTCAGCCAGGCGGGCTATGGTCTCGGGCAAGAGATTAGAACTGGTGCGGCCCGGTACATTATAAAGCATCACCGGCACCGGCACACTCTCTGCGATTTTACGAAAATGCTGGTATAAGCCTTCTTGAGTAGGTTTATTATAATAAGGGGTTACCACCATGACGCCGGCCACACCCGTTTTAACCGCAGCCTGGCTCAGTTCCACCACCGCTGCGGTATCATTGCAACCGGTTCCTGCCCACACCGGTACACGATCCCCTACTTGATCCTGTACCGTCTGGTAAAGTTTTAGTTTCTCCTCGTCATTCAACACCGGCGACTCACCGGTTGTGCCGCAAACCACCAGTCCCTCGCTGCCGTTCTTGCAGAGGTACTCGGCTAATTCAGCTGCTTTGGCGTAATTCACACTCAAGTCTTCGTTATAAGGGGTCACCATCGCCGTCATCAGTCTGGGTACTGCCATCCTACGATCACCACCATTTAATTATTTTTCCCCAGTTCAAACTTGTCATGGAGCGCTCTGACCGCCTGTTCCATATGTTCTCTATTCACCAGGCACCATATATTGGTATATGAGTCCCCTGATTGCAAAATGGGAATATCATATTCTGTCAAAGCCTCCACAACCTGGGCCATCACCCCGGGGATCCCGGTCATGGCAGCGCCAACTATGGCAACTTTGGCACAATTAACTTCCACTCCGGGTTCAAAGCCGATACCCCGCAAGGTTTGTTCGGCCTGCTCAGCCATGTCTTCTCCTACCGTAAACAGAATCAGTTCGGGCTGCACGCTGATGAAGTCCACACTGATGGAAGCTTCAGCCAGGCACTTAAAAACTTTTAAAGGCACATCCCTCTGCCGGTCAGGCTCTGTGATGCCTATCTTCAGCTGCGCTATATTCGAGGTGTAAGTGACTCCGGTAATCAGCGCATCGCGGATGATGCTTATGTCGTCATACCCCATGGAATGATGAGTGACCAGGGTGCCGGTTGAATTGGAAAAAGTGGAACGCACCCGCAACGGTATCCCTCGCTGCATGGCAATTTCCACCGCACGGGGATGGATCACCTTGGCTCCATCCCGGGCCAACTGGCAGATTTCATTGTAAGTAATGGCGTTTAAAAGTCTGGCATTGGTTACAATGCGCGGATCAGCGGTCATAATGCCTTCCACATCGGTAAAAATATCAATAAATTCAGCATTCAAAGCCACACCCAAAGCACTGGCGGTGGTGTCGCTGCCGCCCCGTCCCAGAGTGGTTAATTCTCCCTCTTCGGCAGTGCCCTGAAAACCGGCAATAACCGGAACAATCCCCTGTTCCAGACATTCCATTACATTCTTGGGATTGACATATAGAATATGTGCGTTGCCGTAGTTTCCATCGGTGACCAACCCGGCCTGGGCTCCGTTAAAGAAGCGGGCCGCGATCCCCATGGCGTTCAAATGCGATGATAAAATCAAGCCCGAGATCATTTCGCCACAGGACATCAAAAGATCCAGCTCCCGCGGGTTGGGTGAAGGATTTACCGCCCGCATCATATTGATGAAGGTGTCGGTAGCATAAGGATCTCCGGTCCTGCCTATAGCCGAAACCACCACCGCTACTCTATAACCTTCAGCTAGAGTCTGGCTGACAATTTGGCAAACCTGGGCTCTGGCCTGCGAGGTGGCCAGAGAGGTACCACCATATTTCTGAACAACTATCCTCAGTTTAAACACCTTCCTAATAGAGGTTTTTCTCCGCGACGATCTCAGCAATCTGAATCGCGTTGGTCGCCGCGCCTTTCCTGATCTGATCGGCAGCTACCCACAGAGCCAGACCATTTTCACAGGACAGATCCCTGCGAATACGGCCCACAAAAACCTCGTCGCGGTCGGAGCTAAAAAGCGGCATCGGATATATGTTCTGCTCGGGGCTATCCTGCACTACCACCCCGGGGGCAGCGGCCAAAATCTGTCGGGCTTCATCGGGGGATAAGGTTTTTTCGGTTTCTATATATATCGATTCGGAATGACTGCGGTATACCGGAATTCGTACCGCGGTTGCCGCAATCCGCAACTCAGGGGCGTGCATTATCTTCTGGGTCTCTAAGACCATTTTCATTTCTTCTCTGGTATAGGCGTTATCTTCGAAAACATCGATATGCGGAATCACGTTAAATGCTATGGGGTGAACAAATACGTTCAGTTCCGGATCTATACCCTGCATAGCGGCCTGGATGTGCTGATCCAGTTCATCCAAACCGGCTTTGCCCGCACCGGACACCGCCTGGTAGGTAGAAACCAGGATCCTTTTGATAACGGCTGCCTTATGCAAAGGATTAATGGCTACCACCATAATAATTGTGGAGCAATTGGGATTGGCGATGATGCCTTTATGCATGGCAATATCGTCGCCATTCACCTCTGGAACCACCAGAGGCACCTCGGGGTCCATGCGAAACGCATAGCTGTTGTCTATCACCACGCAGTTCTGGGCTACAATACCCGGAGCCATCATTTTGCTGACATCGGATCCGACTGCTAAAAGCGCTATATCGGCACGCTTAAAGGCTTCCGGGCTTGCTCCGGCCACAGTATACTCTTCGCCCTTGAATTTCAAGCGGGTTCCGGCTTCGCGGGGATCTGCCAAGCATATCAATTCCCGCACCGGAAAATTCCTCTCTTCCAAGACCTTGAGCATTTCCTGCCCTACCGCGCCTGTCGCACCCACTATTGCCAACTTAATTCCTACGGCCATCGGATTCGTTACCTCCTGCAAATAATACTAAGAAAATACTATTTATATAATATAGCACACCGTTTTGACCGACTCAATGAATTAGCGGGGGCCGAGCAAGACCGGCTGCAGTTGTTTGCCTTCTAAAGCAGAGACGATAGTATCGTAGACCAGGTCCATATCAGCTTGCAGGGAATTGCTTTTTTCCATGGGATTATCCTGTCTGAAGGGTACAAAATAAATATTTTTTGTATTGAGCAACAGGCCGATGTTTTTAGCGTTCAGCCCCAAGCCGTCATTGGTAGAGATGGCAATAACTACCGGACGCTGATTCCTGAGCTGAGCTTTCATGGCCATTAAGGCGGGCGTGTCAACAATACCGTTGGCAAATTTGGCAATACTATTGCCGGTAGCCGGCATAACCGCGACAACATCCAGCAACTTCTGGGGTCCGATCGGTTCTGCCCCGACTATGCTGTTAATAACGCCGCGTCCAGTGATATCATGGATTTCCTGTTTTAAATCATCCACCCGGTAAAAACGGTTGTCGGTTTGGTCGGCGGTATATGAAAAAATGGTATAAAGTTCTGCCCCTGCCTCCCGTAGTCTCTTGAGCTGGAGCATGATTTCCCCAACGGTGCAATGCGACCCGGTTACAACCACTCCGATTCTGATATTGTCCAGCCGCTTTTCCAGTACAGTGTTCACATTTTTCACCTCCGTTCAATCCAGGAGCAGGGGTTCGCCCAACCTGGACATTTCTTGCACAATCAATCTAGGTACAACCTCGGCCAGGATCTTGCCTGAGGTGACCGGAGCCACCTTGCCGGGAAGCCCCGGAGCCAAAATGGCTTTAAGACCAAAATTATTGGCGGCTTCAAAATCAGTTCCGCCGGGTTGTGTGGCCAGGTCGATAACAACCATATTGGGGTTGGCATGTTTTAAAGATTCGGCAGTGAGAACAAGGGCCGGAACCGTATTAAACACCAGATCACTGTCCTTCATGATCTGCTTGAGCTGATCATACTCAGCCCGGCGGCATCCCATCTCCTGGGCTCTGGCTAGCTGCCCCTGATTGCGCGCCACTACGGTTACTTCTGCGCCAAGCGCCTTTAAGCATCTGGCCAGGGTGATGCCGACGCGTCCAAATCCTATGACACAAGACTTACTGCCATGAATGGTTATGCGGCTCTCCATTATGGCTATCTGCAGAGCACCTTCAGCAGTGGGAATTGAGTTGGGTATGGCGATTTCATCTATTTCAGCGATTTCCAGAAGACTGAGGTTTAGGGTCTCACACCATTCCTTGAGGTAGGGACGAGCGGAACCAATAATGACCAGGGCATGGGCAGGCAGCATCTGCAAAGCCGAATAGGTTAAAAGCAGCGGCTCCTCGGTATATACCGCGCGGATGACCCCCTCGGGGTTGGTTCCGGGAAGAGGCATGATAACGACTTCCGCTTCCTTACATGCGTCCTCGACAGTGTTCACCGGCAGGGCGCCATGGCAGACCATATCGCGGGGAAAACCGGCTACTGTAACCGTAGCCCCCATTTTCACCAATTCGTGCACCAGAATCGCTTCCCGGTCATCTCCGCCCAATACGGCAATTTTTATTCCAGACAACACTGAACTCACTGTCTTCCTCCTTTATAGATGTAGTGGCTACAATTATTAGCATTATATGTGTACTTATCAGAACTGGTGCCTGTCTGGAACCGGCCCTGGATGGCCTTAAAGCAGGCAATAAAGCCGTTTAAGGCTGGCTGGATAAAAAATGTCGCTGGTGCAATTCCAGCGACATGGTGGGTTTATTTTTTAAATATAGCCAGAAATGCCAGCAACTCATACTTACATCAGGGCGTCCATGCCGTAAACCAGTCCTTTTATCCCTACGATTTTTTGCACTGCCATCACTACCCCGGGCATGAAACCAACCCGGTCGTAGGAGTCGTGGCGAATGGTCAAGCTCTGTCCGGGCCCGCCAAAAATCACTTCCTGGTGAGCCACAAAACCGGGCAGACGCACGCTGTGAATGCGGATATCTCCCGCCTTGCCGCCTCGACTGCCGGGTATTTTCTCAAATTCGCGGGAGTTCCTGGGAGGTTGTATGCCCCGGTTGGCATTGATCATCTCTGCAGTCTTTAAGGCCGTACCCGAGGGGGCGTCCATTTTTTGATCATGATGGGTTTCTATAATCTCTACATCGGGGAGGTAGCGGGCTGCTTCCTGGGCGAATTTCATCATTAAGACCGCCCCGATAGCGAAGTTGGGGATTACTGCCACCCCGGTTCCGTTGGCCTGGGCCAATTGCTCCAATTGGGAAAGTTCCGCTTCGTTAAGACCGGTGGTGCCTACCACACAGTTCACCCCGCAGGCTAAAGCCCGGCGGGTGTTATTGAAAACCGCCTGAGGGTTGGTAAAGTCAATCATAACATCGGGCTTAACCTTTGCGATCAAGCCTTCCAGGTCATTCTCCAGATCCAGACCGCAGTCTATGCCGGTAAGTTCGGCAAAAGAAACCCCGGGATGCATTACATCCACCAGGCCCGCAATTGCCATGTCGAGTCTGTTCTCCAGGGCTTTGACGGTTTCCCGCCCCATTTTGCCCAGAGCGCCGACAATAATAACCTTTATCGGTGTTGACATACTTCAACCTCCCATTATTTCCTAGCATTTAGTTTTATATATTTTGTTACCGCAGTCAAGATTTGTTATAATCTGCTATATCAACATGAACAACGGGGCTGGCCGGTTGCTTCCCCGTCCCGGCAGGAATGAGGAGATGACGCCCTGGCCCGATCGACAGTTGCGCCGGCCTATTTTCACGAAAAAATAAAAAACCCGGGCTAGGCTCCCGGGCTGATTATTGTATGGCTATGGTATTTTAGACCTGATTATAAAGCCTGGCCTGGGCCACTACAAATTTTATGATTTCCTGTACCATGCGCCGTTCGGAAAAAGTCAGGGCAGCCTTTTCGTCTTTGGCACGGTTGACCACTTTCATGAAGCGTTGGGTGCATTTAATCTCATGCCTGATCTTTTCTACGGTTTCCTGTTCCTCAACCGTGTAGTAAAGCCGATTCAGGTGGTCTAGTACCAGTTTCTCGCGGTTGGTGAGTGCAATGACCGCGGCTTGTTCCAAAAGCTCATGTTTGCTCAAGTCATAACTGAGAAAATTATATATCAAGGCCAGACGCTTGCGTTCTTCGCGCGCAAGCAGTATCTCGGTGCTGATTTCTTTTTTGGAACTCTCCAGTTGCATTACCTGTTCCAAAATATTGTTGTATAGACTGACTACCAACTGAGACGTAGTGATCACCTCCCGGCCATTTAGTTATATTTTTAGTTCTCTGTTCCTTGTGGTATTCCTCTTATTATTTAAATATTCTGGTCAGAGAAAATCGACAATCAACCGCTTTGCCGTTATTTACCAAACAGATTGTGAGGGTTTTAAAATGCCTTTTGACGGATTCACCATCGCAGCCATAACCGCAGAATTAAACCTGGCCCTGGCCGGAGCCCGTATTGACAAAATCCACCAGCCGGAAAAAGACGAGCTGGTTTTTTCCATCCGCATGCTGCAAGGGGGCAACCACCGGCTGTTGCTTTCAGCCAATCCGCGCTGGGCACGGATGCATCTGACTGCCAGCCGCAAGGCCAATCCGCCCCGTCCCAGCGCGTTTTGCATGCTGCTGCGCAAACATCTTGAGGGCGGGAAAATCAGAGCCGTAAAACAGCTGGGCTTTGAACGCATGGTGATGGTCGATATCGAGGCTCTGGATGATTTCCGCGAATGGACTATCAGGCGTTTAATCTGCGAGTTCATGGGCCGGCACTCCAATATTATCCTCATTAACCCCGAAACCGGGATTATAATCGACGCCATTAAGAAATTCGGCAGCGATGTGAGTTCTTACCGGGAAGTGCTGCCGGGAAAGCCCTATATAGCACCTCCCGGCCAGAACAAACTCAATCCCCTGGAAACAGAGTACGAGAGCTTTTGCCGCGGCATCTGGGCTCAGGATGAAACCGCCGTATCACAGGCCTTGTTCAGCCTGTTTTCCGGGGTGAGCCCTTTTACGGCCCGCGAGATTTGCCTGATGACAGGCATTAACCCCACTTTGCCGGCAGCGCAATGCGGAGAATATGAGCTGGGCAAACTATACCATCAGGTGAAGGTATTGCTGGAAACGGTGCGGAGCGGAGCGGCACAGCCTACTCTTTCATATCAGGACGGCCACCCGGTTGAGTTCGCCGCATATCCCATCAGTGCCGCCCCCACCCGGGCCTTTGATTCTATCAATACTGCCTGCGACCAATATTATACCGCCAAATTAGACGCATTGCGGCTGGAATCATGGAAGACCAACCTGTCGCGCCACATCAAACTGATTCTGGATAAGGCTTGCAAGAAGCGTTTTTACCAGGAAGGCGACCTGACCGCGGCCCGCAACCAGGAGCAATACAAGATCTGGGGTGAATTGATAACCGCATATTCCTATCAACTGGAGAAAGGCATGACAGAAACCGTGTTGGAGGATTATACTTCCGGTGAAAAAATAGTGATTCCTTTGGATGCCCGCTTCAGCCCGATTACGAATGCTCAGCGCTATTTTAAGCTGTACAACAAGAGCCGCAAAACTATCGCCCACCTGGAAGGCCTCATGGCTGCCAATCAGTTGGAGATAGATTATCTGGAATCAGTCCTGTTGTCTATTCAGCAAGCTGAAAGTACAGATGATATGGAGGAGATCAGCGAAGAGCTGGAAAGGGATAAGAACGGCAGGAACAAAGTAAAAGGAAGAAAGTCGTCCGGACCGCGCACCATGCCGCGCCGGTATCTCTCCAGCGACGGGCTGGACATCCTGGTAGGACGCAATAACCGCCAGAATGACAACCTGACCTTGAAACAATCCGATCCCCACGATTTGTGGCTGCATACCAAAAACATACCCGGTTCGCATGTGATTGTGCGCCTGCCCCGAAAAATAAAATCCATTCAGGAGCTGCCCGACGCCACCCTGGAGGAAGCCGCACTCCTGGCCGCCTATTTTAGCAAAGCCCGCCAATCGGAAAAGGTTGAGGTGGACTACACCTTTCGTTCCCAGGTGCGCAAGCCCGGCGGCGCCAAACCGGGTATGGTCATCTACGACAACTACTGGACCATAGTCATCAATCCCCAGGAAAACCGCCTGGCCAAGCTGCTTCAGTCCGAAGTCAAAACACCCGTGACCTAGACCTGGCCGCTCCTGGTCGCCTGGAAGACTTTCCTCCGTGTTTTCCAGTCATCCACGCCTTCCAAATTATTCTATATTAAGTGAGCCGTCTGGATTGGTAGTTACTTTATTGCCGGGTTCCAGAATATAGATCTTTTTTTTGACTTCATCGACCGCCACGTCCCGATTGACGAGGGTGGAAACCTCGTTAGCGGTGGCCAGGGTGCGAATCTGCACCCCGTTGTCATACAGCTGCAGGGTCAGCTGGCCGTAATCCTTTTTCACCACTTCGGTCTGGCTGCGCTGATAAGTTTTCATGAAAACGTATTCATAGCCGCCTTCTTTATACTGCATCTCGTTTCCGTTTAGATATACCTTCATCTTTATCCACCTTACAGCATGTCAGCCTAAGCCCGGCTGCCAGGCTTTACTAGCGGCAGTTTGCCTTCCCGGCACAGCGGGCAGTCCTCGGCCTCCCAGGAGGTTATGTCCAGAGACAAGACCGCGGCCTGTTTCACCCCGAAGTCCACCGAACCATTGCTGCGGTCCACCAGAACCCCGACACCTGCCACCTGTCCTCCCAGTTTCTCGACAACTTCTATAGCCTCTTTAACTGAACCTCCGGTAGTCACCACATCTTCCACAACCAGAATGCGCTGACCAGGCTCGATGCTAAAACCGCGCCTCAAGGCCATCTGGCCATTCTCTCTTTCGGTAAACATGCCTAAAACCCCTAACTGGCGGGCCACCTCATATGCTACCACGATGCCTCCCATAGCCGGTCCAATTACCAATTCCACTCCGTCATCTTTGAAGACCTCGGCCAGGTGCCGGGCCAGTTGTTCTGTGAATGCCGGATATTTTAAGACCTGGGCGCACTGCATGTATTGATTGCTGTGCCGTCCCGAGGTGAGCCGGAAATGCCCTTCTAATAAGGCTCCGGCCTGGCTGAATATCTCTATAGCCTGTGTTTTTTCTAGCATTTTGCTGCCTCCAATTCCTCTATAATCTTCTGGGCTGCCGCCACCTTATCCGCCGCTGCGGTGATGGGCCGCCCGATGACTATGTAGTCAGCTCCCAGCTCAACCGCCTGTGCCGGTGTGGTGATGCGCTTCTGATCATTGGCCTCCGACCAGGCCGGTCTGATCCCCGGGGTCACAATCTTAAAATCCGCTCCGCAGGCGGTACGGATGGCGGCGATCTCCCGCGGTGAGCAGACTACGCCTCCGATGCCGCAGTCCCTGGCCGCCAGGGCCCACTTAACCACCACCTGTTCCACGGTCAAACCGGAGATAAGCATATCACTTTCCAGATCTGGCTGGGCAATACTGGTCAAAACCGTCACCGCCAGTGTTAATGGGAGCGGAAACCCCAGCCGCGCTGCTTCCTGCTTAACCTCACGGCTCAGTTCGCTCATCATGGCCCGCCCCCCGGCGGCATGAATATTGAACATGGCACAGTTCAGTCTGGTCATGACTCGCCCCGCGGCGGCTACGGTATTGGGTATATCATGGAACTTTAGATCTACAAAAACCTGACCTCCGCAGTCGTTGATTTCTGAGACAATGGAGGGTCCGGTGCTGTTATAAAGCTGCATACCCACTTTAAAAACTCCTACATACGGAGCCAACTCTTTCACCAGGGTCAGGGCTTGGCGCCTGGTATCCACATCCAGGGCCAGAATAATGCGGTCTTTAGCCTGCAAAGCTTTTCCTCCTCTTGCATTAATCTAAGTATGAATCAGCTCGATAGATGTTGAGAAAATCTCTCTTACGGTTTTAACCAGCCTGTTTAATCCTATAAGCTTTTCTCATTTCACAGTAATCCACAGGAATTGCGTTTTACTGCACAAAGGGGCGGCGCCCGCAGTTCTGAAGGTCAGATACGATGGGCCGCTCCCACCAGTTCATCTATGCTGTTCAGACCTTGTTCCAGCAAATACTGCTTGATTCCTTCGCTGATCTCCAACGGCAGTGCCGGATTGACGAACAACCCGGTGCCTACCGACACGGCCCGGGCCCCAACCATGATAAACTCCAGGGCATCACTGGTATTGACAATACCGCCGCCGCCCAGGATAGGCAAGGCCACTTCCCGGTAAACCTGGTAGATCATCCTTAATGCCACCGGCTTGATGGCCGGTCCGGACAAACCGCCAAACACATTGCCCAGAACCGGCCGGCGAGTCTTCACATCCACAGCCATGCCCAGCAGGGTGTTGATCATCGACAGGGCATCAGCGCCGCCCCGCTCGGCAGCTCTGGCAATAGCCACAATATCGGTGACGTTGGGCGACAGCTTGGGAATCACCGGCAGCGCAGTCTGTGCTTTTACTGCCCTTACCACCGCTTCCACCATAGCGGGATCGGTACCGAACTGCAAGCCGCCCTGTTTGACATTGGGGCAGGAAATATTCAGTTCAATTGCGGCCACTCCCGGCTGCCTGCCTATGATGGCGGCGGCTTGTTCATAATCCTCCACGGTGTTGCCGGCGATGTTGGCTACCACCGTCACTCCTCCCTGCCGCAGCCTGGGCAGATGGAAAGACACAAAAGCCTCCACCCCGGGGTTTTCCAGCCCGATGGCATTGAGCATGCCGGCCGGAGTCTCACATATACGCGGCGGAGGATTGCCAATGCGCTTCTCCAGGGTAGTTCCTTTTACAATCACCGCCCCGATCGAGGCGGGATCAACATAATCCTGGTATTCAAAGCCGTAGCCAAAGGTTCCCGATGCCACCGCTACAGGGTTTTTCATCATCAGGCCCCCCAGGTTGACTGATAGATCCAGGGATGGCGCCGATACGGCCAAATCCTTCTTCAAAGCCGGCCCTCCCATCAAGTTTTTTTAACCCAAATTTAACAAAGGCCTAACCACAGCTTAAAATAGTTGCAATACAATATAATCACGGTGTTGGCAAAAACTATACGTCCCCTTTAAGTCCTCACAGATTAATGACCGGTTATCCGGTCATTAATGCTGAAACAGCAAATCCATGTCAAAAACCGGCCCGTCTTTGCAAACCTTCACATAATCATCATCCTCGGGTTTGAGTTTGCGGGCACAGCCCAAACAGGCGCCTACGCCGCAGGCCATGGCTTCTTCAAGCGACACTTCCCCCCTGATGCTGTGCCGGCGGGCAAAAACGGTCACGGCTTCCATCATCATTTCCGGACCGCAGGTATATATCATGTCTACCCCGGCAAATTGCGGCTGTTCTTGCAGTAGTCCCACCACTGTGCCTTTATAGCCCAGGCTGCCGTCCATGGTAGCCGGCCGGGTTTGAATACCCAGTTCATTGAACTTGCGTTCAAAGGCAGCGGCCTCGCTACGGGATGCCGCCCCGCAGGCGGCCTCAACAGGGTGTCCCTTCTCCTGCAAGACCCTGGCTAAATATACGAGCGGGGCTATGCCCACTCCTCCGCCTACTAACAGCGCGCTTTTTCCAGCTGCAGGGAGAGTAAATCCTTTCCCCAACGGCCCCATGATATCCACATGCTCCCTGCTCCCGATCTTCTTCAGCAGCTCGGTGCCCCGCCCCACCACTTTGTAGAGCAGGGTGATGCTGCCGAGTTTCTTGTCCACATCATAGAGGCTTAAAGGCCTTCTCAAGAGGGGGTCGTGAGTCTGACCGGGGCGAAGATGCACAAATTGTCCCGGTTGTGCCTCCCGGGCGACTTGCGGGGCTATAATCTCGATTTCATATAAGTGGTGGCCCACTTTTTGATGGGCTGCAACTAATCCTTTTTCCACAGCAGGCATTATCTTACCTCCGAGTCTAATCATACCATCAAATCTTTACTGGCGGAATTCGGCCACATATTCCTGCAAGGATTGCACCTCCTGAGGCTTGGCCTCCTCATTCCCTTTTAAGACTTCCAGAATCACCTTCAAAGTGTCAAGAGAGGTTAAACAGGGCACATTTAATTCCACTGCAGCCCGGCGGATATGAAATCCGTCGCTGAACGGCCTGCGCCCCTGAGTAAGCGTGTTTACCACCACATCCACCTGACCTTCCCGAATCAGATCGACGATATTGGGGGAACCTTCTTTGAGCTTCTTAACTCGTTGCACCTTCACTCCGTATTCTTCAAGGGCCTGGGCGGTTCCTTCCGTGGCGGTGATCTTAAACCCCAGCCTGGCGAACTCGGCAATAACCGGGATAGCCTCGGTTTTATCTTTGTCAGATACGGTGGCCACCATGGCGCCGGCCCCTTTGACTTCCACTCCTGCTGCCTGCAGGCCCTTGTAGACCGCGCTGTTCAGGTTATGAGCGATTCCCAGTACTTCTCCGGTGGATTTCATCTCCGGTCCCAGGTTGATGTCCACCTGATGCAGTTTGTTGAAAGAAAACACCGGCACTTTTACGGCGTAGAAAGCGGGGGTTTTATAAAGCCCCCCCGGGTAGCCCAGGTCGCCAAGGGTTCTGCCCAGCATAATCTCCGTGGCCAGCTTGACCATTGGAATACCGGTGATTTTGCTGACAAAAGGCACGGTGCGGCTGGAACGCGGGTTAACCTCCAGAACATAGAGCTCGTCTTCATATTCAACAAATTGAATATTGATAAGGCCTTTGACCTTTAATTCCAGGGCCAGGCGAATCGTGTAATCCACCACCTTATCCCGGATAAAATCACTTAGGCTGTGAGCCGGGAAAACCGCCATACTGTCGCCGGAATGCACCCCGGCCCGCTCGATGTGCTGCATTATACCGGGGATCAGGACCTCGCTGCCGTCACAGACTGCATCCACCTCGATCTCCCTGCCCAGCAGGTATTTATCCACCAGAACCGGATGCTCCGGGCTGGCCTTGACCGCAGTCTGCATATATTCACGCAGTTCGTCTTCACTGTATACGATCTCCATGGCCCTGCCCCCGAGAACATAAGAAGGCCGAACCAGAACCGGGTAGCCGATTTCAGCGCCCACCTTCACGGCCTCATCGGGATGGAATACCGTTTTCCCCGGCGGGCGGGGAATGCCCAGTTGCTCCACCATGGTATCGAAGCGGTTGCGGTCCTCAGCCCTGTCGATGCTCTCATTGCTGGTCCCAAATATTTTTACCCCGGCCCTGGACAACGGCCCGGCCAGGTTGATGGCAGTCTGCCCGCCGAATTGCACAATCACGCCTTCAGGGCGCTCTTCCTCGATGATATTCATCACATCTTCGTAAACCAGCGGCTCAAAATACAGCCGGTCTGAGGTGTCAAAATCGGTGCTGACGGTTTCGGGGTTGTTGTTGGCTATGATGGCCTTTAAGCCCGCCTCCCGCAAAGCCCACACGCAGTGCACCGAACAGTAGTCGAACTCCACGCCCTGGCCGATCCGGATCGGTCCGGAGCCGATGACCAGAACCTTGCGGTCGCCGTCCTGGTGGATGGCTTCATTCTCCTCCTCGTAGCAGGAATAGAAATAAGGGGTTTCGGCATCAAACTCGGCCGCACAGGTATCCACCAGCTTGTAGGTGGGGATTATGCCGTATGATTTCCGCAGTTGGCGCACTTCATCTTCGCTAATCCCCTTAAAATAAGCGATTTCACTGTCTGATACTCCGATTTTTTTGGCCTCGTTGAGTATATCCAATCCCAACGGGGTCTTTTCCAAGCGCCGTGAGAAATCGATGATATTTTTGAATTTTTTAAGAAAATACTTGTCAATTGCGGTGATATCATGCAGTTCATCTATAGAAGCCCCGCGCATGAAAGCCTCGGCGATTATAAAAATACGCTCATCATCGGCATGGCTAAGGCGGGCTTTGAGTTCTACATCGCCCAATTCAGTCAATTCCGGCAGACGCAGCCCGTTGATGCCGATTTCCAGGGAGCGGATAGATTTGAGAAAAGCGGCTTCAAAACTGCGATCAATGGCCATGACCTCACCGGTGGCCTTCATCTGCGTCCCCAGGCGGCGATCACCGAACACGAATTTGTCAAATGGCCAGCGCGGCACCTTGAGGACTACATAGTCGATAGCCGGCTCAAAGCAGGCCGTGGTTTTCCCGGTGATGGCATTGAGGATTTCGTCCAGGTTGTAGCCGATGGCGATTTTGGTGGTCACCTTGGCAATGGGATACCCGGTGGCTTTGGAAGCCAGGGCGCTGGAACGGCTCACCCGCGGATTCACCTCGATGACAAAATATTTCTTGCTCAAGGGATCCAGGGCAAACTGTATATTACATCCCCCGGCGATCCTCAAGGAACGGATAATTTTTAACGAGGCTGAGCGCAGCATCTGATATTCTTCGTCAGTAAGGGTTTGGGCCGGAGCGACTACTATGCTGTCTCCAGTGTGTATGCCTACCGGATCGACATTCTCCATGCTGCAGATGGTGATGCAATTGTCGTTGTGGTCGCGCATCACCTCGAACTCGATCTCCTTGTATCCGGCTACGCTGCGCTCGATCAGAGCCTGGTGAATGGCGCTGCTCTTCAAGCCGCGGGTGGCGATTTCCATCAATTCGTCGTCGTTGTGCGCAGTGCCGCCTCCGGTGCCGCCCAGGGTATAGGCCGGGCGTACTATCAGCGGGTAGCCCACCTCGGCCGCAAACTGCAGGGCCTGGTCTACGTTATGGACAATGTCGCTCTCGGGTATGGGCTCTCCGATTTCCTCCATAGTGGTCTTGAACATCTCCCGGTCCTCGGCGCGGTAAATTGCCTCTAAAGGCATTCCCAGCACCGGCACCCCTTTTTCTTCAAGGATGCCAGCTTTGTCAAGAGACAGAGCCATATTCAGCCCCACCTGGCCGCCCAGATTGGCTATGATCCCGTCCGGTTTCTCCCGGTCCAGAATCCTCACCACGGATTCAACGGTGATGGGCTCCATATAAACCCGGTCAGCAATGTCGGTATCGGTCATTATGGTAGCCGGATTACTGTTTAACAATACAACTTCGATGCCTTCTTCTTTGATGGCCTTGCAGGCCTGGGTGCCGGCATAGTCAAACTCCGCGGCCTGCCCGATAATAATCGGGCCTGATCCGATGACCAGGACCTTTTTCAGGTTTTTGTCCAGTGGCATAAGTCTATCCTCCAGTTCAGGCACACCTATGGTTTCAGCATGCCCACAAAATCGTCCAGGAAAAATCCGGTTTCACTGTATCCCGGGAAGCCCTCGGGATCGAATTGCACTGAGTAAACCGGCAGGCTTAAATGCGCGATGCCTTCCACACTGCCGTCGTTCAAGCTGCGCAGGGTGACTCGAACATTCAGGCCGGACAGGGATGCTTCGTCTATATGAAAACCGTGGTTTTGTGTGGTAATATAAACGCGTCCATTTTTGAGGTCTTTCACCGGATGGTTGCTGCCGCGATGGCCGTAAGGCAAGCGTTTGATTTTAGCGCCCAGGGCCATAGCCAGTACCTGGTGACCCAGGCCGATGCCAAAGATAGGCTTCTTACCCAGGAGGGAGCGGCAGGTTTCAGTCACATAGGCGATTGCCTCAGGATCTCCCGGCCCGTCGGATATCAGGATCCCCTGCGGGTTCAGTTCGAGTATTTCTCGGGCCGTGGTCCGGGCCGGCACCGCCACCACCTCGCAGCCGCGTTTGGTCAAAAGGTCGATATAACCGCGCTTGGTACCCAGATCCACCATTACCACTCTCAGGTCTCCGGCCCCGAACTTCATGATGTTCTTGCGGGTCACATACTGCACCAGATCGCCTTCCAGTTCCTTCCTGGCGTTTCTGGCCTTATCTTCCAGCCAGCTCAGATTCTCGATCGAATCCGTGATTATGCCCCCCATACTGCCCTCATTGCGAATCACCCGGGTCAGCGCCCGGGTATCCACCTCGGTTAAAACCGCAATTTCACTCTTGTTAAGAAAGCTGATCAGATCGGTTTCCATTTCATAATGGCTTGGGAAATCGGTGGCCTCGCGCAGCACCAGGCCGCGCAGCATAGCCCCTTTGGAGGCATAGCTTTTCTGAACCAGGCCCACGTTGCCCACCAGGGGATAGGTCATAATTACGATCTGACCGTAATAGGACGGATCGGTAATAATATCCTGATAACTGATCATGGCGGTGGTGAATACCACTTCACCCCCGGCCATCATGCAATCGTTCAACAGTTTGCCGGTAAACACCCTGCCGTTTTCAAGCACCAGGTAGCCTTTCACCTTATCTTCACTCCTCTATTATCCTGCCGTTGATATAAACCAGCTTGCCGGCTACAATGGTGGCCCAGGGCCATCCGGTAAGCTGCATGCCCTTAAATGGGGTATTCTTTCCTTTGGAATAAAATTGCTGCGGAGTAACGGTTTTGGTCAAATCAGGATCAATGATGGTAATATTCGCGGTATCCCCGGCATTGAGCCGGCCTTTGGCCAGCCCCATGACGTTGGCCGGGCCGGTAGTAAACAGCCTGACCATTTCTGGCAGGGGGAGCAGATTCTGGCTGACCAGCTGGTCCATGATTACCGCCACGGCGGTTTCCAGTCCGGAAATCCCCACTGCAGCCAGGTTGTATTCACAATCCTTGCTCTCCAGATGATGGGGAGCATGGTCAGTGGCGATGCAGTCTATGGTGCCTTCTAACAGTGCGGCCCTCAAGGCCGCAATATGTTCTTGTGATCGCAATGGCGGCATTACCTTGGTATCGGTATCGTAAGTGCCCACTATCTCATCACTTAAGGTGAGGTGATGCGGGGTTACCTCACAGGTAACATTCAAGCCCTCCGCTTTAGCCTGGCGGATCAGCTCCATCGCACCGGCTGTAGAAGCATGACAAATATGTAACTGCCCTCCGGTGAGACGGGCCAGAACTATATCCCGGGCTACCATCACTTCTTCGGCTGCCGCCGGTATGCCTTTCAATCCATAATAGGTCGAGTAGTAGCCTTCGTGCATCTGTCCGTCAGCGGTCAGATTCAGGTCTTCGCTATGGGACAATACGGGCACTCCGAACATCTTGGTATATTCCAGGGCATTCCGCATCACGCCGGCTTTGCTGACCGGTCTGCCGTCATCTGAAAAGGCCACACAGCCCGCTGCTAGTAAATCGGCATACTCGCTCAATTCATCTCCGGCTTGCTTCTTGGTAATGCTGCCGATCGGCAAGACATTTACCACACCACTGCGCTGAGCCCGCTCTCTGACAAAGCGTGCTACCGCCATGTTGTCAATCACCGGACTGGTGTTGGGCATACAGCACACGGTGGTAAATCCGCCTGCCGCTGCCGCACGGGTGCCGGAGGCCAGGTCTTCTTTATATTCGAAACCGGGTTCGCGCAGATGGACATGAATATCTATAAATCCGGGGCACACTATTTTTCCGGCTGCATCCAGGGTTTCTGCATCCTTAGACTTGAGGCTCTTGCCCACCCTGGTTATTTTGCCGTCTTCCACCAGAATGTCCAATAGCTCGTCCCGCTTATTTTCGGGATCTATCACCCGCCCGCCTTTAACCAGCAATTTCATCTTTGGAACCCCCCATCATCAGGAATAGAATGGCCATTCTCACTGCCACTCCGTTTGTCACCTGTTCGTTGATCAAAGCCTGCGTGCTGTCGGCCAGGGCGCTGGAAATTTCCACCCCCCGGTTCATGGGACCGGGGTGCAGGATCAGGGCATCCTCCTGGGCGCCTTTGAGGCGCTGCGGATTGACCATGTAGAGGTCGGCATATTCATCCAGGGAGGGAAACAATGCGGCCTGCTGCCGTTCCCGCTGTATGCGCAGGATGTTGACCACATCAGCTCCTTTAACCGCTTCTTCCAGGCTATAATAGCTTTTTACCCCCAGCTTCTCCACTTCTGGAGGAATTAGTGTGGAAGGCCCCACAACTCGAATCTCGCAGCCGTACCGGGTTAGTCCGTAGATATTGGAGCGGGCCACCCGGCTGTGGAGTATATCTCCCACGATAGCGACCTTCAGATTTTCCAGGGTGCCTTTGTGCTCTTTGATGGTGAACATATCCAGCAAGGCCTGGGTAGGGTGTTCGTTCTGTCCGTCGCCGGCATTGACGACTCGCATATTAGTGTTGCGGGCTGCGTAATGGGGAGCCCCGCTCATGCTGTGGCGCATTACCATAAGATCGAAGCCCATCACCTCAATGGTCTTGATGGTATCGCGCAGGCTCTCTCCCTTCTGCACGCTGCTGGTACTCACTGCCAGATTGACGGTATCCGCGCTCAGGTATTTGCCCGCAATCTCAAATGAGGTGCGGGTGCGGGTGCTGTTCTCATAAAAAATGGTCACCATGGCTTTCCCTCTAAGGGTGGGAACCTTTTTGATATCGCGTTTGATTACGTCCTTCATGGGCACCGCAGTATTCAGAATCTGATCAATTTCAGCCCTGCTCAGATCCTTGATGCCCAGCAAGTCTTTCCTCCGGTCCAGTTTCACCTTAACGCCTCCTTATTACCTAGCCTTACCTATCAACTAGCGCACAACTCCCCGGCCGGTTTGAGTTTTTTCCTTAAGCTACGCCAGAGTATTCAGCCGCTTATAGCGAATGAGTCCTTCAGATGTCAAGCCGGCCGCCCGACTGCCTTAGAAGACCTCTCTCCGTTTGGCGGGTCGTCTTTGTTTTCCCTGTTAATCCTTGGCCTCCTTATATGCAGGCACAAAAAAACCTTCCTTGTGATGCTGCAAGGAAGGTTCCGCTTCGGCTGAGGCTTTCTCCCTTGCTGGCCTCTCGGGACCAATTTAAAGGGATGTTATTTATGTTTCCGCTACCGGTTCTTGTATTACCACTTTATCTGTTCCATCGATCTCCGCCACCAGAACCGATACAATTTCTTGAGCGGAGGTGGGAACATTTTTTCCTATGTAATCCGCTTTGATGGGCAGCTCCCGGTGGCCTCTGTCCACCAAAACCGCCAGTTGAATGCGCCGCGGCCGGCCCAGGTCTATCAAGGCATCCATGGCCGCCCTCACGGTTCGCCCGGTGTATAGGACATCGTCTACCAGGATAATCACCTTGCCGTTGATGTCAAAGTCAACCTCGGTGCGATGCACCATGGGCTGGGTGGAAAGGGTAGTCAGGTCGTCCCGGTACAGGGTGATATCTAAAATGCCCACCGGCACCTTGACGCTCTCTATCTCTCCGATGCGTTCGGCCAGTCGCTGTGCCAGCGGTCCCCCGCGGCGGCGGATGCCTACCACCACCAGGTCTTCAACTCCCTTGTTCTTCTCTACGACCTCATGGGCGATACGAGTCAGGGCCCTTTTCATCCCAACCTGGTCCATAATCACGTTTTTATCCCGCAGGTTCAAGCCTTATCCCTCCTGATCCTCCGCCAAATAAAAAGCCTGCCACGGTCCGCAAGACTCAAGGCAGGCATACCTAACGCGTTTAATCCTTGCTAGCCTCACGGGGCCAACTTAAAGGCTCTTAAGCAATTGTAATCAAACCCGGGTAGTGTGTCAAATCTTTTCCTCGTCTCTTGAGGGGCTCACAGCAGTCCTCCCAGGACATGGTAGAAGTCGGCCAGGATCTCGTCCCAGCTGCGGGAACGAGCGTGCTCCAGGGCTCCTCGGGCCAGGGTCCGGCGCATCTCTGCCCGGGTCATGAGGAGTTCGATCTGCCCGGCCATATCAAAGGCATCACCGGGTTTGAAGGCCAGACCGTTTTGGCCCGGCAGCAGATTGTCCTCCACCCCGCCGGCCAAGGCGGCCACCACCGGCAGTCCGGAAGCCATGGCTTCAAGTACGACATTGCCGAAAGTTTCGGTCACCGAAGGGAAAACAAATATATCCGCCGAAGCGTAGAGATCGTAAAGCTCCTGTCCGCGCTGGTAACCAAGAAACAATATATTTTCAATATTAAGTTCTTCCAGCTTGTGGCGCGAGGGGCCGTCCCCCACCATCAGCAGTTTATACTCCAGACCGCGCCGGTTGAGCAGGCCGGCGGCCTCCATTAAGACCTCCAGATCCTTTTCCGGAGCAATGCGCCCTACATAGAGGAGTATGATCCCCTCAGACCCGGAAACATAACGTGAGCGCAGTTCCTCGCTGCGATAAAGCGGGTTAAAAAGCTCACTGTCGATGCCATGCGGGCAATGCCTCAAGTTCGGAATACCGTGCTCCTCCAGCAGGCGCAGGGTGCTTACCGATGGACTGAAATTCACCAGACAGCGGTTGTGAAACCAGCGCAGGTAACGCCAGCCTGGTCTTTCCAGGAAAGGCATCCCGTAATAACGCAAATACTGCACAAAGTTGGTGTGATAGGTAGAGGTCAAAGGCAGATCATGGCGCAGGGCGTATTTCATCCCCTGCCAGCCCAGTGAAAATTCAGTGGCCAGATGCACCATATCGGGCCTGAACTCATTCAGTATCTTTTCTATCTTATGATAGCCGGGCATGGTTATGAGCAGTTCCGGATAAAGCGGGAACTTGGCGCCTCCAAAAGTAAAAACCCCGGGTTCTGCTGCATCCCCAGGAACAAAATACAGGTATTCTATGTCATTTTGCTTCATGTAATCTTTCATTTTACCCAGGATTACGCTAACCCCGTTTACCTGGGGGAAATAAGTATCTGAAAAAACCGCTATACGCATGACAATTATAGGCCCTTTACATTTAATATTATTTGCGGTTATAAGACCATATAGAACGATGCCAGAGCTATTCCCACCCCGGCCAAAACATCACTGGGATAATGCGCTCCCAGATAAACCCGGGAAACTCCTACCAGAGCGGACATTCCCAATACCAGCGGGGCCATATCCGGCACTACATAAGACACCGGCAAAGCCAGCGCAAAGGCCGCACAGGTATGTCCCGAAGGAAAGGAACGTTTGGAAGTCGGCGGCTTATTGGCGATGATATCTTCCAACACCTTGAAGGGCCGCTCCCTGTAAACCATGAATTTAATGGTATGCACCAGTATCTGGCTAATGATCAGCACCATGGCCATATCCTGGCCCAGGTCGATCAAGTAGGGGTGATCTGACAGCAGCAGAATCAAAGGCACTGCCACAATTGCCGGCAAAGAGCCCAGGTTGGTGAGAATCTGCATAATGATGTCCAGGACCCGGCATTTATAGTGCTGATTGATAAAATAGAGCAGTTTCAACTCCCGCCCCCGGAAATAGCCGATAATAGAATTCAATGGTATTCTCCTTCCCCAACCCCGATGCCATGTCCTAAGATTTTAACTAAGATAGGGTTTTTCATTATATGAAACACCCCGCCAAAATATCCCCATATCAAGAGCATCACTTATTATATTACCTAATTCGACTTCGCTTGTAACTGTTTTTTTGGATGCCGGGGGTGACAAATGGGGCCGGTTCTTTTTGGTCATCCATTTGTCACCGTCACGCAGCGTTATCCCCGCAGGGCTGACAGGAATTGTACAAATTCAGCGGGCGGGTCGGAGGTGAATTCCAGGTATTCACCGCTCTCGGGATGATGGAAGCCTAAAAGACAGGCATGCAGCAGCTGGGAATTGACCCCCGGAGGTGCTTTACGGGAAGTATAGAGGGGATCTCCCACCACGGGATGCTTTATATACTGCATATGCACTCGGATCTGATGGGTGCGCCCGGTTAGCAGCTTTACCTTTAACAGGGTATAATCTTTAAACCGCTCTAAAACCTGGTACTGGCTGATGGCGGGACGTCCATCGGCTGTCACCGCCATTTTTTTGCGGTCAGTTTTGCTTCTGCCGATGGGCGCGTCGATAGTTCCCAGGTTCTCCTTTATGACCCCATAAACTAAAGCCAGGTATTGGCGTTCAATGGTGTGCGCCTTTATCTGCTCCGCCAGGGCACGGTGCGCCGCATCATTTTTAGCCGCCACCATCACCCCCGAGGTATCTTTATCCAGGCGATGGACTATGCCCGGCCGCAACTCGCCGTTGATACCGGAGAGGTCTTTGACATGATAAAGCAGGGCATTCACCAGGGTATGCTCCCAGTTGCCGTGCGCGGGATGCACTACCAAGCCTTTAGGTTTGTTGAATACTACCACATTACTGTCCTGATAGACAATCTCCAAGGGGATGTCTTCAGCCTGCAAATCGACTGCGGCCGGCGGCGGCACTTCCACCGCCACTACTTCTCCGGACTTGATTTTGTAGCTGGCCTTGCGAACCTCTCCATCCACCCAGACCCGGCCATCCCCGATCAATTTCTGCGCCTGTGAGCGCGATAAACACTCCATACGCTCCGCCACAAAAGCGTCCAGGCGTTCACCCTCAAGATCCTCATCCACCCGCCAAGTGGTTTTATCGTTCATTGCTTTGACCATCCTTATCCCACCAGATAAAATAGGCCACCAGCAGAATGCCGCCCATTACGATGGCTATATCAGCCACATTGAATACCGGCCAGAACCGGAAGTCGATGAAATCGACGACATGGCCCTGCCGGTATCGGTCCAGAAGATTCCCGGCGGCTCCCCCGGCCATCATTCCGGTAATAAGCTGCAGGAGGGGCTGCGGTTTGGCAAAAAGATTATATGCCATTAACGCCACCACCACAACAACTGCGGCCGCCATAAAGTAAATGGTCTGCCCCTGCATGATACTGAATGCGGCCCCGCGATTGAACACATGGGTAAACCACATCACTCCGGGCCAGACCTCCACACTCTGTCCGGGCGCGATTTTAACCGCCACCATCCATTTACTCCACTGATCTAACAGCAGGACAGCTGCCATACATAACCAGAATCGCACTTTAATCCTCCATAGTCCTGTAAATTGCGTATCTATCATTTTACGCCACCCCGCCGGGCAAAACAACCCGCCCGCCTTTTAAACTGCGGGTATTCCGGAAGGCTAGAGTCGGCCCGGCCTGGGTTATACTAAATTGCAGGGAGGTGCAAACCATGTACGCAATCTATTTCTACCGGGTTTATGAAACCGGATGCGAAGAAATCGATCTTAATCAAGTAGAGCGATCCTGGGGCGGGGAACACGGTCTGGCCAGGCACCGATTGATCCGTATCAATCCCAAATCGATTCATATGGAGGTCCCCCCTCTGGTCTTGAAGTTAGGGGCGCAGGAAATGCTATGGAGCGGCGGAAAACTGAGCCTTGAATGTCAGGCCAGGATTTATGATATCGGAGCGGTCAGCTTGTGTTTAAAATATCAGAATGATGACTCCCTGCCCCATATCGAAAATGTCGCCCTGGACTTCGCGGCTCAGAAAAGCCTGGAAGATGTTTTTGGCAACTGCCTGACACAACTGCAAAGCCTGTTAAAGGCGGTTCTACCCTGTGTAAGCATTGAGGCCGCTTTTTATGAAGACTACACTATCTATCATATTGAAAGTCCTGAACAAATAAGTGATGCAGCAGCTTTATTGATGGGCGAGCAGGCTGATTTCAGTTCACAGCTCCGGGATCAGATTATGAAAAACCGCCTCAGCTATAGCCAGGACGACTTCGTCATCGTTACCTGGGATACCGCCTTGATCTGTGACCGCGAGGACCCGGCTGATTTGCGCGATTTGATAGAATTCGCCAATGTGCAGCTCCTGGAACTGAGATATTACGGAGATATTCTAACCCGGCATATGGATCGCATGTACGATGACATCCAAAAGGTGGACAAAGACTCCAGTTTTAAACGCAGCCGTCAGTATCGGCGCATTATGAGCCGCTTGATGGAATTCATCGCTGAAATCAGTGAAGTCGCCGAGAGAATAGACAACTTTATCAAGATTACCGAAGACATCTATTATGCCCGGGTCTATCAGATGACTTTAAAGGTTCTGCGCGCCGAGCAGTGGAGTGAGAGTGTCAACCGCAGACTGCAGGTGATACAGCAGAATTATGCCTTGCTTAGTAATGAGGTCAATGTTCAGCACTCCAATTTCCTGGAGTGGATCATCATCATCCTCATCGCCCTGGAGTTCAGCTTTACCATTATAGAAACCCTGTGGTAAACGTAAGACCCAAGGGAAGCTGCTATTAAACAGGCGCCCCTTGGGTCAAACGTCCCTCTTCTCCTCTTCTTATGCTATATTAAGCGGATCATGCCCCCGCTGAACTGGTCTTCGTGAGGAATAGTCTGAATTTCAGCGCTGGCCGTTAGCTTGCTGCCATCCTTGCCGATCCACTCCATAGATTCCACCCCGGCCTGGTTAGCCAGCAATTTAGCCTGCTCATCGTCGCCTAATACTATTGCCAGGGCTTTACCTACCAGCTGGGCGGGTTTTTCATAACCCAGCCATTCAGCCATGGCCCCGGTCACGGCGTCTATATTCCCTTTGCTGTCATAAGTCAATACCTTTGCCCCAAGGCTGTTTAAGGCCGCGATCAATTGCTTGCCCTGGGCTTCGGATTGGCGCAGCCAGTTTTTGTGATTCTGCAGTATAATATAACGTTCGGTTACATCGCGCAGGCATTCTATGGCTCCCAAGAGCTTGCCGCCCTCGTTGTACCAGGGCATCGCCCGGCCCCATAGATTCCGCCCCTGACCCCGCAGTTTAGGGGTTTTGAACTCGCTGATAACGGTATAATCATCAACTTCAATGACCTTGTAATACTGCTTGACCTCCTCCGGCCTTAGAACCAGGTCTACCATAATAGGACGCCTGCTTTCGTAGAAGGCCAAGGCGTACTCAAAATCGCCCTTACCCAGCATATCGTTGGCTTTGATGCCGGTGAGGCGCTCCATGGCTTTGTTCCAGACCACCACTTTGCCCTCCATATCGATGGCCATAGTGGCATCAGGAAGGCAATCCGCCAGGCCTTTTAAGTCCTGTTCGGACGTAATCAGGCGGCTCATCTCTTCCTTAATGCGCGTTATGCTGCGGGCAATCCCCTGCACCGCAACAATTTTGCCATTGGCATAAAGCGGCCAGATGCTCACGTCCAGATAAGTCTGGGTATCCCACTTGGTTATAATCTTTATTTCATAGCTGATATGACGGCCCGGAGCCAGGCGCTGGTATTGAAAACCGCGCAGCAAATCCAGGCTTTCATTATCTGCCAGTTCCTGAATATTCATACGCACCAGTTCGGCTACCGAATAACCGGTAATGCGCTCCGCCGCGGGGTTGACCGATATCAAGTTGCCGCCCAAATCGTGCACAAAGATCATGTCACTGGCATTATGGAAGAAATCCTCATAGGTATCCCGGGAATGGCGCAGCTTCTCTCCCGCCAGTTTGACCGGATTGATATCACGTACGGCTGCCATCAGGCGGGTACGATCTTCAAAAACCACGCGCTTGGACTTGACCTCGATCCAGAACACCCGGCCATTGCGGTCGCGCATCCTCCACTCCATGGATTGTGCGCGGGAGTCTGAAGACATACGCAGCCAGCGTTTAAACTCTTCACCGCTGTAGGGCGGCTCTTCCGGACACAGATTCCCGATATTGAGCCGCACCAATTCCTCGCGGCTATAGCCAAACATCTCACAGGCGGAACGGTTCATGTGTAAAATGTCGGTAGTGTAGGTATCCAAGAGAAAGATTGAATCCCAGGCTTCGTCAAATACCTCATGATATTTGCTGCCTAATTCCTGGGCTACAGCCTCAAAGCGCCGGGCGGCGCTCACATCGTCAAATATAGACACCAGCCCGTCCGGGGTGGTATAGATGCGCTCGATGAAAAAACGATGGCTGACCTTGCTTTCCACCGTTCCCATCTGGCCGGTTTCCAATACCTGCATATAAGCGTCCTGGGTATTGCTGCCAACCAATTCCGGAAGGACTTCCGGCCATTTATGCCCAATGATATCATCGACCGCCTGACCTGCTAAACGAGCATAGGCGGGATTACAATAAACTATCTGCAGGTCTTTGTTGATAGCTACCAGTGGAGATTCGATGCAGTCCAGGAAGTTTCTGTATCGCACCATGTGTTTCAGCTCCTCTTCCAACCAAATCAATCAAAGCTATCTATACAGATTTACTTTCAAAATGTAATACGTTTAATGAGATTATATATAATATAACATCCTTTTCGACTGTTTCAAGAAATAATCCTGCTGCCCAGACAATTTTTAATTTTGCCCGGTATTATCACGATAACGGCTTCAAAAGCCTCCGGGCCTTATCCTGATTTAAAATCAGGCAGGCCCGGAGATTGAATATTCATCAGCGATATTGTTGCAAGAGTTTGCTGTTAAAATACGGGCCCAGAATCTCCTGCCACTGTTTGTCGTTAACTGCTTGCGCATGGGTATAGAGCATGCTCAGATGTTCAGTCTCGGCCGGGAGGTAATGATACCAGAGCTGGCTGCGCTGATACTGCAACAGGTTTTCCTCGCTGTTTTCGGGCAGAACGTACAGCTCATAGTTCTTTGTATCTTTATAAAAGGTGTCTTTGAATTGTACCGTGAAAGAGAAGTTGCCGTATTCCATGGGGATGCCCTTGATGACCCCGTCCGCCAATTCCAATCCGGCCGGCAGACGTCCGGAGGAGATCTTCCAATCACGGACTCCATAGCCCCCATAAGCTAACAGGTCCACCCGGTAAGGGGTTCCTTTCAGCCCGTCTGGAAGCGATTCCACGAATAAACCGGGCGGGACGTTGCTCCCCACCTTGAACTTCACAATATATGCCGGTGGTTCAAGGTTGCTTTTGCTGCCGGCAGAAATTACAGCCTCGCCATCGCCCACCTGCCACAACGGATTCAAGCTGCCGCCGGCTGCCGGTTGGCCTTGCTGATCGCTGAAAGAAAAGAGCTGTGTATTGCTGGAACGCCATTGCACATAATCATTGACATTCAAGCCGGTGTTCTCCCCAAAGAATCTCAATTCGTAGGCGGCCTTCTCCCCTCGCGCCAGGTGGCGCTGGCCTCCGGCGAGCTCGGTATGCTGGCGCAAAAGGGCGCGGGTATGGTTCAAGCTGCCCTGGCCATCGGCATCGATCACCCGGGATAAACTATTTTGTATGGAAAGAAGGGTGTCGAAACTCCAGCCCATACCATCCAGGGCTTGGGTAAACCACAGGTAGGGCTCTTCTTTGCATACCTCCTGCCAGGCCCTGATGCTGTAAATATCCATCAGCATTCTGGCTTCGGTTTCACTGCTGCCGTAGCCTTTCAGCAGCTCATTGCCATGTGCCGTTAAAATGCGCAGCCGTTCCGTATCAACCCGGTTAATCAGGTTCAGAAATTGCTCGGGCTTGACATCTCTTCCGAACAAATGTTGCATTTGCGGAAATTCCCGCTGCCTCCAGGCAGACAGAGCCCCTTGCAGTTCATCATAACTGCTGGCGTACTGTATTGGCCCCAGGGCCGTGCCTATGGATTTTAACGCGGTGTAGGCCCGTTTGGCCTGAGCCGCCGAAGCGGGGGCCAGTACTTTGGCCATCATGTGGCCGCTATCGGCGTAATCATCGCCCTTAAAGATCCTGAAATTCACGCTGGCGGCAGTATCAAAATAATAAGGAGGCACGCCTACCTGGCCATCAGTCCCGACCAACTCAGGTTTGCTGGTATTCATTATCTTAATGCCGTAGCCCGCGGGGATTTGCGGAAATACAAAGCGCTCGCCATACTGCACCGGTATCTGCTCTTCGGTAATGGAATCTGCTATCAGCCGGGCATTCAGGGCTATAGGAGCATAAATTCCCGGCTTGGTGATTCGCCCCAGAGCATAGCAGTTCCCGTTTTGCTTCACTACAGTTGAGCCCGGGACCATCTCCCAGGCCGGCCAGGGTTGGCGGGTTTGATTGTAATAGGCCAGCACGGCATCTTCACCCTGGCAGGGCATTTTCATCAGCAAGCCACTTTGCCATAATTCGGCCGGTATACCGCTGACATCAAGTCTCAGGACCGGCCCGGCAACGACAATCCCCTGCCTCGCCACCAGGCTGACCGGTGTTGCTGTTGCCGCAGCCCCTGGCGGCACCCCCTGCAGGGAGCTGTTGTAATCAAACTCCACTATACCTCCAACTACGGCACTGGCCGTCCCCGACGCCGCTTCAGCCGCGAGAGCGGTTCCCGGGGCCGCCCAACATAGGAGCAATGCTGTCAGTATGCAGCATATCCATCTTTTCCCGTTCATTCCGTTAACCTCCTTATTATCACATCCGCTACTGAATCCTGGCAATGATCTCCTCAATTGTTATTCCTATGCCCATTGTACCGGTTTTGACCATAGATTGAAACCACCAGGGGCACGGTGTTCTTCAAACGGCTCAATCAGCCATGTATATTAATTTCCGGACAAAAAAAGATGTAAAAAAGAGAAAGAGGGTGCACTCTTTCCCTTTTGATTGACTGGCTTGAGAGACTTGCAGCTACCCGGCCATAATATCGCATACGGCATTTGAAAAGGCTACCGGGTCTTCGATGTTCAACCCCTCGATCAGCAAAGCCTGATTATAAATGACCTCGGTATAGAGTTTTAACCTGTCCTGATCCTCAGTATGCAGCTTCTGCAAAGTTTGAAAAATGGGATGACAGGAATTTATCTCCAGGATTCGTTCTGCCTTGACCTCACGATCTGTTGGCATGCTGTTCAAAATCTTTTCCATCTCCAGCGAGACCATGCCTTCACTGCTCAGACAGACCGGATGGGATTTAAGGCGCTGCGACAGCCTTACAGCTTTAACTTTGCCGCTCAGGGCTTCTTTCATGAAGTCCAGCAAGGGCTGGTATTCCTGGGATTGTTCCTGAGCGGACTGATCGTCGCCCTCATCTTCCAGCCCCAGATCCCCGCTGGAGACTGATTTAAACTCTTTGTCCTCATAAACACGCAAAATCTTGAGCGCAAATTCATCAATTTCATCGGTGAGGTAGAGTATTTCCAGGTCTTTGTCTTTGAGCAGTTCAGTTTGGGGCAGGCGGTCGATGCGATCCACGTTTTCCCCGCTGGCATAGTAAATATACTTCTGTTCAGGCTGCATACGCTCAAAGTATTCAGACATGGTGACCAGCTTCTTCTCTTTAGAAGAATGGAACATCAACAGGGGCAGGAGCATTTCCCGATTAAGTCCGAATTCTCTGTAAATGCCCCACTTCAGTTGCAGCCCGAAATTCTCGTAAAACTTTTCGTAGGTTTCGCGCTGGTTGTTCAGCATGTCCAGCAATTCATTTTTTATCTTTTTCTCCAGATTAGAAGCGATCAATTTTAACTGGCGGTCATGCTGCAGCATTTCCCGGGAGATATTTAAGGATAAATCGGAGGAATCCACCAGGCCGCGCACGAAACTAAAATGGTCCGGCAGCAGGTCGGCGCATTTGTCCATGATCAGAACCCCGTTGGAATAGAGCTGCAGACCTTTCTCATACTCCTTGCTGTAATAGTTGTAGGGGACGCGGGCGGGGATGAACAGCAGGGCGTTATATGTGGCCTTGCCTTCGGTCTTGCTGTGAATGACCCGCAGCGGATTTTCGAAATCGAAGAACTTCTCTTTGTAGAAATAATCATAGTCTTCGTCACTGAGTTCGCTCTTGTTCTTGCGCCAGATAGGTATCATGCTGTTCAGGGTTTCGGTTTCGAAATAGCTTTCGAATTCATCCTCTTTTCCCTCAACCGCTCTCCTCTTCTCCACTTCCATTCTTATGGGATAGCGGATATAATCGGAATATTTCTTAACTATAGAGCGAATCTTGTATTCTTCCAGAAACTCGTCGTAGTTGTCGGTATCGCTGTTATCTTTAAGGGCCAGGATGATATCGGTTCCTACACCTGGCCGGTCGGCCTTATTGATGACATAACCGTCCAGGCCCTCCGATTCCCATTGCAGGGCTTCTTCCTCTCCAAACCTCCGGGTCAGGACCGTCACCCGTTTGCTGACCATAAAAGCGGAATAGAATCCCACCCCGAACTGACCGATGATATCGACATCTTCCACAGCCCCTTCAGTTTCCTGCATAAAGGCCAGTGAACCGCTATTGGCGATGGTTCCCAGGTTACTCTCCAATTCTTCGGCATTCATCCCGATGCCATTATCCGATATAGTGAGAATGCGGTTGTCTTTGTCAAGGGAGATATGAATGGCGAAATCCTCACGCTGCATCCCCACCTGCTGGTCGGTAAGTGAACGGAAATACAGCTTGTCGATGGCATCGCTGGCGTTGGAGATCAGTTCTCTTAAAAAGATTTCCCGGTTGGTGTAAACCGAATTGATCATCAAATCCAGCAGTCGTTTGGATTCGGTCTTAAATTGAATCTTCTCCATAGTTATTCACCTCGATCATTCAATGATTGTACTCTTATTCCAGAGTTTTCAAAATAATTTATACCCCAAATTCGGCAAGAATTCAATATTGGTTAGGCGATATAGGCCGGTCAATAATGCCGCTTGCAGGCCTTGGCAGTCTCTGCCGCCTCAAGGCTGCAAATATTTCAGTATTGCATCTCCTTGGCGTAAAATATGAACCGAGGAGGTCTTTGATCATGAATGCTGAAGCCAAGCGGTTCTTTGCTAAAATGCCCGAAACCCTGCCCCTGTATGAATCGATTGAAGCGGTGCTTTTGAGTTTCCACGACGTAAAGTTTAAAGTGCATAAGACCCAGATATCGTTCTATGCCAAACGACTTTTCGCAGCGGTGTGGCTGCCCATACGCCCTATGAAAAACCGTCCTGACAATTATATAATACTGACCCTGGCCTTGCATCATCGCATTGACAGTCCTCGCATTGCCGAAGTCCTCGAACCGTATCCCCGGCGCTGGACACATCACATAATAATCTCCGACAGCTCCGAAATAGATCCGGAATTGAAGTCCTGGATTGATCAGGCCTATCAGTTTGCGCGAAGCCGTTAGCTTCTCTTGATGCGGTTCTCAACCTCATCAAATAGTTGTATAGTTTAGACATAGGATAAAAAATGAAGAGGAGGAGTAATATGGATATTTTTACTGCCATTAAGGGGAGGCGTTCCTATCGCGGTTACTTGAGCAAGCCGGTGGAGGAGGAAAAGCTGAATGCCATTTTAGAGGCCGGTCAGTGGGCTCCATCGGTGATGAACCTGCAGCCCTGGAAGTTCCTGATAGTAAAGAATCCAGAGATGAAGGCCCGTTTGAAGGTCAGCTGCCAGGAAACCCTGGGTAAGATTTATGAGGCCAGCGGCTGGAAATGGGTGAGCAAATTTAAAATTGACTTCCTGACTGAAGCCCCGGTAATAATTGTGATAGCAGGCGATCCCAAGAAAACCGGGGCAGATCAATTTCTGCCCGGCCGGGGCACCGGCTATGCCTTTTCCTGCTGCGCCGCCATACAGAACATGCATCTGGCCGCACATGCACTGGGTTTGGGCAGCTTATGGTTCAGCCTTTTTGAAACCGATAAAATTAAACAATTGTTAAACATACCCGATGAGCTTGATGTAGTGAGCATGATCGTGTTGGGTTATCCCGCTTCAAGTGCAGCCGCTATTAACAGAAAGCCCCTCGAGGAAATGGTAACATTCATTGACTAATAAAGAGACCGCCCCCAGCTAAAGCTTAAAACGGCCCGCAGTCCGGGCCGTTTTTATCCCCATCGGTTACGCTCGGATATCATTTCCTTGACCAGAAATGTTCTTGCTCAGGCAGGAACGTGACCAGCCAAGCCGGGCTGCCGGTATTCTTGGGATGGCCCAAGGCCATTCTCAGCTTGTAAGACCCGGGCAGGATGAAGATTGCCTGAAAAGGAGAAAGATAAAGTAAGGAAAACAGGCTCGGGTTATTAGGAGGTAAAATATGCAGCAATTACTGGATAGGTTTTTAAGATATGTGAGGATTGATACTCAATCTGCCGAAAATACCGGTACTCATCCCAGCACCCCCGGCCAAATGGAATTAGCCCGCCTCCTGGAGAATGAGCTGCGGCAGTTAGGTTTCAGCAAAATCAGCCTCAGTGATAAAGGCTATTTAATGGCCGAAATACCGGCTAATACGGACAAAAAGCTTCCCACGGCAGGGTTTATTGCCCACCTGGACACCAGTCCGGAGGTAGCGGGTAAAAATGTACAGCCCCGGGTGTTTGCCGGCTACGACGGCCGTGATTTGCTGTTAAATGAGGCTTTAAACCTGACCTTGAAAGTGCAGGATTATCCTGAACTCAGCAATTATCAAGGCCAAACCATCATCACCAGCGACGGGACCACCCTCCTGGGAGCGGATAACAAGGCCGGCATCGCCATAATTATCACCGCATTGGCCGGCATCATGGCTGAGCCGGGTTTTGAACACGGCAAGCTGGCGGTGGCTTTTACCCCCGACGAAGAGATCGGGCAGGGCGCGGACTTTTTTGACGTAGCTGCTTTCGGAGCGGATTTTGCCTATACTGTCGATGGCGGCGCATTGGGAGAACTGGAATACGAAACCTTCAATGCCGCCCTGGCAGTGCTCGACATCAAAGGCTGTAATGTGCATCCGGGCTCGGCCTATATGTGCATGAAAAATGCCATTTTGCTGGCTATGGAACTGAATGCCATGCTGCCTCCCCAGGAGCGTCCGGAATATACCCGTGAATACCAAGGCTTTTACCATCTCAGCCATCTGCAAGGCAGCGTGGAAGAAGCTAAAATGACCTATATAATCAGAAACCATGACCGGTCCAGGTTCGAGGCCAAGAAGGCCTACTTGAAAAGCTGCGTGGATTTCCTTAACGGCAAATACGGCGCATCGACGATCAGCCTCAACATGCAGGATCAGTATTATAACATGAAAGAAAAGATCGAACCGGTATTGCACATAGTGACTCTGGCGGAGCAGGCCATGCTCAAGGAGGGCGTCAATCCTTTGATCAAGCCGGTGCGAGGGGGCACCGACGGCGCCCGGCTGTCCTTTATGGGTCTGCCCTGCCCCAACATCTTCACCGGCGGTCATAATTTTCACAGCCGTTATGAGTTTATCAGCCTGGAATCGATGCAGACCGCAGTCAAAGTCATCACCAGGATGGTTCGACTGCTGGCCGGCTCAGCCTGATAATCGAAAAACCGCAAGCAGACCGATCTCCTTAGCAAACGCCCGCAGATTGCCGGGCGTTTCTTTTTCCCCTATGAGCCGGCATTATCGAGGACAATGTCAGCCCGGACCCATTATGCATTCCCCTTTCCGGCTGGCAGGGGGTTATAATAAATAGATCATGTTCTTCTTCACAGATATTCATCCAGGTCAGATATAGTCTGCTTTTAATCCCGGATATTGAAGCCTTGCGCTTCCTAAATCCGGCTTCAGCTTACCTGTTCCTCAGGGCAGCTGGTTGACGGTTATACCGCCGCCTTTATGGACAATACTCAGCTTATGAAGCGCCTGCCCCAGTCGGGCCTGAGCCTGGCTGCCCTTTTCTTCCCCGATCTTTTCCGGAACCTGACCCTCCTGCTGCCGAACCGGCGCCTGAACCGGTTGGCCCTGGGGGTCGGTCCAGTTCATATTGCCTTTTAATTCCAGAGGATCGGGACCTATAACTGACAACAATACATCGGACTTTGGAGCCAGAATGACATCAACGCTTCCAGCCCCGGTGATGAGCCAATCTTTTTTAAGCTGTGCGTTGACCACTGCCAGAGAAGCCGGTCCATGGGCGATTTCTACCGCTACTTTTTCGGGCAGCACCAGCGAGAAGGTTCCGTGATTATACGCTTCCGCAAAGCCCAGCCTCAGGTACATAGTAGAGCCGCTCCTGCTGGCAGCAACTTGGGTCTGGTTCTGCAGGATCTGTTCGGCCTCCGCTTTGGACTGACTTCGAATTCCGGCTTGTATGTTGCACAGTATGGATTCCCCGGAGCCGGTGCTTACCTCCAGACGGGCGCAGCGTTCCGCTTCAACCACCACTTTTTGAATCCCCTGTTCCACAGCTATTTCACGCTCGCTCTGAACATAGAACCTTTCGGCAGTGATATTCTGCTGTACATAACGGACTAATCCGGTTTCACTGGCGGCCTGCAGGCTCAAGCCAAATGTAACCATGAGCAGAATGATAAAAATGCTGAAAATGTCATATTTGATCGGGCTGCTTTCAGCCCCGGAGAAATAGCTTTGCAGCAATACCTCAACACCCAGTACTATAAAAAGCAAGGGCCACCATTTCAGTGCATAGCCCAAAGCCGAAATACCCTGAATCTGCGCCAAAAGGATTCCGACTCCGCTCAAGACCATGAGCAAACCCATGGAAAACGTACCTACCCGCCACTTCCTCATGGTAATTCCTCCCTGTCAGGACGTTCTGCCGCTTCAATATCCTGATATATTTCGGTCCCGCCTGTTTCGGGCGCGGTATTTTCTTGATCCGCCGCCTTACTCCCCAGCAAAAGCTTGATCCCCCCGGCTATCAACAACAAGGCTACAAAAGTGGTTTCAATATAGCCGCGCAGGCTTGCGTTGAGCAGCGGCTCCAACAGCGGACTCACGATGCGCTGCAGCAATACCAGCAGACCCAGACCGATCAGCCCCCATCCCACTGTTCCGGGATGAGTGGAAAACCAGTCGAACAATATAGATGAATCCAGATAGACTTCCCTCTCATCCTCCAGCATATGATAAATGTCAAATACGCTGTAGAACCAGATTACCGGTATAATAAAGGCTAACAGACTGAGATTCAGCCAGCCCGATAAAATCAGCAAGAGGAAGAATCCGGACATCAATTGAGCGCCTTGTTTCAATAGGCCCAAAAACATATGCCCCGCCCCGGGAATAGTGGAAAAGGCCAGGGCGATCAGTTTGCGGTCACTGATCAAAAACAACCCCGGTTGTGCAGAATCCACACTGTCATTCCCGTCACCATCGCCATACGCACTCTGACCCGCCAGACTCAAAGCTTCCGCCAGGGCGATAAACCATACCAGGGCTATGACGAAGAAAATCAGGGGCATCAGATTGCCGGAAAGAAAATAATGGCCGCTCATGCTGTCAATAAATATCCCGCCTACACAGAGCCCCAGGAAAACTGTGAAAAATACCAGGGCCCGTTGGTGGCACCCCAAATAGAGGTGGCTAAGGCCAGGAATCGGAGATAAAAGAAATACCAGAAACCTGCTCTTTTTTTTCACTGCTCTACCTCCCCTTATTGTATACGTCAATTTCATCCATCCAGCCCGCGGCCTTTTCTCGCAGTTGCGTCGGCCAGTCATAGAAAACCCTCTCATAACTGATGGCTCTGTGTATCTGCGGGTAGAATTCGGGCCAGATCAACCTGCTGCTCAATGATTGCAGGACACCCCCGCCGGTAAGTATGAGGGTCAGGACGGCTGCCGCGGTGTAGTAGGCCAGCAATCTGCCACCGGCAGGCTGCATCTTAGGCTGCTTTTTCCGGCCTGCTTTCTTGACCCGTTCGAGTGTTTGGGCAGTAAAATCAGGGGTTATCAAGGCTTCCGCCCGCTCCAATTCAACCTGCTCGATGCATTCCAGAAAAAGCGCCTGGCATTGTTGGCAGGTCTGTAGATGGGCTTCCATCAAGGATACTTCAGCCCCGTTTGAATGCCGGTTAAAGTTTTGCCATTGTGCTCTGCTGAAATGCTTCATCAGGTTATCTCCTTCCATCGTTCTCGCAGCAGTTTCCTGGCCCGGTACAGGCGGGATTCCACGGTCTTCAAACTGATGCCTTCTTCCCGGGCGATCTCTTGATAAGACTTGCCTTCAAAATGATACTTAACGATCACCTTGCGGTAACCCGGAGGCAACTCCCGGAACAGGTCTTTCAGTTGGACCTCCCTCTCCCGGCGGAGAACGAATTGCTCCGGATTCAGGTCTGCAGGATAAGGGTTCTTCATTTCACCAGGATGATCCACTATTTCCAATTGCCGGTTTCGTTTGCGCTTCCAATCAATGGCCTTGTTGATGGTAATCTTCCCCACCCAGGCTTTCAGGTGCTCAGGCCGGTACCGGGGCAGAGAATGATAAAGCTGTAGAAAAACCTCCTGGGCTATATCTTGAACATCATCGGGATTGCTGACAAAACGCATAATAATCGCGAAAACATAGGCTTTATACTGATCGATAAAAGATTCGAAGGCCTTCAGGTCACCGGTTATTAAAGGCGTATTTTCTTTTTCATTCCCAACCGTGACCACCCCCCATGCTCTCTCTAATAATAACGATAAAATGAAGCTCAACCCTGCAGGCTGCAAAATATTTTTTGAGAATATCCAGCCTGCTTATAGAGCAAGTGGGGAAGGTTCTTGACTGGCGCACTAGCGGCCAGTCAAGAACCTTCCCCACTTGCGTTGAACCGTCAGGGCAAGATTTTAAAAGGCGACCTTCCCCGGCGGGTTTTCTTAAATACCCTGCTCAGCAGTATGCCTGCTGCGATCATCACTATCCAGTTGATACTTATTGCCAGTACTTCGAACTGGTACTCGCGGCAAATAACGTATGGGCTGCCGATCATTACCAAACCTCCCAACGCCAGGAAAAAGCCGCTAATGAATATCCAGCGGATTGCTTTTTCCAACCGGGTCGCTGGTGAGAATACCGGCGCTATGCAGAAGGTTACTAATAATTCGTTCTCATTGTAACTTCAAAGCATTGGCTATTATGGTCACAGCCTCGGCGCGGCTGGCCTGCCCCTGAGGACGAAAGCTGCCGTCGGGATACCCGCCGATCACCTGGTATTGGCTGGCTGCCGCCACGTAAGGCAGCGCCCAGGCCGAGATGCTGGACTGATCGCTAAAACCCGGGGTGAAGTTGTCGCTTGTGATTTTAGCCGCCCTGCAGATCATTACCGCCAACTGCTCGCGGGTAACCGGATCATCAGGGCCAAAATGCTGATCGCTGTATCCTTCGATTATGCCGTTGGCGCTGGCAACGCTTATATAGTCTCTGGCCCAGTGATTGGAGGTATCACTGAAGACCTTGCCGGTTGAAGCCGACAAACCGAAAGCCTTGACCAGAACCACTGTTACTTCAGCTCTGCTGATGGTTCGATCCGGTTTAAAGGTTTTATCGGGGTAGCCGGAAATAGCCCCGCTGGCTACCAAGGCTTTGATATTATCATAAGCCCAATGACCCCGGATATCTGACAGAATCTCTTCATCGTCCGGTTTTGGCGGGGGAATCTGTTTCTCTTCGCCCTTGGCGATGACCGCAAACATGCCGAAGCGGTCTATTTCACCGCTGACAGTCTTCTGCTCCCAGTTGATTTTCACATGATCCAGCTCACGCCATTTCCCGGCATCGTCATCGTACCAGAACAAACTGACCCGGTCGCTTTTCCGGTCAACCTCATCCCTTACAAATGGCAGAGTGATTGTAACCACTTTACGGAACTCCCGGTCATTATCCTTTTTGATAAGGAATACATCACTTACCAGGCGGCTTTCCTCAGGAGTCAAGCCCGATATATCGGCCACCGGCTCTATTGATACCCGGCTCTCCAAAAGGATGGCATCAGCGGGAATCTTTACGGTTACACCGTATCTTTTCAATTCCCCGCCATTGATATCAAATAAATCGGGATCATTGTTCTGGCTGCGATTGCTATAGGTCACAAACTCGCAAAAACGCGTAGTCCATATATACAGATCGCTGCCCTCGATAAATTTGGCGTCAACCAGCTCCCCCTGCAGCAGGCCGGCGGCTGCTTCCCGGGTGTTGGCGTTCAAGGTGGCTTTAATATCATCAGCCTTGCCCTGGCGGATCACCTTAAGGTTTTTACCACCTTGGCCAGGAACAAACAAACGCACCGGGGAGGAAAATTCAAGGGTGCCCTCGGTTATTCCGAGCTTTATCACATATTGACTGCTCCCCACATTAAGGCTGGCAGAATTGCTGATCACCGGTAATCCTATAGTACCGTCCCACCCCGATGGGCCGTTGATCTCCGTTCCAGCGGGGATCTCCAGTTCAACCTGACTGGGAGTAGTAACAATAATCCGCGGAGAGGTAGCGATCCCTGCACTCAGCGGCAGTTGGATGCGGGGATTGGCAGCGGCGTTGGTTACGCTGATCTGGTATTCCACCTCCTCAGGCAGTATTCCCGGGGGTAAAACTATGGGCTTAATATCATCTGAGCCAATTTCTACAATCTGTACCGGGTCAAAGGAGAAGTTGGCCACCAGGTCGCGGTCAGCCGTGGCCACAAAGGCATGGCTGGAGTCGGTACTCACTCCTAATCCGCTCTCAGTCCAATTGACAAAGGCGTAGCCCGGATTGGCTTGTGCCAATACGGTGACTTGGGCGCCATGTTCGATATCCTCTCCGCTCCCGGTCAAGCAGGCTGCCGTGCCGCCTTCCAACGGATCCGGGCTGACAGTGATATCGTAGGTATTGATAACAGCGGTGTAATCCTGACCGGGGCAGTCGACGGCTACATCACTGTAACTACGCGACGCGGGCACGAAGGTATAGCCTTCCAGTTCCGGGGCGACAGTACCGTCCCAGCCATATTCAACTTCAGCGCTGTATATACCCAGTGAGTCGGGATGCGGATTGCCGGGCAGACCGGCGAGGGTCACCAGAACTGCGGCAGCGGCATCGATATCTATCCGGCCGGAAATGGTATATACCGGCACAAACACCTCAATGGAAGCGTACTGGGAATTGCTGGAAAAGGCCGTGGAACCCCCGTTTACGGTGGTATCGGCTTTCCCTCCCGGCAGCCCGGAGCTCTGATCCCAGGCGCGGAAACTGATAACAGCGGTTTCCGCCCCAGTAACAGCGGGCAGATAGCGAACCTTATAAGCGGCATCGAGTAAAAGGGATTGGCTGGCTGAAACGGCGCCAAAATCATTCCAGACCAGGCCGTCAACGGAATATTGCCAGGTGCCGCCGCCGGAAGCGGACCATACCGCGATTCCTTGCAAAGCCCCCAGGTCAACATCGCTCATCTCAGCAAATGCCGATACCGGGTAGGATTGGCTGGGGGTGATGATATCGGTGGCAGTGAACTCAAAGGGGGAGGATGTCAAAATCGGTGCGTTATTCACACTATTGACGATCAGGGTAGCAGTACATTGGGAAGCCGAGAAAGCGGTGACACCTCCGTTGGTGCTGGTATCGCCGCTGCCGAAGGCCGTGCCGCTGCTGATGTCCCAGGCCCTGAAGCTGAAGCTGGCAGTCTCCCCGTTCATCCCATCGGGAACATAGCGGATCTGCGCATTAGAGGGCAATAATAAGGCTGTGGCAGCACTGACGGTGCCAAAAGCGCTCCAGGAAGAGCCATCGGCGGAATACTGCCAGATGCCGTTGCCGGAAGCTCCGGATATGGCCGCTCCGCTCATTGCTCCCAGATCTGCATCCTGGACTTGCAGAATAGAACCGATGGTGACAGGAATCATAACACTGTTCTCATCGATGCTGCCCAGATCTTCCTCGATAGAGAGCAGCTGCGGGGCGTCATTTACATCGCTGATCGCTATTTGTGCCGTGCATTGTTGACTGGAAAAAGCCGAATACCCGCCATTATCGGCGGTGCTGACCTTCTGCTCCTGACTGCCCGCGCTGCCGTCCCAGGCCCGGAAGGAAAAAGAAGCCGTTTCACCATTGAAGCCATCCGGTAGATAACGGATCTGCGCGGTATCTCCCAGTAATAAGGAGGCCGCTTCACTTACCGCCCCGAACCCTGTCCAGGAAACTCCGTCAACCGAGTATTGCCAGCTGCCATTGCCGGTTGCCCCGTCAACGGCTATACCCAGAGAGTCGGGAGGCAGGTCCTCATCATGGGCCTGTAAGAACTGGCTTACTGCGATAGGAGTTGAAGTAGTGTCTTCGTCGGTGCCGGCCAGGGTGATAAAAAAGCTGTCCAGAACCGGCGCGTTATTGGGCTGCAGGGTGGTAAAGCTGATGGCATCCCCATAGACGGTACCCGCAGGATTGGTGGCGTAGGCCCTCACATAATACTGGGTTACCGGCGACAACCCGCTCAGAGTACCGCTGAATTCCCCGCCGGCTCCGACCTCGCCGTAGGTGGTGACAGCATCGGAAATGGTAGGATTGCCGCTGCTGTTCCAGCAGAAGCCATGCTCTTCTGCGGCCGGCGCCCCAGGGGAGGTGATTTCACCATGGGCTGTGGCACTGTAGATGGCAATGTCGCTCACTGAGTCGGTAAGGATCACCGCGGCCACAGCCAGGGTTTTTACGCTTGCGGTTGCCGAGCTGCTGCTGATGCCGTTGGAATTGTAAGCTCGCACCCGCATATAGTAGTCGGTATAAGGGGTTATGCCCTGATCTATAAGGTATGATGTAGCCGGACCCACATCCCGGTTGTCATATCCGGCCACCATGGAATCAAAGGAGGAATCGGTGGCTATGTCCAGATAGTAACCGGCGGCGGCAGGGGAAGCCTGCCAGCCAGCTGTAAAGGCATGGGTTTCTACTGCTTGTGCCGCAGAAATTACCGGTATATCAGGAGCGGTAGTGACGGTCATTGGGCTTGACAAACCGCTCTCTCCGGATGAGTTGGCCGCTTTGATGCGATAGTAATAGGTGGTATTGGCCTCTAATCCCGTGACTTTAGCATAGGTCTCGCTGACATAACGATTGTCGACCACAGGAGAGGAGAAATCAGCATGGGCGGAAACAAACAGTCGATAGGAGTCAGCCCCGGCCTGGGAGATCCAGTTGGCGGTAAATCCGTCTTCATTCACCTTTGAGGCGGCCTGGAGGCTGGGAATTCCGGGAATGGTCGCAACAGATAATGCAGGCGAGTTGCCGCTCTCTCCGAATCCGTTATAGGATCTGATCCGGCAATAATAGGGGGAACCCGGGGTAAGGCCGGTCACTGACTGGCTAATGGGGCGCTGGCTTAAGGGGGTTCCGGCAGGTATATTGATATCTTTGCCATTATACCCGGACACAAAATTCGCAAAACCGGCCGAGGTGGATACGTCCAGCTTATAACCGGTGGCAGTGCTGATATCCGCCCAATGACAGGTAAAAGATGTGCCGGTTGCGCCGCTTATCATATAAAGGTCAGGAATTGGAGGCGGTGAGCCGCCGCCTGTGGTCACTCTGACCACGCCCAAAGCGCTATTGGTAGGGCCGAAATTAGTGTCCAGAGGCGGGGTTTGGGTTGGGCTCGTACTGGTGTAAAAAAAGCGCACCCCTGAAGTATTAATCTCTGTTTGCCCCTTAATGTTGCCTATAAACCAGGTGTCAATCTCGGACCACAGACCATGATACAACCAGAAGCCATTGGGTCCCTGATAACAGGGCCGGCCATTGTTGGTGCCGTTTTCCACATAGCTCCCCACCACGTCGCTGGGCCAGGCCTCTTCCTCCCCTCCCCCATCCACCACATTGAACTGTGCAGCAGCCGCGGGTGACACTGCCCACCCCGTCACCGCCAAAAGGATCACTAAACCGAGAAGCAGCCTTTTCATTATGTATTTCCCCTTTACTCGCCACAATCGCCACAGGCTGCTGTGCCTGCCAATAATCAGGTGCGATTGCCCGGCTTTTCTTGCAAATGATATCTTTTCCTTTCGACAGAAAACCGGCCAGCCCTGCTTATATCCAAAATAAGTTAGATGGCAATCCATATATCGGCCTCTGTATAACTGCAGCGCTGCTTTCCCTTCCTGCCTGTGCAAAATGAATTTCAGGCTATCTTTTCACGTTTTTACGCCGCAAACAGTTCCGGATCTGATGCCCGGCAGCCAGGAAACTTGCGGTCAACCAACTACAATCAAAATAAGAAGGCCGAGGTGGGGCAACCCGGCCTCCTTACTGAGGTTGGTTATAATGCCTAAAAGGCGCATATTGCGGCCCGGGGCCGCAATATGCGCCTTTATCAAGTACAGCTTTCCATAGGTTCTACGCTAAACTTTAACCCTCGTCTTGTTCTTTATTCCGCCGCTGCTCCGGCAGATACCGCATCAAGTCCCGGACAGGGAAGATCCACTATATGCTGCCGTGGCGGAATGACTATGGCTTCACCTTCCAGCAATAGTTCCCCCCTTTGATTGACGCACAAAGTTCGCAATTGCACCCTGCCTTTCTCAAGCTTCTGAATGACTTCGGTCTGGGCTCTAACAGTATCTCCGATATAACAAGGCCTAAGGAACCTCACGCTCTGGGTTTCATAAATAGTCCCTGCACCGGGCATGAGGTTGCCGACCACATTGGAAATCAACCCCATCAGCAACATGCCGTGTACGATGCGAGTTTTAAAATGACCTTGCTGGGCCCTCATCTGGTTGACATGCAGCCAGCTGAAATCGCCGGTTATGCCTGCGTACTGATAAACGTCGGTCTCGCTTATGGTTTTTTCCACATAACCACTAGCACCAACGATGAGTTCACTGTAGGTGTTTTCGACCATATATTTCTCCTTTAAATAACCCTGCTTATGGCTTAAACCATTTATCGTTAAGCTTTTCACCTATTCGCGGTGATCAATGACCAAGCCGGACAATCCGGTCTGTTCCTATTTATCGCGCTTCCAAATCCATTCAGCAATCTTGGGAGCCAGGAGCTGCTGTGATTTGGAACTGACATACATGCCAATATGTCCTACCGGATAGGCCACCAGCTCTTTATCAGTACTGCCGATACAATCATTGAACGGAATGCTCGCCGCCGGAGGAACCAGGTGATCCTGTTCGCCATAGATATTCAGAACCGGCATAGTGATGTCTTCCAGATCTACAGTTCTGCCGCCAATCTCCAGGCTGCCTTTCACCAACTTGTTTTCCTGGTATAAATCCTTGATAAACCGCCTGTAGGCCTCACCGGCTTGATCGGGGCTATCCAGGATCCACTTTTCCATGCGGATAAAATTGGCGGCGGTTTCAGGGTCATCAAAATTGTCAATAATACCGAGATATTTATTGATCATCAACTGGAACGGCTTTAACATATCAAATCCGCCATTGAGCAATTCCCCGGGAACTATCCCGAATGCGTCCACCAGACTGTCTACATTCATAGCCTTGCCCCACTTGAACAGTAAACCGTCTGCTGCCCCGGCTTCAAAATCAATAGGGGCTACCATGGTGATCAGGTTCTTGACCTTGTGAGGATTTAACGCGGTATATATAGCCGAGAAGGTTCCTCCCTGGCAGACTCCCAGAATATTTACTTTGTCTGCTCCCGATTCCCTGAGTACTTCATTTACGGCATTTTCAATATATACATCAATGTAATCATCTAAAGTAATATACCTGTCTTCGGCAGTAGGATATCCCCAGTCGATGATATATATATCCAGGCCTGATTCCAAAAGGTTCTTGATTACACTGCGGTCAGGCTGAAGGTCCATCATATACTGGCGATTAACCAGTGCGTATATTATCAAGGTAGGCGTCTTGCAAACCTTTTTGACCCTGGGTCTATAGTGAAACAGCTTCATTTTGTCTTCCTGATAGATCAGGTCTTTGAGAGTGGTGTCCGATTGGGGGTCGCCCATATTTAAGAGCATATCTACGCTGTTAAGGAATTTTTTCTGAGACTCCAATACTTCGCTGATCGTCTTGTCAAAATCGATTACGGCTGACATCTTGCCCCTCCTTCATACGCTATAATCAGGCATCTTTGGATTTGTCGGATTTGGATTTGCCTTCTTTTAATGCTGACATTTCCTTTTTCAGTGTTCTCACTTCTCTTTTCAATGTATCCAGGGTCTTATACACACTTTCCATATCGGTTTTACTGGGATATGGCAAAAATTCCAGCTGTTTCTCCAACAGGCTGTCAGTTTCTTTTTTGTAATTGACTCCGGCTTCAAGAAGTTGAGAGAGTATCCTGGAAAACTCAGAAGTTCCAAATAGTTTGAGATAGGCGGCTTCATTGGTCTGCCACCAATAATCGTAGAATTCCTTGTAAGTTTTAGGGTTGGCGCCTCTTCTCAACATTTCCTGGTAGTCCTTTATAATCGTTTGCAGGGTTTCCTGGTTGACCTTGACCATAAGGGCAGTAAACTCACCTATGGTATTCATGAAATTAATCAAAGCATTAATGCTGTGCATTTGCTTTTGCATGATTGCTCTATTCATTGAAAACTGGGGTATGTTCAATACCTTCCCAAAAGTGGAGGCAAATTTTTCTTTCCAGAGCCGGTTGAACTCAATATAAGCCTCTTGATCTCCGGCCAGGCTTTGCTGCAGCAGGCCCTGCAGTTCTTGAGCCTCGCTAAGCCAGGGCTGCACGAATTTATTGGCGGTGTCTTGAGACAAATTGTAAATTTCAATACATTCATGGTAATAATTCTGCACCTGCTCTGGCCAGAACGGGATTATGCTATCAGCCACTAATCTGGGATACTCTTCTTTCCATTTGTTAAGGAACTCAAGCGGGTTGCTGTCTGCGGCCTTTATGGAGCGCAAATCCTCCCAGAATTTATGGAGGTTCTGATATAAACTGGCTCCGCTGAACATTTTATTTATGATTTCTTGTTGTTGCGGATAGGCCTCGGTTACGCTCTTCATACTCTGTTTAATAAACTGGTTGGAGATATCCAGCCAGTTTTGCCACAGCTCCTGAACTGATTTCATATTAGACTCGATGTTGTTGCTATTTTTTTTCTCCTCTTCTTTGGGCTCTGGATTCATACTTCCCTGGTAAAAATCCAACAGTTTTTGTTGGAGATTTATCCATTCTCCGAAAAAATCAACCTGTGTCAAATAACTCCCTCCATTCATAAAACACATAACAGATAATTATAACTGTACTATTTTCAGGTTATTCATGCAGATTAATATGTCCCTTAAAATGTCCCAAAATATCGGTATTTGTCTGCACAAAACCACCCTCCATTGTATTAATATATAAATACAACATTCACTATTTTATAAGTTTTATAGAACATTACAATGGTCAAATAATTGAGCGGTGTTGCTTAACTACGATATACCCATCCAATTTTACCTGTTTCCTTTTTTGTAATTATCTGGCACCGGGAGGTTGGGAATGAATCAAGCAGATTTACGTGTTGTGCGCAGTAAAAAAATGATTAAAGAAGCTTTTCTGGAACTGATTGCAGAAAAGGGTTATAAGAATGTTACCATCAAGGATATTGCAGAAAGAGCGATGGTCAACCGTAAAACCTTTTATAACCGTTATGAGAGTATTGATGCCTTATTCCACGAAATATTGAATGAAACGACCAAGCTGATCTTGATTAATCCTGCTCAAGCTTGCCGCCAGGCTGACCCAAATGGTTCGTGTGTTGATTTATACGATGAAATTCGCACCTTTCTAACCAATTTAAGCAGCAACAAAAGGACTTTAAACATTCTGTTTAACGACATCTCCAGTTTTGAATTAAACCGCCAAATCGAAAGAGGCGTACAGTCATATGTATTGGAAAGATTGGCCGATAGCCGGCAAAACAGTTTTTCCGCCAATAAATATCCTATTAAATTGCTAGCCTGTTTAATAACCTCGGTTTTCATTGTCGTGATCAGGTGGTGGCTGATCCAGGAAGATTATTCAGAAGAAGATGCCGCTCGAATATTGGTGGATATCATTTCGGACGGGTTCATACAATCATTGGGATTGAACTGACTTAAGGGGCCCTGGCTATGTCAGGGCCGGTATTTCTGTGTGCTCCTTTAAACTAGGACGCAATCTAACCAAATCTACCAATAAAATTTCGGTTACATACCTTATTCGACAATATATCTCATAATGAATAGGTTATTGTTGTTAATATAGATATGAGACTGTAAGGGGCAACTAAAAGTGAACCAGTTTACTAAGACCAGAGAGCATCTCGACAGTGAGATGCATTATCAGGTTGTCAATTTTGGTCTGGAGCAACACGGCCACCGCTTGAGCAACGGTGTACCTGAACTGCCTTCATACAAGAATTACTTTGCTTGTGAGGCCGGGCAAGAATGGCTTAACCCGGAGCTGCATTCTCAAGCAGATAAATCACAAAAATACCACATCTCAGAACTGATAGACCTCCCCCTGCTTCAACAACTGTTTGAATCTTTTTACGAACTCACCGGCATAAGATGTACTTTTATGGACGCCGACAATAATATTCTCTGCAAACACGGCTGGACTGATATGTGCCTTAACTTCCACCGCAGCTGTCCGACCAGCGAAGAACGGTGTAAACAGAGCAATATTTATATGTCCCAACACCTGCAATACGGTTCCTACACCAAGTTCAGATGTTTGAACGGACTGGTCGATTATGCCACCCCGGTAGTGGTAAACGGCCAGCATTTAGCCACGATATATCTGGGACAAGTGCTTGACGAGCCCCCGGATGAAGACTATTTTCGCAAACAAGCTCAAGAATTAGGTTTCGACGAAGAAGCCTACATCACGGCTCTTCATAAAATTCATGTTGTTCCCGAGGCAGAGGTTAAATCAATAATGAAATTTTATTTTCAAATAGCACAGATATTGGCCTCCATGGGCTTGGAAAGAATGCGAAAACTGGAGGCGGCCGACCTGGCATTCAAGAAGAGTGAAAAACGCCTGCGCATTGTACTGGAGGCCAGCAAAGATGGCTTTTGGGATCTGGATTTGGAAAAGGACTATCTCTACCTCAGCCCACGCTGGGCTGAGATATTAGGATACTCCCTCGAAGAACTTGAACCGCGGTTTAAAACCTGGAAGAGTCTTATTCATCCCGATGATTATTCCCAGACCATGAGCTCAATTTTGGGCCATCTGGCGGGAAAAAGCCCTCATTTTGAGGCCGAATACCGTTTGTTGACCAAAGCGGGGGAATGGAAATGGATCCTGGATCGCGGCAAGGTGGTATCCAGAAGCGAAGCCGGGCAGCCACTGCGCGCTGCCGGCACCTGTATTGATATTACTGAACGCAAGATTGCAGAAAATACCCTGCGTCTCTCAGAAGAGAAGTTTTCCAAGGTCTTTCATGGCAGCCCGATTATGATGACACTTTCAACCCTTTGCCAGGGAATATTCATCGACGCTAATGAAGCCTTATTTACGGGAATGGGTTATTCCCGGGAGGAAGTCATCGACAGACCTGTTAGTGAAATAAATTTTTTCAGAGATCTTGAAACCAAATATGATATGGAGAGATTGCTTTTAGACGAAGGAAAACTGGAGGGCCTCGAAGTTGATTTCCGCACTAAATCGGGGGAAATCCGCCGTGGTCTGCTGTGGTGCCATTTACTCCATCTGAACGGTAAACTGTGCCGCATCACCAGTCTGATCGACATAACTGAACAAAGACGCATCGAGCAAGAAGTGGCGCGTCTTTCAGAGCTGAATCTGATTGGAACGATGGCGGCCAGCATTGGACACGAAATCAGGAACCCGATGACGTCTGTGCGCGGTTTTTTACAATTGTTTAGAGAAAAGTACCGGGAGGACATTGAATTCATCGACCTTATGGTTGAGGAATTGGATCGGGCCAATGAAATCATAACCGAATTTTTAGGCATGGCCAAGGATAAGATCGTCTGCCTGCAGCCCCAGAATATAGACCAGCTGGTTATGTCCCTATATCCCATGCTGGAGGCTGAGGCCAATTTTAGAGGAATGCTGATCAATCTGGAATTGGGCAATCCCCCCAAGCTGTCGATCGATCAGAACGAAATTCGCCAGGTGATTGTTAACCTGGCCTACAACAGCCTGGAGGCCATGTCCTGCGGCGGAACGTTAACCATCGGCACAACGGTAGAAGACGGCCAGATAGTACTTTATGTAAAAGACCAGGGTCCGGGAATCAAACCGGAATTAATGGATAAAATCGGTATGCCTTTCTTTACTACCAAAGATAATGGGACCGGACTCGGACTGCCAGTTTGTTATAGTATCGCCGCCCGGCACAATGCTCGCCTCGAGGTGATTACCGGTGTGGACGGCACCACCTTTAAGCTGCGTTTTTATATTGCAGCCTAAAAATAGTTCGATAAGGGATGAGCGGTACACGGGGGCCGATTCTCACTTACAAACAGATGCATAAGGGGGCGGTTTTCACCGCCCCCTAGACCGTTAAAAAAGTCAATCTCATGGTTACATCGCGAGTCCATTCCATCAACGTACCCTAAGCACGCCTCAATCGCGGGGTTGCTCGTCCTCGATCTTCACTTTTTTCTGCTCGGTCTGCCCACTTCTTTGACAACCCCAAGCTTATGTTTATTTAATATAATTCACGTTGTCCGTTTCAGTTCTTGCGGGGATTTTAACATCGTCGTCAATATGGCCCAGGGTCGCACACAGTATGACCGAGAAGCCTTCGGGAATCCCTGCCGCAGCAGCCAAAGCCGCATCGGCCTTAAAGCCAAGCTCCGGTGTGGCCATCAGGCATGAACCCAGCCCTAAATCAGTGGCGGCAACAGTCATATTTGCACCGGCAGCGGCTATATTAGCCATGCTGTAAGGGTTCTTCGGAGAAGCGGAGAGAACCACCAGAGTCGGGGCCCCATAGAGCGGACTAAAACCGGGCACGGCCGCACGATTCATCATCATTTTGATTCCCGAGTCCTTCATGGCCTGCACCGACACCTCCGCGATTTTATTCAGAAGTTCTGCATTCTGAATCACGCTGATGTGGAATGGACCCGCATTGGGTGCGATTTGTCCCGCCTTGATGACCTGTTCCAGATTCGCATCCTCAATCTGTTCAGATTTGTACTTTCTGATACTTCTTCTCTTGGCAATCGCATCTAAAGTATTCATTGTACTCAACTCCTTTAAGCTTTTATTAATACTTTAACATAATGCGTTTTGCAAAAAAATCCCAGAAAACCGTCAAAATGGCATGTTATTGGCATTCTTCAGCAGAATAATGAAAAAAGCGTCTGACTCCCCCATTATCCCTTAAACCTGTTGTAATAACGAATTATCTCTTGCAAGGCCTAGCGGGCGGGGTTGTCTAAACGCTGTATTGTACTGTGCTTCAACTTAATTATCCCTCTTTCAGTTCATTGATAATAGCCTCCAGCCTGGATATGGGATAGGGTCTGGGGTTTGTGAGGGGGAAAGCGGCCAACCACCATGGTCGGGTTGTGGCCACCTGTCTATATGGTATGAGTATACGGGGATAGGGACGCGGGGATGGTTACGGCAACCCCGCGTCCCCCATGGGAGAGGGGGAGTTATCATCATGCATAGCTGTGCAAACCGACCAGCCAGTAATTAACCCCGAAGAAGGTGAATAGGACCGCTGCGAACCCGATCACCGCTATTACCGAAGAACGGCGCCCCCGCCAGCCATACGTCTGTCTGACATGCAGGCAGGCTCCATATATCAACCAGGTGATCAAGGACCAGGTTTCTTTAGGATCCCAGCTCCAGTAGGCGCCCCAGGCCTGCTCCGCCCAGATGGCTCCGCTGATGATAACCATGGATAGCAAGAAGAATCCTACAGTAATGAATCGATAGCAGGACTCGTCCAGGACCTCCATGCCGGGCAGTTTTTGAAATAACACCGATGTTGTGGCCTGATTTTTGGTATAGCGCTCCTTTATCAGATACATTACTGCCAGAGCGAAAGATACTGCCAAGGCTCCATAAGAAAGAATAGCCGTAGCGACGTGCACACTGAGCCAGTTGCTCTTTAGGGCCGGCATCAACGGGGTGATCAGCTTTTGATCAGCCGGCATTTCCACCGCTACGTAAGCCAAGAGCACCCACGCCACGGGCAAAACAAATAAGCCTGCTGCCCTGAGCCGGTATTTATATTGCATCCATAAGTAAAACAATACAATCCCCCAGACAAATGCCACTAAAAACTCATAGCCGTTGGCCAGGGGAATTCTTCCCGCAGTCACCGAGCGAAATATCAAAGCCAGGGTGTTGAACAGCCAGCCAATAGCGGTTATATAATTGGCAAACCGGCTCAAAGCCTGTCTTTTGGCTGCCAAATCCCATACATTAAGCAGGATAGCTGCGGTATATGCAGCAAAAGCAGCACCAAAAGCAAGATCTTCATATGTTCCCATTTAACAGCACCTCTTTATCAGCCAATTCCCGGGGAGCAGTTACCTCCACCCGCTTTATCTCACAGCTTATGGTCTTAATGCTTTCAGCCAGCGCCAACTGGTTTTTGCCGGTGGCGCCGCCTATGGCCACTTCAATCCATGTTCCCTCCTGCTGCAACACCAGCCACAGGCGGTGCGGCCTGAGGAAGAATGACGTCCCCATCCCGACCAGCAGAAAAAATGAACCCAGCCAGATCAAGGGCACTCCAGGGTCTTTTTTAACCAGCAAGCCTGTGTAAGGCAGAGTCTGAACAAATTTGACTGTATTGCCCTCTTCACCAATGCTGATGGGCATAGCAAGTCCAGTCTCGCCCATACTCACATGTTGCCCTCCCTGGAAAACGGCATAGGCCAGCTGCCTGCCGGAAGAGGCGGTTTCCGGGGCTGAACCAGGGCCAGCTGCGGAAGCGGGAAGGTTTGCTGCGACACTGTATTCCGTCCCCGGTATGGCGAAGCGCTGACCCGGCAGTATCAACCCTGAACTGATGATCTTGCCGTCAGGTCCGCCAATAATTACTTCAATGGCCTCACCGTAGCTGGCCTGATAGAATTTAACCCCATGGTAATTCAACGGGTTGTTTACCCCAATAGTTGCGGCTTGCTGGACGTAGCCATCTTCAATGATGCTTACCCGGCTGAAATACCCGGCAGGTGTCGAATCGGCATAGCGCTCGATCCGGAAGTCTTCCACCCGCAGCTCAAACCCTTCTGTTCCCGGTGCGGCTCCCGTCCCGGGAATGTTGTCCAGGCCGAACACAGCTCCCACGGGCGCGTTTATGCTGCCCTGAAACCCGAACAACGCGCCGGCCAAAACCCCTAACATGATAACCAGAAAACTGAAATGGGTGATGACTGATCCCCATACGTGCAAGCGCCCGTGTTCAGCGCCTATCCGCCATTTACCCGGTTCTGGCCGGTCAGACCAGGTTTCATATCCCCGGCTGACAAGCAGTTTAACGATTCTTTCGCCGGTCTCAGCGCAATTGCCGGCTATGACCAAAGCAGCCTGTTCCTTGAGTTGGGCCACGTGCCCGCTTTCCAGCAAGGGCTGGGGGCCTTCTCCACGACGGACGATCGTTTTAAGGCGATAAAAGCTGCAGGCCATCAGATTCAAGGCGGCAAGTATTAATAAGGCCACATACCACCAGGAATGAAACACATCATCGAGCTGCAGCAAGCTGTACCACCGTCCTGCTGAACCGTGCATACCGTGCTGCGGTATAATGGTTCCTGCTATGGAGGCTAGGATGATGACCAGGACCAAAACCAGGCCCGTTTTCATGGATCTGAATTTAGTCAAGCAGCTTTTATCGCCAGACAATAAATCACTTCCTTAAAATGTTTTGATGCCCAGCACCTTCTTGTAGTTCAAGAGGCCTGTCGTCACATCAGAGCAAGCGGCAGAAATCCGTACAGGAACCAAATCAGAACCACTGCGTAGACTATCATTTGAATGACAATCAATACTGAACTGCGGCGGAATCTGGAGCCCTCATAAACGGGCGCTGCGGTGTCCCTACCTACTACCGGCGGGGCGCCATGGCGCAATTCCAGGGGATGGAATTCCTCCATCTCCTCTTGTGAGAATTTTCCGTCCAACCACACCTTGTTCATAGGAAATACCATGGGGCTAAAATGAGCATTATAAAAATGCCACACAAAAATAGCCATAATGGCCAGCATGGCTTCATCGCTGTGGGCTATTTGAGCACAATCGATGAAGGTGCGGGATACGAACCGTGCGGATATATGAGGAAACCACAATATCAACCCGGAACCGACCATAATGGCGATGCCCCAGAAGACCGCCCAGTAATCGAATTTCTCTTTATAGGAATAGCGGTCAAATTTTGCCTTCTGTTTGGTCATTCCCAAACAGAAGGCCATATGATCCAATAAATCGGTAACATCTTTCATGGTTGGTATCATGGCCTTGGAGCTTTCTTTAGCCACGAATTTGCAGAAAACCAGGTATCCCAGATGATATACCGCTGCTATGATCATCACTGCGGCAGCAATTTTGTGTATGGTCATCATGGTGCTGAATCCGCCCAGGAGGGCGCTCAGCTTAACTGCCCAGGCTTTGGCGGCGTACTTTAAGGGAAGCCCGGTTAAAGCCAGGATCAGGAAGCTGGTGAACAGCAAAATGTGCTGCAAACGATGATGTATATTCCACCTCTGATACACACTGCCCACGAAATTTCACCCCTTTCTAGCTCTTTGGGCGTCTGGACCGTTTAAACAGGTGGAACAGCTCCACTTCCATATGCACGATCAGGCCCACTACTGTCAAAATGGTCAGCCAGACGAAGAACTTGAGTGTGTTGTGTTCCGCTATACCGGTGCCAGCGGCCAGAGATTTATGCTCGGTCCCCCTTATGAAGTTCTCCTGCGCTTCCTCATGGCACTTGGCACAGGTTTCCGGCAGCCGGGTAGCTGAATAGGTGGCCTGAGGATCGGATCTAGCCAAGACGTTGTGTGATCCATGGCAGTCGATACAGTTGGCAGTCTCGATACTGCCTAAAAGCAGGCCGCGGCCGTGAACGCTTTCCATATAGGAGTCCAATTCCTCGGCGTGGCAGGCGCCGCAGGTCTCAGGGACACGCTGCGGGGATATCAAGGTTTCCGCAGGGTCTTCATAATTAGGCCTGTAATCCTGGAGATGCTCGCTGCCTATATTAGGATGGCAGGCCAGACAGGAGAAATCACTATGAACTGATGTGGTTATGAACTGCCTCACCTCAGCATGACAACTCAAACAATTCTGATTGCTGAAGTCGGGCTGTTCAGTGTCCGCCAAAGTCAGGCTGGCTGGTGTCAACCCGAACAGAAATACACTCATGATTAAAGCTAATAATAATCTTGATAAGGGCATTGATTGAATCACCCCTTTATGCCTCTAGTTTAAATCAGGCTGCTCCTGCGGTTGAAACATTACTCTGAGCATATCGCCCATGCCTTGGTAAAAAGGAGATCTGGCATGCTGGGAAAGCCGTTCCGCAACACTCAGACCGAAATGGGCAAGATGCCCGGACATGGTTTCCTCCTGCAGCCGTAAAGCCATGTGCTCATTATCGGTATTGCCGCTTTTTATGGCTTCCATTTCCTGGTAGATCAGATATGACATGAACTCAAGCTCCAGAGCGATATGATCCGGCGGCAGTTTGAATTCGCTGCCCGGCCTGATCCCGGCTTCATCGTACAACCTGGCGATGGCAAAGGTGGAATCCTGAAAGAGCTTGCCTTCTTTATAAACCGATTCAAATAGGGGAACCAGTCTAGGTTTGGATACATGGCACATCCGGGTATAGTCCTTTTGCAGATCCAACAGCAAGGCTTCAGTTGAATCGAAAGCAGCAATATAGTCCTTAAATGCCCGGCATCTCTCCTCGGGCAAGTTTTCCATGAGCTGATTATTGAGCAGAGACTCAACGAATTCTTCGTCCGGATAATCCATAGCTTTGGACATCCACGCAAAAACAGCCATATTGGCATTCAGATCTTCCAGTCGTTTATCATCAATATGCATTTTAAAACCCCCTGGCTTTTTATTAAGCGCAATAGAAGCACTTACTCGTCAGGTTTAATCTTCTTTGGCAATCTCGTTTCGTCTGGTGCTGTATTTCTTGAGACCCGCGTAGGCAGCCGCCGCTATTGCCGCTACCCCGACCGCTGTGCCGCCTATGGCTACCGGGCTCATGCCAGCACTGGATTTCTGTACCGCCGGGTAGCCGACCGCAGTGGGATCAGCCTTGGTGAGAATCAGCATATTGGTGCCGCCATTCTCCTCCAGGCCATACAGGTTCAACCCACCGTCCTTGGCCATCTGCTTGGCCTTGGCTACCATGGCCCCTCTTTCCCCGAATTCCAGGGCACCGGTGGGACACACTGTTACACAGGCCGGTATAGCATTCTCATCCTGACCCAGGTTGCGGTGGGCGCACATGCTGCATTTGACGATCTGATTGTTGGGTTGATCCAGCATGGGTACATGGAAAGGGCACTTCTGCACACAGGTGCCGCAGCGGATGCATACATTGGTATCCCATAAAACCGGCCCATAATCAGTCTTGGTCAGGGCCTTTTTGGGGCAGTTGGCCACACAGGTGGGCTCTATGCAATGCATGCAGCGATGGTGATACATGCCCTCATCATTGATCTTCACCAGTGTCCGGGTATTGCCATTGGCGGCTACATCGTGAAGTCTGTTTTCCTGAACGCATTTGTAGAAACAGGTGTTGCATCCCGTACAGAATCTGCTGTCTAGTAGAATCGCATATTGTTTCATATTTCACTACCCTCCCTAGGCTTTTTTGATCCGAACATAAACATCCTCGACCCAGCCCATGCCGGTGGGATCGTGCTGTTTACAGATATTCGGATCCTTCTGCGGAATCAAATCGCCGTCCCGATAACCCCAGACACCGTGCTTAAGCCATTTAGAGCGGTGGCCGATGCCATGGAAGAGCATTACACAGTCATCCCGGGTGATGCGCGAAGACATGAAGACTTTTGATTTTACCGGCCTGGGCAGTTCCGGCATATGCTTGGGATTGGTCTCTAAGATGACCTCATCCCCGTTCTGCAAATTGAGTTTTTGGCCGGCCGCCGGGCTGATCCATACCGCATCGATATTGTTCTTGGCGGAAAGCATGTTGATAACCGGATTATCTATGAAGTTGGGGTCTGCATGCATGTGCCACCCGGCTCTGGTGATGAGCAGGGAGAATTGGTATTCCCCTTCAGACGAGGTCCAGCGGGGTTGGAAGGTGGGCAATCCATCAAAACCAACCTCGGCGAACTCATCGACATACATCTTCACCCGGCCATCAGGTCTGCCATAGCCAATTTCGCGAATGGTTTTGTAGTTCTCGTAAGGCTTTTTATCAATCCAGAAGCCGTTTTTGTTCTGCATGAAATCAGTACCGTCCTCAGCGGCTCCTACCGCTTGCAGGGCCGGGTCTTTCATGTTCCCCTTAATCAACTTGGCAGGATCGCTGCTGCCATCGGTGGTCCAATACTCAGGGGCTAAAGCCATACCTATCATATTAGCCACTTTGCCCCAGCCGATAACATCACCGGGAGGTTTCTGCACCGCATCGCCACCCACCAGGCAAGGCCATTTGGGATAATACTGCCTGATGTCCAGTTTGGATTCTTCATATTGATGGGGAGCCGGCAGTACATAGTCACACCAGTAGGCATTGTCATCAGGGTATAGATTCCAGTCTACCACCAGATCCATCTTTTCCAGAGCGGCTTCAGTCATCTGTGGTTGAATCAAGGCGAACAGGCCGCGATGCGGGCCCTTGAAAAACACCATCTTGGTGGTGCTGCCGTGATAGAGTCCATGCCCTACCATACCGTAATGCCCAGGTGCGCTGAAATCCCTATTCTTATAAATGTTGTCGGTCACCGGGAACTGATTGCGATAGTCAGCCGGGCTGGCGGGTTGTTGGGGATAAGGTTTGACAAGGGGATCCACATCTTCCAGCCAGGGAATCTTAACCCCGGACAGGAACAGCACCGCTCCGTCATGATCCAGAGACCCGGTCAGCATGTGCAGGATATTGATGGTCTGCATCAAGCGCCAGCTGTTGGAGTAGTTCGGTCCGGCCGCGTCGCGCTTCAGGTTGGGTATGCAGACGGTTGGGGCTGCTTGGGCAAACTCGCGGGCTATCCTGTCGATATCCGCAGCAGGCACCTCACTGATTTGTGCGGCCCAATCAGGAGTGCAATCCTTGAGGTTTTCCTGCAGCAATTGCAAGACCGGCTTGGCAGTAACCTGTTTGCCATTATAATCGAAGCTGAACGGTCCGCCATCGAAGGCCATATTATTGCAGTTGTTGACCGGGGCGGGTTTGCCGTCAGCCTGGCTCCAGGCCAGCCAGGTTCCCTGGGCATCAGTTAAGCGTTTTTTGGTCTCCAAATCGATCAAAACTCCGGCATCGCTGTAATCTTTCAAGAAATCAGCCTGATAAAGCTTGTTGTCTATGATCACTTTAGCCATGGCCAGAGCTACTGCCAGGTCGGTGCCGGGCTTAATAGCGTAGTATTCATCAGCCATGCCATCAGCCAGGGGGGTTTTTACCGGATTGAAGAAAATGATTTTAGTGCCGTTGCGTTTCCCCTCCACGATGTGGTTTAATATGCCGGCTTTAGCGGTTTTGCTGAAAGAATCGAAACCGAACCATACCATATATTTGGTCTGACTGTAATCATAACCCCACAATGAATGGGTCACCGTGTAAGTGCTGGAGTAATACTTATTAGGAGGATTGGTGATCATCAAGGAGTTAAGATAATAATGGGTGCCGAAACATTCAGTGCGCTGGTCGCTTCGGGTGACGCCCAGGGAGCGGCACAAACGGTTGCTGTAGGGATCCCCCGGTGAAGCAAACAAAATTTCTTCCCGCTTGTAAGTCTTCATTTTTTCGATGATCTCGTTGACCGCATCCTCCGACTTAACTGTCACCCAGCCGGGGTCTTCCCCTTCACCGCGCTTGGGATTGGTTCTTTTCAATGTAACCAGTAAACGGTCGGGATTGTACATGCCATCTACAAAGCCCAGGGCTTTGATACAGAACTTACCACGAGAAACCGGGTCGTCAGGCCGGCCTTCCAGGGTCAGGGCTCTTTCCAGTCCAGTCACCTGGTCTACCCCCACTATGACATCGTAATGGCAATCACATTCACAAGCCCGGGCACAAACCTGAGGGACTTTTTTCTTAGCCAGGTAGCGGGGTTTTTCCTGGGGATGCTCCCCAAAGGCGTAGGCTACATCGAAGTTCCTCAGCGGGGACTCTATTACCATTAGAGCTGTAGTGATACCGGTCCATTTTAGGAATGACCTTCTGCTTAGTTTTTTGTGAGTATTCATGGCTTCACTCCTTATGTCTCGTTTTGACTGCATTGATGGAAAATAAAGCAACTTTTCCGCGGAAACCTCCTTTTCTTCTATTTCTTTTACCTGGTATGGCGGGCTTTTAAATTAAATTAGGGTTGCAAATTGTATGCCAACCACCGGATGTGCCATAACTCCTGCGTTTGCTGTGCTTTATCGATATCGTTTTAAAAAAATCTTCTCCAGGTAATATCACAGTTGTTACAATCAGATGCCAACTGTTTGTTACACTCTGTCGCCTATTTGTTACAGCTTGCAGATCTATTTCAGTCAACAATCTGGTGGCAATTAATCGAGGCTTATTGTATACTCAACTTAGGATGGTATATTGGTATACCACCTTCCCATTCACACCTCGTATCAAATTAAGGGAGTCAGCAATATGTATAAACCAATTGCCAGAGCACGTGAGGCTCAATCGGTAAGATTATATGAGATCATTATCAAACGGGTTAAGGATATGATCCTGGAAGGCAAGCTCAAAGTAGGCGACAAATTGCCCTCGGAACGTGAACTGGCAGAAATGTTTCAGGTCAGCAGGGTGCCGGTGCGGGAAGCCTTAAAGATAATGGAGTTCATGGAAATTATCCAGTATATCCCCGGGGACGGGGTTTACCTTAAACATGTCGATATCAACGACCTGCTCTCCAAGATTGATTTTATGATAGAAACCAGCAGTGACATCATTTCCGACTTATTTGAAGCCCGGCAGGCCATAGAACTCAAAGCGGTTGAACTGGCCGCCGTCAGACGCACTGAGGCCGATATACAGGCCATGGGCCAAATTCTCCAAGAAATGGAAGCCGATATTGCCAGGGGGGGAGACGGCATTCAGGCCGCCACCCAATTCCACACCGCGATAAGTAAAGCATCCAAGAATAAAGTGATAGCGCGTATAAATGACCTTTTGATCACCCTGACGGAGATGTCCCGGGAAAATTCCTTGAGAAAACACGGGTTGGCTCCGGTAGCCCTGCTATCTCACCGGCAAATTCTGCAGATGATTAAAGAGCAGAACGGCCCCGAAGCCAAGAGAATGATGCAAGAACACCTTGACAACACGGAAGAGTCTGCTCGCAGTGATTAGCTGGCTTAAGACGGCAACTGTTTCGAAGTAATACAGGGCTGATGCGGTTCAAAGATATTTAGGTCTGGTTGTATGGGGATTCCCAGATGTTGAGGCATGATTGTTGTTTTACTGGTATACCAATATACCGGTATACGCTAAAGCCGAAAGATTTGATAGAGGTGATTTTATGCCTAAGCCCCAAGCCATTGACACCGTCACATCCAACTTCTCAGATGAGTTTTCCCTCCCCGAAATAGCCTCATCATGGCAGCGTTCGCAACAGGCTGGAGTCGACCCCCACAAGAAATTACACAGCAGCTTCCCTGCGGAAAGAGCTAAATCTGTTGCCGATTATGCCGAACTGATAGATATTGCCGTGGCGGCTATGAACGATATTTATAAATCCGTAAAAGGCAGCGGGTTTCATGTAGTATTGACAGATGAGGAAGGCTGGGTTATCGAAAGCATCCCGCCCCTGAAGCCAATCAGTTTGAATAATTGGAGCGAGGAATTCCTGGGGACTAACGCCCTGGGAACCTCTATACAGATGCAAAAAGCCATACAAATTACCGGATCAGAGCATTTCCATCATGATCTGGCGATCTACACTACCTCAGCGGTACCCATTTTTGATTATCACGGGACCTTAACCCTGGTTTTAGGTCTGATCGGGCCCAGTTACGAAGACCATTCCCGCGTACTCTCCATGCTGCATAAAGTGGTTAAGATTATCGTGAACAAATGGCAGGTGGCCGAACAGGATAAGCAGCTATCGGTTTACAGCAGGCGCCTTAAAGACATCTTCAATCTTATGGCGGACGGGGTGATTATAGTCACTAATGCCGGCGAAATTGAAGACCTAAATCAGTCGGCGGTCAAAATCCTCGGCAAAAAAGCCCAGGGATACAGCTCCGTAACCTTAAAAAAACTGTTTGAGGGCAAAGCTTGTTTCGATTTAATGCTTAATGCCGGCATTCCTTTTAATGATGTTGAATTGCTCCTGGATTGCCCGACCGGCCGGGTTCATTGCCTGGCATCAGGGCAGCCCAGCCATGACGATAAGGGCAGTATCACCGGCGGCATCATCGTCTTGCACAGCATCGACAGGGTACACCGCCTGGTCAACAGCGTCTGTGGGACCCGGGCGGAGCTAAACTTCGATGACATTATCGGCCTCAGCCACCCCATTAAGGAAACCGTTAAACTCGCCCGGGTTGCTGCCAGTACCATGAGTAATATGATGCTTCAAGGTGAGAGCGGCACCGGAAAAGAGATCTTCGCCCAGGCTATTCATAATCACAGTCCTCGCTGCCAGGGACCTTTCGTGGCCATCAACTGCGGAGCCATTCCCCGGGAACTGATTGGAAGCGAACTATTCGGCTATGTAGATGGCGCATTTACCGGGGCCAGGCGAGGGGGCAAAGCCGGCAAGTTCGAGATGGCTGCAGGCGGTACCCTTTTCCTCGATGAAATCGGGGACATGCCGCTGGATCAGCAGGTGGTTTTACTGCGGGTCTTGCAGGATAAAATGGTAACCCGCATTGGCGATTCCAAGAACATCCCAGTAGATGTGCGCATTATTTGCGCCTCCAACAAGGATTTGCTGGAAGAAGTAGAAAACGGCAATTTCAGGCAGGACCTCTACTATCGTCTGAATGTGATTTGCATTACCATACCACCGCTAAGGGATAGAAAAGACGACATCGCTTTGCTAATGCAGCACTATTTGATGAAGCTGGGTGTTGCGCCGATAATTATGGAAAGAATTATGAACCCTGCGGTTATGCACTGTCTGGCCAGATACAACTGGCCTGGCAATGTGCGTGAACTGCAAAATGTCGCTGAAAGACTGGCCATCATCGCAGACACCCAGCCCATCACCCCATCAGACCTGCCCCCCGAAATTTGCACCCTGCGTCATACCCCGCCGCTGAATACCGGGCATAGCCTTTCCGATTCAGAGGCGCAACTCACTTACGCCCAGAAAAAGAAACGACTGATTGCCGAAAAAGAAGCGGAACTCATTATAGATCTGTTGGAAAAGCACCGCGGCAATCTCACCGAAGTAGCTAAAGCCATGGGATTTTCCAGAACCACCCTGTACCGCAAGCTCGAACTCTATCACATCTCTAAAGCCCATCGTTAGCCGTCGTTGTTACCGGCCGCTGTTAACGAACATCGATGATAAAGTCTGCTTTATGACAGGTAATAGGATTATTGTGCCTCATGATGCCGTCGCCACAGCCGCTTATATACCCGGCAGCCGCGACGGAGGTATGGAATTTAAGCAGGATCATCATCTATTTGCCGGTAACACCCCGCATGGTCACAAATGCCATAGCATTCTCCGGGATCATACCACATCAGGCCTTTATCAGCCTGCCGCCCCATTATGATAGGCCTGTCCAGAAGCCAGCAGCTCAGATAGGTTACCGGCGCTCCGCGATACATATTGCACCTTTTGGTTGAATATATCTTGGATAAGACCGTTCTCAAATAACGATCAGGGTTATAAGAAATCTTCGGAAAGGAGGACTTACGGTGAGTGATGACATGGCGAAATGGCTGGCGATAATCGGCATTTTATTAGGCGTCCTGGGTTTCTTCTGGCAGCCTATGATTATGGGAAGCGTCGCAGTCGCAGCAGGTGTGGCCGGCCAGTTTTCAACCCGTAAAAAACTGAGTTGGGTCGCTGTCGCCGCAGGAGTCATGGCTCTAGTCCTGGGATTTATTTAACGCATTGTCTTAGTGGTGTTTAGATATGGGGATGGTTCTCCGGTTGCACTATCAAAACGAGTATAACTGGAGAAACTATCCCTTTGTTTAATAATTTTAATTTTTTTGTTGAGGAAATAGGATGAATATTGTAATATTGACTGTAATTTCAGACAAAGAAACCGGCCCCGGTTTGAAGAGGATCAAGAGATCTAGCCAAAAATTTTTGTCATCCATAGTTCCTTATTTAATCGCCGTGTAATTATTCCGTGCGGCAGCTTTGGCAGCGTCAAGATCGGGCATGCCATCAACCCAGCTTTACAGCAGGCTGAAAACTGACCTGTGGCTCTGACCGACCCGGATCTGGTCAACGCCTTTTTACTGCCGTGAACCCGCCAAGTTGTTGAAAACCCACGGTGTGAAGACAATGGCGCCCATCAAAACAGGTTAAATCTCCACAGCTTAAGGTATAGCGGAAATGTTGACAGAAAAATAGCAGGTCAGTACAATAAATGCAATATACAAATTGACGATAATAGGGAATAGTAAGCTGATCCTTGGGCTACAGAGAGCCGCTGTTTGGTGCGAGGCGGTCAAAGAGGCAAGCAGAACTCATCCTGGAGTTGCCGACCGAAATCATTTGTGAAAGTAGGCCCGGACGGAACTTTCACCGTTAAAAGGAAGAGGATAACGGATCTTAAGATCCGCATCCTGATGGAGTGAACGGCAACCTAGCCGTTAATTTGAGTGGTACCGCGGAGTTAAACCCTTCGTCTCAGAGTTCTGAGCGAAGGGTTTATATTTTTATCAAATAGGTGGTTTTGATCCAGGATGATCTTGGCAACCTGCAACTATTTTTAGATAAGGGAGACAGCCGGTAGCGGCTGGGCGCCCCTTAATTATCCGCTGCTGCCCGATTGGCTCATAAAGCTAAGGGAGGAGCAATTGACGAATGCACAAGTACTATTTAGAGAAGACCGTTATAAGGGGCGCGGGGTTTGTGTAGAGTTTTGTCCTCATATATATTTATTGGGAATTTTCTGATGACAGAAGCATGGGAGGCAATCTGGATTCATTGAAAGCTTCAGATAACGTGTACCCCTGACGGCACCATGGAAGAATGGAGGAACAACATGTTGGAACTAAGAATCAACGGGTTTGGCGGACAGGGCTCGGTTACCCTGGCTCACTTGTTAGCGCAGGCAGCCTTGGAAAACGGTGAGCAGGGACAGGCCTTGCCTTTCTTCGGGGTGGAACGCCGCGGAGCGCCGGTGCGGGCAGCAGTGCGCATGTCCCCCACCACGATCCACGCCCACAGTCAATGCGAGCTGCCGGATTATGTGGTAGTGATGAGTGAAAAGCTCACCGAAGCTGCGGTCGGTGAAGGTATCACTGAGATCGGCACCGTGATCATCAATGCTCCCCAGGCTGCAGCCGTGGGGATGCACCCCACCTGGCAGGTGGACGCCGACGCCATTGCCCGCGAAGCCGGATTATTCTCCGCCGACGGACCCATGATCAATATTCCGCTGTTTGGCGCGGTGTGCCGGGTCTTAAGCATCCCACAAAATATTATGGAGCAAACCATCCTTAATAAATGGCCGGGGAGTGGCGAGCGCAATCTGGGGGCCGCCGGCAAGGCTTATAACAGCGTAACGCAAATCAGCATATAGCCCGCTTTATATTTGGATTAGCGAAAGGAATGGAAATAAATGAAATCAGTTACGAAAGCCTACCGCCCCATTTCCTGGCCGATGAAGGGAGCCGGCGGGGACACCGGTTCCTGGCGGGCGCACCGTCCGGTGGTTGACACTCAGCTATGCACCAAATGCCAATTCTGCTGGGTATATTGTCCGGAAGCGGTTATTGACCGCCATGAAATTACTATTGATTACCGCTATTGCAAGGGCTGTGGCATATGCGCCACAGAATGCCCCACCGGCGCCATCAGCATGGAAAAGGAGGAGTAGCCGTATGAAAGCAGCACAAGTTAGAATGGAAACTGGCGCCTATGCTGCGGCCTTGGCCGTAAAAAGCGCCCGGGTGGACGTAGTACCCGGCTACCCCATCACCCCCCAGACCAGCATTATGGAAGCGGTGGCCGCCATGGTTGAAAGCGGGGAGCTGCACGCCCGCTTCATTCCGGTGGAAGGCGAACACAGTGTTCTGGCTGCTGCCGTGGCCGCTGCCGCTGCCGGCGCCCGGGTTTTCACAGCCACATCGGCCAACGGCCTGCTGTATATGCACGAAGTTTTACACATGGCTTCCGGCGGACGCTTACCGGTGGTAATGTGCAACGTCAACCGCGGTATTTTTGCCCCCTGGACCCTGTGGGCCGATCATCAGGATTCATTTGCCCAGCGCGATACCGGCTGGATCCAATATCACTGCTCCTCCAATCAGGAAGTGTTTAACACTATTTTGCAGGCCTTCCGCGTGGCCGAACAGATCAATATCCCGGTGATGGTCAACTTTGACGGCTTTGCTATCTCCCATTGTCTGATGCCCCTCACCCTGCCGTCACAGGAGGATATCGACCGTTTCCTACCCCCGTATGAACCGGAATGGCGGCTGGACCCGGCTCATCCCTCTTCCTTCAGCAATGTAACTAATGCGCCCGAATACGCACCCTTCCGCCAGATGCTGTCCGACGATATCATGGCATCCATCCCGCTGGTAAAGCAGGCAGCGCAGGAATACAAGGATATCACCGGCATGTGGGATGGTGACACCATCGACACCTATCGCTTGGAAGACGCCGAAGTAGTAGCCTTTGCCATCAACAGTATGGGAGCAGAATTAAGACTTTCTATCGATATCCTTCGCCAGCAGGGCATCAAAGCTGGCCTGGTCAGACCGCGCCTGTATCTGCCCTTCCCGGCCGAGGATATCATAAGTGCGCTGCCGCAAAATGCGCAGGTGATGGTACTGGATCGTAATTATAACTTTGGCCACCCCGGCGGTATTTTGGCTTCAGAGCTGAAAAGCGTGCTCTTTGGCCGCCGCAATGACATCACGGTTAAAAACCGGGTAATGGGCATTGGCGGCATAGACTTGACCCGCCAATTCATGGCCGCCGAGATTCGTGCCATGATGGATGAATAGAAAGCATAAAAAGCATAGACCAGGAAAGGAATGGATGAGATATGGCTACCAGTATTAAAAAATTACCGGATATTGAGCAGGTTTTAAGCGGCAACGGGGCCTGCGGCGGCTGCCCCGCCACCATGGCCTTGCGCATCGTAGGCAAGGCTCTGGGTTCAAACGCCATCATGCTGTTGACCCCCTCCTGTTCGGTAGCCAGCATGGGCATGACCCCCAAGCTGGGTTATAATTGGCCCTGCATTAATATTACATTTGCGTCTGCTGGCTCTTCAGCCTCCGGTATTACCCACGCGTTGGAAGTAATGCAGGAAAAGGGCCGCCTGCAAGGCGAGCTGCCTACCGTATTCGCCTGGGTAGGCGATGGCGGCACCTATGACATCGGCTTTCAGGCCTTATCAGGCGCAGCCGAGCGCAACGATAATATCATTTTCTTTTGCTATAACAACGAAGCCTACAGCAACACCGGCGTACAACGCAGCGGAGCCACCCCGCGCGGCAGCTTCACCACCACCACCCCTACCGGCA
>ENA-UOOM01000263-UOOM01000263.1-fermentation-metagenome-genome-assembly--contig:-NODE-263-length-65126-cov-7.233991_pt1 | contig 65126 bp, 60 predicted proteins | sample MGYA00245781_ERZ724031 | MGnify/ENA primary metagenome ERZ724031 (study PRJEB28704, sample SAMN03018317) | fermentation metagenome | biome: anthropogenic terrestrial biome; feature: soil; material...
TTACTATAGTAAACCAGCATAACCATATAATTCATGACCTTACCATACCGCTATTTGATGTGTCCGAAAAGCGAAGACAGTGCATTGTTTTCTATTGTTGTCCCTCAATCCTCAGCACACCCCTGGCCTGGGCCACGGCGGGGTCAAGGGCCTTAAGCGCCGCGCGCAGGTCCTTCTCCCGGGCCTGGTGGGTGAGGATCACAATGGGCACCCGCTCATTGCCCTCGGTGTGGCGCTGCACCACCGCCTCAATGCTCACCTGGTGCTCTCCCAGGCGGGTGGCGATATGGCCCAGGACGCCCGGCTGGTTGAGGGCTTCAAAGCGCAGGTAAAAAGCGCAGCGCCAGTTATCCTCCATCCTGAGGTGTGGGGGCAGCTCCTCCCGGTGCTCAAAGCTGGGGATGGGGTGATGGGACTGCTTGGCGGCATACACCAGGTCGCTCACCACTGCGCCCGCTGTGGGGGCGCTGCCTGCGCCCCGGCCGTAGAGCATCATGTCCCCAGCGGCGCTGCCATGGATGAACACGGCGTTAAAGGCACCCCTGACGCTGGCCAGGGGATGTCTATCCGGCACCAGCGCCGGGTGCACCCGCACATCGATGCTGTCGCTGTCCCGCTTGGCGATGGCCAGGAGCTTGAGGGTATAGCCCAGGTCCCGGGCATAGGCCACATCCAGGGCCGATATGCCACCGATGCCCTCCCGGTGAATCGTCCCGTAGGGCACCCGGGCATGGAAAGCCAGGGAGCTGAGCACCGACAGCTTATATGTGGCGTCAAAGCCGTCCACATCGCTGGCCGGGTCCGGCTCCGCCAGGCCAAGCGCCTGGGCCTCGGCCAGCACCTCGTCATAATCCCGGCCGCTTTCCGCCATCTGGCTTAAAATATAGTTGGTGGTGCCGTTCACGATGCCCATCAGCGCCTCCACCCGGTTGCCCTGAAGGGAGTTTTGAAGCGTCCTGATCACCGGGATGGCGCCGCAGACCGCGGCCTCAAAATAAAGCCCGCCGCCCCCCTGCTGCGCCGCTGCGAACAGCCTGTGCCAGCCCAGCGCCACCGCCATCTTATTGGCGGTGACCACCGTCTTCCCCGCTTCCAGCGCCTGGCAGAGATAGTCCAACGCCGGCTGCTCCCCGCCCATGAACTCCAGAATCACGCTGATTTCAGGGTCATTCAGCAGCTCGGCCGCGTCGGTGGTAAACAGCCCCCGGGGGATGGTAGCCTCCCGTTTTTTATCCTTGTCCCGCACCAGAATGCGCTTCACTTCGATATAAAGCCCTTCCCGGTGGGCGATGACCCCCTGCATGTCCTGCAGCAGATCCCATACCCCGCAGCCAATGCCTCCGCAGCCCAGAAACCCGGCGGTGATCCTCTTCATGGCGCCTCCTTGCAAACCGAGGGGAATGCTGGAGATTTCGCGACCCCCCAAAACCCCTTGGAACTTTGATGATTTTATCAAAAATGTATTGCGCATGCTATTCAGCATTGTATTTATCGGGTTTTTAATAATAGAAAAGGGGAACCCCAGCTTTGGGATTCCCCGCGCAAGTCATTCAGCTAAAAAAATCAATCGTCCTCGTCCTCGTCCTTCGCGGCGCTGTCGATGATCTTCTTGGCCACATCACCCGGCACTTCCTCATAGCGCTCAAAGGCCATGGTGAAGCTGCCCCGGGCCTGGGTCATGGAGCGCAGGTCGGTGGCGTATTTGCTCATTTCAGAAAGCGGCACCTCGGCCACCACCTGCTGCTGGCCGTCCACCTGGTTCATGCCCATGATGCGGCCGCGGCGCTTGTTCACATCGCCCATGATGTCGCCCATGTACTCATCCGGCACCAGCACTTCCACGTGCATCACCGGCTCAAGCAGCACCGGGCTTGCCTCCAGGCAGCCCTTTTTGTAGGCGATGCGGGCAGCGGTTTTAAACGCCATTTCTGAGGAGTCAACCGCGTGGTAGGAGCCGTCATAGAGCTTGGCCTTCAGCCCCACCATGGGGTAGCCCGCCAAAACGCCCTTCACGATGTTCTCTCTTAAACCCTTTTCCACGGAGGGGATGAAGTTCCTGGGCACCACGCCGCCCACCACGGCGTCTACAAACTCAAACTCGACGTTGGTGTCGCCGATGGGGGAGAACTCGATCCACACATCGCCAAACTGGCCCCGGCCGCCGGATTGTTTCTTGTGGCGGCCCTGGGCGGAGACCGTCTTCCGGATGGTCTCCCGGTAGGGGATGCGGGGGTCTTCCAGCACGGCCTCAGCGCCGTACTTGCTCTTGAGCTTGGCGCGCACCACATCCAGGTGCAGGTCGCCCTGGCCGGACACCACAGTCTCTGTGGTCTCGGCGTTCTTCTCCACCTTCAAAGAGGGGTCTTCCTCCTGCAGCAGCGCCAGGCCTGAGAACACCTTGTCCTCCTCGCCCTGCTTGGCGGCAAAGACCGCCTTGGAGAAGCTGGCCATGGGGTAGGAAAGCTCTGGATACTTGACCGGGGAAGCCGGGTCGCACAGCGTGTCGCCGGTGGCGGTGGCGTTCAGTTTGCTAAGGGCGCCAATATCCCCGGCGTTTAGCACCTGCACGCTTGTCTGCTTCTTGCCCCGCATCATAAACAGGCCGCCCGCCCGCTCCTGCTTCTCCTGGTTGGCGTTATACAGCGGTGTTGAGGGGGTGAGGCTGCCAGAGATCACCCTGAACAGCGACAGCTTGCCCACAAAGGGGTCAGCCATGGTCTTAAACACAAAAGCAGAGAAGGGCTCGGCATTGTCACACTTGCGCACCACCGCTTCGCCGGTCTTGGGGTTCACGCCCTCCATCTGGGTGCCCTCGGGGGAGGCCAGATAGTTCACCATCATGTCAAGCAGGGGCGCCACGCCCACGCCTGTGACGGCGGAGACGCACACCACCGGCACGATCTTGCCAGACTGCATGCCCTTGCGGAAGCCCACTAGGATTTCCTCGTGGCTGAGGGTGCCTTCTTCGAAGTATTTTTCAAGCAGGTCGTCGTCCGCCTCGGCGGCGACCTCAGTGATCTCTTCCATAAACTGGGCAGCCTGATCGGCCAGATTGCCGGGCACCGGCACTTCCTTCACGTTTTTGCCGGCGCCTTCATAGGCTTTGTTCTCCAGCAGGTTGACCACGCCCTTGAAGTTGGCGGCGTTGCCTGTGGGCACAATCAGGGGAACGACGGAATTGCCGTATTTTTCCCGCAGGGCGTCCAGCGCCTTGGTGAAGTCCGCATGCTCCCGGTCCATCTGGTTGATGATGAACATGCGGCCGGCTCCCTGCTTTACCGCCACATCCCAGGCCTTTTCAGCGCCCACGGTGAGGGCGCCGGAGGCAGACACCACGATGCCCACCGTGCGCGCCACGCGCAGCGGGCCCACGGCCTCTCCGATAAAGTCAAAATAGCCGGGCACGTCGATCACGTTGATCTTGGCCTTTTTCCATTCCACAGGCGCTACCGCTGCGGAGATGGAAATGCTGCGCTTGTTCTCCTCACCGTCAAAGTCGGTGGTGGTGGAGCCGTCCTCCACCTTGCCCTGGCGCTCAATATTTCCGGCAGCGAAAAGCAGCGCCTCGGTCAGCGTTGTTTTGCCCTCGCTGCCATGCCCCATGAGGGCGATATTGCGGATGTCCTTTGTCAGATAGTCAGCCATGCGTGTTCCCCCTAAAATATGATGATTGCATCCGGTCAGATGCCTGCGTACAACGGATGATATTCTACCATAATAGACCCGCTCTTACAAGCAAATCGGTGTTTTTGTGCAAAAACGCCGTGTTGTTACATGGCGCTGCTGGCCCAGACTTCCCTGATCACCGCGTACAGCCCCACATCGGCGTACTCGCCCTTGTAGAACAGCCTTTGGCGCAGTTTGCCTTCGTAGGCCATGCCAGCCTTATGCATCACCCGGCCAGAGGCGGGGTTGCGCAGGTCGTACTGGCCTTCCACCCGGTTGAGGCCCAGATCAAAAAAGGCATAGCGCAAAAAGGCGCTGAGGGCTTCTGTCATCAACCCCTGGCCCCAATGGGCCCGGGCCATGGAAAAGCCCACCTCACAGGCGCGGTTACCCCAGTCCACCCATACAGGGCCAATGGTGCCGATGAGCTGATCGCTCTGGCGCGGGCAGATGGCAAAGGTGATGATGCCGCGGGTACGGTTGCCCTGGCGGATGGCGCGCAGTGCCAGGCGGCTGTCCCTCAGGCTCAGGTGGCTGTCCCACAGCACATAGCGGGCCACCTGCTCATCCTTGGCATAGGCAAAAAAAGCAACCGCGTCCGCCATCCGGGGCGGGCGCAGCGTGAGGCGCGGGGTGGTGATCGCACGGCCCCACGCAGGGTCAAGCAGGCGCTGCCAGCGCAGGGCCAGGGGAAGCCGGGCTGAAGCCATCAGAAAAATCCGCTGGCGCGGGGCAGGGCCGGTATTGCCGGCATGCGGAAGGTGTTTTGCTCCAGACCATACACCACCGCCAGCACACCATAGGCGATCAACACCAGGACAAAGAGCACCAGCAGCAGCTTGATGGGCCAGAGGCTGTTTGAGCACTTGTTCATCTCTCTCACCCCTTCTGTGCCCGGGGATAGACGCCGGGCTGCGGCCTCATCAGCCGGGATTCCGGGGAAGCGGCCAAAAGCGGCGTGCCCAGCGCCTGCTGTGCCAAAAGCAGCCCCAGGCAGGTCTTGGCATCGGTGATTTTGCCCTGGTTGATCCAGGCGATGGCTTCGCTCAGCGGCATTCTCACCACGTTTAAAAACTCATCAGCGTCAGGGCGTGCAGCGGTCTGGCGCAACTGGGTGGCCAGATACAGCGCGATCCGCTCGGTGCAAAAGCCGGGTGTGGTCACCACATGGGCCAGCTTCTGCCACTTGGCGGCCACCAGGCCGGTCTCCTCCTCAAGCTCCCGCTGGGCACAGGCAAAGGGATCCTCGCCCATAAAGTCCAGCTTGCCCGCGGGGATTTCCAGCAGCATTTCATCAATCGCCACCCGGTGTTGGCGCACCAGGGTGACATAGCCCTGAAGGTCCACCGGCACCACCGCCGCCGCCCCCTTGTGCAGCACGATCTCCCGGCCCGCCTCCCGCCCATCGGGCAGCCTGACGCGCCAGGTTTCCACCGTCATGATGCTGCCGTCAAACACAGTTTCGCTTGCGAGAACCGTCTCTCTGTATGCCTGATCGCTCATCCGCTGATTCCCCTTTCTGACCCCAGTATAAGGCAAGGCGTGGGCAGGCGCAAGCGGCGCGTCCTTGCCCGGCCAGGCGGCCCATGATACAATCAGGCAAAACAATCATAGGAGGCCACTATGTCGAAGAAAATACTGTTAGCTGGCGAATCCTGGCACAGCTATACCGTGCACGTGAAGGGCTTTGATGCCTTTTATACCAATGTGTATGAGGAGGGCGCTGACCGGTTGATCAAAGCCCTGTCTGACAGCGGGTATGAGGTCACCTTCATGCCAAACCATGTGGCCGCCCTGCGCTTTCCCTTTTTGGTGTCAGAGCTGGCGGAATACGACTGCGTGATCCTGTCAGACATCGGCTCAAACACGCTGCTGCTCCACCCGGATACCTTTGCCAGAAGCAAAGCCATGCCCAACCGCTGCCAGGTCATCAGGGATTATGTGCATGGCGGAGGGAGCCTCCTGATGGTGGGCGGCTATATGGCTTTTTCGGGAATTGACGCCAAGGCCAAGTATGGCCGCACGGCGCTAAGCGAGGTGCTGCCGGTCACCTGTCTGGATACCGATGACCTGATGGAGCATCCCGAGGGCATCACGCCCAAGGCCGTGGCGGCGGATCACCCCGCGCTCAGGGATGTTCCCGCAGATTGGCCCCATTTCCTGGGCTATAACCGCGTGCTTCCCCGGGAGGGCGCTGACACGGTGATGACCATCGGGCCTGATCCCTTCCTGGCCTTTGGCGCGTATGGCAAGGGGCGCAGCGCTGCCTTCACCTCTGACTGTGCACCCCACTGGGGGCCGCCGGAGTTTGTGAACTGGGCGGGATACACCCCGCTGTTTAAAGGGATTGTGGATTATCTGACCCAGGGGTAATTGCTTAATCCCTACCCTTTTCGGTTATATATCTGTTAAGCGCGAACACGCGTTGTGATGACAGGAGGAAAACGCATGAATGCATTGACAGATACTTATATCCTTTCAAATGGGGTGCACATCCCCTGCGTTGGCTTTGGCACCTGGCAGGCGGAAGAGGGCAAGGAAGCGAAGAATAGCGTACTGGCGGCGCTGGAAGCAGGCTACCGCCACATTGATACCGCCCAGGGCTATGGCAATGAGAGAAGCGTGGGCCAGGCGGTGAAGGACAGCAGCATCCCCCGGGAGCAGATCTTCATCACCTCAAAGCTGGCCAACCCCATCAGGGGCTATCAGGAGACCCTGGACGCGGTGCATGAAAGCCTGAAGAAGCTAGGCACCGATTACGCCGATCTCTTCCTGCTGCACTGGCCCCGGCCAGCGAACTACAAGGATGACTGGAAAGAGAAAAATGCCCAGTCCTGGAAAGCCTTTGAAACCCTCTACCGTGAGGGCAAGATCAAGGCCCTGGGCATCAGCAACTTCCACGCCCATCACATCGATGCTTTGCTGGAGACGGCGGAGGTTGCCCCCATGGTGAACCAGATCCGCCTGGCCCCAGGCGACACCCAGGACGCGGTGGCGGATTACAGCCGGGGAAAGGGCATGCTGCTGGAGGCTTACAGCCCCCTGGGCACTGGCGGGGTGTTTGATGTGCCGCAGATGCAGGCGCTGGCACAAAAATATGGCAAGACCATCGCCCAGATCGCCATCAGGTGGAGCCTGCAGCGGGGATACCTGCCCCTGCCCAAGTCCGTCACCCCGGCGCGTATCCGGGAAAACGCCCAGGTATTTGATTTCGAACTGGCACCGGAAGATGTGGTGTTGATCGCAAGCCTCAAAGGAAGCACGGGATTTTCTGCCGACCCGGATAATATTTCCTGGTAGGCATCCGCAACAAAATCATGGGGTTGTCATGGCAGCGTGGCAGCCCCATTTGTTTATGCGGTTTGTAGAAATGCCTGTTTCATATAGGCTGCCAATAGCCCAAAAGAATGCCATCGGCGACAGCTGCATAAACGGTCTGAAGCTTATCTGAAAGCCCCCAATACTGTGATTAAGTATGTCATGGGGCGATAGAATCAAAGCAGCACAATAGAACATTAGAGACAAAAGAAAGCGCCACTTCATTTGATTGGAAGAGGCTATCAACATCATCACTGGAATGAAAAGGAATATGCTCAAATCCTGCAAAGGAATGGCTGATATGCTATGACTTTCTTGGACACTGCTGAAATTGTGAAAGCAAATGATGGCAATGCTCATTGAAACCGACAGCAGGATCCCCCGATAAGGGGCGACCGTAAGAGGACGCTTGTTTTCTAAACGCCAGGTGAAATAACATAACAGGATTGGTAAGAAGATGCAGGAACCAAAGGGCAAAAGCACATCGAACAGAAATATCACCAATACTGACTTGTCCTCAAACTGATAGAATCCCGAAAGGAGCCTTGTTGAGGTTATTGTATATGCATAAGCTCCGGCCAAATGAAAGAGCCATATAATGGATGAAAAAAACTGCCATCCCCGAATCCGACGCATGCTCACAATGTCTGCTCCCCCCTGGCGCGGTCAATGCCTGCCCATTATAGCCCGCTAAATCAGCGCAAACACCAGCACCACCGGGATTGAAACAAGCGCCAGAGCGCCGCCATACTTGAGCATATCCCGGGAGTCCGCCCAGCCGGAGCCGGCCGCCAGGGCGATATGGGCGATGGCCGGGGGCGTGGCATAGGCCAGGCTGGCGCACAGACCCACCAGAATGGCCGACAGGGCAGGGCTAATGACAATGCCTGAAAGCGCCAGCAGCGGGATGGCGCTGGCGGCCACCTGGTACATCACCGTGGTGGTGACGATGTTGGAGAGGAAATTGGTCATCACCACGGTAGCGGCAATGATGACCGCCAGGGCCCCTGCATATCCCCAAGCCTGCATGGACGGCGCAATCAAGGCGCCAAACCAGTCGGTCACGCCATATTCAGGCAGGGTGAGGTATTTGCCAAGGGCCAGGGCGGCGGCACACAGCAGCAGGCTTGGCCAGTTGAGACCCTTTGCAAAGCCCTCTTTCAGGTTCAGCACGGGTTTCCCCGCAATGGGGATGGCCGACAAAAGCACCGCTCCAAGCAGCGCAGGCCAGGCAGTGCCCAGGGCAGCCACCGGCTTCATCGCCTCAGGCAGCAGGCCTGAGAACAGCCACACCGCCACCACCAGCAGGAAAATGAGGGCCGAAAACAACTCCTGATGGCTGGGCTTGCCAGGGCCGGTCAAATTCAGGCTGTCAAGCCGCGCGCCCTGGGCTTTTATCCGTTTGTTAAAGCCCAGATACAGTAGCCCCAATGTCAGCCCAAAGAGCAGTAGCCCCACCGGCAGGCCGATTTTAAGATAGCTGAGGTAGCTGATGCGCTCCCCGGTGGCTGCCTCATGGAAGCCCAGAGCCATTAGCGGGAAGGTGTGAGCGATGGGCGTCATGGCGCAGGAGATGGAGGTAACACAGGCGGTGCCCACCATGAGGGCTTTGGGCAGCGCGTCACCAGGCTTTTGGTTCAGGGCCTCCATGGCCTCCCGGTGGAGGGCAAAAAACAGCAAAAAGGTGACGGTGGGCGCAATAAAGCTACCCAGCGCCAACACCGACAGCAAAAACATGAAGGCAAAGGCCCAGGGCCCGCGCCTGGCAAAGCGGCTGGTGATAAACAGCAGCGCCACCCGCCTTAAAAAGCCGGTCTCCTTCAGCGCAAAGGTAAGCAGGAAGGAGAAAATCAGGAACCACACCGTGCTATTGCCAAAGGAAGCGGTGATCACGTCCCCGGTTTTCACCCCCGGCAAAAAGCCCAGGGCGAAGATCACCAGGGCGCTGGGCCAGCCGATGTCCACAAACAGCCACAGCATCACCGCCCCCAGAAACAGCCCCAGCACCCGCTGGCCGGGGGCAGAAAGCCCTGGGATAATCGGCAAAAGGCCCGTCCCGAACAACAAAAACAAGGCGATGGCCGTGGCCAGCCATGTGATAATGCCCCCGCGCTCCCTCATCCCGCATCCTCCTTTAGCTTGTGTCAGCGCTAACATTAGCATAGGATGACCATCAGATACAACGGATTTTTCGCGCAAACGAATCTGACGGCCTTGTCAGGCGTCTTATTAGTGTCATGACAAAAGGAGGGGGCCATTGAACAAATCGGAATTTGGAAAAGCGGTGCTGTCTTTGCAGAGCACCATGTACCGCCTGAGCTGTGCCTATTTAAAGGGTGAGCATGACAGGTTGGACGCCATTTCAGAAGCGGTGCTCAAGTGCTGGATAAAGCTTGATACCCTGAAAAACCAGGATAGTTTTCGTTCGTTTCTGCTGCGCATCCTGATCCGGGAGTGCGTCAATATCCAGCGCAAACAGGGCCGGATGATCCCCACAGAGATGCCTGAGACGGCCGAACCTGCCCCTGACCCCTTTGAACAGGAGGCGCTGCGCCAGGCCATGGACCGGCTGCCGGAGCACTTGCGCGTCACCCTGATGCTCCATTACATGGAGGGGATGGAAGTCAAAGAGATTGCCCGGGTGCTGGGCACCACCAAGGGGGCGGTGTGCTCCCGGCTTAAACGCGGGCGGGATCAATTACGGGAGATGCTCTCCCAGGAGGAAACATGAATAGCGACAACATGAAGAAAGCCTATCCGGTTTCCCAACACCTGGAAACCCGGATTCAAAACACCCTGATTAGCTTGCCAGATAAGCGCCCCGTCAAAATCATCCGGAAAAAGCGGCTGGTGGTTGCGCTTGCGGTCTGCCTGCTGCTGGTGGGCGCTGTGGCCATCGCGGATGACCAGTGGGGCATCCTCAACTATCTGCGCACCATGGGTGAACCCACCGGTGACACAAGCGGCCTTGAGGGGCGGGTGACCCCTGTCCGGCAGACCCAGACCGCCTACAACACCGATGTCACCATCTCTGACGCCGTGTTTGACGGAAAGCGGGTGGCCTTTTCCCTGGAATACCAGAACAAAAAGCCCGAGGAGCCAGTTTATATCGTTGTGACTGAATCAACGGTCAGCGGCACCCCCTTGTGCCTGGAAACCGAGAATGACACCCCAAGCCACATCTGGCTGCCAGGCATTTACTTCACAGAGGGTGTCACCCAAAATGGTCTCTTTGGCACACCCCAGGAAGTGCCCCAAAGGAAAACCCTGGCGGTAACGGTCACCGTCAGCGTCTTTAAGCCCCTCAAGCCTATTCAAAACCTGCCGCCCACAAAAGGCGAGGAGGGGGATGATGCGGTTCGGCAGGCGGATATCCAGCAGGCCTATGAGGAGGGCTTCATCAGCCTGAGCGACGACCATATCAACCTGCCGGATAAGGAGATGGCAAGGCTGGCCCGGGAGAATGGCGGCATCGCGCCAGAGATCCCCGAGGCGCTCACCGCCCTGGGGCTGATGGCGCGGCAGGATCTGACCTTTGACTTCACCCTGAAAGTTCCCTTTGAATAGATCCCCAGGATAGGGTATAGTCAGCGCAGACACTAAAAAAGGGGGCAGACCATGAACCCAAGAAGCCTGCTTGACGCCCTGCATACGGCAGAAAAACTGAAGGATACCTTTCGCCACTGCCACACCTCAGGTGGCAAACAGGAAAGTGTGGCGGATCACAGCTGGCGCCTGGCGCTGATGGCTTACTGGATGAGGGATGAATTTCCGGAAGTGGACATGAACAAGGTCATCACAATGTGCCTGATCCATGACCTGGGGGAGTGCTTCACCGGGGACATCCCCACCTTTCACAAAACCTCCGCGGATGAGGAAAGGGAGGAACGGTTGCTGAACGACTGGGTCAGGACGCTGCCCGCGCCACACCGGGATGAAATGGCGGCTTTGTATGCCGAAATCAGCGAGCGAAAAACCCTGGAAGCCAGGATTTTCAAGGCCCTGGACGGCCTGGAGGCGATCATCCAGCATAACGAGGCGGACATCAGCACCTGGGAGGATCATGAGTATGCCCTGAACCTGAGCTATGCGGATGACAGGGTGACCTTTTCGCCCTATCTGATGGCACTGCGTGAAGCCATCCGCGAAGAAACCAGAAAGAAGATTGGCCGGGACAACACCTGACCGGGCTTTTGAAGCTGATAAAAGGGGCTGTGGCAGTTTTCCATTCTGCCACAGCCTCTCGCACTGAACGGATTGAAGTATTAGTCTTCCCAGCGCCGGACCAGGTCGTTGATTTGCCGGGTGAGCTTCTCCTTGAGCTTGTTGGAATAGCCCTGGCCGTCCCTCACCAACTGGGTGAGGCGGTCAAGGGCTTGGGTGAGGGCGCTATCGGCCTTGACCTGCTTCTTTTGCTTCTTGGTTTTGTCCTTAGCCAACGCCCGGGAGCCAGCCTCCAGCTGTCGGTCTTCCGCCAGGGACCAGACATCGCCCGAGTAGGGGACGAAGGTGGTGTAGCCCTTGTCCTGCAGCAGCCCCTCAAACAGCAGCGCCACCTCCTCCTCACCATGGGTGACAAAGACGCGCTGGGGCTTGGGGTTAAAGGAGTCAATCCAGGTGAAAAGCCCGGCCTGGTCGGCGTGGCCGCTGATGGCCTTGAGCGTCCTGATTTCGGCCGCCACATTGATGGTCTCGCCAAAGAGCTTGACGCGCTTTTCCCCGTCATACAGCATCCGCCCCAGGGTGCCCACGGCCTGATAGCCTACAAACAGGATGGTGCTTTCCTTGCGCCAGAGGTTGTGCTTCAGGTGGTGGCGGATGCGTCCGGCTTCTGCCATGCCGGAGGCGGAGATGATCACACAGGGTCTCTTCTCAAAGTTGATCTGCTTGCTTTCCTCAGCTGTCACCTGCACGCGCAGGTCCTCAAAGGCGATGGGGTTGATGCCCCGGGCCAAAAGGTCCCGCATCTCCTGGTCAAACTCGCCCGCGTCCGCCTCCTGGAAGATGTTGGTGGCCTTGATGGCCAGGGGGCTGTCCATATACACGGGGAAGCCGTCGTGGCCCTTGACCAGGCCCTTTTCCTTGATCTCCCGCAGAAAATAGAGGATCTCCTGGGTGCGGCCCACGGCGAAGCTGGGGATGACCACGTTGCCGCCGCGGTTGAAGGTGATCTGCAGTGTATCGGCCAGGTCGGCCAGATAGTCCGGCCGGGGGCCGTGGAGGCGGTCACCATAGGTGGACTCCATCACCACGTAGTCGGCCCTGGTCAGGTAACGGGGATCCTTCAGGATGGGCTGGTGGAGGTTGCCGATGTCGCCGGAGAAAACAATGGTTTTGGTGGTGTCCCCCTCTGTTACCTGAAGGGTCACCGAGGCCGAGCCCAACAGGTGCCCCGCATCGGTAAAGGTGAGGCGGATGCCCGGGAAGATCTCCCGGGGGGTTTCCAGGGGCAGGGCTTCAAACTGGCGCAGCGCCTGGTCGGCGTCCGCCTGGGTGTACAGCGGCTCATAGCTGGGCTCGCCCGCGCGCTGGGCTTTGCGGTTCCGCCACTCCGCCTCCATCTCCTGGATGTGGGCGGAATCCCGCAGCATGATGTCGCACAGCGCGTGGGTGGCGAGGGTGGCATGGATCGGCCCGCGGAAGCCCCGGGCGGATAGCGCCGGGATCATGCCCGAGTGATCGATGTGGGCATGGGTGAGCACCACCGCGTCCACCTGGGAGGGGTTGATGGGCAGGGGTTTGTTCTCATAGGTATCCCGGCCCTGCTCCATGCCGCAGTCAACCAGGATGCGCTTGCCTCCGGCACTGAGCAGATACAGGGAGCCGGTCACCTCCCGGGATGCGCCGATAAATTCAAGGTTCATACGTTCTCCTCATCCGGCCGGGTCACAGCAGGGCAGCCTGCTGTTCCCTTGCCTTGGTTTCGCTGCTTGAGTACAAGTGATACAGGCGGTAATAAAGCCCCTTCCTTGCCATCAGCGCCTCATGGCTGCCGTGCTCCTCCAGGCCCTGATCAGTTAATACCCAGATAACATCGGCATTCCTGATGGTGGTGAGGCGATGGGCGATGGTGAGCGTGGTGCGGCCCTGGGCCAGCTGCTCAAGGGACTTTTGCACCAGCAGCTCCGACTCGTTGTCAAGCGCGCTTGTGGCCTCGTCAAGCAGCAGGATGGGCGGATCCTTGAGGAAGACCCGGGCGATGGACAGGCGCTGCTTTTGACCGCCGGAGAGCTTCACGCCCCGCTCACCCACGTGGGTGTCATAGCCCTCTGGCAGCGCCTGGATAAAGTCATGGGCGCCGGCCTTTCTGGCCGCCTCCATCACTGCTTCCCGGCTGGCGCCGGGCTTGCCATAGACGATGTTGTCAAAGACTGAGCCTGAGAACAGATAAACCTCCTGCTGCACGGTGCCGATGGCGCCCCGGAGGCTCTTTAAGGTCAGCTCCCTGATATCCTGTCCGTCAATCCTGATGCTGCCGCCGGTCACATCATAAAACCGTGGGATGAGGTTGCACAGCGTGGTCTTGCCGGAGCCGCTGGGCCCCACCAGCGCCACGCTCTGACCGGCTGGCACATGGAGATTGACCTGGTCCAGCACAAAGGCGCTGTCATCCTCATAGCGGAAGCTCACATCGTCCAGGGTGATCTCACCCTTCACGCTTTCAAGGGCCTTTGCCCCAGGCAGATCCCTGATCTCCCGGGGCGCGTCCATGATCTCATAAAAGCGCTCAATGCCGGTCACGCCGCGCTGGAACTGCTCCATAAACTCCACCAGCCGGCTGACGGTGGCCAGCAGCATGTTGATAAACAGCAGGTAGGAGGCGAACTCCCCCGCCGTCAGCTCCCCGCGGGCGAGGGCCCAGGCGCCCAGCACCACCACCAGCAGATTCATCAGGCCGTTGAGCAGCCGGGCTGTGGAGTGGAAGCCCGCCATCACATGGTACTGCTTCTTTTTTAGGTTCAAAAAGGTGCGGTTGCCCTGCTCAAACTTCTCGCCCTCCAATTCCTCATTGGCAAAGGACTGCACCACCCGCATGCCAAGGAGGCTGTCCTCCATCTGGGCGTTGATCTCACCCACTTGGTGGCGGCAGGCGCGGAAGGTGGCGCGCATCTTTTTGTTAAAGAGAAAGATGGAGATCAGCATGACCGGCAGCATCAGGAAGATGATGAGGGTGAGCTTGAAGTTCATGGCGGAGAGCAGGATGAAGGACACCACCAGGTTGACCGCGGCGATGAGGAATTCCTCCGGGCAGTGATGGGCAAACTCGGTTACCTCAAACAGGTCACTGGTGATGCGGGCCATGATCTGGCCCACCTTGGTGTTGGAATAATAGGAGAAGGACAGTTGGCTTAAGTGGCTGAACAGGTCGCTTCTCATGTCCTTTTCCATCATGGCGCCCATGATGTGCCCGCGGGATTGCATATAATACCTGCACCCGGCGTCCACCAGCTGCAAGAGCAGGAAAAATCCCCCCAGCTGCAGGATGAAGGGCAGGGTGAGGCTGGCGATATCGGAAATGGCCCGGTCGGTGATCTCCCTGACAATCAGGGGAAAGACCAGCCCCGAGGCCGAGGTCATGATGGCGCAGGCGAGACTGGCAAACAGAATCCGCCGATAGGGGCGGTAATAGGGGATAAAACGGCGGATCAGCCCGGAAGCCCGGGAGGCGCTTGACATAGGAAAACAGCTCCTTTTCTTGGGATTTTCAGGGTTCCTGCAGCGCAAAGCCGCTGCCCGGGGCGCTTGAAGCCGCTTCGGGCAAGCTGATGACAAAGGCGGCCTTGTCGGTTTGCAGGGCGTAATAGAGGGTTTGGCTGTCAGAAGCGGTCATGATGGCATGGCCAAACAGGGCGCGCTCAGAGGCGGTAAAGCGCAAGCCTGAGGGCAGGATGCTGCTGGCGGCACTCAGCGGTCTCACCCCTTCCACCCGGGCCACCTGGCCCTGGACTGAAAGGCGCATCACGGCATAGCCATGGTGGCCGGGGCTTGTGACCTCACCCGTAAAAGCCCCTTCCGGCATCGGGAAGGCCGCGCCAAAGGCCTGGGCCAGGGCGCGCCCGTCCTGGGAATGGAAGGGGGCAATCCGGGTGATGGCGGCCTCAGGCTCCTTGACCAAAAAGGCGTCGGAGCGCTTGGTCTCCTCATTTTCCTGCATGACCGCAAACACATAAAACACCGACATCAAAAGCAGTGCCAGGAGCGCTGCGGGGATACGGCGCAGCATCTAAGCGTGACGGGGGCTCTGAAGGCCGCCCCGACGGGATCTGTTCATCGCAGCAATGCCCTGAGCTGGGGCCCCAGGTTTTTGTCCAGGTCCTTCACCTCGCCATTGGTGTAGTCATAAAAGGCACGGTAAAAAGCCTTGCCCAGCGCCTTGGCCTCCTCCTGGGTGAGGTTGTCATCTGAGAAGATGCCCGCGATGATATCCCGGGCGGGCACCGCCAGGTATTTGGCCAGGCTGCCTTTGAAGGTGAAGCCGAACACGCGGGGCACATGGCTGTTGTCCCCGCCTACAAACAGGCGCATATAATCCCGGGAGAGGGCCAGCAGGTATTGATCAAGGAAGCTCTTTGCGTCCGGCGCCAGGCTCGTGGCGCGCCTGAGGCGCTCATGGTCAAAGATTTCCCGGATCATGCGCCGGCGCTCCTCCTCAGGGTGGGCCTCCGGGTGCTCAAAGGCATGGAGCAGGTAGGATTTGATGACATGAAAGTCAAAGCGCTTGGGGTTGCGCTCATGCAGACGTCCCAGCAGCAGGAGTTTGAGCTGGATGTCCAGATCCTCCGGGGCCAGCGCCTCAGCCCGGCTGAGGGCCTCGTGGATGAGGACCGGATCCTCCTCGGTCTCCGCGATGTGCAGGTACTCCTCAAGCGGCAGGCCTTCCAGGTCCATGGCCGGGGATTTTTTAGAAAAAAAGGGCACTTGGCAACCTCCGAACGCGTTAAAATACAATCGCATTTTAACACGCCTGGATTGCCTTGACAACTTTGCAGGGTTTATATATACTTGGCCCGTGCTTTTATGAGCACAGGGGTGCTGGCTTCCAGCCGGCTGAGATCGGGCCTTATGCCCGGGACCCTGGAACCTGATCCGGATAATGCCGGCGTAGGAAAGCAACCATGCCTTGAACCGTTTTGCTTTCCGCAAAACGGTTTTTCCTTTCCGGTCACTAATGAAGGAGGAAACCCATGACACAAGTGACACACAACCGAAGCCTGACCATCCGCATGATGGTGGAAAGCGCCATCCTCATCGGCATCGCCACCGTGCTCAACGAGTTCATCAAAATGGACGCGCCCTGGGCCTTTGGCGGCAGCATCACCCTGGGCAGCATGCTGCCCCTGATCCTCATTGCCTGGCGCTGGGGCACTAGGCAGGGCCTGTTCTCATCCCTGGTGTTTGCGCTGATGCAGTTGCTGATGGGCGTCAAGAACGTCAGCTACGGGCAGACCGCTCTGCAGATGCTGGCCATCGCCTTTCTGGACTATATCATCGCCTACTCGGTCTATGGCCTGGGCGGCATCTTCAAGGATCGTATCAGCAACAAGATGGCGGCCTTGGCAAGCGGCATTGTGCTGGTGGGCGTGCTGCGCTTCATCTGCCACTTTGTCTCAGGCTGGATGATCTGGGACGCCTTGTGGCCCAACGACAAGGGCCTCTCCGGCGCCGTGTATTCGCTGATCTATAACGGCGGCTATATGCTGCCTGAGGTGCTCGTGGCCCTGGCGGCGGGGCTCCTGCTCTTTGTCCCCCTCAAGAAATACTGGCTGGGGGAGGACCTGCCCAGGCAGGCAGCGTAATCAAAACCCGGACAAAGGAAACGGGGCTGACACCTTGGTCAGCCCCGTTTGCCGTATATGGCCGTGCCCACCCGGACGAGGGTGGCGCCCTCCTGGATGGCGGCGATGAAGCTGTCAGTCATGCCCATGGAGAGGATATTGATGTGGGGCTCGTCAGGATAGCGGGTGTTCACTTTGGCCAGGAGCTCCCGCATCAGGGCAAAATAGCGCCGGGATTCCGGCGAGTTGTCAAAGGATGGGGGGATGGCCATCAGACCCCTGACGCGCAGGGAGGGAAGGGCCGCTGCCGCGTCCAGCATGGGCCACAGCGCCTGTGTGGAGGCGCCCATCTTGCTGTCCTCATCCCCGATGTTGATCTCAAACAGGATGTCCTGTACGATGTCTTTTTTTGCGGCCTCAGCCGCGATGGCGCAGAGCAGCCTCTGGCTGTTAACGCTCTGGATGATGTCCACCAGGCCCACCACCCGGCGAACCTTGTTGGTCTGCAGGTGGCCGATGAAATGGCAGGGCTTTCCCTGATAGGCGTCATCCGCCGCGTGCGCCACCAGCTCCTGCATGCGATTTTCACCAAACAGGTCGATGGCAAGGGCGGCGCTTGCCCGCACCTCCTGGGATGTGCGGCTTTTGCAGGCGGCGCAGAGCTTGATCTCCTCAGGCTTCCTGCCAGCCTGCGCCGCGGCCTGCGCTATCTGAGCGCGCAGATCAGCGACCCGGTCTGCCAGCAGAGCGATGTCTGGTGTGTGCATCATGCTCACATCTCCCGGTAGGCTGCCCGGGGGCCGCCGATGTACTTGGGGCGGGTGCGGGCACAAAGGATATGCGCCTGGCCGATTTTATCCAGCCTCAGCCGCACAGGCACCGCCACGGGCCTTAAGTGCATGCCGATGAGCGTGCCGCCGATGTCAAGCCCGGCATCCGCCACGATGCGCTCCACCGCCACCGGGTCTTCCATGTTCTCATAGGCGGTGAGGGCAAAGGCGCCGCCGGCGTCAGCTTTGGGGAGGACATTGACAATCTCAAAGCCCAGGGCCTCCGCCGTCTCCCGTTCCAGGATCAGGGCACGGTTGAGATGCTCGCAGCACTGGACAGCCAGGCGGACGCCATTTTCCTTTAGCGCCGGGGCGATGCCCCGCCAGGCGGCCTGGGCCGCCTCAAGGCTTGAGGCCTTGCCGATGCGCCCGCCTGTCATCTCGCTGGAAGAGCAGCCGATGACCAGCAGCGCGCCGGGCTTCAGCCTGGCCTGGGCCAGCAGCTCCGTGATGGCCTGCCGGGCCTGGGTCTGGATATTTTCAAGCATGGTCCTGCCTCCTTGCGCGTGTTTCTCTTCTCTCTATTATACTATACAAAAAAACCCCGGGCCAGCCGGGGCTTTTGCAAGCGGTCAGGTTCAGGCCTTATCCACTTCTGCCATGTGATGGATCAGGTCCACCACCTTGCTGGAATAGCCCCACTCGTTGTCATACCAGGCGACGAGCTTGACAAAGGTGTCGTTGAGCATGATGCCGGCGCCCGCGTCAAAGATGGAGGTGCGGGAATCATGGATGAAATCGCTTGAGACCACGGCGTCTTCGGTGTAGCCGATGATGCCTTTGTATTCCTTGCTCTGGGAGGCGGCCTTCATGGTGGCCTTGATGTCCTCGTAGGTGGTGGGGGTGTTGAGCGTGCAGGTGAGGTCCACCACGGACACATCGATCACAGGCACCCGCAGGGACATGCCGGTGAGCTTGCCCTTAAGCTCCGGCAGCACCACGCCCACGGCCTTGGCAGCGCCGGTGGAGGAGGGGATGATGTTGAAGCTGGCAGCGCGGCCGCCGCGCCAGTCCTTTTTGCTGGGGCCGTCAACCGTCTTCTGGGTGGCGGTGATGGCATGCACGGTGGTCATCAGGCCTTCCTTGATGCCGTACTTATCGTTGATGACCTTGGCCAGGGGGGCCAGGCAGTTGGTGGTGCAGGAGGCGTTGGACACGATGACCATGTCCTTGTTGTAGGTTTTGTGGTTGACACCCATGACAAACATGGGGATTTCCTTGTCCTTGGCGGGGGCGGTGATGATGACCTTCTTGGCGCCGCCCTTCAGGTGCAGGCTGGCCTTGGCGGTGTCGGTGAACACGCCGGTGGCTTCCGCGATATACTCTGCCCCGGCTTCCGCCCACGGGATCTCGTCCGGGTTCATCTTGGCATAGACCTTGATTTCCTTGCCGTTGACCGTCAGGGTGTTGGTGTTGGCGTCCGCAGAGACCGTTCCATCAAAGCGGCCATGGACGCTGTCATATTTGATCATGTAGGCCATGTATTCCACGTCAATGAAAGGATCGTTGATGGCGACCACCTGCATGTCCTTGCGCTCCAGGGTGGAAGCCAGAATCAGGCCGCCGATGCGGCCAAAACCGTTGATGCCGAGTTTTACCATAGTATCCTCCTTGTTTTATCCGGGCTGAGCCCGGGGATCTTCTAGCAGTTGGGTGATGCCATCCCGGCACCGTATGCAGTATACCACCGAATCCCGGCCAAGACAAGCCGTTTCCATCCATGCGGGCAGAAAATGTCCCGGAAGGCTGTCGCTGTCAAAAAGGGAAGCCCTTGCGGGCCTCCCTTATGCGGCTGGTGTATTGATGATGGCATTATGGTGCCGCAGGTTCCTCGTTTGTGGGCTCCTCGGGCTTAGGGTCTTCAGGTTTGGGTTCCTCAGGCGGGGGCGCCTCTTTGGTGCCCACTTTGACAATTTTGGTTATCGGGTCAAGGGTGATTTTCTCTGTGGTTGTGGTGCTTGTCACCACACCGTCGGTTTTGATGGTGACGGTGGTGATGGTTTTCTGCCCATCCACCCCCTCCACCAGGGTCACTTCCTTGCCCTTCTCCATGGTATCGTCATTCTGTGTGACAGTCTTGAAGGGGATGGCCTCGGTCTTGGAGGTGGTTTCCTCAGTGATCACAGGCTTGGTGCCCACGGTGACAACTTTGGGCACCATGGGTTTGGTGATCTCCTCAGTGGTGGTGCGGGCTGTCTCCTTGCCATCGGTCAGGGTGATGGTGTGGGTGAGGGTTTTGACGCCTTCAACGCCTTCCTGGGTGACCTTTTCGGTGCCCTTGTCCATGCTGTCATCCTCTTTTGTCTGGGTGGTGAAGGGGATGACGACGGTTTCTGTTTCAGTTTTTGTGGTGATCACCGGCGCGGGTGCATCCCCCTTGGTGCCGACCAGGATGATCTTGGGCACCATGGCTTTGACGATGGTCTCCTCCCCGGTCTTCTCCCTGGAGATTTCTTTGCCATCCGCCTTGGTCACAGTGTATACGACGATCTTTTCGCCCGCCGTGCCCTCCTGCTTCACCTTCTCCTGGCCCTTGTCAAGGGTCGGGTCATCTTCCTTCTGGGTCGTGATGGCAATGGTTTCCACCAACTTGAGGGTCTCCTGGGTGATCACGCCCTGGGGCCTGGCCTTCACCTCGATGGATGCGGCCCCGGCGATGGCGCCGCTGTCGTAGTAGTTTTTGCCGTCCTTGACATAGTTGCTGCTGCCGGCAGTGGCGTTGATGGTGTAGCGGCCGGGGGCGTTGGGAACAAAGGTGATAACGCCGGATTCCGCCTTGTCGGTTTTGCCGACTCTGTAGGCCACGCCGTTGAGGCTGATGCTCATGTCCACAAACTTGTTGGATCCGCTGCCCCAGCCGGACACAGACACCTTCCAGGTGACCGTGTCCCCTACTAGAATCTCGCTTTTGTCAGCGGAGGCTGAGAGGGTGAGGGTGTTCTTGATGGCGGCGGGCTGCAAATTGGCGCCGATGGCAGCACCGGAATACAGGATATTGAGCGTGGCAGCGCCGCCCAGGCCGTCGGCCTTGAGCTTGTTGTTCTTCTGGAAGGCAATCAGCGCCTTCTGGGTGGCCTTGCCGAACATGCCGTCGATTTTGCCCACTTGATAGCCCAGGGCGGCGAGGCGCTTTTGAAGCTCAGTCACCTCATTGCCCTTGGCGCCATATTTGATGGTTTTTGGCTTGTTGGGGTCCGCGGTGGCCCCGGGTGTGGTGGGTTTGGGGGTGCGGCGCACGCTGGTGTGGCGCTGGGTGGGGCGGGTGGTGGGACGCGGGGTGGCCTGTGCCACCGGCTGGGCCACGATGGGCTGGGTGGTGGGCTGCGCCTGGGCAAACAGGGTGAGGGCGGCCCGGTCGATGGCGGGGTAGGCGGTGGCCGCGGTGGCGGGCACGCCGTCAGTGGTCAGGATCTGCACATGGGTCTTGAACCCTTCCCGCAGTTCAAAGGGCAGAGAATAATTCTGCGCCCCCATCGCCTTGATGCGGCCTGCCATGTCCTCTACCACCACAGCCAGCGCGCCCGGAACGGGCAGGTTGTTGATGGCGGGCAGGTAAAGGTGGTTCTGGCCGTCATAGCTGGCATATGCCAGGGTTTCCCGCTGGCCGAAAAGGTTTTCCATATAGATAATGCCCGGCACCCCAGCCGAGGCAAAGCCCGGGGGTGGGGGAACGGCGCTTGAGGTAAGCGTCGCGGTGGCTGCCGCCTGCTGGGCGTCAATCACGGGGGAAGCCGCCGGGTCAAGGGTGACCGTCATGGGGCCTCCGGGCAGGTAGTTTGCGCCGGCAGATACTGTCACCGGGAAAAAGCCGGTTTCAGTGCTGGTCTGCCCATATACCCGGAACTGGGTTTTGCCGTCCATGCCGGTGAAGGCATAGACCGTGTGGTCATAGCCTGGGATTTCGAGGGGGGTATACAGGGCATTCCTGGGGGCGGTGGCGATGTTCACAAAGCCGGTGGTGCCGCTTGCCAGGGCCTGGGGCAGCAGGGCCGCTGTGAGCAGCAGCAGGGCCAGGAACAGGGCCGGGGTACGTCTTTTGTTCATGAGGGATCTCCTTTCTTGGCCCAGTTGCATGGGCCGCTGAGGCGCGGGGTGCGTCAAACCGCCTCTTCACAGGATGGCCCTCGTAAAGAGGGCTCTATCCTATTAGACGCATTATAAGTCGAAAATGTTTCATCCCGGGCAAAATTTAATAAAGATTAAGAAACGATTCCGTAACAAACGGGGTTGTGGCCGGTGCCAAAAAGGGGCTGCAGACATGTGCCGCAGCCCTTGGGATGGTGGTGGGTCTGGTTATTTCAGGGTGATGGTTTCATCAGGGTGTTCGTCGCTCTGGCTGTACACCGGGATGATGGTCAGCTCCTCAAAGCTTTCAGGCTTGGGAAAACCCATGGCGATTTGGAGGACATCATCGGTGATGCTGGCCTGGTAGGCGTTGTGCCGGCAGGGCTTGCCGTCTGCATAGAGCTGGTAAGACCTGAGCACATCCATGGTTTCATCCACTTTGTCCATGTCTGCGTCGTCCCAGGCGGCGCGCTGGTCTTGGCGCAAATTGCTCAGCCGGATATCCACCTTGATGTCAACCGGGGAAACTTTGGCCCTGATATCGGCGCTGTAGCCTGCAAACTGCCCGGTGCCGGTCAGGATCTGGGGCGCTTGGCTGGTGCGCAGGATGTGCATGGGCAGTTCGCTGGTAGTGCGCTCGCCCTTAGCCAGGGCTTTGTCCTTTGTGAGGTAGTAGGTGGTGGTGCCCCGGTAGATCAGCATGTACAGGTCGATGCTGTCCTGGTTCCGGGCGGCCTCCGGCAGCGGGCGTTCAAACTCCGTAAAGCCGATGTAGCCGCCCTCCTTCTGGAGCGCGTAGTCGCCTTCAGAGGGGTTGATGTAGTTGTCCTTGTCAAGCCATGCGCCATCGCCCAGGTACTGAGAGAAGACCTGAAAGTAGGCATAGCCATCCTTCTTTACCTTTGCCTCCACCTGCTCCCAGAAAGCATCGCCCAAGACTGGCTTCAAGCCCATGGCAATGTCCTCCGGATTGCCATGGTCATCAAAAGCCTTAAGCGCGGCATCCCCGGGCTTGCCGGGCAGGAGTTTGCCCACATTGTGTTTTCCGCTGACCAGGTAGCTTACATACAGGGATTCGCCGTCATAGTAGCCCTGGTCCAGGGTGAAGGTGGTTTCGGGGAACTCGCCCTCTGTTTTTAGCACCACTGATTTTTTGTAGGACTCAGACAGGGCGTCCAGTTTCTCAAGCTTATCTTTATTGTACTGGCTTACCGCCAATTGTCCGAAGACGCCGAAGCCTGCGGCCAGGGCCACGCCGATGAGGGTCAGGGCCAGGATCATGGCCATCACCATGGCCAGGGATAGTTTTTTCTTTGTCACGGTTTCTTCCTCCCGTATCAGTCGCTGGAGGAGCATGTCCCGGCGCGCTTCAAAGCCCTCCGGCAGGGGCCGCTGATGCGCCTTGACGTGCCGGATAATCTCTTCTTCACGCATGGCGCGCATCCTCCTGTTCAAACGCTTGTCTTAGTTGTTTCAGTGCCCGGCCGATGATGACCGATACGCTGCCCCGGGGCAGGCGCAGGACCCGGGCAATTTCCTTGACCGGCAGGTCCTCGCCGTATCGCAGCTGCATTACCAGGCGGCTTTTGGGTGGCAGTGTTTCCAGGTAGGCCCAGATGGGCGTTTCCTCTGGGGTGTCTTTGGCTTCAAAGGCAAAGGTGTTGTCTGTGGCGTATTCCCGCTGGCTGCGTCTGAGGATGTCATAGCTGGCGTTGACAGCGGCCTTGATCAGATAGGGGCGGATGGCCTCCCATTTTCTCAGGCGGCTGATGCCCTGGTAACAACGGGTGATGGCAGCGGACACCGCGTCCTGCGCGTCAGCGTCCTGGCGCAGGAGGCTCCGGGCGGCCCGGAACATGGCCGGGGAGTGCATTCTGACGGCCTCCACAAACCGCTCATCCCGTTCTTGCTTGGTGGTCACATGGCGCTCCTTTAACACATATCGCGATACACCTATTAGACGGCCTGGGGATGGATTTGGCAACATGGGGACAAAAAGAAAAAACCCGCAACCGGTGCGGGCTTTTAAAACCTGTGAGAATCAGTACTTGCGCTTCCGGGCGGCTTCCGCCTTCTTCTTGCGCTTGACGCTGGGCTTCTCATAATGCTCACGCTTGCGGACTTCCGCCAAAACGCCGGAGCGGGCACACTGCCGCTTGAAGCGTTTCAGCGCGCTTTCCAGCGTTTCATTCTCTTTCACACGGATCTCAGACACTCATTTCCCCCCCTTCGCTCATCTCGCCTGGCAAACGCCGCTTTCACGGCGGATGGCGACCGAAATTCATTATAACGGGAAGTGCAGTTTGCGTCAACCGGAAAATAACACGGTCGGGATCAAAACGGCCCTCCCGGCATCAACCGGAAGGGCCGCCATTCTGGGTTAAACCCCGGCGTTGTTATTTATTGGGGACGAACTCGGGCATTTCGCCGGTGGATACAAAGAAGCCGGAGATATAGCCCATGCCGCAGGCATCCGAGTCGGCGTTGGAGCCCAGGCGGTTGGTGCCGTGGACGCCGCCGGTGACCTCACCCGCCGCGTACAGGCCGGGGATCACGTTGCCGTAGATGTCCTTGACCTCGGTATACTCGTCGATGACCAGGCCGCCCATGGTATGGTGCACGGAGGGGAACTGGCTCAGCGCGTAGTAGGGGCCGTTTTCGATTTTGATCATGGTGTTGGTCATGACCTTGCCGAAATCATCATCCTTGCCCGCATCGATGTAGCCATTGTGCTTTTCGATGGTGGCTTTGAGGTTTTCAGCGGTCACCTGGGGGAATTTGCCCTGGATGGGATACTCGTTGATGGCTTTTGCCAGTTCTTCAAAGGTCTCACCCTTGAGCACGCGGCCAGTCTTCAGGCCTTCTTCCAGCTCTTCAGGCTTGGCAAAGCCCTTTACCACGTCCCAGTTGAAGACAGAGTAGGTGGAGATGAAGCCGGAGTTGGCGGCGGCATTGGCGCACACGTCGCGGCGCTCGCCTTCGTTCACATAGCGGTTGCCCTGATAGTCCACATACACGATGCCGAAGGAGGGGCCGGTAAAGGGCCACACGGCAAACTTGTCAAGCACGCCGTTGTTGGCGTCGGCAAAGGGATAGCGCTGGATGTTGGACATCTGGGTGGTGCCGGCGCCAATGGCCTGGGCCAGGTAGATGCCTTCGCCAGTGGACACGGCGGGGTTGTTGGTGGTGGGGATATCGGCGTTCAGGTAAGGCACCTGGGTCTCGCGCATAGGCACGTTGGCGCCAAAGCCGCCGGTGGCCAGGATGACGCCCTTGTCGGCCTTGATGGTCTTGTAGCCGTCATTGGTGGCCACGCGGATGCCCACCACGCGGTTGTCATCATCACGGGTGCGGTAGATTTCCACCATCTTGGTTTCCAGCTGGATGTCACAGTTGGTGCCCTTGAGGATCTTCAGCTGGAGGTTGGTGATGTCGCTGCCCACCTGGTTCTCGGTGACGTAGGTGCGGAAGCCGTAGTGTCCGCCCGGACGGGCCAGGGTGTCGCGGATGACCAGGCCGTTGTCCAGCAGCAGGTCAAAGTAGAAGGGGGCGGCATAGACCATGTTCTCAACCAGCTTGGGCACGCTCATGAAGTCGCCGCCCTTGAGGGTGTCTTCGATGTGCTTTTCAGCGGTATCAGGCACCAGGTCGAACTTCTTCTGAAGCTCTTCCGCACGCTTGGAGGTGAAGGCAGCATACTGGCCGCCGTTGATGGAGCTGTTGCCGCCGGTGGTGGAGAGTTTCTCAACCAGCACAGTCTTGGCCCCGTTCTGGGCTGCGGAGTAGCTGGCAGCCAGGCCGGCAAAGCCGCCGCCTACCACGATGATGTCATAGGTCTCATCCCACTGGGCGGGCACTTCGAAGGAGCCCATCACCGGGAAGTAGCTCTCAGCGGCTGCGGGGGCTGCTTCTACTTCCTTTTCAAACTGGGCCAGATCAACGCCAGCCTTGGTGAGGGCGTCGGTAACGGCAGCCAGAATGCCTTCTGAGGTGCGGGTGGCGCCGGCCAGGGTGTCCACCTTCAGGCTCTGGGCTGCAATGATGGCCTCGGGCACCTTGTCAAGCGCCGGCCAGCCGGGGGCGGTTTCCTGATGCTCCAGTACTTCGATTTTTTCAATGCCGGTTTCGTTTAGGGTGACGGCCACTTTCAAGCCGTCATGCATGCCTTTTGCCTCGCCTTCATAGGTGCCGGGGGTGATGGCGGCGAAGGCGGTCAGAGACAGGAACATGGATAGGGTCAGCAGAAGGGACAACAGTTTTTTGAAGCGTGGCATAATCAGGGGCCTCCTTTGATTTTTTCTGGCAAGATCATACCATCAATCGGGCGAAAAATCAACCCCAGGGACAGAGTTGACCCGATCATGGGGCGGCCGCTAATCCCCGCCTGTCTCGCTTGGAAAAACCGATAAGGGCTGCTCATCCACAGGGAGGATTCATGGGAGAGGGTTCCGCGGCCTTCGTTGACAAAGAGAAGGGAACTTACCTATAATTATGTCTCACATCGATGGCAAGGAGAGCAACATGGTGTATGATCTGGTGATCGTGGGCGCAGGGCCCGCGGGCATTTTTACGGCGCTGGAGCTGATCCGCAAGGGCAGCCAGCGCAAAATCCTGATGATTGAAAAGGGCAGCCCCATGGAAAAACGGCACTGCCCCAAGCCCCAGGTGGGGCGCTGTGTGAACTGCCGGCCTTATTGCCACATCACCACCGGTTTTGCTGGCGCGGGCGCCTTTTCTGACGGCAAGCTTTCGCTTTCCCGGGAGGTGGGCGGGCAGCTTCCTGAGCTGGTCGGGGAAGACTACTGCCAGAGGCTGATCGACTATACCGATAGCATCTATCTGGAGTTTGGCGCTGACACCCACATTGAGGGGCTTGAGCAAAGCGACAAGATCAAGGAAATCAGGAAGCGGGCCATCCAGGCGGGCCTCCAGCTGGTGGACTGCCCCATCCGCCACATGGGCACCGAAAAGGCCCAGGAAATATACGGCGCCATTCAGCGGTATCTGCTGGAGGAAGGCGTGGAGATTCGCTTTGGGGTCAACTGCGTCAACCTCCTGCTTGAAAACAGCCGCTGCGTAGGGGTGGTGGTGCAAAAACCAAACGGCACAGGCGAAGAGGAGATCAGGGCTAAGGACACCGTGGTGGCAACCGGCCGGCGCGGAGCCGACTGGCTGGAGAAGATCTGCCAGGAGCATCACATTGCCCATCAGCCGGGAACCGTTGACATCGGTGTGCGCGTGGAGGTGCGCAACGAGGTGATGGAGGAAGTGAACAGCGCGCTGTATGAGTCAAAGCTCATCGGCTACCCGCACCCCTTCAAGGACAAGGTGCGCACCTTCTGCCAGAACCCGGGCGGCTTTGTCAGCCAGGAGAACTATGACAACGACCTGGCCGTGGTCAACGGCCACAGCTATAAGGACAGAAAATCCCAGAACACCAACCTGTCCATCCTCTCCTCCCACAACTTCAACCATCCCTTCAACCAGCCCATTGCCTATGCGCAGAAAATTGGCGAGCTCACCAATATGCTGGCCAACGGCAGCATCCTGGTGCAGCGCTTTGGTGATATTCTGGACGGCAAACGCACCTGGGAGAAGGAGCTGTACCGCGCCAATGTGCGGCCCACTTTGACTGATGCAGTGGCGGGAGACATCACCAACGCCATGCCCTACCGGGCCATGACCAACATCATCAATTTCATCCAGGCCATGGAGCTGGTGGTGCCGGGCTTTGCGGCACCTGAAACGCTGCTGTATTCGCCGGAGCTGAAGTTTTACTCCAACCGGGTGAAGATGGATGACAAGCTCAACACCAACATCAAGGGCTTTTATTCTCTGGGTGACTCCAGCGGCTGGACCCGGGGCCTGATGATGGCCAGCGCCATGGGCGTGATGCTGGGGGATAAGCTGGCTCAGGAGGAAAAGGCCTGACAGAGGCCGGAATGGGCATGCCTGGCCTGGAGCCCGGGTCTTTTTGTGCAATCACTACAATTTAATAACGGATTGTGAAATTTTACGGAAACAAACTTGCAAAACTGTTTCCGATATCTTACAATTGCGTGTACTACGGTTGAGAGGTTTGCAATGAAAAGAAATCTGTTGATTTTTCTGATAATCTTCACCACCCTGTTCACCGCGGTGCAGGCGCAGGAGGCCGTGCCGCCACTGGATGATGAAGAGGTGGTGGTTGTCACCTCAGAGGGGCGGGCGCTGAAGTTCCGGGACAAGGGGGAGGATGTGGCCCAGCTGCAGACACGGCTCAAAGACCTGCGGTATTACAATGGCCCCGTGACCGGCAATTACATGGAGGTGACCCGCAAGGCCATCCGATCCGTACAGGAGGCCTACGGCCTGGAGCCCACAGGCGACGCGGACCTTGACTTGCAGGAGATCATCTATGGCGACTGCCACCGGCCGCTTACAAAGGGCGCTGAGGGCAAGGATGTGAGCCGGCTGCAGACCAGGCTGAGCGAACTGGGCTACTACTGGGGCAAAATCAGTGGCAACTACCTGGATGGCACCACGGCGGCCATCGGCCACTTCCAGGCGGACAATGGCCTGCCCAAAACCGGCAATGCCGATGTGAAGACCCTGGAGAAAATCTATTCAGACGATATCGTGATGCCCACCCCGGATCCCAATGCGCCCCAGGCCACCCCGGTGCCCCTGGCGACGCTGTCCCCTGATGTGGCCTTCAAGAAGCCTCTGTCCTACGGCAGCACCAGCAAGGAAGTAAAAGCGGTGCAGGAGCGCCTGACTGCTTTAGGTTTCTTTGACAAGAAAGCTACCAGTGGCTTTTACCGGCACACCCAGGCGTCGGTGAAGGAGTTCCAGACTTATAACGGCCTGGTGCCCGACGGCGTGGTAGGGGAGGAGACCTGGAACGTGATGTTCTCCCTGGATGTGGTGAGAGCGGACGGCACACCCAAACCCTCGCCTGCGCCCACGCCCGTGCCCTGGTTTGTGGAGGTGGATGTCAACAACCAGCTGATCAAGGTCTTCAAGGATGACGGCATGGGGGGTTACTCCATTTTGGAGAAGATCTTCACCGCATCCACCGGCACCGCCTCCTTCCCCAGCGATGTGGGCACCTGGACGCTCAACGGCAAAACCGCCCGCTGGGCCAGCTTCCCCACCTGGGGCGGCGGCACTGCCCAGTATTGGACGCGGATCAACCGGAGCATCGCCTTCCATTCCTTCCTGTACAGTTCAGATCAGCGGCGGGTGAACATGGGCTCGGTGAACAAGCTGGGACGCCCCGCCAGCCATGGCTGCATCAGGCTGACGGTGCAGGATGCCAAGTGGCTGTATGACAACCTGGGCGCAGGGGTGGAGGTGTGGATCCATGAGGACGCGCCCCTTGACCCGGAGCTGAAATACGCCAACCGGCCTGGTCCCTTCAACAACAGCACCAAGCTGCATGACCCCACCCCGGCGCCCACGCCGCAGCCCTACTATGACGGCTCCCGGCCGCCGGCCGAGCCCCGGAACATGAAGGTGGGGGTTGAAGGCGAGGACGTGTTCTGGCTGCAGATGAAATTAAAGGAGCTGGGCCTGTATCACGGCGCGGTCACCGGCCAGTACCGGGAGGGGACCAAGGCGGCGGTCAAGGCCTATCAGCAGGCCAACAAGCTGGGCTCCAGCGGCAACGCTGACAAGAGAACCCTGCAGCACCTCTATGAGCAAACCCTCATCAACACCACCCCTGCGCCCACGCCGCTGCCCACGGACGGGCCCGGCGACAGCCCGGCGGTGCCAGAGATGACCCTGGCCCCCAGCCAGACGCCCGCCCCTGTTTTTACAGTGGAAGAATCCGGCTGATGGTGTTATAGTACTGCCCGGCGGGAAAAAGGATATCAATCCGTCTGACCGGTGAAGCCGCGCAAGGCTAAAACCGAGCAATATCACACTTGCCTGCGCGGCACCGGGAGGAATATGGACTCACTGTTTAATCAACTGGTCATGTCATGCGCCAACACGCTGCCCATGCATATGCCAGGGCACAAGCGCAACACCACCCTGGCCCCCTATCTTAAAAAGCTGGCGGCTGATATCGATATCACGGAGATCCTGGGTTTTGACCATCTCCACGCCCCGGGCGGCATCCTCAGGGATGGCATGGACCGGGCGGCCCGCGTGTTCCACGCGGAGCACAGTTTTTTTCTGGTGGGCGGCAGTTCCCTGGGCATGCTCGCGTCCATCCGCGCCGCTACCCGGCCTGGGGACGCTATTTTAATGGCGCGCAACTGCCACCTCTCTGTCTACAACGCCATCGCCCTGAACCATTTAAAGCCGGTCTATATCTATCCGGAGGTGAATGAGGACTATCAGATCAACGCCTCCATTTCCGCTGAGGCGCTGGAGGAAGCCATTATCAGCAGGCGGGATGCCAAGGTGCTGGTGCTCACCAACCCCACCTATGAAGGGGTGCTGAGCGATCTCACCGCCATCATCGACATGGCTCACCAGTATGGGCTCACCGTGATTGTGGATGAGGCCCATGGCGCCCACCTGGGGCTGAGCCCGCTTTTTCCCTCAGGCGCTGTGAGGGCGGGGGCGGATATTGTGGTGCAGAGCCTGCACAAGACCATGCCCTCCCTCACCCAGACAGCGCTGGCCCATGTCAGAAGCGCCCCCCTAGCCCAGGAGATGCAGCGGCAGCTGAGCGTGTTTGAGACCACCAGCCCCTCTTTCTTGCTGCTGGCCTCTATTGACAGCTGCGTCAAACTCATCCAGGACGAGGGGGACAGGCTGTTTGCGGCATGGGCTGAGGCATTGGGCGCATTTGACCGGATGGTGGGACAGCTGCAGGTGCTCCGCGTGCTGGGCTATGGCCAGGAGCGGGGGAGCACCCTGCCCCATGTGTGGGGGCTTGAGCCCAGCAAGCTGTATATCTCAACCCTGAGCGCTGACCTGAACGGCCAGGAGCTGGCGAGCCTGCTGCGGCGCAGCTACCACATAGAGCCTGAGATGATTGCCCCCCAGGGCGTGCTGGCCATGACCGGCATGGGGGACACCGTGCACACCCTCACCCGCCTGGGCAAGGCGCTGGTGGAGATAGACCGGGAGCAAAGCCCGGTGAAGCAGCCCAAGGCCTCCTTCACCGTGCCCCGGGCAAGAAGCGTCATGCCCATGCAGACCGCAGAGCGCGCCCCCTATCAACTGGTGCCGGTGGAAGAGGCGGCGGAGCGTATTATCGCGGAGCGCTTAATTGTCTATCCGCCGGGCGTTCCCGTCCTGGTGCCGGGGGAAGAGATCAGTCCCCAAGTGGTGCGCTACGTGATGGCCTCTATGGCCGCTGACAACACCATCCTCCACTCCCGCAGCGAGCAGGCGGACCTGATCGCGGTGCTCAGGGACGCGTGAACGATCTGTAACATTTGCCCACTTCCCTTGCGGGTATAATGCCCTTGTGTGATAATGCGCATATCAGAACGCGTTTGAAAGGAAAGAAAATTCATGAAAACAACACGCTTGCTGGCCCTGGTGATGGCCCTGATGATGATGGCATCCCTGGCCCTCGCTGAGGCACCCGCAGCACCCCAGGGGTCCGTTGTCCTGGCCACGGTGAATGGCGAGGACATCACCAAGGCGGATGCGGACGCGCTGATCCCGGCGCTTGTGAGCTACCAGTTTATCGCCGATGCTTCAGACTATAAGGCCACAGTTGATTTCCTGATCCGCCAGAAAGTGCTGGGGAAGAAAATCAAGGACATGGGCTTTGACCAGTTCAGCCCGGAGGAGCTCACCTCCTTTGAGCAGGAAGCCAAGGCCCAGTGGGATGAAGGCATTGCCCAGTACGCGGACCAGATCCAGAGCGATGATTCGGAGCAGGCCAAGGCCCACGCCCTGGAGCAGGCGGAGGCCTTCTACAAAGGCCAGGGCATGAGCTACGAGAAGCTGCTGACCACCATCAAGAACATGGCTGCCCAGGACAAGATGACCGAATACCTGATGGCCGGCTACCAGCCGACCGAGGAAGAGATTCAGGATGTGTTCAACCAGGTGGGCCCCATCTACCAGCAGCAGTATGAGAACGATGTTCAGACCTACGAGTACATGACCCAGTTCTCCGGCCAGACCAGCTGGTACACCCCCGCCGGCTATCGCGGGATCATCCACATTCTCCTGGCAGGGGATAAGGACCTGGTGGGCCAGGTGCGCACCCTGGAGGCCGCTTTTGAGGAGCAGCAGCAGGCAGAAGCCCAGGAAGCGCCGGCTTCCGACACCGAGCAACCCGCACAGGACGAGGCCAAAGAGCCTGTGACCCTTGAGATGATCCAGGCCGCCCGCCAGAAGGTGCTGGACGCCAAGGCTGACGTGATCAAAGAGATCTATGAGCGCCTGGCCAAGGGTGAGAGCTTTGAGAGCCTGATCGCCGAGTTTGGCGAGGACCCTGGCATGACCAACCCCGACAACCTGGAAAAGGGCTATCCCGTGCACAAGGATTCGGTGGTCTGGGATCCGGCCTTTGTGAAGGGCGCCTTCGCTGAAAAAATGCAGCAGGCGGGCGATGTGAGCGATCCGGTGGTGGGTGCCAACGGCATCCACATCCTGAAATACCTGCGGGATGTGCCCTCCGGCCTCATCATGACCGATGCCATCCATGAGGAGATCACCCAGTATCTGATCGGCAACAAACAAAACACGCTCTACAGCCAGGCCTTTGACGGCTGGCTCAAGGAGATGGACATCGTCCATCATCAGGAAGCCATTGACCAGGCCATCCAGGAGGCGGCTGCCATGCAGCAGTCCCCGGAGGAGCTGCCGCCAGAGGCCGTGCCCTCCCAGGACGATCAGGCTCCCGCGGCGCCGGAAGCCAGCGAAAACCCTTGACAACAACTTGAGGCGGGTGGTATGATTACAAATGCGAAAAGCAGAAGCTGCCCGCTTCTCACCTGACGAACACTGATTTGTCTGGTATTTGGCAGGACCACATGGTCTATCCAATTGAATTGGCGGGTTGTGAAGCCCGCCAATTTTTATTACGGAGGTGTACTCTATCAACACGGATCTGATCATCAACGAAGCCATTCGCGACCCCGAAGTCAGGCTGATCGGCGCAGACGGCGCTCAGCTGGGGATTATGCCCACAGCACAGGCGCAGGCCTTGGCCGATGATGCCCGGCTTGACCTGGTGAAGATCGTCCCCAATGCCCGCCCGCCTGTCTGCAAGCTCATGGACTATGACAAGCATCGCTTCGAGCAGGCCAAGCAGAAAAAGGAGATGCGCAAGAACCAGAAGACCGTGACCTTAAAGGAGGTTCAGCTCTCCGCCACCATTGAGGAGAATGACATCCAGTACAAGGCTAAGAACGCCATCCGCTTTCTGAAGGCCGGTGACAAGGTCAAGGTCACCATCCGTTTCAGGGGCCGTCAGATCGCCCACAGTGAGATCGGATACAAGGTGATGAAGGAGTTCGCGGAGCGGCTGAGCGATCTGGCGGCGGTTGAGCGCCAGCCCAACCTGGAAGGCCGTCACATGATCATGATCCTGGTTCCCAAGCAGGACAAACCCGGAAAGCCTGAAAAGGGAGAGAAGAAACCCGCCCCCGTGCAGGAAACGCCACCAACAGCTTAAAGGAGGACCACCCAAAATGCCCAAGCAAAAGACCCATCGCGGCGCCGCCAAGCGCTTCAGAGTGACCAAAAATGGCAAGGTGAAGCACAAGAGCATGAACCTGGGCCATATCATGACCAAGAAAAAGACCAAGCGCACCCGCCAGTTGCGCGCGGGCGGCGTGCTTGCCAACAAAAAGGAAGCCGCCACCATCCGGCTGCTCATTCAGCAGTAACTTCAACGCTTTTATTTTAAGGAGGGAACTCACACATGGCTCGCATTAAAAGGGCGGTAAGCGCCCAGAAAAAGCGTCGGAAGATGCTGAAACTGGCAAAGGGATATTACGGCGCGCGGGGCAAGCAATACCGCGCCGCCAGCGAACAGGTGCGCCGTTCGCTGCGCTATGCCTATATCGGCCGCAAGCACCGCAAGCGGGATTTCCGCAGGCTGTGGATCGTGCGCATCAACGCCGCTGCCCGGCTCAATGGCCTCAACTACTCCGCGTTTATCAGCGGGCTTAAGCGCCAGGGCATCGAGGTCAACCGCAAGATGCTGGCTGATCTGGCCGTTAATGACGCCGGCGCTTTCTCCCAGCTGGCTGAATCCGTCAAAACTGCCTGACCGGCAGCGCACCCACAAACCGCATCCGGTGCCGGGTGCGGTTTTTCTTGCGCAGGGCCTTGGGCCTATGCTATACTTGGCGCAATAAACCATACACCAAGTCAGAAGGAGGAGGGTTTGCATGTTGCCGATGCATGTATTTCTGGTCGGCATGTCCGGCGGCGGGAAGACCAGCCTGGGCCGGAAGGCGGCTGCCAACCTGAACCTGCGCTTTGTGGACACCGATCAGCGCGTGAGTGAGATGATGGGCATGTCCGTGAACCAGATTTATGCCGCCCTGGGGGAGGATTTTTTCCATAACGCCGAAACCGGTGTGCTGATGGAGCTGATCGGGGAGGAGCCCTGCATCATCTCCACCGGCGGCGGGCTGCCCATGGTGAAGGAGAACGTGCAGCTCATGCAAAACCACGGCGTGATCATCCATATCGACCGGCCGCTGGATCAGATTCTGTCCGACATCAAAATTGACCGCCGCCCCACCCTGAAGGACGGCGACCATGAGGATGTGATCCAGGAATTCAACCAGCACATTGGCTTCTACCGCGCCTGTGCTGATTACACCCTTGACAACTCCCATGGCTTCGCCCTGGGGGTGGCCAACCTGGTGCGGATGATCGAAGGCTTGAGGTAATGCCACCAACCCAGATAGCCTCTCAAAAGCGTCCTGAGACGCTTTTTTTGATCGCTTCAAACCCTGAAACTTGACAGGGATTTTACACAATGATGGTATGATTGTGCCGAGTAAACGAGGGGGGCTTGGGCATGGACAGGAAGGCGGCAAAGAGCTTGCTGGTGAAGCTGCTGGCGCTCAAGGAGCAGGTGGAGCGGGACGGGGAGAAATTATACAAGAAGTGGGAAAAGGACATCACCAGGGCCTCCTTTCACCATAGTGCGAAGAACCTTGCACACTACATGGCGCTGCGGAAAAACGACTTGCGGGAATTGCAGTGGGAGCTGATTCCCCTGGGGCTGTCATCGCTGGGACGGCTCGAATCCCGTGTGATGCCCACCATCGATTCGGTGGTGCGTGCCTGCGCCCTCATGGCGCAGGAGGAGCCGCCCGGGGAATACCAGCCTGAGGACAGGTTCAAAATCGGTGAGGCAACCCTGGACGAAAACAGCGAGCTAACCCTGGGGCCTGAGCCTGAAAACCGATACACCCGCATCATGGTGACCATGCCCACCGAGGCCGCCTGGCAGCCAGGAATCGCCTTTGATTTGGTAGACCGGGGCATGAGCGTGGCGCGCATTAACTGCTCTCATGATGATGAGACGGTCTGGCAGGCCATGATTGACAACATCAGAAGCGCCTCGGCGCAGTTGGGAAAGCCCTGCAGGGTGTCCATGGAGATCCCCGGCCCCAAGGTGCGCATTGACCGGATGATGACCACCCAGCGCCGGGCCCGGGTAAAACAGGGGGATTTCATTTTCCTCACCGCCCATGAGCGGATGAGTCTGCCTGAAGGCATTCCCATCGCCATCAGCTGCACAGTGCCGGAGTTTTTGGAGCAGATAGAGGCCGGGGAGCCGGTGATCATTGACGATGGGCACATTGAAACCGCTGTCCTTGAACGCCGGGATGGGGGGGTGGTGCTGCGGGTCACCAAGGTCTACAAGGAGCTTGGCGTGCGCATTGCGCCTGAAAAGGGCATCAACTTTCCCGGCAGCGACTATAAAATCCCCCTGCTGTCCAAAAGGGATGAGCGGATTTTGGACTTTGTCTGCCAGCATGCCGATTTGATCGGCTGTTCCTTTGTCAGGGATGCGGATGATATTCGCCTGCTTCAATCGGAAATCAACAAGCGCCTGGCGGTGCCGGACTCAAAACCCATCCTCATCAAGATTGAGACCCTGGATTCGATGCGCATCCTGCCCACCATCCTGGTGACCGCAGCTGACCATGTGCCAACTGCCATCATGATCGCCCGGGGCGATCTGGCGGTGGAGGTGGGCTACGCCCGGCTGTCTGAGTATCAGGAGGAGATCCTTTGGATCTGTGAAGCGGCCCATGTGCCGGTGATCTGGGCCACTCAGGTGGTGGAAACCCTGGTGAAAACCGGTATCCCCACCCGGGCTGAGATATCGGATGTGACGCTGGCCGCCAAGTCCGAGTGCATCATGCTCAACAAGGGGGCCCATATCAACGAAGCCGTGGCCTTTGTGGACGATATCCTGGCCAAGTTTGAAAACCATGTCTACAAAAAAACCGCCATTTTGCGCAAGCTGAGCATCGCCAGCGAGCTGTTCAAAGAAGGGCGCTGATTGGCGGCGGCTGCTAAGAGATGATGACAAAGCCTGAATAAGCCTTGAAAACAAGACAACCGTTGATTTACTCGCGTAATCAACGGTTTTGTCTGGAGCTGATGTCGGGATTCGAACCCGAGACCTCCTCCTTACCAAGGAGGTGCTCTACCTACTGAGCTACATCAGCGCGCGAAAAGCATTATAGCCGATAACAACTGGAAATGCAAGGCTGATCTCATAAAAACTATCGGCTGGGCATAAACGCTGAGATATATAAAGAAAATGAGGGGCTTTCGGCACGCGGCTGGGCGATGTGCCGTTGCCCCGGGATTCTTTATCAGGTAGAATCAAAGGCAGACCGCCGGATGCGGCAGAAGGAGAGGAGACAGCCATGACATCATCCCTGCGCCAGGATGCCCAGGTGATCATCGATGCGGCGCTTGACGCCGCACAGCCCCATGCCGCGGTTGGGAAGGCTCTGGCGGATTTTTCTGTTGAGGAAGGGGGACGGGTGGTTCTGATGGCTGTTGGCAAGGCAGCCTATGCCATGGCCCAGGCTGCGGCCGGCATCCTGGGGGGCCGGGTTGACCGGGGCATTGTCATCACCAAATATGATCATATCGGCCCGCCTATTCCGGGCCTGCAGCTGCGGGAGGCCGGGCATCCGGTGGTTGACGAAAACAGCGTGCGCGCCACAGAAGAGGCCCTCAAGATGGTTGAGGGGCTCAAGCCCCGGGACCGGGTGCTGCTGTTGATTTCAGGCGGCGGTTCGGCGCTGTTTGAAAGCCCGCGCATTCCCCTGGCGGAACTTCAGGACATCACCCAGCAGATGCTGAGAAGCGGCGCTGATATTGTTGAGATGAACACGGTGCGCAAGCGGCTTTCGGCGGTGAAGGGGGGGCGCTTTGCCCAGGCCTGCCAGCCGGCCGGGGTGTTTGCCGTGGTGCTGTCTGACATCATCGGCGATCCGCTGGACATGATCGCCTCCGGCCCCGCCTATCCTGACAGCGCCACCTGCGGGGAGGCATTGGCGGTGGTTGATAAGTACGGGCTTAGGCTGAGCGCAGAGGCGCTTCGACTTCTTTCAGAAGAGACGCCTAAACAGCTGCATAACGTGGAGACCCGGGTGACCGGCTCTGTGAAGCAGCTGTGCGCGGCGGCAGAAGAAGCCGCCAGGGCTTTGGGCTATGAGCCGGTCATGCTCACCTCCTCCCTTGACTGTGTGGCCCGGGAAGCCGGTGCTTTTCTGGCGGCCATCGCCCGGGATCATCAGGCCGGGCCGTCCCTGGCCTATATCCTGGGGGGTGAGACAGTGGTGCAGGTAAAGGGCGGCGGCAAAGGCGGGCGCAACCAGGAGATCGCCCTCTCAGGTGCCTTGGGCATCCAGGGGCTTGAGAATACGGCCATTTTTTCCCTGGGATCAGACGGCACCGATGGTCCCACCGATGCCGCCGGAGGCTACTGTGATGGGCACAGCGTGGACACCCTGAGCAAACAGAGCATTTCCGCCGAGGCGTATCTGGCGGACAACAACGCCTATCCGGCGCTTGCGGCCTGTGATGGCCTCATCATGACCGGCCCCACCGGCACCAATGTGAATGACCTGAGCGTGCTGCTGATCAAACGCTGATCCGTAAGGCAAAAAAACGCCCGGCATCATCAGATGGTGCCGGGCGTTGGCTTTCAATGCAGGCTTATTTCCATAGGCCGTCAGGATACACCCCGTGCCGGGTCAATTCCCGCAGAGCGTCCTCCACGATGGGCCGGTCAGAGGCGTTGGTGACACCAAACCACTTGTCCTTTGAGCGCATCACCTTGACGGTGACCTTGTTTTCCCGCAGCAAATCGCCCACCAGGTTGGGCAGATAAAACTCCGCCTTCAGGGGGTTTTCCGCCAGGGCGGTCTTGTGGAAGGCGGGGAAGCGGGCCTCAATCTCCTCAATCACCTGGGGGGTGAAGGCCCACATGTTCATGGACACCGTGGTGCCCTCCGGCAGGCGATGATAGGTCTGGTTATCAAGGGTATACATGGGGCCGTCCACGGTGGAAATGATGTGGAGGCGCTCCACGATGTTCTCCAGATACCCCTTCTCATCCACCTGGCACACCCCCCGGGAGACATAGCCGTGTTCCGACAGGGTGTTGTGCAGCTCAAACCCCACCATGGCATATTCATGGGGCTTGGGGCCGCTTTTGAGGAAGGCGTACATCTGCTGCATCGCGTCCAGGCCATACAGGTCATCCCCGTTGATGGCGCAGAAGGGCGCGTCAATCACGTCCTTGCAGCACAGCACCGCGTGGGCGGTGCCCCAGGGCTTCACCCGCTCTGGCGGCACGGTGAGGCCAGGGGGCAATTTGTCCAGCTCCTGGCAGACATAGGTGACCTCCATCCGGTCTTCCACATGGCTGCCCACCAGGTCCTTGAAGTCGTCGATGATTTTGCCGTTGACGATAAAAATCACCCGCTTGAAGCCGGAGCGCAGCGCGTCAAAGAGGGAATAGTCAATCAGGCTCTCCCCATGAAGCCCAAAAGGCGTCATTTGTTTAAGCCCGCCAAACCGGCTGCCGATGCCCGCTGCCATCACCACCAAGATCGGTTCCCGCATGATTACCTCCTCAGGTTTATTTCTGCCCATAGTATAGTACATCCGGCCGCTAATGAAAAGGATTGAAAGATTGCGCATTTCTGCCTGATACGCTAAAATTGAGGGCAGGAGGTGATGGCTGTGGATCACCATGACTATATGGCGCTGGAGGAAGAAGAGCGTCAGGAACGGCGGGACTATCTGCGCTTTGCGGCGGGGATGAGCGATTTTATGGGCGTCATACTGGGGGCTGTGGTCATTCTGATCATGATCCTGTTGATTTTGAGCTTGGTCAACTGGCTCAGGCGGGATATCCTCTCCACCTTCACCCTGCTGGGCTCACGTTTCCAGTAGCCATGACCACATCATGGACAAAGGTAAATGCGGACATCGCAGGCTGCACGCTGTGCCAGATTTCAAACGGCATCAAAAACAAAGTGCCCGGCCAGGGGAACCCGGACGCGCGGCTGATGATCATTGGAGAGGGCCCAGGCGCCGATGAAGACCGGCAGGGCCTGGCCTTTGTGGGGGCGGCGGGGCAGCTGCTCACCCGGATGCTGGCGGCGATCGGTGTAAGCCGGGAGGAGGTTTTCATCGGCAATGTGGTGAAGTGCAGACCGCCGGGCAACCGGGTGCCCACAGACGAGGAGGCGGGAAACTGTCTGCCTTTCCTCCGGGCACAGACCGCGCTGATCCGCCCGCAGGTAATTCTGCTGCTGGGGGCCACGGCGCTTAAGCACATCCTGGGGCCGGAATTGCGCATCACCCGCGCCCGGGGCCAGTTTGTGGAGCGCAAAGGGGTGTTTATCCTGCCCACTTTCCATCCGGCGGCGCTTTTGCGGGATCCGGCCAAAAAGCGGGACGCCTGGGAGGATATGCAGCTGCTGCGCGACAAGCTGACATCACTGCCGGAAAAACCCGGAACGAATGAAGGGCGCGCATAAAACGCCTTAAAACGGTTTATCCATCAGGGTTTTGAGGTAGAATACCATTAAGGAGGGAGCGCTATGGATTTCATTCTGAATAACTTGCCGATTCTCATCTGTGTGCTGGTGGGCATCGCGCTGGTCATTGTGGAGATTTTTATGCCGGGCTTTGGCATTCCCGGCATATCCGGAATTATTCTGCTGTTTGGCGCGGCTGTTCTCACCTGGATAGAATATGGCTATATGGCGGGGCTGGGGGTGGGAATCCTCCTGCTGGCTTTCGTGGGGATCGCCATCTACATCTCCATCAAATCCACCACCAAGGGGCGCCTCTCCCGCTCAGCGCTTATCCTTCAGGGTTCTCAGAGCCGGGACGCCGGCTTTGTGGCGACTGATGAATACGACGGATACCTGAACAAGGAGGGCATCACCCTCACGGTGCTGCGCCCGGCCGGCATGGCCGAGATCGAGGGCGAGCGGGTGAACGTGGTGAGCGTGGGCACCTTCATCGACCAGGGCGTGCGCGTCCGGGTGCGGGAGGTTGAAGGCGCCCGGGTGATGGTAGAGGCGGTGCGCACATGAATTTCAATACACTATTCAACGAGATAAGAGGAGGACTGGGCATGCCTGAGATTATGCTGGGGATCGTTATTATCGCTGTTATTCTGCTGTTTGTGATTTTTTTCCGCTATGTCCCCATCGGGCTGTGGATCAGGGCCAGAGCATCAGGTGTGCCGCTGACCATCATCACCCTCATCGGCATGCGGCTGCGCCGCATCTCCCCCCACCGTCTGGTGGACGCCATGATCACCGCCACCAAGGCCGGGCTTAACCTGACCATCAACCAGCTTGAAAAGCATTACCTGGCTGGCGGCAACATCGAACGGGTGGTGAAGGCGCTTATCTCGGCGCAGCAGGCGGGCATCAAGCTCACCTTTGAACAGGCCTGCGCCATCGACCTGGCCGGGCGCGATGTGCTCCAGGCGGTGCAGATGAGCGTTATCCCCAAGGTCATCGAGTCTCCCCCGGTGGCTGCTATCGCCAAGGATGGCATCGAGATGCGGGCCAAGGCCCGGGTGACTGTGCGCACCAGCATCCAGCAGCTGGTGGGCGGTGCCGGCGAGGAAACCGTCATGGCCCGCGTGGGCGAGGGCATTGTCACCACCATCGGCTCTGCCGAGTCCCACAAGGAAGTGCTGGAGAATCCTGACAAGATTAGCCACACGGTGCTCAACAAGGGCTTGGACGCCGGCACAGCGTTTGAGATTCTCTCCATCGATATCGCCGATGTGGACGTGGGCCGCAACATCGGTGCCCAGCTGCAGATGGATCAGGCGGAGGCCGACCGGCGCATCGCCCAGGCCCGGGCTGAGGAGCGCCGTGCCATGGCCGTGGCCCGGGAGCAGGAGATGAAGGCCGAGGTGCAGGAGATGCGCGCCAAGGTGGTGGCTGCGGAGGCTGAGGTGCCCCTGGCCATGGCAGAAGCGCTGCGCGCCGGCAAACTGGGTGTGATGGACTACTATCAGATGCAAAACGTCTTGGCAGATACCCAGATGCGCGATGGCATCGCTAAAGCGGCCGATCCCAATGCCGGGCAAGATCAAAACCCCGATGTTCCGGGCAAATGATTAGTCCCCATGCCGCGATGAATCAATAGAAAAGGAGGCGAACCTTGGAAGGAATTGGCGTTATTCTGATTATCATCTTTGCGATTGCCTCCAGCCTGAACAGGCGGGCGCTGAAAAACCGTGAAGCGGCAAAAAAACAGGCGCCGGCCCAAGGGCAGCGGCGCGAAGCCTCAAGCCCTTTCCAGCAGGCTATGCGCCAGTTTCAGGAGGCCGTTGAGAAGGCGGCGGGCATTGAGCCGGCCAAGAAACCAGAGCCTGCGAAAGCAAAGCAGTGGGATGAAAAGGCTGATAAGCAGTGGGAAAGCGAGCAAGCGGCGGAGCCTGATTTCCGGGGCAGCATATCCATGGATTTTCAGCCCTTTGAGCAGCGGCCAGAACTGGTCCGTCCAGTTGTTAGGAAGCCGGCAACGCAGACAAAACCAAAGGGAACAGCGGCAGGGCCTTCGGGCGGAATCCTGCCCCGCATGGCGCCAAACAGCCTGGTGCAAGCCGTGGTAACCCACGAGATCCTCACCCGGCCCCGCACCGCCTGGCAGCCCAGGCGTGAGGCCACGCGAAAAGCGCGTTAATCCTGCCACGCAGGCGCGGCGCAGGCTTATCACCGTCGCACCCGCAAAAAATGCTTGCATTTGGCCTAAGAGTTGTGATATGATCCCTTTTGCGACATCAGGCGGTCCTCTGTATCCCAAGGGAGCACGAACGCCGCAGGCAAGGAGGAAACCGTCATGAGTGAAATCATCAGATCCATCGAGGCGCAGCAGCTGCGCACAGACCGTCCCAGCTTCAACGTGGGCGACACAGTGCGCGTGTTTGTGAAGGTCGTTGAGGGCAGCCGTGAGCGTCTGCAGGCCTTTGAGGGCACCGTCATCGCTAAGCGCAACGGTTCAACCCGGGAGACCTTTACCGTGCGCCGCGTGTCCTATGGCATCGGCGTGGAGCGTACCTTCCCGCTGCATTCCCCCAGGGTTGACAGCATCGAAGTGGTGCGCCGGGGCCGCGTGCGCCGCGCCAAGCTTTATTATCTGCGCTCCCGCCAGGGCAAGGCCGCCAAAATCAAGGAAGCCGCCTGGGTTCGGCCTCAATAAAGGCAACGATTTGACAAAAAAACCGACTGCTGCGGCAGCCGGTTTTTTTGAGCAGTGCATTACTCCCAGCGCAGCTGCGGCAGATGGGGCGCGGCCTTCACAGCCCCAGGGCTGGGGTTCACCAAGTAAGGGTTGCCGGTGAGCATCAGGATGGGCAAATCGCTTTTGCTGTCCCCATAGGCATAGGAGGCCTTCCAATCCGCCGTGATGCCATTTGCATCCAGCCATTGCCTCACCTGACGGGGCTTTTCCTCCCCCCTCACGTTGGTGATGACCCGGTAGGCATCATCGGTGGTTGTGGCAAGCACGGCCTCAAGCGGCAAGCAATGCTTGATATGGTTTAGATAACAGGCTGGGGAGGCTGACACCAGCAGCACAACATCCCCGGCCAGGTGGTGCTCCTGCAGTTTCTTGAGGGCAGGCGGGAAAATCCGGGGCACCAGGCGCGTTTCCACAAACTCCCGGCACAGGGCCTGGGCGCGGCTCTGATCGACTTTCCTGAGGGCGGCCAGCGCCTGGTTTTTGGCTTTTTCAACCGGAACCAGCCGCAGCAGCCACAAAAGGCTGATCAGCAGCATCACCGCCAGGCGGGGCAGCGAAAGCACCCGTTTCTCCCAGAGGAAGTGCACGAACTCAGTGATGCTGTCCCCGCTCGCCATGGTCTTGTCGAAATCAAAAACCGCCAGACGTTTGCTTTCCATTTCATTCTCCTATCAGTTCCATGACACTTTATCACGATGCCGGGCACGGGTCAATGAACCAGACCCGTGTGCCAGCAGGTGCGGGTTGACATTTTTCCCCATCATAGACTATAATGACCAGGCCATAGGGGCATGGTGTAATGGTAACACGTGGGTCTCCAAAACCTTTGTTGAGGGTTCGAGTCCTTCTGCCCCTGCCAAAAGCCCCCATTGAAAACGCGATGTTTTCAATGGGGGCTTTTGTTATTGAATGAGGGTTTTAGCTTAAACTATAACAGATTCATGATGGTCTCTGCGAATGACTCAGTTCCAGCTGAACAGTCGTTCCGCACATCATCTGTGCACTGACCATGGCGTGTTTTCGGGGTTGGGCATTTGCTGGAATCACAATGACTTTGGCGCGAATATCAGCGCCGCTTGCTTTATGACGTCAGTACCCCATGCTGCGCCGCTGCTGATTTTCTTTGCGCAACCGCAGCATTTTCTGTTCTTCCGGTTTCCGGTTATCCTTGTCCCGGCTGGAACCAGTCGCGTTGACCCGCTGCACCCATCTGTCGAATGAGGACAGGGTCAACTCATATTACCGAAGAGGGCCTCGCTGCGGAGATTGTTCTTGTTCAGCAGCCCTGCAAACTGTTTTGGAAGCTTCTCCGTGAAGATCTGACGGGCGCGTTGCTCTGTCATGGCTGTTTCTCCATTTCTTCCTCTTGAACCATAGCATTTCATCATTTTTTTATGCGATTCCGCATAGCCATTCCCCGGGATTTTACATAAACTTTACAATAGCGGTGTTTTATGGTAAGGTTCCATAACAAACACACATCTGAAAGGGGATTATCATGTTGCGTAAACTACTATCTGTGGTTCTGGTTGCTGTTCTTGCCATTGCCTTGCCACTGAGCATTCAGGCTCAGAAGTATGACCTGGTCATCTACACCGCGCGCAATGAGCGGCTCAATAAGATTGTTATCGAAGGATTTCGGGAGGAAACCGGTCTGAACATCGAGGTCATCACTGGCAACTCTGGTGAAGTATTGCAACGCGTAAAAGCGGAAGTAGATAGTGGCAATGTAACTGTCGATGTGCACTGGGCGGCTGATGAAACCATGCTGACTGCAAACAAAGATCTTTTCGAAGTCTATGTTTCACCCGAGAATGATGCCATGATGCCTCAGTTCCGCAACGATGGTACCAATCCCTTCAACGCGGCTTTTGCGGAACCCAACGTGATGATCGTCAACACCAAGATGCTTGAAGAGTTGGGTGTGACCGTCGAGGGGTATGTTGATCTGCTCAAGCCTGAATTGAAGGGCAAAATTATAACGGCCGACCCTGCCAACTCCTCCTCTGCCTTTCAATGCCTTATTGGCATGCTCTATGGCATGGGCAATGGAGATCCCCTGTCCAAGGAGGCTTGGGATTTTATGGATCAGTATCTCGTGAACCTGGATGGCAAAATCGCCAACGGCTCCTCACAGGTATTTAATGGAGTAGCGGCAGGCGAATATGCAATTGGGCTCAGTTATGAAGATCCTTGTGTAGAGCTGCAGGCAGCCGGCGAGTTCCCGGTTAAGGTGGTGTACGCCAAGGAAGGCACGATCTTCCCCGGCCAGTCAGTGCAGATTATCAAGGGCGCGCCCAATTTGGAGAATGCGCAGAAGTTTGTGGATTATGTGCTGTCCGAAAAGGTTCAGCGTGCTGTAGCTGCTGAACTCAACTTGCGGCCTCTTAGAGAGGGAATCCCGACCAATGAGAAGATGATTCCCAATGAAGAAATCAAACTGTTTGACAGTTACAGCGCCAAGTATATTGCGGAAAACAAGTCTGATATCGTCGCAACCTACATTCAACATGTAGAAATAAATATGGAGTAACACCACTAATTTCCGAATCGTAGCAAACAATAGCACAGGGCTCCAATTCCGGAGCCCTGTCTTCTCAAGGAGGACTAATATGGGCGTCACCATCAGAATTGACAACGTTACAAAGCGATATGGAAACAACACAGTCATCCAGGGTTTATCCACTGATATTAAGGCAGGCGAGTTTTTCACACTGCTGGGCCCGTCCGGATGTGGCAAAACCACGCTTCTTAGGATGATCATTGGCTTTAATTCAATTGAAGAAGGAGAGATACTGGTTGATGGAAAGCTAATCAATGGCATTCCTACCAACAAGCGGAACATGGGCATGGTCTTTCAGAACTACGCTGTCTTTCCTCATATGACAGTTAAGGAGAATGTTGCATACGGCCTAAAAACACGCAAGGTGCAAAAAGCTGAGATGGACCGCAAGGTTGATGAGATGCTCAAACTCATCAAGATTGAGGAATATAAGCACCGTATGCCTTCCCAACTCTCCGGCGGCCAGCAACAGCGGGTAGCCCTGGCCAGAGCCATCGTTATCCAACCGGAAGTATTGCTCATGGATGAACCGCTCAGCAACCTGGATGCCAAGTTGCGCGTGGAAATGCGTAATGTCATCAAACGCATTCAGCGGCAAATCAACATCACCACTGTATATGTCACCCACGATCAGGAGGAAGCCTTAGCAATTTCTGACCGCATAGCCGTGATGGACAAGGGGATTATCCAGCAGATTGATACCCCAAAACGCATCTACCAACGACCAAGCAACCTGTTTGTCTCGACTTTTATCGGCCTGTCCAATATTCTGGAAGGCAGTGTACATGCCGCTCCGGAGAGCTGGCAGGCACAGGCGTACGGATACCGCTTCACCCCCCCACCGCTTAAGGAGGAAGGGTTGATGGACGGGCAGCGGGTGCTGGTTTCCGTGCGGCCGGAGGAATTCTTGATTGCCAAGGAGGGTGAGCCGGGCATTCCAGCGATTGTTCGCTCCTCCGTGTTCCTGGGGGTAAACCTCCACTATTTCCTCGAATTGCCGGACGGCAAAGAAGTCGAAGTCATTGCAGAGTCCGACCTTAGCGAAATCATCCCGGACAACACCCCTGTATCCCTCCAAATGGTGCAGCACAAGATCAACCTCTTCCATCAAGACAGCAGACAGACCTTGATCAGGGAGGGCGCCTGATATGCTGAAAAACTCAAATCGGCGAGGCAGTTTCTGGATGTTTCTTACCCTTTTGATACTGGCCCTGTTTCTGGTCTTTGTGGTATACCCCCTCATCATGGTGTTGTATAAAAGCGTGATTGACCCCAAGGGCGGCGGGCTGACCTTTGAGAATTTTACGCGGTTCTTCACGCGCAAATACTACACGAACACAATGATCAACAGCTTCAAGGTAACGCTGGTCGCTACCACCATTTCTGCCGTTTTAGGGTTGTTGATGGCTTATATCACCCGAAGCGTACGCATTGCGGGCAGTAAGACACTTAACATTCTTATCGTAGTCTCCTATCTGTCCCCCCCGTTCATCGGTGCCTATGCCTGGATTCAGCTACTTGGCAGGAATGGGCTGATAACAAAAGTTGTCAACGCGCTGCTGCCGGGAACCGACTTTGGCGGTATTTACGGATTTGCCGGCATCGTGCTGGTGTTTTCTCTGCAGTCCTTCCCTCTGATCTATATGTATGTAGCAGGAGCCCTTCAAAACCTTGACAACTCTCTTAACGAGGCAGCGGAGAGTCTGGGCGCAGGGAATCCCCGCCGGGTCATGAGCATCATTGTTCCACTTGTGCTTCCCACGGTGCTGGCCAGTTCTCTGTTGGTTTTTATGCGCGTGTTCTCTGATTTTGGGACGCCCATGCTTATCGGCGAAGGTTACCGAACCTTTCCTGTGGTTTTGTACAACCAATTCATGGGGGAGGTGACGAATGACGACTTTTTTTCCGCTGCATTGTGCGTGATCATGATGCTCATTACCCTGGTGTTCTTTTTTGTGCAGCGCCGGGTTTCAAGACGCCACACGTATTCTATGACAGCGCTCAAACCCATGGAGCCCAAGCGTGTCAGCCGGAAGGTGTCCATTCTGAGCCATGGATTTGTTTATCTTGTCACGGCCTTAGCACTGCTTCCCCAGTTAATGGTGATTTCTACCTCCTTCTTAAAGGAGTCAACGCCCGGGATGTTTACAAGCACGCTGACACTGGACAATTACCTCAATACCATTGTGGCCAAGAACAACAAGGTCATTGCTAATACCTATATATATGGTATCGCGGCCATCATTCTGGTTGTGGTCATTGGTGTTCTAATATCCTATTTGGCAGAACGCAAACGGTCGCCAGTGACCTCTACGCTAGATACCTTAACGATGCTGCCGTATATCATCCCTGGTTCAGTCATTGGCATTGCCTTCCTCTATGCCCTTTCCCGTCCGCCTCTTATGCTGTCTGGCACTGCGACCATCATCATCATCGCTCTGGCCGTTCGGAGAATGCCGTATACCATCCGCTCCAGCACCGCCATTATTGGTCAGATTAGCCCCAGCATAGAGGAAGCTGCCATCAGCCTAGGCGCGAGTGAGCTTCGCTCTTTCCGTCAGGTTACCCTGCCCATGATGTTGCCGGGTATTCTGGCCGGTGCCATCATGAGTTGGATCACCGTCATTAGCGAGCTTTCCTCTTCTATCATCCTCTATAGGGCAAACACACAAACATTGACAGTTTCCATCTATGTAGAAGTAATCCGGAACAACTTTGGGAATGCTGCAGCCTACTCCACTGTGCTGACCGTGACCTCAGTCCTCTCCCTGATTTTGTTTTTCAAATTAACTGGCCGCAAGGATATCAGCGTTTGAGTGAGGTATCATAATTCTCAATGCATTCATCAAGATAACACCAATTGATGGATGAGTATAGTTTGATCCCCCTTCTGCCTTGCCAAAAGACCTTGAAGCGTTTTGCTCCAAGGTCTTTTTGATGGGTGCAACAGGGGGGTTATATCACCGATACCTTGCCTTTGCTAAAGCGCATGAAGATAAGTAGCGAGGCCACGGTGGTGAGGGTGAGGATGGAGGCCAGGGCGGCGGCGGTGCCGTCGCTCATGCGCATCACCTCCTGATAGATGGCGACCGAGATGGTGGAGGTTTTGCCGCTATAGAGCATGATGGAGGAGCTGAGCTCGTTGATGCAGGTGATCCAGCTGAGGATGGCGCCTGACAGGATGCCTGGCAGCATCAAACGGGCCACCACCTTAAAGAAGGTTTTCATGGGGGAAACGCCCAGGCTGATGGAGGCCTCCTCCACCGAGGCATCCATCTGATAAAGGAACGCGCTGCCGGAGCGCACGGTGTAGGGCAGTTTTCTCACCACATAGGAGATGATCATGATGGCAGCAGTGCCGGTTAGGATGATGGGCTGGCGGTTGAAGGCCACAATCAGGCACACGCCAAGGACCGAGCCGGGGATGACATAGGGGAACATCACCAGGAGATCCATGATGCTGGCCACCTTGCCGCGCTTCCTCACCAGGATGTAGGAGATCAGCATGCCAAAGATCACGATAAAAACAATGGCAACCGCTGAAAAATAGTAGGTATTGGTGATGTTGGTGGCCAGGCGGCTGAGGATCTTCTCGTAGTTTTCCAGGGTGAAGCCGCCGATAAAACCGGTGAAGTCCGTGCGGATGAAGGAGGAGATAACCACCGTCAGCTGGGGCAAAAGGCCCAGGAAAGCCACCAGCGCCACCGGCAGGGAGACCAGGAAGCGCTTCCACCCGTGCAGCTCCACCACCTTGGGCGGGCGAAGCGCCGTCATGGCATAATTCTTGCGCGCCACATAGAATTTTTGAATCAGCAGCACGCTTAGCGAACAGGCCACCACAATCACCGACAGGGTGCTGGCCATGTTGGCGTTGCCGCCAATCTCGCTCATGTAGGCGTCATAGACCAAAACCGGCAGCACCCGGGTTTTGCCCTCGCCCAGCAGCATGGGCGTGCCAAAGTCGGCGAGTGAGGTCATAAACACCATCACAGCCCCCGCCAGGATGGAGGGCATCACCACCGGGAGGGTAACGGTGAACAGCCGCCTAAGCTTTGAGGAGCCCAGGTTCTCGCCCGCTTCCTCAAGCGAACTGTCAATGCTGCCCAGTGCGCCTGAGACATAGAGGTACACATAGGGGAACAGGTGCAGCGTAAACACCAGGATGATGCCCCCGGGGCCATAGATGGTGGGCGTGGTGATGCCGATGCCCGCAAACAGCCTGGTGATAAACCCGGCACGGCCAAAGAGCAGGATCCAGGAATAGGCGCCGATAAAGGGCGGGGACATCAGCGCCAGGATGATGCAGACATAGATGGCCTTTTTGCCAAAGATGTTGTAGCGGGTCATCAGGTAGGCCATGGGCGTGCCCACCAATAGGCAGGTGAAGGAGGAGGCGAAGGTGATAAGCAGGGTGTTTTTCAGCGCGTCCAGGTAATACTTCTTGCTAAAGAAGGTGGCGTAGTTTTCAAGGGTGGCCCCATCCACCTTTTTGGAAAAGAAGCTCCGGGTGATGAGCGTGGAAAAGGGATAGACCAGGAAAAAGAGCATCGCCAGGATCACCGTGGCCTTCACAAAAAACCAGAAGTCAAAGCGGGGCTTTTTAAGGGTTGGCAGCTTTATCATGATGTGAGCACCTCCCCATTGTCATCATATACGATGATGGACATTGTATCGGGCATCACCCTGACCTCCAGCCCATCGGGCTTGATGGACAGCGCGTCCTTGGTGTATTCGTTGAGCTGAATGGTCTGCCCGTTTTCAAGGAGGATCTCGTACTCAATAAAGTCCCCCAGGAAGGTGGACAGCTCAATCCGGCCCCGGATGCCTTCATCCCCAAGGGTCAGATATTCCGGCCGGGCGGCGATTTTGCCGGGGCCTGAGTAAGGCTTTGAGATCGGCACGCTTTCAAGCCGGTAACCGCCCACGATCAGCGTGGCGTTTTGTGGATCCTGGCCTAAAATCTCGCAGTCCAAAAAATTGGAAACGCCGATAAAACCGGCGACAAAGGCGTTCTCCGGCTTTTTATAGATCTGGGTGGGTTCGCCCACCTGCATGATCAGGCCGTTTTTCATCACCGCGATGCGGTCGGATATGGCCAGCGCCTCCTCCTGGTCGTGGGTGACATAAATGGTGGTGATGCCCAGCTTGCGCTGAAGCTTTTTGATGGTGGTGCGCATCTGAACGCGCAGCTTGGCGTCCAGGTTGCTAAGGGGCTCATCCATCAACAGGACGCTGGGCTCAATCACAAAGGCCCGGGCCAGGGCCACCCGTTGCTGCTGGCCGCCGGAGAGCTCATTGGGCATGCGGCTTGCCAATTCCGCAATCTGCACCATCTCCAGCGCGTTTTTCACCCGGGGCGCGATCTCGCTGGCTGGCACCTTTCTGGCCTTTAAGCCGTAGGCCACATTGTCAGCGACGCTGAGGTGGGGGAAAATGGCATAATTCTGAAAAACCATGCCGATGCCGCGCTTGTGGGCCGGGACATCGTTGATGACCCTGTCACCAAAGGAGATGGTGCCCGCATCAATGGTGTTAAAGCCTGCGATCATGCGCAGCAGGGTGGTTTTGCCGCAGCCCGAGGGGCCAAGCAGGGTAAAAAACTCGCCCTTGTTGATTTCAAGCGTGATGCCGGCAACGGCCTTAAAATCCCCATAGGTTTTGACTGCGTCCTGGATAAAGACGTTGTGAGATTGCATGGATGTCTCCTTTTAGAAAAAGCGGGGGAGAGGGCTTTGCCCGCTCCCCCAAAAAGGTGTTGGTTTAATTGTTGACGATGATCTCCTGCCACTTTTCGATGATGGCTTCCTTTTGGGTGGCGGCCCAATCAAAGTCGTAGTTGGTCAGATCAAGCTCGGACAGGGGCGCCAGGCCCACCGGCTCCAGGTCACTGCGCACAGGGCGGCGCTTCCAGTTGGCGTTCTGATCCTTCTGGCACTCAAGCCCGGTCACAAAGTCAACAAACAGCTTGGCGTTTTCCAGGTTGGGGCAGTTCTTGATGATGGCTACGCCGTCTGGCACAGCGCTGTTTTTGGTGGGGTAGACAAAGGCCACATCGGCGTTATCGGCATACAGGACAGCTGATTTCTCAATCGTCACACCGATGGCATATTCGCCGGAGGCCACCAGCTTATGACAGTTGCCTGAGCTGTCTTGTACCTTGCCGTCCAGGTTTTGGTAGAATTTCTCTACAAACTCCCAGCCGCCGCCCTCCGGCCCGCCCTGGGCCAGAATCATGGTGCACAGCTGGGTGTAGGCAGAGCCGGACTTGGCGGGGGACGCATAGGCAATCTTGCCTTTCCACTTGGGGTTGAGCAGGTCTTCCCAGGTCTTGGGGGCGTCTTCCTCGCTCACCAGGGTTTTGTTGTAAAACAGCACCATGGGAAGCGGGGACTCACCAATCCACAGGTCTTCAGCATCCTTGAAGGCATCCGCGATCACACCATCGTTGGCGCTAACATAGGGCTGGAAATAGGGCTTGAAGGCGGCCAGGGAATCAGCACCGCCGCCCCAGAGCACATCGGCCAGGGGATTCTCGCTCTCAGCGGCCACGCGCTGGAGCAGTTCGCCGGTGCCAGCGGCGATGTACTCGACCTTGACATCGGGGTAGGCGGCCTGGAACAGGGCGATGCCTGCCTGGAGAGGATCGGCGTCATGGGGGGAATAGATCACCAGCGATCCTTCCGCTGCCAAGGCGGCTGAGACCGAGAACACCATCAGGGCCGTCAAGAGTAAGGCTGCGAGCTTTTTCATCCAGTTAATCCTCCTTCGTGTTATGCAATTATGGTATCATCATTGCTACCAGCAAGTGTTTAAAGTATAACTTTCATGGCCCGGATTGTCAATTCAGGCATTGCACGCATCAGAATTTGGCGCTGTGGAGAATTTCTGCAATGTGCTGCCGGTAGCGCTGGATATACTCATCCGCCTGGGCCTTGACTGGCGCTTCTGCATACAGCCGCAGCAGCGGCTCTGTGCCGGAGAAGCGGCAGACCACGAAACTGTCATCGGCGAAATACACCTTGCAGCCATCCTGGTTGGAGACGCGGCTGACTGATTGAGGGAACTGCGGAACCAGGCAGCCGTCCATCATCACCTTCTGAAGGGCTGCTTTCTCGGCCTGGGTGAAGCTGAGGTTGGCCTCGGCGGTGTAGTGCGCGCCCAGCTTTTGATACAGCTCATCCAGTATGTCAGAAGGGCTTTGCCCAAGCGCGCACAGCGCCTCCACCAAAAGCGCCGCGGCGTAGACCGAGTCCTTGCCGGGGATATGGCCCCTGACGGTGAGGCCACCGGAGGATTCGCCGCCCAGAACCGCGTTGGTCTCTTCAATTTTCTGGGAGATATGCTTGAAGCCCACCGGCACCTCATAGCATGTTTCGCCAAAGGTGGCTGCCAGCTTGTCCAGCATGTGGGTGGTGGAGAGGTTGCGCACCACAGGGCCCTTCCAGCCCCGGTGCTCATGCAGATAATAGTAAAGGATCACCAGGATTTCATCGGCGGTGATGTAGCGGCCGCTTTTGTCGATGATGCCCAGGCGGTCTCCGTCGCCGTCAAAAGCGATGCCCAGGTCATAGCCCCGGGAGACCACTTTGTGGCGCAGCTCTTCCAGGCTGATCAGGCTGGGGGCGGGGGTGTGGCCGCCAAAGTAGGCGTCTCGCTCAAAATTGATGTTGTCCACGGTGCATCTGGCGGTGTACAGCAATACCATCAGCGGATAGGCGCCGGAGCCATGCATGGGGTCAAACAGGATGCGCGGGCCCCGCTCGCGGATCAGGTCCATGCGGATGCGGGCCTGGATGCTGTCGATAAACCGGTTGAAGGGATTTTTGGGATAGGTGATGAGCCCCTGTTCTTCAGCCAGCGCAAAGGGCATGGTGCCAGGCTTTCTGCCTTCGGAAAGGATGTTTGCCACCAGCTGCTCCATGCGGCCGGTCACTTCCTCTGAGGCGTCGCGTCCGCCCTCTACGATCAGCTTGATGCCGTTATAGGTGGAGGGGTTGTGGCTGGCGGTTACCTGCACGCCAAAATGCAGGCCTTGTTCCTGCACTGTGTGCATCACCAAAGGGGTGGGGGCGGTGCGCTTCATGAACCAGACAGAAATGCCGTTGCCGCACAGGGTTTCAGCCACCCACTGTGCGGCATCAAAGGACAAAAATCGCCGGTCAAAGCCGATCATCACCGGCTTATCTTGTTTGCCGTCCTGGAGGATCATGTCACAAAGGGCCTGGGCCACCAGGCAGATGTTGTCATAGGTGAAATCCCTGCCGATGATGCCCCGCCAACCGCCTGTGCCAAATGCGATCATACCTGTACCCCTGCCGTTTTATCTATGATGAGTATAGCATACTTGCGGCGCAAGGGAATGGGACGCCGCTTTGTTCCTATCTTGTATTTGGGTGATGTTTGCATTATGATAGGATCATATACAAGCCTGAATAGGACAACACAGGAGGCGAAGATGGCAAGGAATTACCGCGCGGAACTGGTAGGCGTTTTTGGAGACCCGGTGGATGAAAACCCCACCGGCGTCATGGAGGAAGCGGCGTTTGAGGCGCTGGGGCTGCCCTATCGGTATCTGACCCTCCGGGTGAAGCGGGAAGACCTGCCTGACGCCATGAAAGCCCTTCGCGCTTTTGGCATGCGGGGCATCAACCTGACCATTCCCCACAAGATCGCGGTGATACCGCATCTGGATGAACTGACCGAAGCGGCGGAGATCATCGGCGCTGTCAACACCGTGATCAATGAGCGTGGCAGGCTGATTGGGGAAAACACCGACGGCAAGGGGATGCTCCAGTCCTTCAGCGAAAACGGCTGCGAAGTGAGAGGAAAGCACTTGGTGATCCTGGGTGCTGGTGGCGCTGCCCGGGCCATCGCGGTGGAGGCGGCCCTGGCTGGGGCCAGGAAGGTGACGGTGATCAACCGCACGCCTGAAAAAGGACAGGAGCTGGCTGGGATGATCCGCAGCCGCACCGGGGTGGAAACCGAAGCCCTGGCCTGGGTGCCCGGGATGGCTGTGCCAGGGGATGCCGACATTCTGGTGAACGGCACCTCCATCGGCCTTTATCCGGATGTGGATAGCCGGCCTGAGATCGATTACGGCAGCATCACCCCCCGGATGGTGGTGAGCGATGTGGTGTTCAATGATCCCAACACGCTGTTTTTGCAGGCGGCGGCCGCCCGCGGCGCCCAGACCATCAACGGCCTGGGGATGCTGGCCAATCAAGGCGCGGTGAATTTCAGGCTCTGGACCGGCAAGGACGCGCCCCGGGGTGTGATGGAAGGCGTGCTCAAGGCGGAGTTCGGGCTTAAATAAAATGACAATTGCGGCGGGAAGACTGCGCCGCAGGGAGGGTTTGTGCTGCATTCAGAAGGAACAAAGCGGGTGGTGCTGGACGGGAAGTCCCTGACACTGGAGGGCCTGGTGGCGGTGGCCCGCCATGGAGCCAAGGTGGAGATTGCGCCGGAGGCCATGGATTTGATGGCCCGGGCCCGGGCGCAGGTGGAGGAGATCCTTGAAAAAGGCGCGCCGGTATATGGCATCAACACCGGCTTTGGCGCTTTCAGCCAGGTGCCCATTTCCCCGGATCAAGTGGATCAATTACAGACCAATTTGATTATCAGCCATGCGGTGGGCTGCGGGGACCCGCTGCCGGAGGACAGCGTGCGGGGCATGCTGCTGCTCAGGGCCAATGCCCTGTGCCAAGGGCACTCAGGCATCAGGCCCCAGGTGGTGCAGCTGCTGGTGGCGATGATAAACGCCGGGGTGCACCCGGTGGTGCCGGAGCAGGGCTCCCTGGGGGCCTCAGGGGATTTGGCGCCGCTGGCGCATATGGCCTTGGTGCTGATGGGCCGGGGCGAGGCGGTTTATCAGGGGGAGCAGATGCCCGGAGCCCAAGCGCTGGCTGCGGCCGGGCTAAAGCCCGTCCAGCTGGAGGCGAAGGAAGGCCTGGCGCTGATCAACGGCACCCAGATGATGGGGGCCGTAGGGGGGCTGGCCCTGGCTGATGCCATCCGGGCGGCGCGGCTGGCGGATATCACGGCCGGCATGAGCCTGGAAGCAATGGAAGGTCTGTCTGCCGCCTTTGACCCGCGCATCCATGCCCTCAGGCCCCATCGGGGGCAGGGGCTGGTGGCCGGCAACCTGCGGATGCTCTGTGAAGGCAGTGGCCTGATTGACCGGGCCAATCCGCCCCGGGTGCAGGATGCCTACACCCTGCGCTGCATTCCCCAGGTGCATGGAGCGGTGCGTGACGCGCTCCAGCATGTGCAAAGCGTGCTGGAAACAGAGTTCAACGCTGTAACTGATAACCCCTTGCTGTTCCCTGTGGAAGGGGATGTGCTCTCCGGCGGCAACTTCCACGGTGAGCCCTTGGCGCTGGCGCTGGACTATCTGGGCATTGCGGCGGCTGAACTGGCCAACATTTCAGAACGCCGACTGGAACGGATGGTGAACCCGCAGCTTAGCGGCGGCCTGCCTGCTTTTCTGGTGACCGAAGGCGGCCTTAACTCCGGGATGATGATCGTTCAGTACGCCGCCGCCGCCCTGGTGAGCGAGAACAAGGTGCTGGCCCACCCGGCCAGCGTTGACTCCATTCCCTCCTCCGCCAACCAGGAGGATCATGTGTCCATGGGTGCCCACGCCGCCAGAAAGGCGCGACGGATTGCGGACAACACCCTCTCTGCCCTGGGCTATGAGCTGCTGACCGCCGCCCAGGCGCTGGAGCTCAGGGGCGGGCAGCCCTCGCCAGTGTATCAGGCGCTGCTCAAGCTCATCCGCGCCCAGGTGCCCTTCCTGAGCCAGGACCGGGAGATGCGGCAGGATATCGCGGCGATGGGCACGCTATTGCGCACAAGCACCATCCTCGACCTGGTGGCGCGGATGGTGCCTGAGTTCAGTTGACCGGTTTTATATGGCTTCCCCGCTGATAAGGGCCTCGGCCTTGCTGACCGCGTCATTGATAGCGTCATCAAGGCTGAGGCTTTTCAGGCCTGCCACGCGCAGGCTGCAGCGGTCTGAGGGAATCAGGATTTTTATGGCGGGGCTGCGGCCGATGGCCACGGCGATGGCGGGGCTGATCTCCCCCAGCATGGCGTCAGCCAGCAAAAGGCCTGTGGGGCCCAGGATGAGGCCGGCATCCCGGCACTGGCAGATGATGGCGTTTACCCCCGTGGCACCGGCATGGGCCCCGGCTTTGAGCATGGCGGAGGTAGCCAGGGCGTTGGTGCCCAGGGCATAGATGGTTTGCCCTGGGAACGCTTCACACAGGCGCTGGATCAGCGCGCGTCCCAGGCCGCCGCCTTGACCATCGATCACCAGGATTTTCATGTGGTTTACCTCGGTTAATCAGTGACGGGAATCAGCTTTCCTTTTTCAAGCGCCACAACGATGGGCGGGATGATCACCAGGTGCAGGATGATGCCGGGCCAGGCCTTTGTAAAGGCGCCGGCCAGGAACATGGGCAGGGTGAAAGCCCCTCTCTGGAGGCTGAAGATGATGTAGCTGGCAATGCCCCACACCGCCCGGCCCAAGAGCATGGACACCACCAGCGCCAGGTAGACATACGGCAATCCCTTTGGCAGCCTTTCATACAGAATGCCCGCGATGGCACCATAGGCGGCCAGCTCAAAGGCCATGGCCAGGGCTATGGGCACCATGGGGGGCATGCCAAACAGCAGCGAGCGCAGCAGCGGCGTGATGAATCCCACCGCCAGCCCCCAGGGCCAGCCGCATACAAAGCCGCACAGCAACACCGGGATATGCATGGGGCTCAACATGCTGCCAATGGTTTGGATTTGCCCCGTCAGAAAGGGCAACAGCAGCCCCAGGGCCAGGAACATGGCGGACAGGGTCAGGCGTTTGGTAGTGGATCGTGTCATGGTTTCCTCTCCAAAGCTGTCCAGTTGTCCGTCTTCAGACGGCGCGGAGGCTTCATGGCTCCAGTTTTCAAGGGGACAGATTGGTGATATCCTAAGGGAAAACCAGGGATCCGTCAAGCGTTTGGGCTATCCGTCTGCTTTCCAGGCGCTTATTTTTTGATGTCAGGCAGGCTGGCAGCCGCGATGGACTGGCCCACGCGCCGGGTGGCCTCGTCTGGCAGAGAGAGGACCATGGTCTTCGCCAGCTCCGGGAAGGCCAGGTCCAGCGTCTCCCGGGCTTTATCCAGGATGAGCTGCCCGCCCCTGCCGCTGGTGACCCGGCCCAGGATGAGCACCTGGGCGATGTCATAAAACAGGGCATACCAGGGCAGGGCATAGCCCAGGTAGACACCGATGGTCTCAAAGATCCGGATGGCGCCGGGATGGCCGGCTTCCAGCTCCATTTGCACGATCTTGAGCTTTTCGGCAGGGGAGAGGCTTGCATCCAGCGCTATGCCCGCCGCCGGCGCCAGTTTGATCACCCCGTCCTGGGAGAAATACTTCACCCCGCAGCCGATATCCCCGGACCACTCGTCCGCCATCGCCTCCGGGTTCATGTCCACCGGCACAAAGGCCAGCTCATTGAGCCAGCCCATGATGTGCATCTGTTCATCCACATAGCCGCCGGCCTCGCTGGTGCCCATGGCAAGCCCCAGAACCCGGCCCTTGCCAAGCCCCATGGCGCCTGCCAGGGCGGTCACATCCCCGTCATTTGCCACCACCAGGGGCACATCCCCGATGGCTTTCGCGGCTTTCTCATAGATGTGCTTCACTTTTTCCGGGTGCAGCGCCTCCGGCACCGCCAGGAAGAGGGAAGCGGTCATCACCTTGTTGTCGATGTAAACCCCAGCGCTGGAGACCCCGATGGCGTCCACCCGGGGCAGGTGGCTGGCGGCGGTCTGAAAGGCGGAGAGGATCTCCCGGTAGTGGTATTCCGGGTCAGCGGTCACCTTGGGAAACCAGATCACTTCCTCAGAGAACACCGGGTTGCCGTCCTTGACCGCGCTCACCTTCCGGTCGCTGCCGCCCGCGTCAAAACCAATGCGGCAGCCGTCCAGGTGCCGGCCGATATCGCTGGCTGCCTCCTGGGACTGGGCGATGGCATCGGCATCCGCGACATATTCCACAGCAAAGGGCCTTTCATAGACCGTGGACATAAACCTGGCATCAAAAGCCCGGCTGCCGCCTGGCTGATAGGCAGCTTTCAGATGCCAAAACACCGCCTTTGAACCGGACACCTGAATACGATAGCCGCCCCTCACCCACAAAAGGCTTTTGACCAGCCGGTCCATCATCCTGATGTTGCGCGCGTCCTGCGCGCCCTCCGGGAAAATCAGGGTTTCAAAGGCGGAGCTGCGTGCCTCCCCCCGCACGATGCGCACCACAAAGCGCCGGGGCTCTGCGCTTTGCGCCACCTCCTCGCAAAACGCGCGGTAGGCCAGGGAGAGCGGCGCGAAACCCGGATCAAGGGGCAATGTGGCGTGTATCATAGGGCAGTTCCTCTTTCATATTTCATTTGCCCGCGCACAAAGCAGGCATGGGTGTTCATCTGGTCATCAAACAGGGCGATGTCCGCATCCTTGCCGGCTTCCAGAGAGCCCTTCCCGTCCGCCATCCCAATGGCGCGGGCGGCGTGCAGGCTGGCATAGGGGATTGCCTCGGGCAGGCTGAGCCCCGTGTGCTGGCTGAAGTTGCGCACCGCGTGGTTGAGCTTTAATACGCTCCCGGCGATGGTGCCATCCTCCAGCCGGCTCTCAACACCCCTAACGCGGATGGGCTGGCCGCCCAGGGTATAGTCTCCATCGCCCAGGCCGCCGGCCCGGGTGCAGTCGGTGACCAGCACCAGCTTTTCGCCTTTGGCGGCAAATAACAGGGCATACAGCCCTGGGTGCACATGGAAGGTATCGGCGATAAGCTCGCACATCGCCCCGCTTGTCAGCGCCGCGCCCACCACCCCCGGGTTCCGGTGATGGAGGCCGGTCATGGCGTTGAAAGTGTGGGTGATGTGGGAGGCGCCGGCCTGGATGGCGGCCATCGCCTCTTCAAAGCTGGCATCGGTGTGGCCGATGGAGACAACGATGTCGCTTTTGGTGGTGATCTCCCTGATGAAATCCAGCCCGCCGGGCATTTCAGGCGCCATGGTGAGGATTTTCACGATGTCCTGGTGTCCAAGCATTTTTTCAGCGTCGGGGGGCAGGATATGGTCTGCCGACTGGGCGCCCTTGCGCTTGGGGTTGATGAAGGGGCCTTCGGCGTGCACGCCCAGGATCTCGCTGCCGGGAAAATCAGGGCGCCGGGTGAGCGGTCGCAGCTGGCGGGCGGTGTCAAAGGCCCGCTCTATCTCAGCCCAGGAGAGGGTCATGGTAGTGGGCAGGAAGGCGGTGACGCCGTTTTCCACAAGCCCCGCCGCCATGGCGCGCAGGCCAGCCTGGCTGGCGTCGGAGGCATCCTCGCCCAGGTAGCCGTGGATGTGCAGGTCAATAAGCCCCGGTGACACAAAAAGTCCCTTGGCATCATAGGCCTGGCTGCCCTCAGGTGCGCCCCCCGGCACAATGCCCCGCACCCTGTCGTCAAACACCAGGCTGTGCCCGGTGACCGGGCCCTTTGGTGTGAGAATGATGCCGTTTACAATCGCTTTCATGGCTGGCCGCCTTTTCGCAGTTATTATATTGGATATCATACCAGTGCGGATGGGCATTATCAAGTGATGGCGCGGATATCTCTGCCCCGGGGCGGGCGCAGCCCAAGGCGAAAAAACCGACTGCCGCGGCGCCGCGGCAGTCGGTTTCCGGGGTGATGTTACTTGCCGACCATGGAAACCGGCGTGATGGGATCCATCATCTGGAGCATGGCCTCACGGCGGGTCTTGTACTCCGGCAGGTTGCGCCAGTAACGGGTGTAGCCGTCCTTGGGTGTGGGGAATTCGTAATAGGTGATGCGGTTGCGAACAAACATGATGACGTTGGTATCCCCGCCCAGGTGGTTCAGGATGCTGATGGGCTGGCCGAAGGCATAGGGGCTGGGGTTGGGCATATCCTCAGGCTCAACGATGGTGATGTCGGTGTAGGCGTTGTAGAACATGAGGAAGTCGCTCAGCCGTTCACTGGTGTAGCCCTCCTTGCCCTCAAAGAACATCTCATAGGTGACGATCACCGTGTCCATGTTCACGTCCACATGCACTTGGCCCACTTCAAAGATGTTGCTGGCAACCAGGGGGAAACTCTGCCGGCCCTGGATGGACAGATCGATGGGGGTGAACATGTACCAGAGCTTGGTGAGGTTGGGCGTCACATCCCGGAAGTGGGGGCCAAAGGAGGAGACGGTGTTGCGGGGGTAGAAGGAGTTGTCCATCTGGTCATAGACATGGATGGGGTTGCCCGAGCCATCGGTGGTGATGGTGAGCTTCTGCCCATAATACAGGTGCTTGGTGTAGCCGCCTGCGGTCTTGATGGTGTAGCGATAGGTGTTGATCTCCCCGTTGTGGGTGAGGGGCTTGTAGACATAGGCCTGGATGGCGGTGGGCGCATCGCCCTGCAGCAGGGTGACCTGCATGCTCTGCACATTCTGGCGTAGCGCCTGGTCATAGACATCGATGGTGACGTTCACATCATAGGGGTTGGTGTTCTGGATGGTGAACACATCCGCCACGGCGCTTTCGCTTGGGAAGCGGAATTCCTTCACCGGGACCACGTCCAGCGTGTCTTTGGCAGAGGCGGCCATGGGGATTAGCCCTGCCAGGAGGAGCGCGCATAAAGCCAGCGCAAGCAGTTTTTTCATATTCAATCAACCTCACTTCTCAGTCATTCGGCAGGGCGTCTGCTTTTTCCCCGCTTGTCTATATAACGTGTCAGGCGGCTTGAATCATGCCGGAAGCCGGGGGTGTTTTACCTTGTCATCAGGAAAGCCAGCAGCACCACCAGCACCAGCGCGAACAGAATCAGGCTGAAGGACAGGGTGCGCAACAGGCGGCGCGCCACATCGTGAATGCCGTTCCAAAGAGAGGAAAACACATAAATGAACCTGGGAGATTGGGCGGTGTTCCCGCGGAACAGACGCCTGACCTTGTAGGAAATACCATCAAAAACGCGCCCCAGGCTGTAGGTGAAGCGGTTGCCCACGGGGGGCACCAGCGGCGGCGTTTCCCTGGCGCGCCTGAACACGGTGTTCATCATCAGCAGCACCGAGCCTTCCACCAGCCAATCCGCTACGCGGGCAAAGAAGGTGCCCAGAGTGAAAAACAGCGGATAAAGCGCCTTGTCCATCAGCAGGTCAAGCCCCTGGCAGCACAATACCCCTAGGCGCGAGATGAGGTCAACAAAAGGGCGGTGGATCCTGCTTTTCGGGTCTGTGTTGAGCACCCGGGCAAGCAAGCTGCCCAAACGCACCAGCAGGCTGACCAGCGGGCGGTACAGCGCGTTTTCCAGGTCCAGCTTCTCCGGCCAGCGGTTGACATAAAGGCTATGGCCATGCGCGTCCCGCTGGATCAGCCACCGGCGCACAACCGTGATATACAGCACAGCGCCGATCACCAGGGACTTCAAGGCGCCGATCACATTGACGGGGGCGAGGAAGTGCACAGCGTGGGCAGGCTCGTGGGCCTGAAGGAAGGGCAGCATGCGGTTGGCCAGCGGCGCCAGCACCCCCTCCGGCCACAGGCCAATCAGGAAGATGACAAGGGCAGAGCCCCCGAGTGCCACGGCAGAAAGCGACGTCATGGAGGGGCCCATGCGGCCAAACTCCTCCTGCCGCTGGTTGTTCTTTTCCACAAACAAGGCGATGAACAGTTTCAGCATGTAGCAGAAAGTGATGCCGCCGGAGATGATAAACACCCACTCCGCCGCCTGATACCAGAAGGCGCTTTGCCCCAAGTGGTGCAGGTGATCGATGTACTCCACAATGCTCTCATGCAGCAGGGTTTTTGATGCGTAGCCGCTGAATAGCGGAATCCCGCTGATGGAGGCAGCCCCTGCCAGGAAGCAGGCCATCAGGCCGTAGCGCCCGCGGCCAAAGCCGCGGATTTTGTTCAGATCCAGCTGGTGCAGGTGCACATACACCACCCCCGCTGCCATAAACAGGCACAGCTTGATCAGGCTGTGGTTGAGCATGTGCAGCACCGTGCCCTGGGCTGCCAGCGCGTTGTGCTCGCCCAGCAGCCCCTGCATGCCGATGCCCACCAGAATAAAGCCGATCTGGCTCATGGAGGAGCAGGCCAGGGTGCGCTTCAAATCCACTGAGAACAGCGCCAACACTGCCCCCAGAAACATGTTGATCAGCCCCAACCCCAGCAGCACATTGCCCCAGGGGATGCTGCCAAAAAACAGCCGGGTGGAAATCACCAGGATGCCAAAGATGCCCACCTTGGTGAGGATGCCGGAGAGCAGGGCGGAGGCGGGAGCGGGGGCGACTGGGTGCGCTTTGGGCAGCCATACATGCAGCGGAAACATGCCCGCCTTGGCGCCAAAGCCTGCCAGGATCAGGGCGCCGGGCAGATAGAGAGCGGACTTGTCCGCGGTTTCGCCCAGGCTTGCCAGTTGGTCAAAAGCCAGGGAGCCCAGCTGCCCGCGCAGCATCATCAGCCCCATCAGCATGGCCATGCCGCCCAGAATGGCGATGGCCAAATAGGTCTGCCCGGCCCGCATGGCACCCGGGGTTTGCTCATGGGCCACCCAGCAGTAGCTGGTGAAGCTCATGATCTCAAAAAACAGGAAGGTGGTGATCAGATCATCAGACAGGAACACCCCCACGGTGGCGCCCAGGGTGAAAAGGGTGTACATGAGATAGCGGGGCCGCCGGTGACCATGCCCCATGTACTGGGGGGTGAAAAGCGAGGTCATCAGCCACATAAAGCCGGCCACCAGCGCGTAGACCGCGCGGAAGCCGTCCGCCTTCAGCGACAGGCCCAGGCCTAGCAGGCGCGGGAAGCGCAGGCTTTGGACCGTGCCGCTGACCGCCAGCAGCACGCCAAGCCCCGTCACCAGGGCGGCGATGCCCGCTGTCAGCAGATAGCCCAGGCTCAGCCGGCGCCTGGCCAGCACATAGCAGGGCCCTGCCGCCAGCAGCGGCAGCACAATCATGAGAACCGGAATGCTCTTCACTGTGCTCCCCCCTTATGCCAGGCCGGACGCGGCGCGCGTCAGAAAATCAATCAAGGGACCGTTCCAGAAGCTGAATACCAACAGGCTGAGCCCCAGCACAATCAGCGTCAGCTGAAAAGGCAGGCCCATGGGCGTGATCTCAGGCGCTCCTGGCGGCCGTTTGCCGGTATATAGCATGAAAGAAGGCACCATCATATAAGTACCGGTCAGGATGGCGCTGATAATCAGCGCTGCCAGCCCCAGGTAGGGCAAAAGGCCCCCCTGGGCCACGGCGGAGGACGCCAGCGCCCACTTGCTCACAAAGCCCAGCAGCGGGGGAATGCCTGTCAGCGCCAGGCCGCCAATCACAAACACCAGGCTGGTCAGCGGCATGTTTTTGCCCAGGCCCCTGAGGTCCTGGATGCTCTCCAAGTGGCATTTCTCCATGTAGGCGCCCGCGGCCAGGAACAGCGTGATCTTGATCAGCGCGTGAAACACCATGTGCAGCAGCCCCGCTGCAAGCCCCGCTGGGGTCATCAGCAAGACGCCAAAGAGGATATAGCTGAGGTTGGCGATGGTTGAATAGGCCAGCCTGCGCTTCAGGTGCTTCTCCTTTAGCGCCATGGTGGAGCCGTAGACGATGGTGAATGCCGCCAGCGCCAGGGGGATATACTGGGCATAGCTTCCCGCCAGGATGGACACGCCGAAGCTGAAATAGGTGGCCCGCATCACCGAGAAAACGCCTGCCTTGACCACGGCCACCGCGTGCAGCAGGGCTGTCACCGGGGTGGGGGCCACCGAAGCGGGCACCAGCCAGCCATGCACCGGGAACACCGCTGCCTTCACCCCAAAGCCCAGGAAACAGAACAGGTAGCCCAGCTGCAGCTGCGCTGTGTGAGGTCTGGCGATATGCTGGAACAGCCCGCCCCACTGGAAATCCGTGGTGCCGCCAAAGTACAGCACATACACCATACCCATAAAGGCGAAAGCCGCGCCGCCCAGGGAATAATACAGGTACTTGAGCCCCGCTGAGATGGCGCGGGGGCTGCCGCCGTGGAGCACCAGGGGCAGGGTGGACAGCGTCATCATCTCGTAGAAGATGTACAGGGTGAGCAGGTTGGCGCTCATGGCCACCCCCAGGGTGATGCCATAGCTCATGGTATAAAAGGCAAAGAAAGATTCCTGATTGCGGTGAAGCTGCATATACTCAGAGGCGTACAGGGTGGCCAGGGGCCACAGGAAGGCCGCCAGCGCCGCGAACACCTTGCCCATGCCGTCAAGGTGCAGGGACACCACCAGAAACTCGTTGAAGCGGATCAGGTCAAGCCTTTCCACCTCCGGGCTGAACAGCAAAACGCCTACCAGGGCGGATGTCACCAGCGTCACGCCCAGCATATACGCAAGGCGCGCCCCCTGCTTGAGCCTCAAGGCTGGCAGCAGGGCGCCCGCAATCAGGGGCAGCGCGATGGCGGCGACCAGTATCATAGACTTCCTTTCATTGCGACGATTAGAACAGCGTGTTGGCCAATTGGCTGAAGGCGTCGATCATAAAGCCCGGGAACACGCCCAGGATGGCGATGGCCAGGGTGAGGATGAGGATGGGCACCACCATCAGCCAGTCTGGTTTCAGGCGCACCACAGCCACCTGCCGGTCTTCCTCCTGGCGCAGGTCAAAAAACGCGGTGATACTGGGCGGCAGGAGATAGCCGGCGGTCAACAGGGCGCTGATCAGCAGCACTGTGGGCACCAGCCAGCTGAACACCTGCACCGGCAGGGTGGCGGCCACCGCGCCCTCCGCGATGTACCACTTGGAAATAAAGCCGCCCAGCGGGGGGATGCCCACCAGGGAGATGGCGCAGATGGTGAACATGCTCATGGTCCAGGGCATGCGCTTGCTCAGACCCTGCAGCTCCTCCACCCGGGTGATGCCGGTGGCATAGATGATGGCGCCCACGCACAGGAACAGGGCATCCTTGGTGAGGGCATGGAATACGATTTGCAAAAGCGCCCCGTCAAAGGACATGGTGTTGAGCAGGAAAAGGCCGCAGAGCACATAGCTGACTTGGGAAACGCTGGAGTAGGCCAGGCGCTTTTTCAGCAATTTTTCGCGCAGGGCCAGCATGGAGCCCATGAACACCGTCACCGTGGCGCAGCCAAGAAGCGCCATCTGCACCCAGGTGCCGCGGATAAAGTCTGGCCCGATCACATAGAAGATCATCCGGATGAT